>OJGX01000006.1_pt1 | contig 100184 bp, 89 predicted proteins | sample 1594661 | NCBI WGS metagenome assembly OJGX01 (sample SAMN05416839, study PRJEB24817) | seawater metagenome | isolation source: Sea water | place: Canada:Atlantic | collected 2013-07 | reverse complement strand
AAATACCTGATGCCGACGATAAGGGGAATCATTGATAGCAATGTCACCACCGCAATCACACGTATCATCGGGATAGTACGTCAGGGTTTCATCAACGCTCTCGGCTAACATCCGCTTGCTACCTTTATGGCCGGATTGCGCACCGCGCTTACGGCCTGTCGGCTTTTTAGCTGGCGCAGAAGAGGACGCCCCCGGCCCATTAGACGATGGCGGACGCGATGAATTACGACTGTTTTGATTCAGTCGGTCTTCGAGGTCATTTAGCCTGTCCCAGAGTGCTTGAATAACCAATTTTGCATCATCTAAGTTATCGACTGCGGGCGGCTTTGATAGCTGTTTTTTACGTGGCATGAAGTCACTTTGACAGACTGGGGGGATCAATCAATAGGATCCAAGAGATCACTGAAAATAAATATATTTAGCTGTCAATAGGGCCCTGCTGAACGGTTACACAATGACCGTAGCGGTGATCAAATACTTAGTTATTAGCCAACCCATATAATACCCTTAAATCTAAAAACCGATTGCCTATCGGTTTTTGTTGTGGCAATATAGCCAGCGAATTAAATAGAGTTAAGTGTTATGCAATTAGGTGAACTAGAAAAATTAGTGCTTCAACATTTCTGGAATGTCAAAGAGGCGGATGCAAAGCAAGTACATAAAGTACTGGGGTTAGCTCGTGGTAATTCGTTAAATACTATCCAAAGTACGCTTGATAGGTTATTTAAAAAAGAATTACTTAAACGCACTAAACAAGGCCATGCGTATTGTTATTCAGCCAGAGTAGATCGTGAAGGCTTAATTGCTCAACTTATTTCAAATGTAACCAGTGACTTTGTTGATGATGGTGAAAATAGCTTAATTGCTGCGTTCAGTTCTGCTTCGGCACAGCTTAATGACGAACAACTCGATACATTAGAAAAAATGATCGAGAAACAACGCCAGCTAAGAAAGGAACGGGCTTAATTATGTTAGTTGGAGATATGGCAATCGTTCTAAATTTGCTCAGTGTTTCAGTGCTTGCATTTGTGATCGGTATTGCAACTGTTGCTGTCGTATCTCGTTTTGTGTTGTTCAGACTCAAACAAGTCAGTTTTAATAGTCAAAAGTTTATATTGTGGTCACTAGTGAGTGCACCTTGGTGGATAGCCTTTTCTTGTATTGGTTACTTTATGCCTTACTCGTTAGGGTTTGATAAAGTTTTTAACATAAGCTGGTTCGAAGATTTTGCCCATTGGCACCATATCGATATTTTTAGCTTTTCAAGTTGGCACGCGTTAACCTTACTTTTAGCACTAATCTATTTAGCTTGGCGCGTAACTAAGACTACCTTTGTTAGAACCAAACAGTCCATCGCATTATCGAGTTTACTAAGCTTTACTGATGCACAAGGTGCTAGGACGACTAATGGCAATCAATATTTATTGATGCCTGTTAAAGTGCCTGTTGCCTTTACTACAGGTTTTATATCTCCCAAGATATATGTATCAACCGGACTACAAACCCAAGTTAGCGATGAACAACTTAATATCATCGTTAATCATGAACTGGCCCATGTAACGGCAAGAGACCCGTTATTTAAAGTGCTTTTCACGGCACTTGCCAGCTTCTATCCGTCACGTATAAAACAAACCCTAATCGAGCAATATGTCTTAATGACGGAAAAGATGGCCGACAATGAGGTCACAAAAGAATACGACCACCTTGATATCGCACAGACATTAATTGATGTCGCTAGACTTCAAAAAGCACTTCCTACGGACTGCGATCAGGCGTCTGTTAGCTACTTCGGACATGATTACACGAGTCTTCGTGTTGAGGGTTTATTAAATCCAATTAATAAACCGTCACTTACTACTATCATCATTACTCTAGCATTATTGGCAACTATGCCAGTACTAGCGGCATCCACTGTCGATAGTTTTCATCACTTTATCGAAACTTTTTTCATCCATTAATTAAGGATATGGAATGAGATTTAATTTTTATAAAAGCAACGGAAAAAAACCGATCGGCAATCGGTTTTTGGCTGTTGGTCTAGTTTTAACAACGGGGGCTGGTTTAGTAACATCAACTCCCTTTTTGGCTAATGCGCAGTCCCAGCAGCAATTACAGTCATCACATCAGGTTATAAATTTAAGCAAGGCTGTGACCATGACTCTACAAAGTCATCCTGAGCTAAAAGCCTTGATAGCTCAAGAAGCTGTGTGGCAAGGTAATATCGAGCAAGCTGGCATTGGAGAGCGTCCTCAAATAGGTTTAATGATTGAAGATGCGTTAGGGACAGGTGAGCATAGCGCATTACAAAGTATGCAATCAACGCTCACATACTCTTGGTTGCTTCAACAAGATCAAATTGATGGCAGAGTTAATGCGGCAAAAAGCCAAGCAAATGCAGTAATAGTAGAGCAAAAAATAAAAGCCCTCGATTTATCTGCGATTGTTGCTAAACAGTTTGTTGAAATCTTGATAAAGCAAGAGCGCTTGAAACTCAATCAATTAGCGGTGTCTCAGGCACAGGAAGTGGTTGACGCTATTGCCAAAAGAGTAAAAGCGGGTAAAAGTTCCAATGTTGAAATGCGCTTGGCTCAAGCCGAGCTGGTTCGAAGAAATCTCGCTGTAGAAGATTTAGAGCACGAATTAAAAGCTAGTCATTATCAACTGTCATCCTTATGGGGCAAGCCTCAGGCTGAGCTTAAATTAACTGGGAATTTAATGCTTAAGCCGGAAATTCCCTCGGTAGAAAGCCAGCTAATCAAGCTTAAGCAAGTCCCACAAATACAGCAGTTTGTTAATGAACAACGTATCGCTCAGTCTCAAATGGAGCTTGCACGCATTGAAGCAAAACCTCAGTGGCAACTCACTGCGGGATTGAGACGATATGAAGCGACAAATGACTTTGGTTTAGTAGCGGGTATATCTATTCCTTGGGGGAATGACAATAGCAATGCAGGAACAATAGCGGCCTTACGCGCAAAACAAGATGTACTGGCAACTCAGCAACAAGCCTTAATGCAGAAACTGGATGCACAGCTATATGTGCTATTACAAGAAATGGCGCATTCCCACCATGTCATTGAAACGATTCAAGCTGAAATTATTCCCGTACTAGAAACCGCATTGACTGAAGCAAGTCAGGCATTTGATATCGGTAAGCTTAGCTACAACCAGTGGAGTGATATACGTAGAGAGCTGCTCAGCGCCCAAAATCAGTTACTTGATGCTTATCAATCTTTGCATTTACAACATATTGAAATTCAACGCCTAACTGGCGTGCCCGTTAGTGATAGCGAGTAAAACCATGAGTAAATTTATGAAAAATAAAAATATTCTGTCGTCATTGAGCTTGGCGATTATTATCTCATTCACAGGTGTCGTCGCACCTAATGCTATTGCAGCATCAACACCTGCGGCAGAGCAAGCTGAACCAGAGAAAGGTCCACACCGTGGGCGCATGTTACGAGATGGTGATTTTGCCATTGAACTCTCTATTTTTGAAACTGGTGTGCCACCAGAGTTTCGTGTTTGGGCGACAAATGATGGACAACCTATAGACCCAAAGAATGTCGATTTAAACGTAAAATTAATTCGCCTAGGCGATGGCACTGATGATATTAACTTCAATGCTCAAGGTGACTTTCTTCGCGGTGATATGGTGATTTATGAGCCTCACTCTTTTGTTGTTGCCATTGAAGCAACTTATCAGGGTAAAAAGTACAATTGGCGATATGACAACTTCGAGGGTCGCACCACAATTGAACAGGCAGTTGCCGATGCAATGGAAATCAACACTGAAATCGCAGGCCCTGCGACAATTCATCAAACCATACCCGCTTATGGAAAATTAAGTTTACCTGTGGACGCTAAGCGAAACATTGCTGCGCGTTTCGATGGTGAAATCACCAAATTACACGTCAATTACGGTGAAATTGTTAAAAAAGGGCAAACGCTATTCACAGTAGAAAGTAATGAAAGTCTTAAGCCCTACGTTATTAAAGCGCCCATTAACGGTGTTATTACCCAGTTATTCGCAAACGCGGGTGAGCAAACTAATGGTAAAACCTTACTCACCATTACCAATCTTAATCACCATATTGCCAAATTAGCGGTTTATCCTTCGGATTATTCCAAGGTTAAACTGGAAACGCCAGTTACGTTAAACATTGAAGGTCATGAGGACCCCCTTGTAGGTGAGGTGTCATTTATTGAACCTAGCGTGAGAGATGATCAGGCAAGAATAGTTTGGGTCGAATTAGAAGGTCGTAACCTTGCCGAAGGCGGCTTCGTAAAAGCTGACATTGAAGTTGCAACCATTGATGTGCCACTGGCTGTAAAGCGTGTTGGCTTACAAGGTTTTAGAGACTTTACTGTTGTTTACGCCAAAGTGGGTGAGCAGTATGAAGTTCGTATGCTTGAGTTGGGCCGCACTGGAGGCGAATGGATTGAAGTATTAGGTGGCCTAAAAGCGGGAACCGAATACGTGACCAACAATAGCTACATCTTAAAAGCCGACATTGAAAAGTCTGGCGCATCACACGATCACTAGGAGTGTATAAATGTTGGAGTCAATTTTACGCTTTTCAATAAAGCGCAAATTCCTTGTCATGGTGATGGTGTTAGCTGTGTCAGGTTTGGGTATATGGAATTTTACCAAACTACCGATTGATGCAGTGCCTGATATCACCAATGTGCAGGTAATGATCAATACCGAAGCGGCTGGGTTTACGCCATTAGAAGTTGAGCAAAGGGTAACTTTTCCGTTAGAGACCGCATTGTCGGGTTTACCGGGGTTAACCTATACCCGCTCAGTTTCTCGTTATGGCCTATCTCAAGTGGTTGCAATATTCAGTGATGATACTGATGTCTATTTTGCCCGTCAGCTTGTTAATGAGCGTTTATCAGCGGCACGCGCTGAGTTACCGCTGGGCTTAGAGCCTCAACTTGGGCCAATTGCGACAGGTCTTGGTGAAATATTCATGTTCACTGTTGATGCTGAGCCTGATGCTACACATGCTGATGGCACGCCTATTACACCAACGGATTTACGAACCGTACATGACTGGACAATAAGACCACAGTTAATGCGGGTGCCGGGTGTAGTAGAAGTGAACCCGATAGGCGGATTTGAGCGTGAAATATTAGTCGCTTTCAAACCTGAAAAGTTACTTGCTTTTGGGCTGTCACAAGCCGATGTGGTTGATGCAATTTCGCAAAACAACCAAAACCAAGGTGCAGGCTTTATTGAGCAAAATGGCGCACAGTGGTTGTTAAGGCTGCCCGGTCAGGTTACTGATATGACTGCCATTGGTAATATTCCGCTTAAGTCGCTTGATGGTTCATCAATTTATATAAAAGACGTAGCCGATATTGAAAACGGCAAAGGGCTTAGAACTGGCGCTGCTACACAAAATGGTCGTGAAGTGGTGATGAGTACGGTATTTATGCTTATTGGCGAAAATAGCCGCACAGTAGCTCATGCCGTGGGAGAAAAGCTCAAGGAAATTAACGCCACTTTACCAGAAGGTATAGTCGCAACTGCTGTTTATGATCGCACTAAATTAGTAGATAAAACGCTACAAACGGTTCAGCTTAACCTGATCGAAGGGGCGATATTGGTTATCGTTGTACTCTTTGTGCTACTGGGTAATTTCAGGGCTGCATTTTTAACAGCCTTAGTGATCCCATTTGCCATGTTGATGACAGTAACAGGTATGGTACAAACTCGCGTGAGTGCTAACCTGATGAGTTTAGGCGCGTTAGATTTTGGTTTGTTAGTCGATGGTGCCATTATTATCGTGGAAAATTGTCTTCGCAGGCTAAGTCAAGCAGGAAACAAACCTCTGCCGCTAAAAGAACGCATGGAACTCGTGTTCGAAGCCACAAAGGAAGTCATACGTCCAGCGCTATTTGGCGTGTTTATTATCACCGCTGTTTACTTACCCATTTTTGCTCTTGAGGGTGTTGAAGGCAAAATGTTCCACCCGATGGCGATCACCGTGGTTATCGCGTTACTTAGCGCTATGGTGTTATCGGTTACCTTTGTACCCGCTATGGTTGCCTTGTTATTTAAAAAGCCTGTGAAAGAAAAACATAGCCCAATAATTCGTGGTGCTACTGTTCTTTACAAGCCTGCTTTAAACTGGGTTTTAAAAGCCCGTTGGTTCGTTGTTATAGCCGCAACAGTATTAGTGGGTTTCTCAGGTTATCAGGCAACTAAGTTAGGTAGTGAATTTGCGCCTAATTTGGATGAAGGTGATATTGCCATGCACGCGCTGCGAATTCCGGGTACGTCATTGTCTCAAGCAATCGCGCTTCAGGAATCTTTAGAAGATAAAATTAAACAAATGCCAGAAGTTGAACGCGTCTTTGCCAAAATAGGCACTGCCGACGTTGCAACTGATGCCGTTCCGCCAAGTGTCGCAGATAACTTCATTATCCTGAAACCTCGCGAGTTGTGGCCTGATCCAGATAAGACAAAAACTCAAGTTGTAGAAGAGTTAGCCGCGCTAGTAGAGCCAATTCCGGGGAACCGATATGAGTTTTTACAGCCAATACAAATGCGTTTTAACGAATTGTTAGCTGGGGTGAGAGCTGAACTTGCGATAAAAGTGTTTGGTGATGACTTTGATACGTTGACTACGTTAGGCAGTGAGATAGAGGGTGCAATCTCTCAGGTTGAAGGTGCCGTAGATATACAAGTTGAGCAAACCACTGGTTTACCCATGCTTAATCTTGTGCCAAATCGTGAAAAACTGATGCAGTTTGGTATTAGTATTAGCCAAGTACAGTCTCAAGTGGCAATGGCTATGGGCGGTACAGTTGCAGGTAAGTTTTATCAAGGCGATGTGCGCTCAGATATTGTAGTAAGGCTCACAGAGTCCAAACGTAATGATATCGATTCAATACCTTATTTACCGATAACGTTGGCTGATGGACATACAGTACCACTTAAAGAATTGGTTGATATTGAGCTGATATCGGGTGCTAACCAAATAAATCGTGAAAATGGTAAACGTAGATTGGTAGTAACTGCCAATGTTCGTGGTAGGGACTTAGGTAGTTTTGTTGCAGACATACAAGCAGCCATTAATGAAAACGTTGAAGTACCTGCTGGTTATTGGGTGGAATATGGCGGCACTTACCAAAAACTGCAATCCGCTTCAGAGCGCCTGAGTATTGTTGTACCTGTCACTTTAATCATGATTGTTGGTTTATTAATCCTCGCCCTTAACTCGTTTAAAGATGCCATGATCATCTTTACGGGGGTTCCGCTTGCATTAACTGGTGGTATTGCTGCGCTGTTACTACGTGATATTCCGTTCTCAATTTCGGCAGCGGTTGGCTTTATCGCCTTATCGGGCATCGCCATCCTAAATGGACTGGTTATGGTGTCGTTTATCAGAGAACTGCGCAAAGATGGTTTGGCACTTGATAAAGCAATCTTTGATGGTGCGCTGACGCGTCTTCGACCTGTGTTAACAACCGCACTCGTTGCTTCATTAGGTTTTATTCCTATGGCGTTAAATACAGGCATAGGCTCGGAGGTTCAGCGGCCTCTGGCAACAGTAGTCATTGGTGGCATTATTTCGTCAACGATTTTGACTCTGTTTGTCATCCCTGCCTTATACAGAATTTTACATAAAGAAAAGGAGTCTATTTTGACTGATGTTGAAGTATTGGAGTCTCAAGATGCCAAGTAACATGATTAAAGTACTGACTTATCTGACGATTGCGCTGTTAGCGCTTGTCAGTATCGAAGCTTTTGCTCACGGAGTCGATGATAAAACCAGAGCATTTTTAGAGCAAAATAATGGAGTACAGTTTATCCCGTTTTTATATATAGGCGCTAAGCATATGATAACGGGCTATGACCACTTGCTGTTTTTAGTCGGTGTTATCTTCTTTTTATATCGTAGCCGTGACGTACTGTTGTACGTCACCATGTTTACTATTGGGCATAGTACAACCCTGTTATTTGGTGTGTTAAGTGACATACAGGTCAATGCTTATTTAATTGATGCCATTATCGGTTTTTCCGTAATTTATAAGGGCTTCGATAATCTAGGTGGCTTTAAGCTTTGCTTTAATTGGCAGCCTAATACCCAATGGGCGGTGCTGATTTTCGGTCTGTTTCATGGCTTTGGTTTAGCTACCAAATTACAAGAGTTTAGCCTAGCTGATGAAGGTCTTATTACCAACCTGATTGCCTTTAACTTAGGTGTTGAACTTGGTCAATTTGCTGCGCTCGCACTTATTTTGATCATGATAAATGCATGGCGAAAACTGCCTTCATTTCAACGCTTTTCGACAGTCACAAATACCGCACTAATGAGTGCTGGTGTGATGTTGATGGGCTTACAACTTGCTGGTTACTTTACCATTTAATCGATTTTTAACTTATAGAAATACAGAAATAAAAGAGAATTTTATGCAACATACAGTTAGTACCAAAACACTCGTTAAAGCGAGTATTTCAGCAGTCGTTGTCGCGGCTATTGCACTGGTTACCTTTATCTTACCAGCAGAGTACAACATCGATCCGACAGGTATTGGAAACAAGTTAGGTTTAACAGCACTTGCACAAGCGGCTGAAGTGGAAACAACGTCATTAGAGACAACTAAAGGCACGGATGAGTTTCAAACAATAGAAGTGACAGTCCCTGCGGGACGCGGCATCGAATATAAATTTTATATGAAGCAGCATGAAAAAATGACTTATGAATGGTTAACCGATGGTGTTCCATTGTACTTCGATTTACATGGTGAGCCAGAAGGTGACACAACGGGATATTTTGAAAGCTATGTTATTGCTACTACTAATGAAATGAAAGGTAGTTATACCACGCCATTTGAAGGCTCTCATGGCTGGTACTGGAAAAACAAATCAGACAAGCCAGTTTCAATACAGCTAATGGTCAAAGGGCAATACGAAGTTATTGGCCTTAAACAATAACGAATTTAACTTTACGAATTTCATACAAAATGGAGACTAAAATGAACAAACTAATATCAATCGTTGCGCTTTGTGGTGCCTTGCTAACTAGTAATGTACAGGCACATGGAGATCATGGTGTCATCAGCGGTCAGAAAGCTGTTAGCATCGCTGCAACACATATTCAAAAGATGACATTTAAAGACGCTGGTTTTGAAGTTGGTAAGTTAGATGAGTCATGGAAAAATATTGATAAGTCGCAACTTTCGATTGCTAGCGTTGAAGACAATTTCTACGTAGTTAGTGCATCTAATGCTAGCAACGAAGATAAGCTTTACTTCCAAATTGCAAAAAATGGTCAAGTTATAGCGGTTAAAAATAAAAACAACTTTTAACAAAATAAGAAGGCACCTTTTGATACATGAGGTGCCTTTGTTTTTGTACCAAGTCCGCTTTTGGCACAGAGCCACTGGTCGGCTCTAACTCATTTCTGTCCAAAAACGAGCTAGAGAGATCGTCCGATTTTCGCTCATAGTTGCTTGTCAGATAAGATGAGAACGAATTCTTCGAACCTGTAAGAGCAGATATGACTACCATAGTTAAACCATACATTCATAAATACTACATCAATAGAATGCGTAGTTATCTAATTGTCATGTCAAGAATCAGTAAAATTCAAATAATTGTAAGTGTCAGAAAGTTGTTGTTTTTTCGGATACCTGTTTGGTATGGTGTCAGAAAGTTATAATAATCGGACATGTATATGAGTGAAATTAAAGAAATTAGAAAGCTATCATTCGAAGAGTTAAAAGAAATTTTAAGAGATCCATTTAGAGTAATAGTGGAAGAAGGTAATACCACTCACATTTGCGAATATGGACAAGAAACTTATAAGGTACTTGAACGAGTGTCATTAAGTTCAGAGGCACACGAATTAATTAAGCATTTAAGTACTAACAACATTATTTATAAATCTAAATGGGGAAGGAATATAGTTTCGGATATTCCTGACTTTGCAACGTTCTATGATATTCATCGCGGAGATATCTATGGAAATCAAACAGATGATGAGTACGAGATAGCCGCATCTTTAGAGTTGGCTGAAGCTAGATAATATATGGAAGTTGGTTTTGTCAGAGTATCAACTCAAGAACAGGAGCTTGATATTCAACTTACTAAATTAAATGAATTTGGCTGTGAGAGAATCTTTCAGGGTAAACACTCTAGTACTTCAGTTAGGATGAGATGCTGAAAGGGCTTATTGATTATATAAGAGATGGTGACGAGGTTATTGTAACTCGTCTTGACCAATTAGGTCGCTCTTTAAAGTCTATTCTGGAAGCAATAGAGCATATCCATCGTAAAGGTGCAAATCTAAAAACCATAGATGTCTCACTTAATGTAAGCAGTGATAACCCTTTTTCAGTAGCGATAATTAACCTATGTGGAATATTCGCTCAACTAGAACGTGATCTTATCAGAAGCAGAAATGCTGAAGGCCGCGAAGAAGCAAAAGCTCAAGGTAAGCCTAGGTAGGTTACCAGTATTATATAAAAAAACAAGCTAACGATATAATGAAAACTATATCTAGAATCCATTTCTAACTTAGCAAAAAAGTACAAAGTTAGTCGTTCAACAATCAACCGAACGCTTAATCAAATTTCAGAAGAAGGCTAAGTACACATTTTTATAGATTGATTCCACTTGAACCTTCAAGTGGGGGAGCATAATGTTTTTTTAAATATTGAAATGGTGAGAATTTTAATTTTATTTGAGAGGTTTTGTAGTGAAAAATAGTTCGTTTTTAGCATGGATACTTCGTATGAACCTCATTAAGCGCTGGTCTCCTATGCACTTAATGAAAGAAGAAAATGTTGCAGAACATAGCCATCAAGTTGCTGTTATCGCTCATCTCTTAGCAACTATAAAAAATGTGTACTGCGGTGGTCAAATAAGTCCTGAGAAGGCGGCTACAATCGCTTTATACCATGAAGTTTCTGAAACTAAACTTCAAGATATCAACCACGTTACAAAATACAGCTCTCCAGCATTAACCGAGGAATTCAAGAAAATTGAAGATTTGGCTGAGATTGAGTGCCTAAACACCCTTCCCGAAAAATTAAAACCTCTGTTTAAAGAGCTGGTTATTCAGAAACAGGTAGATAAAGAATATAAGAAACTGGTAAAAGCGGCAGATGTTCTTACTGCTTATTTCAAAGCGTGCGATGAACTTAAATTCCATAACCCGGAATTCGTATCTGTTAAAAAACGCTTATCTGATAAAGTTGACGCATATAAAGAAGAAATGCCAGAAGTAGGTGTGTTCATGGATCTATTTGAACAAAACTGCTTGGCTAGTTTGGATGATCTATCTAGTTAAACTTGACTTTTGAAATTTGTATGTGGTAAATTGTATGTATAGCTTTTAGCTTAATGATATGTTTTATAAGGCTTCAAGCTTCCTTCCTGTATTAAAAGATACAAAATTGGTGTTCTCTTCCGAAAGGCGGGTGGCCAATATCATGGGCTAAGCATAGGGTTTCAATAAGCGTAGCATCAAGGGCCAATTTACTGGCAATATCTGGAAACTTACCGCATAACTGCGCAGTAATACCGGTACCTATTTGCGCGGCTTCTAAAGAATGGGTAAGGCGAGTGCGATAAAAGTCACTTAGTCCAACCCCCAATACTTGGGTTTTGGCTTGTAAGCGCCTAAAAGCGGCACTGTGAAGTACGCGAGCTTTATCTCGCTGGTAGGGATTACGATGATCGCCATCGCGAGAAACACTGCGCGGCAGTCTGCGTGCGTGTAATTCTTCTTCCCACTTTTGTACTGTCACAGTGTGTTCCTTTTTTAAATTTCTTCCTGGGTAATTTCGTCTAAACTAAGCGAAAAACTAGGCACATAGCGAGTCAGGAAATAATCGACTTCATCTGAATGGTATTCTTTTAAAATCTTATCTAACCGCTTTTTCGCCAATTTGAATTCTTGGTTTCCTGCAGAAAGTTCTTCTAAGGTTTTCAAGTAGGCGCAAAGCACATCGGCAGCCTTAACAATAAAGGCTTCTTCTTCAGTGTGAAAATTAGCATCAATGAGTGAAGCGTAATCTTCTTTAAATGCGTCTGGTGCCATGTCGATTAAAATGTTTTCGGCTATCTTTTCAATCTTTTTGTATTCGTGCTTAATGTCTGGATTATAATATTTTACCGGTGTGGGTAGGTCGCCTGTTAGCACTTCTGATACGTCATGAAACATCGCAATGGTAGCAATACGTTCTGCGTTTAATGTTCCGCCAAAAAACTTGTTCTTTATTAAGGCGAGGGCGTGAGCCACCATGGCTACTTGTAAGCTATGCTCCTGAACGTTTTCCGTTCTTACATTGTGCATAAGCGGCCAGCGATTAATCAGTTTTAATCGGGCAAGGTGAGCAAAAAAATGACTTTTATCTGACACGTTAAGCGCCTTGTTGATAATGTTGAAAGAAGTTACCTATACGGTGAAGCGCAGGAACTAGCACATCACTGTGGGGTAAAAACACTAAACGGAAATAAACACCGTCAGAAAGATTAAACGCTTTACCGTGTACTAATAGTATCTTTTCAGCGCGCAGCAAATCTAAAATCATCTGCTCATCATTGTTTATGTTGAATTTTTTCTCATCAACGCGAGCGAAGCAATACATAGCACCTTTAGGCTTAACGCAGTGTATACCGTCAATACTGTTTAGCATGTCTACCGCCACATCACGCTGAATGCGTAGGCGACCCGTGTCTTTCACTAAATCGTTTATACTCTGATAGCCCCCTAATGCGGTTTGAATCGCACTTTGGCAGGGTACATTTGCACACATCCGCATAGACGACAGAATATTTAAGCCTTCAATGTAATCTCTTGCTAAACGTTTGTTGCCACTTACCACTAACCAACCAGAGCGAAACCCTGCAACACGATAGTTTTTCGACAATCCGCCGAACGTTACGAAAAATACATCATCAGCAAGAGAGGCAATACAGGTGTGCTCGGCATCGTCGTATAAAATTTTATCGTAGATTTCATCACTGAAGACAACTAAGCCATGTTCTCTTGCTAAATCGACGACGTCTTGCAACAAGGCTTTGTCGTACACAGCGCCAGTAGGGTTGTTCGGGTTAATTAGTACAATAGCCCGTGTTTTGCTGGTGATTTTGCTTTTTATGTCGTCTAAGTCAGGGAACCAGCCCGCTTGTTCATCACATCTATAATGTACTGGAGAGCCTGATGACAAACTGACTGCCGCTGTCCACAACGGATAATCTGGGCTTGGGATCAGTACTTCGTCGCCATGATTAAGTAGCGCTTGCATAGCCATCATTATTAATTCGCTAACGCCGTTACCAATGTAAACATCGTCTACACGAATATGCTGAATATTGCGCTGCTGGTAATACTGCATGACGGCCACACGTGCTGCGTAAATTCCCGTTGAATCTGAATATCCTTGAGAAGTTGGCAGGTTATGAATAACGTCTTTAAGAATATCGTCGGGGGCTTCAAAGCCAAATGGGGCAGGGTTACCAATATTTAGTTTTAAAATACGGTGGCCTTCATCTTCCATCTTTTTAGCTTGCGCCGCAATGGGGCCGCGAATGTCATAACAAACGTTATCTAATTTGTGTGAGCGAGATACAGTTTTCATGGTCTTTCTGGTTAATTTACAGACCTTGAGGTTAACGTAAACCACATACCCTTGCGAAGCCTAATTTAGCGCTAAACGTGAAAAATATTTCGATTTGGTTAAAAAGTGCACGGGCAATTGAAGTTTGCATCACAAATCTAGCCGAAAATACTTAAAAATTGATTGTTAAACACAATATTAAAAAAAACTTCATAGAGTAAACTTACCAATTAACAGCTAATTAGAAATAAAAAATTATTTAAAAGGCTAAAATCTTGTTAATTAATTGTAAAATTAAGTGAATCGGCCTATCGTATAAGTACGGCGCATTAGTATGGGCGCGCCAACACCTTTTACGTGTAATAGCAGAGGTAATTCTCATTATGTCGCACCATTTTAAAGAAACCCCAGAAAATGCGATAACACAAAGCGGTATTGCAAGGGTAATTCCTTGTAAGGAACTCGATATAGGCGATCCTATAAAATGGCTTTCACTTGGTTTACGTGACGCAATGCGTACACCAATTTTAACCGCGGTGTATGGCGTTATGTTTGCCGTAATCCCTTGGTTCATAATGTACTTAGTAGAAATGACAGGTTGGCATTTAGTCATCATGCCTGCCATTGTGTGCTTTATGTTGATTGGTCCTTTCTTAGCTGCAGGCCTTTATGATATTAGCTGGGAGCTCGAGAAAGGGCACAAGCCTACCTTTATGCATTCATTGCGCGCGATGCGAAGAAATGCAGTAAATGAATGGGGGTTTGGAATATTGCTAATGGTGATGATGATTTTTTGGCTGCGTGTAGCATCACTTATTCATGCACTCTATCCATCGCATATAGAAACGACTATTGAGAGTTTAATGCCATTTTTAGTATTGGGCTCAATTGTAGGTGCAGGCTTCACGTTAGCGATGTTATTTATTACCGCATTTACTCAACCTATATTAATGGAGCGTAAGGTCGATTTGGCCACTGCGTTACTTACTAGTGTAAATGCAGTATGGGTCAATAAAGTTCCCATGCTTATATGGGGCGCCATTATATTTACGGCGGTAGCCATCGGCTTCGTTACAGGATTTGTTGGCTTCATCATATTAATGCCGCTAATTGGTTATGCGTCATGGCATGCATACATCGACGCTATTTCGACTAAACGCGTTAGAAAGTATGATTAAAATGTAGTTTTATTACGAAAAATTGAGGCGGGTATACGGATTTTTATCCAGCTGCCCGCTTTTTTTTTGTGAAAATTTCATACAAAAGGCTTTAATTTGTACAAGGATAGACAAAAGTATTAGACCTTTTTAATAGTAAAATACCTCCAACTAGAACGAACCGTTATAACTCAGGCTAATAAAGCTATATAAATCAAACGTATAGTTTGTTAAAGACTTAGTAACATTCTGATTTACCGTTAGTTTACTCGCCTTATACAATCTTTAAACAGCATTAATTTCCATTTTAGGCCATAAATAAAGGGCACTCAGGGAATACCTTCCTTGAAATGCTTTTAACGAGTTTGCCAAAACCTTTGAGGATCTAATGATGAAATTACTTAAAACTTTAGCGGCTACTGCTGCACTAGCTTTTGCTGTTAATGCTAACGCTGCCCCAGAAAAAGATGTACGCTTTGTAGGTGAAACACAATTTTCTGGCTTCTGTAAAGCGGTAGTACTTGATGATATTAAAGTATTGCGTTCAAGCCTTGCCCGTAACGTAGGTCGCATTGGTGCTAGCCAACGTGAAGTATTACGCATGGTAACTGCAGAAGACGGTTTAACATGTAATGGTGTTAACTTAATTAAGTTCTCTGCTGAACGCGAAGCCAACTCAGTTCACGAATACCTAACGTCACGTAGTTAATTGTGCGTTTACTAAGTTAGCGGGTGCCTGCGCTGTTAAGTACATTCAGCAGAAACACCCGCTACGTAAGTAATGTATTTACACTATTTATGGCTTAATCATCGCAACTACACTATTCACACTTTTATAAGTTTAGCTATTCTAGCTTGTCCGTTCACTATCATTCGCTGAGTATTAAAACGCAGCTTGAGTAGTAACACATAAGCAAGCGGTACCAAAAATAAACTGGTCATGGTGGAGAACACTAGCCCACCAATAATGGCAATGGCCATTGGCGAGTAAGGCGGTCCGTCGCCACCTATTCTTGTTGCACCCATTGCTAGCGGTACTAGGCCGAGTACGGTTGTTGCCACTGTCATAAGAATAGGTCTAATGCGAGATTGTGCGCCCAGCACAACGGCGTCATATAGGGTTATTCCCTCATTAACCAATTGATTAATTCTATCAACTAATACAATCCCGTTGTTTACCACTATACCCATGAGAATTAGCATGCCAATCATGCCCATTATCGACATGGATGTACCCGTTACCATAAAGGCCCAAAAGACGCCGGTAAATGAAAAAAGTAACGACGTAATCACCGAGGTAGGCAGCACGAGTGATTCAAACAGCGCCGCCATCACCACATAAATCATGCATAAGGCGAGCAGCATGTTCATTTGCATCACCCCATTGGCCTCATCTTGGCGTGAAAAGCTGCCATCTAGTGTCCACTGGTAACCCGTGGGCAGTTCGATATGGGCTAGTGCCTGTTGAATACGCTCTTTGGCTTCTTCTATAGTGGCATCATCTTCCAAATTTGCGCCGATATCTAACGCCGTTTGTCGGTAGCTTCGATTAATTTGCGAAAGTTGCTGCACAATCGAGAAGTCAGCCACCATAGCAAGGGTGATTGCCCTGTCTTGATTAAACCCAATGTTGATATGCTTAAGTGCATCCAACGATTTTTGAACATCGCTGCCATAGCGAAGTTGAACATTCACTTCACCTGCATCACCATATCGAAATGTGCGTAAATTCGCGCCTCTTAATGCCGTAGCCACAAGCTGGGCTACGTCACTCACTTGAATGCCCAATCGGTTCGCTTTTTCTCTATCAATTCGAATCTGAAGTTCGTCGCGTTTAGAGCCAGTATCGGCTTTTACATCGGTGAGCCCATCAATATTAGCGAGTATAGGAATAAGGCGTTCTGATATTTCTAGCAAGGTATCTGAAGATTCGCCCAACAAGGTAATACGCACACCGCCGCCGTTGCCACTGTCCCATTGAAATGATGGGCGAGCTCTAACGAAGGCAGGCATGTTTTCCCGAATATCTTCTTTAATAGCCCCAATACTAACTGGAAGCTCGTCATTTAACGTTATACCGCTCACCGCATGACCAGGTGTAAAGTAGGTATAAACTTGCTTGATGTGAAAACGTTCTTGGTTTTCATATAAAAACGCCTCCATTTTATCCACTGTTTTTTCTACTTCATCAAGCGTGTAGTTCTGAGTAACATGATAATTAAGCCAAATTCGTTCTTGATTATCGTTACCTTCATCGTCGGAGGTAACGACCTGCATAGGAATAGCAGTAGAAAGCAAAATACCTAATGCCATCAGTGATGTTTTTCCTTGGTTTGCCATTACCCAAGACAGAATTCGACCATATCCCGTGATATAGCCAGGTGTGCTGTCTTCTTTCGCTTCAGGAATTGCTATTTTTGTAGTAAGCAAAGGGATCAAAGTTTTGGCAATAAACAACGAGGCGAAAAGCGAGATACAAATGGCGATGGCGACGTGCTCTAAAAATATGGTGACGTCAATTTTTACCCCTACAATATTGGGCAAAAATACAATGGCCGTAGTGGCGGTTCCTGCAATAACGGCTAGGCTAACATTGTTAACCCCACGCTGAGTGGCGGAGCTAATGTTGTTATCTTGTTGACGTTCTTGAAAGATACTTTCGGTAATAACCACCGCATTATCAACCAACATACCTACCGCTAACATTAACCCCATTAAGGACAAAATATTTAGGGTGTAGCCCAATAAGTACATTACCCCTAAGGTGATGCAAATAGAGAAGGGAACAGAAAGTACCACAATTAATGTAGTCGTCAGTTGACGCAAAAATAAATACAGCACCACGATAGAAAGTAATGCGCCTAACAGTCCGGCACTTAACAAATCAGACAGCGACGAGGTTACACTTTTTGCCACATCGTCCATAACAAACAGGTTAATACCCGTAAACGCGGGGTCAGACTTGGCTTCTTCTATTACTTCCATCACGGCCGACGAAACTTCAACTAAATTGCTGCCAGACTCTCTGAATATATTAAACCCAACTGCAAAGGATCTATCTAGATGGCGGCCTTCGCTTTGCTCGGGCAATTCAAAGCTGATAGTGGCAATGTCGGACAATCGCACGTTGGGTGAAACCCACATGTTTTCGAAATCAGCCATGTCGGTAAATTCACCAACAGGATTAACCAGTATTTTCTCACCGTTGTCATACATGTAGCCTGCGGTTAACGAAAAATTGGCGTTTTGAAGCTTTTGTCCTAAGGCAGTGACATCAATTTGATAGGCGGTCAATAATTTCGGGTCTAACCGAATAGTAATTTGCCTTTTGAGAGTGCCATATAGTTCAACCTTAGACACACCTGCAACACGTTCAATAGGGCGTTTTAAGTTGCGCTCTAATAAGTCATACGCGAGAGATAAATCACGATCGCTCGATACGCGAAGTTGAAAAATCGGCATATCATTGGTGTTAAATTTGTACACCATGACACGTTCTACATCTGCAGGAAGCAGGTGGCGAATAGCGTCAATTTTTTCTCTGGCTTCTACGCTCTTGGCTTTAAGGTTTTCATCCCAATCAAATTCAACGATAACTTCCGCTTTATTTTCATATGACCTTGCTCGCAATCGTTTAATACCCGACATGGTGGCGATGGCTTCTTCCACCGGGCGGGTGATCATGGTTTCAATTTCAACTGGCGTGGCATCAGGGTAGGGCACCTCAACCACCATTTCAGGGATATCAATGCCAGGGAATTTTTCCAGTGGTAATAACTTTCCAGACACTGCGCCGAACAACAACATGGAGATAAACACCATGCCTATAGTCACTGGGCGATTTAATGCAAATCGAGCTAGTGCAGCGCCAATACCATTGATAGCATTTTCAGTGGGCTTATTAGGTTGCGTAGCGCCATTGCTATGATCATCGTTAGGCGTTTTCATAGGTGCCTCCCGAAACCTCTGAACCTTGGTTTCTTTCTACCACGGTTGATGCTTTTTTATCAAAGAGGCTGTAAAGCACGGGTAGCAGTATTAGGGTTAGTAAGCTAGAAAATAGCAAACCGAAAATTACCGTAATGGCCATAGGTGTGCGTATTTCAGCGCCTTCACCTAAGCCAAAGGCCATGGGCATCAAGCCTAAAATCGTTGTTAGGGTTGTCATTACAATGGGGCGTAAACGGGTTTTTCCTGCATCGATGATGGCCGCGTTTTTTTCCATGCCGTTAGCACGTAACTGGTTAATGCGATCAACAAGTACAATAGCGTTGTTAACCACGATACCGCACAACATAATAAGCCCGATGAAAACCACTACGTTCAATGGTGTATTGGTAAGCCACAGTCCGTACACAGAACCCGCGCCAGCAAGGGGAACAGCGAACAGTATAAGCAATGGATGTAGAAGTGATTCAAATTGTGACGCCATCACCAAATACACCATAAAAATAGCCAGCGCTAAGGCAAATTGTAGCGACCTGAAGCTATCTTGCATATCTTCACTTTGCCCAGTCACTGTGGCATCCATAGACAAAGGTAACTGTGTATCGTTAAGCACCTTATTGACTAATGAAACAGCCTCATCTAGCTTCCCTTTTGCTAAATTGGCAGAAATTAATGCCACCCGTTGCTGCCCAATGCGCGTAATTTCACTGGGCCCAACACTCATGTAAACATCGGCTACGGCGCCAAGGGGAATAGGCTGTGATGAATCAGGGTTTACGACAATGGCCCTTACATCATTGATGTTGTCGCGCTGACTGTCTTTGGTTCTAACCAATACATCCACTTTTCTATCTTCAAGGCTGTATTGTGTGGCAACGCGGCCACCAATTTTAGCGGCAATTAAAGACGATACCGTGGCAGCTTCAAGGCCTAAACGAGACAGCTTGGCATGATGAAACTCAATTTTCAGTTCTGGGTTACCCTCACGAATACTGGTAGCGATATCGGTGAAATTGTCATGTGTACTTAATTCATGGGCAATTTTATCGCTATAAGTTTGAAGTTGGCGTAAATCATAGCCACTTACTTCAACTTGAATAGGCGAGGCAAAGGTAAAGAGTTCTGGCTCAGTAAAAGTAGCTTGAACATTGGGGTAACGGTTAAGCGCATCGCGCAGAGCGGTCTTTACCTTGTCCATATTGCTACTCGCATTTTTGCCTTCGCTCGAACTGGCATTAGGGGCCATTACAATGTTGAGTCTTCCCCAATGATCGCCACCTTGGCTAGGCGCGGCACTAATTAAACTTCCCGTACCCGACATAGCGTAAGTTCTTGCTACGTTTGAATCTGCCGATGCGACTGCCGATAAGTTCGATAACGTTGCATCCGTTGTGCTTAAGGGGGTACCCGCTGGTAGGGTAATATCTACCGAGAATTCACCTTGCGACATAGTGGGGATAAGCTCCATACCCAGTTTAGGGACAAGAAGCAGCGCACCACCGGCTGAAACTAAGGCTATCATGACCACAAGTGTTCTGGCCTTCAAGCTAGCCATTAGGGCGCTGTGATATATTTTCTCTAGGCCATTAAAGCCCTTATTAAATATCCACACTAAGGGCTTAAACAATAGCGACAGGCCCTTTGCAAGAATATGCCATGCACCAATCACTAAGGTAATTAGCGCGGCAGGCAAATATACGAACACAAAGCGAAGTATCATTGCAAAAGGCCATTTTATGACATAGCCAATTTTCCCTAGCAAGCTAGTGGGGCGCGCTTTTGCCGGGGATGAAAAAGTATCTTCGTGGGCAAGTTGTGTTTTTTGCTTTCTTCGCGCCATGGCGGGAATAAGGGTAAGGGCTACCACTAACGAAGCGGCGAGTGCAAAACTGACAGTTAGGGCTTGATCTTTAAATAGCTGGCCCGCAATACCTTCTACAAAAATAAGCGGCACAAATACGGCCATTGTGGTTAGTGTAGAAGCGACAATGGCGCCTGATACTTCCTTAGTGCCTGATGCGGCCGGATCGTCAGCCAAAACAGGTGTACTTTGGCTGATAAGACCATCAGCATTGTTTGTTAACATCGCTTGCCTACGCTTTTTGTGGCGGTCGATGTTTTCTAATACCACAATACTGTTATCGACAAGCAAACCCACGGCCAGTGCAATTCCCCCTAAACTCATCATATTTAGGCTAATATCGTTGGCATACATTAGGTTAAAGGTGGCAATAACCGATACAGGAATAGATACAGAGATGATGACTGTAGTCCAGAAGTCTTTAAGAAATAGGTACAGCACCAACATGGCAAGTAAGCCGCCCATTATTGCTGCAGATTTAACGTTATCGATGGCTTGCTTTATAAACACACTCTGATCGTATATTTGCGTCAGTGTGTAATTCGAAGGAATGTCATTCTCAATTTCACTAAGACGAGAGGCTATTTGCTTTGCTACATCAACTGCATTTGCATCGCCTTCTTTATAAATCGCAATTTCAACCCCTTCACTGCCATTGAAGCGGGTTACCACACTGCGATCTTTATACGCACTCTCTACCGTAGCCACATCTTTTAATTGAATATTTCTACCTTCGAAACGGCCAATGAAAAGATTCTCAATTTCAGTTAAATTCTCAAATTGATTCAGGGTACGCACCAAGAACGCTTGGGCATCGCCTTCAATACGACCACCTGCAGCGTTGACATTTTCGGCTTTAATGCGATCGATAATACGGGTAATTGGGATTGATAATTGACTGGCTTTACGTTGGTCGATAAGAATGTGTACTTCGTTTTCAAGACCACCGCCAACACGCACCGCAGCCACACCCTCAACAGATTCGAGAGCCCGCTTTACTTGTTGCTCGCCGTATAACCGTAGCCTTTTCATTTGGGAGGTAGACAGTTGGCCGGTGGCCACGTTTTCTGTAAGCCCCAGTTTGATCACCGGATCTAAACTCGGGTTAAAGCGCAACAGGCGAGGCTTTTCAATGTCGAGAGGCAGTTGAAGCACATCAAGTTTTTCGCGTACTTCTAAGCTCGCGAAATCCATATCGGTACCCCATCTAAACGCCATCACCACATCTGATTGGCCAGCACGAGAAGTAGAGGTTACTTTCCTTACTCCTTTTACTACGCCAATAGCTTCTTCAATAGGTTTAGAAACAAGTTGCTCCACTTCGCCTGGAGCAGCACCTGTGTAATCGGTTCTAATGGTTAACGTGGGGTAGGAGAGGTCGGGCAGTAAATTTACCGATAATCGACCTAATGAGACCATACCAAACAACAGCACAGCAAAAGTAAACATAGACACGGCAACCGGGCGTTTAACCGCTATATCAACAATACGCATGGTATATCCTTTTTATAGCGGGCTTAGCCGTTAACGACATCTACAGGGGCTTGGTCTTTTAGGTTTTGGTGGCCAGCAGTAACCACTTTTTCTTCACCTTGTAAGCCGCTTAACACTTCAATCATTTCGTCTTGTTCAAAGCCAGTTTCAATGTCGACTTTTGTGGCTATGTTGTCTTTAACAACAAAGACGCTATGTTGGTTGTCCATAGTGATAAGCGCACGTCGAGGAAGTAGCGTAGCGCTATTGTGGAGTGCATACTCAAGGGCTACGTCAGTGAACATACCCGCTTTTAATACGTGTTTTTCATTTGGCACCGCAAGGGTAACTTTAAATGTGCCAGTAGCCGCATCAATAACAGGGCTAATTCGCTCTACCGATGCTGTTAATGATTTATTACCTAGCGCAGCAACAATAAGGGTGGCGGGTTGACCTACTGCTACATTTTGCAATTCGTTTTCAGGTAAGTACACCACGCCTTGTAAATTCTGCTGTTGCACAATATGGAACATGCGCTCTCGCTGGAAAGATTCAGTCAGGTTACCTACTTTGGCGTTTCGAGAAGCAATGAAACCGCTGATAGGGGCGGTAATAGTGGTTTCTTTTAAATCTAGTTCAGCAAGATGAACCGACGCTTTGGCTGATTCAAATTGTGCAGTCAGTTTGTCGTAGGTATCTACACTGATAAGGTTTTTTGAATAGACTTTGTTTACCTTATCTAACTCGCGCTCAAGACCGGTTAAATCTGCCTTTGCCTTCGCAAGATTAAGTTCATATCTGCGTTTATCTAATTGCGCGAGAATTTGGCCTTTTTCAACGTAATCACCTTCTTCTACCACTATCTGTTCAATTATGCCGGACGCCCTTGCTACCACAAATGCTTCTTCTCTCGCTTCCAAAATAGCGGTAGTGGTATACGTAGAACTAATTGACCCCTTGGTTACCGTAGCGGCTTCTACCGGTATGGCTATCACCGCTTCAGCGATGTCTTCCGTTGGATTTATTGCATCGGCGTCGGTACACGCACCTAGCATTAAAGATAAAGAGAGTATGCCGCCAGTAAGGGACAGTGTGCGAAGCGAGTTAAACGAAGCGTCCATGGTCAAATACCTGATTGTTGTCGTTAATTATTAGAGTAATAACAGCTAACAGCAGCAACCATGCCAGTAAATGTAAGGAGATGTTTATTTGTTAGTAATCAGTAGGTTGTATTTATTTCCTGAGTGAAATGAAAAAGGGCTATCAATCACTGATAGCCCTTTACACTAATAGATGGTGTATTAGCCTAATTGTGTGTAGATTCAACTAAAGTATAGCTGGTGGTGATCTCCACGTTGCCCGTTAGCATCAACATAACCGAGCAGTATTTTTCAGTAGAAAGTTGTACTGCACGTGCCAATGCCTTCTCGGTCACGCTGCTAGCTACCACTGTGTAGTGGGCATGAATTTTCGTAAACACGCGAGGGGCGTCATCAGCGCGCTCGGCTTCTAGTTCACATTCACAGCTTTCAATGTCGTGGCGGCCTTTTTTAAGAATGTCTACCACATCAATACTGGAGCAGGCGCCAACGGCTAATAATACTGACTCCATTGGTGATACCGCATTACCACTGCCGTCCATAACGGTTTTATACCCACTGTCGGTAGTACCGGTGAAAGTGAGGTCTTTGTCCCATGAAACTTGTGCTTTCATTATACTTCCTAACTATTACTTGCTGCTTACGATTGGGTGAGACGAACGGCGTCTGCGCCAATGGTAATTTTCTTTTGCTTATACAATGCGCCTAATGCCTTTTTATACGCGGCTTTACTTACATTAAAATGTTGGTAAATGGCATCGGGCGGACTTTTGTCGGTTAACGTTGAAATGCCACCATGGGCTTCCAAATCATCTAAGATGGCTTGCTGCAAGGCATCTCGGGTTTCCTTATCATGACGCTGCAACACCACATCAATTTTGCCATCTTCACGGATGGTTTTGACTACGCCGTCGGTAGATTGGCCTACTTTAAGTGGTTTAAATGCATCGCTATGAAATATTAAGCCCAGGGCTCTTTCATTCAATACCACTTTAAAGCCTAAGTCTGACTTGGCATAAACCAAGCAACTTACATTTTCACCTTCGCTAAGATAGGCGCTGCCTTCTTTAAGGAAATAGTGCAAACGGGTTGCACCTAAAATTCGATTTGTTTTTTCATCAAAGAAAGCGTGAACAACGTAATACATGCCGGGATCTATAGGCGATTCTTGATAATCGGCGGGAATGAGTAAGTCGTTCTCTAGGCCCCAGTCGAAGAATGCACCGAAGTGGGTAGCCGAGACCGCTTTGAGTACCTTGGTTTCACCCACTTGTATGCGCGGTGGCTTCAAGGTAGCAAACAAATCGCCTCGTTGATCGGTAGCCACAAACACATCTAGGGTTTGCTCCACTTCCAGCGGCGTGGTTACTTCGTCGTGAGGTAAGGTTACAGTAGGCATATCTTCACTACTGTAGTCGGTTTCATCTACATTATCGGCAAGTGGTGCTAGCGCATAGCCAAACGGATATTCGGCGACCACTTTTAATGTATTAATTTTTCCAATATTTATCATTAACACTGACTTTTAAAAAAGAACAGGTAACATGATATCGGATTGAGGTTAAGAGCTAAACACTTATGAAGTTAAATTGCGATTTAGGTGAAAGTTTCGGTGCATGGCAAATGCCTGTAGACGCCGACATTATGAAATTTATTGACCAAGCTAACATTGCGTGCGGCTTTCATGCCGGTGATCCCGTAGTGATGAAACAAGCGCTGTATCTGGCTAAAAACAGTAATGTTGAAATAGGCGCGCATCCTTCTTATCCCGATTTACAAGGGTTTGGGCGTCGAAGTCTCGCTATGCCAATAAAAGAACTGATAGCCTGTGTTCAATATCAAGTTAGTGCATTGATGGGTATGGCCAGTATTGTTGGCGTGCCAGTGAGTTATGTGAAACCCCATGGAGCGTTATACAACGATATGATGCTTGACCCTCAAGTGCGTACCGCGGTCATGCAAGCTGTGGGGAGTATTAACAAAGGCCGGTTGGGGTTGATGGTGCAATCTCACGCACACAATGAAGCCTTGGTGCTTGAAGCACAAGAATATGGATTGACGTTAATATTCGAAGCGTTTTCAGATCGTCGCTATACCGATGAAGGTTTTTTGCAGCCCCGCTCACAAGAAGGCGCGGTGTTAACCGCCGCAGAAGCGCTAACCCAAGCGAAGCTTTTGATTGAAGATGGTGAAGTTGTCACCGTTAGCGGGCAAAGACTGCCATTGCAGGCTGACACACTGTGCGTACATGGCGATACCGCGGGTGCTGTCGAGATTGCACAACAAATTCGTGAATGCATGAAATAGGTGGCTCAAAGGTATAAGGAATTTACAAAGTAGAAGAAAACACCAAGTGATTTCATTTTTTACTTAATAAATCACGTAAATGCCTTAACGTCGCCATAATTTCACCCTTTTTATTAAGGATATTACTATGCATCCCTTTGGGGATATTAAGCAGATAGTACCTGCTGGCTTAGATGCCATACTTTTGTACTTCGCGGGCGACACGGTAGATGTTGCCAATGCGCGATGTCAGCATTGGTTGCATTCCATTACGAGCATGACGTTTCCATGGCTAAAAGAATGTGTTCCAGCCTACGACTCATTGCTGCTGGTTTTTGATGCTCATAAAGTGGATAGCCACTTTGTTTATCAGATGCTTCGCTCGCTAGCAGCACAAGATGCGAATATGAGTATCAATGGTACTGGCGGCATTAGCGCAAAAACTCATGAAATACCTGTGTGGTATGGGGCAGAGCCGGCTAACGACTTAGCGTTGGTAAGCCAAAAAACGGGGTTAAGTGAGCAGGATATTATTGATGCTCATATTAGCATGACTTACAAAGTTTACGCCGTGGGCTTTGCCCCTGGCTTTGCTTATATGGGGAATGTGCCCGAAACCTTACAGTGCGCTAGATTAGAAACGCCACGAAATAAGGTACCTAAAGGGGCAGTGGCGATTGCCGACGCGCAAACTGCTATTTACCCATCGTCATCGCCTGGTGGCTGGCACTTGTTAGGTTTATGCCCACTGAATTTAGTGGACACTAGCCATAACGCGCTTTTAAAAGTAGGTGACAATGTTAAGTTCGCGCCCATTTCAGAACAGGAATTCAGAGACTTGCATGAAGGTTAGTGTTGAACAAAATGGTTTGCTGAGCCTAATTATCGACAACGGTCGGCAAGGTAAACAGCACCAAGGCTTTTGTCAGTCAGGCCCTATGGATGAAGAAGCATATTGGTGGGCGAATTATTTGGCCGGTAACCAAGAAGGTACGCCCTGTATTGAAATTATAGGGTGCGCAAAATTTGTGTGTGATACCGATGCGCAAGTTGCTGCCACGGGTCGTAGTGTGGTTTGCCTAGTAAATGAACAGTCTGTTTCTCCATTTGAAACTATCTTTGTTAAAGCGGGTGATCGGGTATCTATTGACAGTGAACACATGGGCAGTAAGGCCTATCTTGCAATACACGGTCGGTGGCAAGTGCCTTCACCGCTAGGCAGTGCGAGCACGGTCTTGCGCGAAGGTATAGGCGGCCTTGAAAATAAAGGCGCGCCGTTAGGGGGTGGCGATACCATCAATATTGAAACCCCAACAATACAAAGTGCTCACAGGGCTTTAGCACCGAAGCACTGGCCGCAATACGACTTGAGTCAGCCCTTAGCGCTTATCTTAGGCTACCAAGAAGACAAGTTTAGCGCTTCTGAAAAAGGGCGTTTGTTTTTAAACGAGTATACGGTAACAACAAATATTAATCGTATGGGCTATCGACTGTCTGGTTCACCCATACATAGCAATATGACTAAAATGCGTTCTGAGGCTATACATATCGGTGCGATGCAAATTCCGCCCGACGGACAACCTATTGTGATGATGCGAGACAGACAAACCTTAGGCGGTTATCCAAAGCTTGGCAGTGTAAGTTTGCTTGATGTTAATCGTTTAGCGCAAGCCGTGCCGGGGGAAACTGTTACCTTCATGAGTCAGCATTACGATGATGCCCGCGCCGCATTTTTATTAAATTGGCAAAAACGATTTCGCCTTACAGGAGAATAAGAGTGACCATTGCATTTTTAAACGGCGAATTCATGCCGTTATCAGAAGCTAAAATTTCCCCCATGGACCGAGGCTTTTTATTCGGTGATGGTATTTACGAAGTTATTCCTACTTACCACGGTAAAGCGGTAGGGATGACCGGCCACTTAAGCAGAATGCGCGATGGCTTGGCGGCTATTTCTATTACTAACCCATACAGTGCACAGCAGTGGCAGCAAAATCTAGACGGGCTTATCGACGCCAATGCCAGCCATTTTCCAAGCGGAAACATTGGCGTGTATTTCCATATTAGTCGTGGAACGGACACCAAGCGTTATCATGCCTACCCGCAAAATATTACGCCTACCGTATTTGGTTTTGCCTTTGAAATTGCGCCAGCTCAACCGTTAGAAGCAGCCAATGTTAAGCCCTTTAAGGTGGCGCTTGAAGAAGACAAGCGCTGGCAGCGTTGCCATATCAAATCAACGTCATTGTTAGGTAATGTGATGCACTTTCAGGCGGGGGTAGATAGTGGTGTGCAAGAAACTATTCTGCACAACAGTGACGGTATTATCACTGAAGCGAGTTCTTGCAACGTGTTTATGGTAAAAGATAATGCCATTTTTACCCCACCATTAGATAACCAGCTGTTACCTGGAATTACTCGTCAAATAGCGTTAGAAGCATTTAACCGAGCGGGTTTGGCAGTAGAAGAAAAGTGGTTTACTAAGGAAGATTTATTCAATGCAGATGAAGTGTGGTTAACCTCTTCAAGCAAAGAAATTGCGCCTGTCGTTGAAGTTGATGGTAAAACTATTGGTAGCGGTGAAGTAGGGCAGATGTGGGAGAAAGCCATAAAGGCTTATCACAATTATAAGTTTGAGGCTTAGGCCTAGCGGCTAAAACTTAAAGGCTGGCTTACAATAACGTAATTTACATTGAAGGATAGGGAAGCGCATGCAGGCAAAAATACCTAAGCAGTTTCCCTAAATTTAATCTCATAGGGAAATACTTTACTTGTTTCTTTTACACTTTTACCTTCAATAATTGATATCAATGCGCGGGTGGCTAATTCAGCCATCTCTCTTCTCGGTGTGAATACCGTGGTAAGGGAAGGGTAAATAGCTTTCGCAAAACTTAAGTCATTGAAACCACATATATCGATGTCTTTTCCAGGTTTGATCCCCCTGCGATTACATTCCATTACGGCGCCCGCTGCAAGTTCATCACTCACGAAAAATACGGCATCTAAGTCTGGCCACTTGTGAAGCGATTCTGCAAGCAGTTCTGCGCCTGCTTGAAATGAGGCATCAGCGCGTGATTGAAGACACATATCATCTTGAAGACGTGCATTGTAAAGCGCTTGTTCCCAACCCCGCTTTCTAAGTACGGCACGCCAGTCTAGCTGCAGCGAACAAAATGCGATTTTCCTTCTGGCTTTCTCGTTTATCAAGTAGTCTGTCATTGCTTTTGCCGCATTGAAATGATCTACGCCATAGTTAATATCAAAAGTAGACTCCGACATATCCATAATTTCCGCCACCGGTGCATCGCTGGTTTTTAACATTCTTATGGTTTCGTCGGTATGACGACTAGAAGTGAGAATAAAACCTGAAACTGCTTGCTGAATATAAGATTCAACAATACGTTCCTCTCCCAATTCTGAATAGGTAGAGTCACCAATCATTAATGCATAGCCAAGTTCATCAGCAACCGTTTTTGCACCTGAAACTACCTCGTTAAAAACATTGTTTCCAAATGAAGGGAGTAGTAAGGCAAGCGTTTTATTGTTTTGTATAGATAAGCTCTGCGCGGCGCGGTTAGGAATGTAATTTAAATCCTTAGCCGCTTTCTTTATTTTCAGCGATAACGCTTTAGAAATACTACTTGAATCTTTAAGTGCGCGAGAAACTGTAGTTTTGTGAATACCTAAATGTGCTGCGATATCTGAAATGGTTGTACGTTTTTTTATATTTTTCATAGGGTATATTCAATTTTTATTATTAGTGCGCAGTTTACATTTTAAGCCGTGATGAGGGCGCTATAGGCTATATTAAAAGGGGCCTTAATCCAGGGGTTATGTCGCGTCTGTCACTGAGCTGATAAACGTCTTGCATTTGGCCACCACCTCATCGATGCTTTGTGAAACATCCACAAAGAAAGCCTCATCTTTATTTGGTATTTCAAGGGTAGCAAACTGACTTTTGAGCATATCATCGCCCACAAAAAAATGCTGTCTTTGTTTAAGCCTTTGGCCAATGGTATCGGTAGAGGCATGTAAGTAGATGAACCTTACATTCGATTGAACGCTTTTAGCTAATGGATTTTTTTTCTCTTCAGCTTGCCTTCCTGTTAGCTCTTCACTTAGCCCTTTACCCAGCCCTTCACATAATATTGCTCGGTAGGATGCTTTAAGCGCTGAACAAGAAATAATAGCGCTTCGATCATTTGCCAAATGATCTTTGGCTATTTTATTCAAATGCGTTAACCAGTCCCATCTGTCGGCATCTTCTAACGGAATACCAGCAGACATTTTTTCTACGCTAGCCGCAGGGTGATAACTATCACCTTCCTCAAAAACAAGTCCCAGTTCAGAAGCCACACGCTCGCCGATAGTAGATTTCCCTGTGCCTGAAACGCCAGTAATAAAGAAAACGGTATTTGCAGTCATTCAACTACCTCTTTGATTCAATGCTAAGCAATGAGCCCGACACTACGTTAATTAATTTAAAATAAGCATAATTCGGAAACCGGTTGCGTTCAAGGTTTCTTTATAATATTGTTACGGCGAATACACAATTTGTTAACGTAGTGTTGCATAGAATAACAACGGGTTGCCTGGGTATTCTCTGTTTACTAAATAATTAAAATTATTATCGTGTACCTCAGATTTTTACGTGCCGCTAATTACAGGTTTAAGTACGGTTTATAGGGAAGAAACATGTCAGATACCTTATCGCTTCTTTTTTTCGCCATCATCAGCATTGTACTGCTGGCCTATTTGGTTATTGCTATAAAAGTACATGCCTTTATTGCCATTATTATCGCAGCAGCCTTTGTGGGATTAGGCACGGGAATGGACGCCACAGAAGTGCTCAATTCCATGCAAAGTGGTATGGGAAATACACTTGGTTTCGTTGCTACCATAGTGGGTTTAGGGGCAATGTTCGGGCAATTCCTAGAAGAGTCGGGTGGTGTGGATAGATTAGCGCTAACGATCAAGCAGAAGTTCGGTGAAAAAAATAGCCAATGGGCACTGGTAATAACCGGTTTCCTTGTGGCGATACCTGTGTTTTTTGAGGTAGGACTTATTATATTAATGCCATTGATATATTCAATGGCGCAAAAAACCGGTAAGTCATTAATTTATTATGGCATTCCTTTAGCAGCAGGGCTTGCGGTTACCCATGCCTTTATTCCCCCCACGCCAGGGCCTGTAGCCGTAGCATCTATATTAAATGCCGACATTGGACTAGTGATTTTATTTGGTTTTATCGTTGGTGTGCCATGTGCTTGTATTGCAGGCCCAATTTACGCTTCCTATATCGCCAAAAAAATCCATGTGCCAGTGCCGGAACATATTAGAAATATCGAGGCTAGGCCAGTAGAAGCATTGCCCTCGTTTTCATTAGTGGCCGCTTTGTTATTCTTTCCTCTTGTTGTGATCCTCGTCGGGTCAATTGCGAAATTTGTGCTAGCCGACGGCATAGCAAAACAGGTATTTATTTTTGTTGGGCATCCTTTCATCGCACTCACCATCGCGACCTTGGCATGTTTTAAGTGGCTTGGAAAAAACCAAGGCTTAAGCGCAGATCAAGTGAGAAATGTGGCATCGAAAGGGTTAGAGCCGGTTGCACTCGTGATATTAGTGACAGGTGCGGGTGGTATGTTCAAACAAGTATTAATCGATTCGGGGGCAGGTCAAGCCTTTGCCGATGTAGTGGCACTTTCACCCTTACCACCGCTTATGGCTGGGTTTCTTATTGCCATTTCCGTAAGAATTATTCAAGGCTCGGCAACTGTTGCAATGTTAACGGCTGCAGGTCTGATGGCACCTGTGGTAAATGCTTTGTCGTTATCACCCTCTTTATTAGCGTTAATGACTATCTCTATTGCTGCCGGAGCTACAGCAATGTCACATGTAAACGATACGGGGTTTTGGATCATTAACCGCTATTTCGATATTTCGGTAAAAACTACCTTAATATCTTGGACGTGCATGGCCACTATTATTGGCGTTGTCGGGTTATTGCTAACCCTACTCTTAGCGATGTTCGTCTAATACGTACTCGTCTATAGCTACACATAGTAAACCTTGGTTTTAGAGCGCTTACCTAGAAACTCATTTTTATTTCTACTTATTATATTTATTGAAGAAACCGGTTTCCATTCTTGGTTATAGTTATGCTTGTGGTATGTGTATTTTGTTGAAGCTAGTTAGAAAGGGCTCTATTTTAAATGCTACGGTAGGGCGAAAATTGATAGACGCTATACGCTATTTGAGGGCGAACTAGGAGGTGAATATGCGGTATTACTATGCGGTGCTGCTATGCGGTGCTGCTATGCAGTGCTACTATGCGGTGCTGCTATGCAGTACTGGCGTTTATAACAAAAAGCCCTTCAATTCACATTAAAGGGCTTTTGCTAAACAGAAGTGCTTTGCGGTAACTAATCGTTACCTTCGCAATTTCCATCTGTACATTCACCATAAAGATACAAACTATGATGTGTAAGCTTAATATTGTGCTTCTTCGCAATCATGTCTTGGCGCTGTTCGATAATATCGTCTTCAAACTCAATTACCTTGCCACATTTTAGGCATACCAGGTGATCGTGATGTTCTTTGTGGCTTATTTCAAAAACTGACTTACCACCTTCAAAATGATGGCGATTCAATATACCCGCATCATCGAATTGGTTTAGCACGCGATAAACTGTTGCAAGACCAATCTCTTCCTCTTGCTCGATCAGAATCTTATACACGTCCTCTGCACTGATGTGTTGATTTTGAGGTTCTTGCAAAATTTGCAAAATCTTTAGACGTGGCAGGGTTACTTTTAAACCTGCTTTTTTAAGTTCTTTATTCTGATCCATTACAACCTACTGAGAACGAGATGTTTATCAATGGAGCTATTATAGGTAACTCGTCAGGATTTAAAAGTAAAACTACTGTTTCTTGTTCGGTACGATGGAAATTCGAACGAATTAGAATTTTTTATTGAAGTGGCATCTTGTCGACTATTTTGTTTTTTGAGGACAGACCAGTTTGTAAGTGTCAGTTATTGTTAATAATTAATAGCATCTATTTAAACTCTGAGTGCATATTTTTAACATTCTGTTAAACTTGTAGTAATAATGGTAAAACGAGGTTGGTACGTAGATTTCATCGCGTGCTTAGAATTATGCCAATGCAATTAACGGTTATAAATAAAATAAAACTAGGTTTTGGCCTTTTTGGTTGTTTGTTACTCATCACAAGTATTCTTTCTTATTTCGGTTTAAACGACATTAGACGTTCAGCAGAAGACGTGGTTGAGCGGAAAATGCCAGCTCAAACCAGTATGCTTAAAGTCAAAACCGAGATCCTATCTTTATCTGTGGTTACGGCAAATGGCTTTCACGAAAATACACCCAGCGCGTTGGCCCAAAATCAACAAAAGTTTAAAACGCTATCAGACGAGTTTGTGCAGGATCTCAAGAACCTAACTATTATTCTTCCTAGCAATCCAATTGCGGTAGAAGCGGTAAATGCAAGTTTAGCCTACGTAGAAAATAGTCATGATATGTATGCAGCATTAGCGCAGCGAATCACGATAGAACGCGCGTTGGGCGAAAAATTGAGTGAAGTAATGAGCGAGGCAGATGAAGCAAGCGCCTTAATGCTGGATTTGTCTTACTTAGAGTCAGACAGTCCAAGCCTAGACACATTAATTGGTGCAGGGACGAATATCGATAACAAGCTGCTTACCACCACAGATTCTTTTAGCGAACTTGCCGCCAGTATAGATGCACAAGAAACGGCCAATATAATTGACGATATTAAATATCAAATCAGTAATATTACGGTAGATAAAGATTACTTAAACCGCCTTGCACTTGATATTGATGATGGGGGCACGGTAGCTGCTTTCAATGAACAATTTGCTTTACTCATTGAAAACGTAAACGGCACCAACGGTTTGGTGGCGCTACAACAACAAAAGTTAAATGAAATAGCCGTAGCTCAAGCGAAAAAAGACGAAGCATTAACGGCGTTGCAGGTGGCGTTAAGCAGCATTAATACATTATTTGATAGTGTGCAGTCTGAATCAATTGAGGGTCAAAATGCGATTTTGGAATCTGTGCAAACCAACTTAGTTAAAAACTTTGTTGTGGCAGTGATTGGCCTGATTGCAGCCATTACGTTAGGTGTGCTGGCGACCCGAAGCATCTCTACGCCCCTTGGAAGAATTAATGAAGGGTTAACTCAACTGAGTAAAGGGGATTTAAGCCACACGCTACCTGAAATAGGGAATGATGAATTCACGGCGCTTTCCGTCAAAGTGAATAGTTTAACCAATAGTTTGCGAGAGTTAGTGGGGAATATTTTAGAACAAGAAAAACGCTTAATTACCATTACTAAAGAAAGCGTCGCCTTAGGTGAAAAAAGCTTACAAGGTGTGGATGAACAACGTAAACAAGTCACGGTAATTTCTACTAATACCCAAGATGTGCAAAACACGAGTCGTAGCAATTTAAGCCAAATTAATGATGCTATGGAAGCGCTGCATACCGTGACCGCACAAAGCGAAGAAATTAGTGTGCTAGTTGCCCAAAACCGCAGTCAGGTAGACAGCCAAGCCCGACAGGCTGAAGCATCCGCAGATATTATAAATCGTTTAGATGGACACTCACGCAGCATTGGCAGCATTCTTGACGTTATAAAAACCATTGCTGAGCAAACCAATTTATTAGCACTTAACGCAGCAATTGAAGCCGCTAGGGCAGGAGAGCAAGGCAGAGGTTTCGCCGTAGTCGCTGATGAAGTGCGCACCTTGGCAAATCGTACACATAACTCGACCGAAGAAATCGAGTCTATGATAGGCAACCTTCAAAAAGATGCTGAGAAAGCGGTAAAAGCCATAAATGCGGGCAGGGAACAAGCCCAAGAAGGGGTGGAAATTACGCAACAAGTATCTCAGCAGGTTGAAAGTATTCGAGAAATTATTGCTCGTTTAAGCCAAATAAATGAGCATATTGTTACAGATACTCAGCAACAAGATGTATTACTGGCAGATGTAGCCTCAAGCTTAAATACCATTGTTGCTCTGGCTGACTCCAGTGCTCAGAGTACCCGCCAAGCCAATGAGTCGACTATGATGCTAGATGCGCAAACTGACAGCCTTAGAAAAGCGGTGGAGCGTTTTCAGCTTTAACTTTTTTTGTGGTGTGAATATCGCAACAAATAATAACGCAAACAAAAACGCCGCTAACAAAAGCGGCGTTTTTATTACTAATAAGCATGAAGCTTGTGAACTAGGCTAATTCAGATAAACACAGTTCGTCATGAATTTGCTTACACCAAGACTTTACACGTGATTCGGTAAGCTCTGGTTGACGGTCTTCATCAATGCCTAAGCCTACAAAGTGGTTGTCGTCTGCCATACCTTTAGAGGCTTCGAAATCGTAACTTTCGGTAGGCCATTGTCCTACTAAAATGGCACCACGGCCTTCAACGATATCGCGAACCATACCCATAGCATCAAGGAAATATTCTGCATAATCTTCCTGATCGCCACAGCCAAAAATAGCTACCAGCTTGTCGGTAAAATCAATGTCTTCTAATTCTGGGAAGAAATCATCCCAGTCACATTGCGCTTCACCGTAGTACCAAGTAGGGATCCCGAAAATAAGCAAATCAAACTCTGCTATATCTTCTTTGCTGCTCTTGGCAATGTCTTTTACATCAATTAGCTGTTTACCCAGTTCCTTCTGGATCATTTTCGCAACATGTTCGGTATTACCGGTGTCACTTCCGAAAAACAGGCCAACGCTTGCCATATCAAACCTCTATTATTCGTTACTAGTTACTATACACCTGTGCTTAGCCAGAACCATTCAATGATTCCTTTTGCTAGGAAACCAATGGCCCCTAAGCCTAATACCCCATAAGTCACAACACGCCCAATTAACGGCACGTTATTTTTTGATAGGACATCGTGTACCGCAAAGCTCATCAATACAAATAGTATAAATAAACCGCCGTACAGCATGATGGATTCAATTAGCTCAAAGTTTTCTGCAAGCATAGTGTCTTTATTGGAAAAAATCTGGCGCAACTATATCACAGTATATACGCCTAGCAGAGTCAAAAAGGGTCAAAAAAAAGTAATAATAGGCATTCGCATCTTAGATAACGCTAACTTGCCGTCTTTTCTAATGTGCGAGCCACAATTGCATTGAAAACACTTGGTTTCTCAGCATGTAGCCAGTGTCCTGTACCCTCAATAATGTGGGCTTTGGCACTAGGGAAATATTTCGCAATTTCCTTCCTATAAGAATTATTAATGTAATCTGATTCAGCACCTTTAATAAACAAGGTTATCCCATGAAAGGTCAAATTACTTTGAGGCCAATCAAGTATTCGTGAATAACTGGCAATTAATCCATCGACATTGAAACGCCATTTCCACTCGTCGCTGTCAGTTTGGTACAAGCTTTTAAGTAAAAACTGCTGTACACCAGGCTCTTTAACGTATTCAGAAAGAGCGGCTTGTGCCTCTTTCCTATCACTTATCGCGTCAAGTGGGACGTTTTTAAGGCCATCGAACACTGCTTGATGACTATGTGAATATTTCACGGGGGCAATATCTGCCACAATTAAATGGCTAACACGGTCAGGGTTCAATAACGCAAATTGCATTACCATTTTACCGCCTAAGGAATGGCCTAAAAAAGCCGCTTTATCAATCTGGTAATTATCGAGTATTTCAACAACTCCCGTTACCGCAGCTTCCAACGTAAACCCGTTAGTCCAAGGGGATTGTCCGTGATCAGGTAAATCAATACTAATAATATTGTAGGTGCTTTCAAAGTGACGCTTAACGCCTGCTAAGTTATCAGCACTGCCAAACAAACCATGAACTAACACTAACCATGGAGAATCTTTTTGGGCTTCGGATAATTTGAAATGCAAAGACACTTTATACCCTATTAAAAATAGTAATTAAGACTAGTAGTGGGGGAGAATTTAAAAATGACAAGAGATAGAAAGAAGGGGTAGCAGTAAATTTATTCACCGCTAGCCCATTTTATAGCACAAGTACTATGCGTTTACTGAATAGTCTTCCAACGACTTTCCGCTTTCAAGAGCTTCTTTATATACGCGAGGCATACGACCGATGCCTGTCCAAGGGTGGGTAACACCTTCGCTATCTGTTAATTTATATTTAACAGGGCGCTTTTTACCTACCTTTTTAGGGGCCTCTTCATTTAATGATTGTAAGTCTTCGAAATTTAAACCCGCTTCTTCCATTTGTTTTTTAATTTCTTCAAGCTTGGCGCGTTTTTCTTGACCAACTTTTTCTTCTTCAAGCGCTTTTTCTTTTCTTTTATCAATAATATTTGCAAGTTTTTCTTGCACTGTTTCTAGCTCTTGAATGCTTAATTCCTTTACAGCACCTTGTAAACGTCTTCCATGGGTTAAAATATCTAAAAATTCGTTCATTTAATAACCTTTGCGTTTCGTAGTGGATTTTTCAGGCGAATCATAATTAAATTTAGCACAAAAAAAAAGCGGAGAAAGTCCGCTTTTTAATTTTTTAAGATAAATGGCTTAAAATTACATATTTGGGTAATTTGGTCCGCCGGCACCTTCAGGCACAACCCAACGAATATTCTGTGAAGGATCTTTAATATCACACGTTTTACAATGCACGCAGTTTTGCGCATTAATTTGAAAACGCTTAGACCCTTCCTCTTCAATAATTTCGTACACCCCAGCAGGGCAGTAGCGCTGTGCAGGCTCTGCATATTTAGGGAAATTAACTTCTAGTGGAATAGAAGCATCTTTTAATTGTAAATGACAAGGCTGCTCTTCTTCATGGTTTGTATTTGATAAAAATACTGAAGAAAGCTTATCAAAACTTAAAACGCCGTCCGGTTTAGGATAGCTAATTTCTTTAGCATCAGAGGCCAAATCAAGTTGAGCATAGTCTTTATGTTCGTCTTTCATGGTGAAAAATAAATTACCATTAAAGAAGTTCTGCTCAAGCGTATTAAATGCGCCCCCCCAGAAATTACCTAATTTATGAATAGCCGGTCCGAAATTACGTGAACGGAATAATTCATCATATACCCACGAATTTTTAAATTTATCGGTATAGCCAGTTAATTCACTTTCAGGGGCTTCTGCATTCTTCGCTAAAGCTTCAATAATAGACTCAGCAGCTAGCATGCCTGATTTCATAGCCGTGTGATTACCTTTGATTTTCGCAAAGTTAAGCGTACCTGCTTCACAACCTACTAATATGCCACCGGGGAACGTCATTTTAGGTAAAGAATTAAAGCCACCTTTTGCAATTGCACGGGCACCATAAGAAACACGCTTACCGCCTTCTAAATATTGTTTAAAGACAGGATGGTGTTTTAATTGTTGGAATTCATCAAACGGGCTTAAGTACGGGTTGCTGTAGTTCAAATCGACGATAAGGCCTACGAATACCTGATTATCTTCTGCATGGTATAAATAACTACCGCCAGTTGCGTCGTTTAGCGGCCAACCAGCACTATGTACGACTAGACCAGGCTGATGTTTAGCAGGGTCGATATCCCAAATTTCTTTGAAGCCTATTGCGTAATGTTGTGGCGAAGCGTCTTTATCAAGCGAGAAATGCTCGATAAGGTCTTTACCTAAATGCCCACGGCAACCTTCTGCAAATACGGTGTATTTCGCTCGAAGTTCCATGCCAGGCATATAGCCATCTTTGGGTTGGCCATCTGCGCCAACACCCATGTCACCCGTTAATACACCACCAACACTGCCGTCGTCATTATAAATGACCTCTGAAGCTGCGAAGCCAGGGAAAACTTCCACACCCAGTTGTTCCGCTTGTTCAGCTAACCAACGACAGACGTTACCCATCGACACAATGTAGTTACCATCGTTGTGCATGGTTTTAGGGGTAATCGCGTTTGGTAGGCGTTTTGATGATGATTCACTATTCAATAAATAAATATGATCTTCGGTCACTGGGGTGTTCAAAGGTGCGCCTTTTTCCTTCCAATCTGGAAAAAGTTCGTTCATTGCTCTAGGCTCAAATACCGCACCTGAGAGAATATGTGCACCCACTTCAGAGCCTTTTTCGACAACACAGACCATGAGTTCTTGGTTGTTTTCATTGGCAAGCTGCATAAGCTTGCAGGCGGTTGATAGTCCAGCTGGGCCGGCACCGACGATGACTACGTCAAACTCCATCGATTCTCGTTCCACGGGTGGCTCCTTATGTTCGATTTTTTATAGTGCACTATTGATGAAACAAATAATGCGATGTGTCAAAAACATGTAAATTAATTGTCGTCCTGAAAGGTAATCTAGGTTGACGTTTACGTCAACAGTAAGTACATTGCAGGGAGTTTACGTTAACGTTAACTAGCAGCACAAATACTGTGCAAGTAAACGTGGTGTTAATGATATTTTGGGTCTAGCCTTTTGAAAATGTCTTCGCCGTAACGCAAAGTTAGCGTAAAGCACATTGTTTAAGTTTCAGAATGCGTGGTGAAGTAACGCTGTTTCCTTAACCGCTTATTAGCATGGAATAGCAACATACACCGACGAACTCAACAATTGAGGTAAATATGAAAATACTCGTCCCGGTCAAACGCGCGATCGATTATAACGTTAAAGTAAGAGTGAAGGCCGATAACTCTGGCGTTGATCTTACTAACGCTAAAATGGCCATTAACCCTTTTTGCGAAATTGCTGTTGAAGAAGCAGTAAGACTAAAAGAGAAAGGGATAGCGACAGAAATCGTCGTGGTTTCTATTGGCGATAAAAGCTGCCAAGAACAAATTCGTACTGCGTTAGCACTAGGCGCTGACCGCGGTATTCAAATTGATACAGACCAAAACCTAGATTCGCTTCAAGTGGCTAAGCTTCTTGCTAAAGTTGTTGAAGAAGAACAGCCTCAGTTGGTGGTGTTAGGTAAACAAAGTATCGATTCAGACAATAACCAAACCGGGCAAATGCTTGCTGCATTAACCGGTATGCCTCAAGGCACCTTTGCATCAGAAGTAGCGGTAGACGGAACAAGCGTTAACGTTACCCGTGAAGTTGATGGCGGTCTACAAACCGTTGCCTTAACGTTACCAGCCGTTGTGACTACCGATTTACGTTTGAACGAACCTCGCTATGCTTCGCTGCCAAACATTATGAAAGCGAAACGTAAGCCACTGGATGTTAAACCAGCTGCTGACTTCGGTGTGGCACTTGAATCTAACGTTAAAGTTCTCAAAGTAACGCCACCGCCTCAACGTGAAGGTGGAGTGAAAGTGGCGGATGTTGCTGAGTTGGTCGAAAAACTTAAGAATGAAGCAAAGGTGATCTCATGACAGTTCTTGTATATGCCGAGCACGACAATGCTAGCTTGAAGTCAGAAACTGCAAAAATGGTTCATGCTGCAGCAAAAATGGGCGGTGACATTCATGTGCTTGTAGCGGGTGAAGGTTGTCAGGCTGTTGCTGACAGTGCTGCGCAAATTGACGGCGTAAGCAAAGTATTGCTTATCGACAATGCAGTTTACAAATATCAGCTTGCTGAAAACGTTGCCGATCTTGTGTTATCACTTGCTGATGATTACAGCCACCTATTAGCGGCCGCTACTACAACAGGCAAGAACTTCATGCCTCGTGTAGCTGCACTTTTAGATGTTGCTCAAATTTCTGACATCATTGGTGTTGAAAGCGAAGATACCTTTATCAGACCTATTTATGCTGGTAACGCTATTGCGACAGTACAATCGTCTGATAGCAAAAAAGTGATCACTGTGCGTGCCGCTTCTTTTGATGCTGCAACAACAGGTGGAAGCGCTGAAGTAACGACACTAGATGTGGTTAAAGAAAGCGAAAAATCTAGCTTCGTCTCTGAAGAGCTTACTGAGTCTGAGCGCCCTGAGCTAACGGCTGCTGAAGTGGTTATCTCTGGTGGTCGTGGTATGCAAAATGGCGAAAACTTCAAGTTACTTGAAGGTATTGCTGACAAACTTGGTGCTGCTATTGGTGCATCACGTGCTGCAGTTGATGCGGGCTTTGTACCAAATGACATGCAGGTAGGCCAAACCGGTAAAATCGTTGCACCGCAGCTGTATATTGCTGTAGGTATTTCTGGTGCTATTCAGCATCTTGCCGGTATGAAAGACTCGAAAGTCATTGTTGCTATCAACAAAGACGAAGAAGCGCCTATTTTCCAAGTAGCGGATTATGGCCTTGTTGGCGATTTATTTGATGTGTTACCTGAACTAGAAAACACGTTATAAAAAACGCGTTTAAAAAATCAAAAAAGGCTGCCTTCAAACGCAGCCTTTTTTAATGCTCGTAGTAACGGTTAAAAACCGCAGGCGAGGGCAGTGTTAAACACGAACTACAGAATTATCTTCGCTTCCGATGCTAGAAGGTAGATAAGCATCGGCGGCCCAATCGTTTTCCCACATATCACCATCGAGTAGATAGCGAAATTGATACTCATGATCGGTTTCTAAATTAATAGTCAGCGTGAAATCCCCGCTCTTCAGTTTTTTCATCGACAGAGGTTGCTTGTCCCATTCGGTAAAGTCACCCACAAGGCTAGCTTCATCGGCATTTTTTGCTTCTTCGGCGGAAAGGCGGAATGTTACTTTACAAACGGGTTTAGATTTCAGGTATTGCTTTTTTAGGCTCATGACAGGTCATCCCTTTTAGCGTAACAAATTCGTTGTTGCATCGATAAGCGCAACTTTTCCTGCGAGTGTGCAGGTGTTTAAATAATCAACGATTATTACTCATTTAGCAATCTTACATTTTAATTCTGAGTGGATTTTTTTATATTACGTTGAGTCGCGCACTAATTAGTTAAATAATTCACAATTTTTAACAAACGAAGACAAGCGCTTCGCGTCGAAACACATTACACTAGAACCAATAAAAAAATAATAAATCACGTATAGCTTTAACCCATTGTTCGCCAGACAGATTTCACTTATGCAAGTAGGTGAGTGTCGGTGCATCGGCTAAGCATCAGTACTACGTTTTATAGGGAAAATAATGAAAAACTCCATCTGGATAAAAAGCGGTATACCTCTTATCATCATTTTAGTCGCGTTTGTTGTTGCGGCAATTATGATTTCTTCACGTAAACCTCCAGAGCAAATTCCCGTCGAAACGCAAGCCTTCCTTGTTGATGCCAAACCAATGGATTACCAACCTGTAAGCTTCGTAGTTGATTCTCAGGGCAACGTAGTGCCTCGTAATAGAACATCACTTAGCGCACAAGTCAGTGGGCAAGTCGTTAGTTTGTCCGATAAATTGATTGTTGGGGGCATGTTCCAAAAAGGGGATGTGCTAATCACCCTTGAACAAGATGACTACCGTACTGAAGTAAAGTTGGCTGAAGCTGAACTGGCTCAAGCGCATGCTGCGCTTCAAGAAGAGCTCGCAAGAGGTAAAGTCGCCGAGCAAGAATGGCGTTCAGTAAGCAGTGTTGTGCCGCCTGAGCTTGGCTTGCGTAAGCCTCAATTAGCCAAAGAGCAAGCGAATGTTAAAGCCTCAGAAGCAAAACTTGAGCGTGCCAAGCGTAATCTTGATCGTACGCAAATTAGAGCCCCATACAACGGCATAGTGGTTGAGCGAAACATCGATTTAGGTCAATTTGTGTCAGCAGGCGCTACAGTAAGCACCGTTTATTCAACGGACACCGCCGAGGTACGTTTACCCATAACCGATAAAGACTTGATGTTCATAGATATTGGTAATCAATCTAACCAACAATCTGATGTGACTTTAAACGCAACGGTAGGCGGTAAAAATAGAACCTGGACTGGTAAGTTAGTTCGTTCTGAAGGTATTTTGGATACAGGCAGTCGCGTACTTTATGCTGTGGTTGAAGTAAAAGACCCTTATCAATTTAATGGCGGCGACAACGCACCACTTCGCTTCGGTCAATTCGTTCAAGCCAAAATTGTTTCTCACCAAAAACAAAACTTAACCGTGATCCCTCGCTCCATTTTACGCCTTGATAATACAGTGCTGATTGTTAACGATAACCGCGAAATTGAAATTGTACCGGTTGACGTAGTGCGTACCACGGCAGAAAAAGCTTTCATTGGTGGCGGCTTAAACAGTGGCGCGCTGGTAGTAACCAGTGCAGTTCCGAACCCTTATAATGGTATGAAAGTAAGACTGCCAGGTGATGAGCCTGCCATGCCACCAGAAGCAGAGAACGATAAAGAGGCCGACACTCAATCAGTAGACGTTGAAGATGATACTACTGAAACAAGTCCTGCTTCTTCTGGGGGTAAGTAATGAACCAAATTGATACGCAAAAAGGGTTAATCGCGTGGTTTGCGCGCAACAGTGTTGCGGCAAATTTGTTGATGTGGTTGTTAATTGTTGGCGGCCTATTTGGTGCCTTTAGTATTCAAAAACAAGTTTTCCCTAGTTTTGAAATAGACATTATCAATGTTCGCGTACCGTATTTGGGCGCTGCGCCTCAAGAAGTAGAAGAGGGCGTAATTTTAAAGATAGAAGAGTCGATTAAAAACCTAGAGGGCATTAAACAAGTCACCTCTACCGCGGTAGAGGGCATGGGTACGGTCAGCATTCAAGTTGAGGAAAATTACGACATTCAATCGTTACTTGACGAAGTGAAGGTGCAAGTTGATGCCATTCCTCTTTTTCCAGCCGACACAGAAAAGCCGGTTATCTATCGCCAGAAAATTCAACAAGATGTTATTTGGATTTCAGTATTTGGCGATGCCAGTGAACGTGAATTAAAAGAGTTCGCAAAAGATATTCGAGATGACGTTGCCAACCTTCCCGGTATTTCAAGCGTGCAAGTTGTTGGGGCTAGAGACTACGAAATATCGGTTGAATTGTCTGAGGTAGACCTACAAAAATACAACCTTACCTTTGCAGATGCGGTCAGTCGTTTAAGTCAGTCAAGTATTGATTTACCTGGTGGGTCTATTCGCACCGAAAATGGCGATATTCTGCTTAGAACTAAAGGGCAGGCATACACTGGCTGGGATTTCTCCCAGATAGTGCTAGTCACCAATACTGATGGCACACGGGTGACGTTAGGCGATGTTGCCTATATTAATGATGGTTTTATTGAGAACAACCAATATGCATTGTTCGATGGAAAACCAGCAGTTAGCCTTCGCGTACAAGCGGTGGGTGATCAAAATGCATTAGAAATATCAGAACAAGTTAACGGCTATATCGACGAGAAAAAGAATGATTTTCCAGCCCATATTTCCGCCGACACATGGGGAGATAGTTCGTTTTATCTAGCAGATAGATTGAACATGATGCTTGAAAATATGTTTTTTGGTGGCTTGTTGGTGTTCTTAGTACTGTCGTTATTTTTGAGAATAAAACTCGCGTTTTGGGTGATCGTTGGCCTGCCGGTTTGTTTTCTAGGTACGTTGTTAGTTATGCCTATTGATATGCTTGGTGTGTCTATCAACATGCTGAGTTTATTTGCCTTTATTCTTGTACTTGGAATAGTAGTAGACGATGCCATCATTATGGGGGAGTCGGCCTATTCCGAAATTGATCAAAAAGGCCACAGTACCGAAAATGTGATTGCAGGCGTTAAGAAAGTGGCTATGCCGGCCACCTTTGGCGTGCTTACTACCATAGCGGCATTCTCACCCATGCTAATGGTGTCGGGTCCTTTTGGTGTCATTTGGAAAACCATTGGGCTCGTGGTGATCATTTGTTTGGTGTTTTCATTAATAGAGTCGAAGCTTATTTTGCCTGCACATTTAGTGCATATGAAACTAAAGCCTTATGATCCAGCGAAGGCTAATAAGCTGCAAAAATTTAGAGACTTTTTCAGTGAAGGTATTAAGCGTTTTATACACAATGTTTATGCGCCATTCTTAGAAAAGACAATACGTAATCGTTACACCACGGTATCCGTTTTCTTAGCCATGCTAATTCTGACCATTGGTTTATTTGGCGGCGGTATTGTGCGATTTGTTTTCTTCCCCAGTATTCCTAGTGACTTCATGTTTGCAAGTTTTGAGCTAGAGCCAGGCTCTTCGCTAAAACAGCGAGACGAAGTGCTTACTGCATTACGTGAAGGCATGATGCGTATGGATGAAAAGGTGCGTGACGATACAGGTGAAGGCGTAATTAAACACTCCATGGCGTTTGATAACGGTGATTTGGGTGGGGAGGTGTTTGCCGAACTGACCAAAGGTGAAACACGTACCATGGCCGATTATGAAATTCATCAGCTGTGGCGCGATGAAATGTCTGAAATACCAGGTGTTAAGACATTCAGTATTGGCGCTCCGGGTGGCCCTGGTGGTGGTGCTGATCTTAGCTTCGAATTTAGCTCTGGTGATATTGCGTCTTTAAGAGCCGTAAGTGATGAATTAAAAAGTATCTTGTCAGGCTACGACGGTGTAACCGATATTAATGATACGTTCTCAGGTGGTAGTGAAGAGATTCAATTAGCATTGAAACCTCAAGCCGACGCATTAGGTATTACGCTACAACAACTAGGGCAGCAAGTACGCTTTGGCTTTTACGGCGCGGAAGTTCAGCGTATTCAACGTGACGATGAAGAAATAAAAGTCATGGTACGTTATCCAAGAGCAGAACGTAGTTCTATTGAACACTTAGAAAATATGCGTATTCGTGCGCCTAACGGCCAAGAGATACCTTTCCAGCAAGTGGCTAGCTTTACCGTAGGCGAAGGCTTCGATTCAATCATTCGTGTAGATGGCAGCCGCTCTGTTACGGTAACCGCCGTAGTAGACAAGGCCTTGATGGATCCGTCTGAAATAACAGGTGAGGTTATCGAATCTGTTATGCCTGATTTGTTAGCTCGCTATCCTAAAGTGGATTTCCAGTTACAAGGCAATGCAAAAGAACAAGCTGATGCAATGATGAGTTTGGCGCAGGGCTTATTATTTGCCTTATTTGCGATTTACGCGCTACTGGCTATTCCGCTTAAATCTTACAGCCAACCGTTTATCATCATGTCAGTCATACCATTTGGTGTGGTAGGCGCGATTATTGGGCACTTGGTATTAGGCATGGCGGTAAGTGTACTGTCGATTTGTGGCATTATTGCGTTATCCGGTGTAGTGGTTAACGACAGCTTGATTATGGTGGACTTTGTTAATCGAGCACGCCAAGAAGGCCATTCACTGATGCGCGCAGCCATTAGTGCTGGTACGCAGCGTTTCCGCGCGATTATATTAACCTCGTTAACGACCTTTATGGGGTTAATGCCAATCGTATTTGAGCGAAGCCTACAGGCCCAAATTGTTATTCCTATGGCAATTTCATTGGCCTTTGGTATTTTGTTTGCCACGATTATTACCTTACTACTAGTACCTGCCTTGTACCTCATATTAAATGACATTAAAAATGTATTTAAAGGTAGAAAGCATACTGAGTCTGTTAGTTCGGCATCTATCGAGCAGCAGTAATACGCGCTAACAAATAGAAAAACTCCCGTCTAGTTCGCTAGACGGATTATAAAAACACCGCATTGGTTCTCCAATGCGGTGTTTTTGTTTGCATTTTGTACGATTGCCTATATACTGTATAAATAAACAGTATATAGGTGAACGCGATGACAACAGGTGTTAAAGCAGTTGATCAACTTATTGAAAAGTTCGGAATATTATCTTCACCAGGGCAAGATCAGTTCCAGCGCTTAACACATTTATTTGGTGGAGATAAGCGGGCTGACTCGTTGCCTTTTTGTATGTATCAAAAAGTGATGGGCGCGCCTGTGTCTCGTCGATTTACAGTCCACCATTTTTATTTGCCCTATAAAAACTGCAAGTTAGCCACTTTTATGTTTAATGAAAAAGGGGAGTTAATAGAGCAGGTTTATTTTACCAAGATGTCTCGGATGGTGAATGTTTGCCGCAAGTTGCAGCGTATTCTCTTGGAAGAAAAGGATCTGCGTGAAAATGCATCCCAAGGAATACCACAGGAACCAAAGCTGCAGAAAGGAATGCTACAGCAAGACAGAGCGTGGACACGAACCGGGCAGTTTGCGGCTTAGCCACTAATGTAGTTGTAAGTATCAGGCAAACGTATGTAGGCCTAGGGAAAATGGCAAATATTAAAAAGAATGCCCAACACCAAATACGAACGAGTAAACTGCTAAGGGAATATAGAAAACAAAAAAGCGAAGGGTCGTTAAAACGACACCTTCGCTTTTTTATGTTTATCACTCTTAAATGCAGTACTTGATAAAGCCAAGAATAAAAGTGCAGATCAGATCTGCACTTTCAACCTAAATCAAAATAGTGATTAGTAGAAAGAGTACTTCACTTCAACACCAAGGATACGTGGTTCGTTCATAATACCGGTAAGGTTGTTAAAGTCGATAGCCCCTTTAACGTTATCTTCATCGGTAATGTTACGGCCGAACAATGCCACTGTGTAGTTATGCTCGAAGTTTTCGTAACCTATACGCAAACCACCTTCAAAGTTGTCGTCAGTTGTAAATTCCACAGACTCATATAAGAAGATGTTAGTTTCACCTTGGAACGCCCAATCGGTAAATACGAAGAATTCACCGTTGTCGCCCATAGGTACAGTGTAGCGTGCGGTAAAGTTAAAGATTGACTCTGGTGCTTGTGGGAACGGGTTACCGTTCACAATGTAGTTGCCATCATCTGCTACTGGGTCGGTAACAGTACAAGAACCACAACCGCCAATCGTTAATGTGTCATCTTTAATTTCTGTGTGGTTGTAGCTGTAGCCAGCAGTAAAGGTTAGTTCATCAGTCGCTAACCACTGAGAATCAATTTCAAAACCGTAGGCTTCGCCTTCATCTGCATTAACGAGTGCAGTAAAGTTGTTACCACCACCAATGGCTGACAATTGCATATCGTCAACCGTGTAGTAGAACGCTGCACCGTTAAGACGAAGTGTTCCATCTAGCAAATCAGATTTAAAACCAACTTCATAAGAGTTAATCGTTTCAGCGTCAGCCACAGATGGTGAGCTTTCAAATGCAACATCACGACCTTGAATAGTTTGAGCACGGAAACCATTTGAGTAGCGAGCGTAAGCAGACATATCGTCTGTTATACGGTAATTAGCGCTAAGTTCGAAACTGGTTTGCCCATCATCAACGTTAATTGGCTCGTAATCTTGTACGCTTGCAGCGCCAATAACGACGGCAAAGCCATCTACGTTTTGATCGCCAACAATCAATGATTTCTCGTCATGAGTATAACGAAGGCCACCAGTAATATTTAGTTTCTCATTCACTTGGTAAGACGTTTGACCAAATACCGCCCATGTTCTGTTTTCATGGAAAACAGTGGTTGCACCAAAGAAACCGTCAATACTGGTCACGTTGAAAGACGCGTCGTAATAGAAGGCGCCTAGTTGCCAGTTCATTGCATCAGTGGTGTTGCTTGATAAGCGGAATTCCTGCGTATATTGCTCAAGGTCGTCTAGATTATCTTGAGTAACAGCAGAGAATGGAATAACGCCAGGGCCAGATGTGCCATCAGCATTGTTGAAACCGCCATCAATGTCACCAAGGCTTGAACCTTCAGCGGTTTCCATGGCTGAGATTGATGTGAAGGTCACATCATCCATATCGTATTCAAGCTTTAGTGATGCGCCGAAACCGTCATATTCTTGAGGGTTATTGTCAGCACCGTTGCCGTCGATGTCACCATCATAATAAATGGTATCGCGGTCGTAATTTGCGTTTAGGTTATTGCTGCCAACATCAAAAATGTTAGCGCGGAAAATTGACGCTGTGCCATCTAATTCTCTGCCGTGAACATTTAATAAAGCTGAGAAATCGTCAGAGGGTTCCCAAAGAAGCTGTAAGCGGTATGCTTTCTCGTCAAAGCCACCAAGCGCATCTTTTTGGCCTGTTGCAGCATTGTCGATGTAATCATCACGCTCTTGTGAAAGTACAGACAAGCGTGCTGATAGCTCATCAGTTAAACCGCCACTAATAGCACCTTCAAAATTCATTGTGCCATAAGAACCAAAACCGGCTTTAGCGTAACCTTCTAAATCTTGTGTAGGTTTTACTGTATCGAACTTAATGATACCTGCTGTAGTGTTACGGCCAAATAAGGTGCCTTGTGGGCCACGTAATACTTCAACTTGTTGCACATCAAAAAGTGGGAAGCTTTTTAGTACCACATTTTCCATTACCACTTCGTCCATGATAATAGAAACTGGTTGAGAGGCGGCTAAATCGAAGTCGGTGTTACCTAGGCCACGAATATAGAAACGTGGCGCTACGCGACCGTTTGACGACTCAGCGTAAAGGCCAGGCACGCGAACGGCCAATGCAAGAATATCTTCACCACCTGAAAACAAGCTTTCAAATTTTTCACCACTAAGCGTCGCGACAGAAATAGGTACTTCCTGAATTGACTGGGTACGTTTTTGCGCTGTTACGGTAATTTGTTCAAGAGCCGTTTCTTTTTTTTGTATTGTTTCTGCTTCTTGAGCAAGGATTGAAGTACTGAACGCTGCACTAACTGCAAGCGCCAAAGAGGCTAGTTTATGTGTTCTCATGTGTCCACCAAGAGTTTTGAATTATACTTTTGTAGTGTTTTTCGGTACAGAAAAAGCGGTCTGTACGCGGCGTAGCATTTTACACAAACTAGGTAATAAAAACTTATCATTGTTGTAAATATTTATTTTCTTATGAACTTGGCGCGATATTGTGAGGGCGATAAACCGGTATATTTTTTGAAAAGCCGAGTGAAAGAACTGAGGTCCTCGTAACCCACACTATTCACAATGGATTCAAGAGGAGACATAGATGTTTCTAAAATTTTTCGTGCTTGTTCTAACCGTAAACCTTGTAAATATTGAATAGGCGTTATTGCACAGGCTTGCTTGAAACGCCTTATTAATGTGCGCTCAGTCATATTATGTTCGTGGGCAACATGTTTCAGCGTGAGCCGTTTTGTAAAATGTTCTTCCAAGTAATTTTGCACTGCTAACACATCTTTATCTTGGTGAAATTTATGCTGGCGACTGCTTGCATACACGGTTTGATTCGGCCTGGAAAAATCGAGTACATGAGACTTGGCAGTATCACTGGCCACTTGATGACCGCAATAACGTTCTATAAGCAAAATAGCCAAATCTATCCACGCCATACCGCCACCTGCACAAAAAATAGCATCTTGTTCAGTTACCATCTTTTCAGACTGCAAATTAACATTGGGATAATGAGAGCGAAATTTATCAGCATAGCCCCAATGGGTAGTGGCAACTTTATTATCAAGTAACCCTGACTCTGCTAACAAAAAAGTCCCGGTGCAGTTACCTGCAATATCCGCCCCTTGTTTTTGCAGCCGTTTAATATGTACAAGTTGATTCGCGTTTTCTTGTAAAACCGTATCGATATCGCCGCCAATCGTGGGGATCAGCAAAATATGAGTGTCTGTCACATCTTCAATAGCAATGTTAGGGGTTAGCAGTAACTGGTTAGTACAGTGAAAAGGTTTGCCGTGAAAACTCGCCAGCTGAACTTTAAATTTAGGGGTGGTGGGTTGGTTATGAATGCGCTGCCAACTGATGCCTGCAAATGCGAAGACATCGAGTGCGCCAGTGATGGCAGAAGCCAAAGCTTGATCAAATCCTAATACGGTCACGACGAACGGTGGTTTATTCATAAAAATAATACAGTTTATTAAATACGATAACTAACGGTGATTGTTGGCGTAAATGGCCATGATTGTGTCATAAATGACAATAATGGCATGATAACGAATATGACACAATGCATTAACAATTTGCTCAAGGACTTTATTATGGCTGACCAACTTATTCCCCGTCGGGAAATGCAATTCCAACTCTATGAAGTATTAAATACACAGTCTTTGTGTGAAAAACCCCGTTTTGAAGAACATAACGTTGAAACGTTTAATGCCGTTATTGATATGGCAGAAAAAATGGCTGAAGAGCTGTTTCTTCCTCACAACGCTATCGCTGATAAAGATGAGCCTACTTTTGATGGCAAAAAAGTCACCATGATAGATGAGGTTAAAAAAGCCTTTGATACTTATAGGGAGTCAGGCTTTATTGCAGGTCACTTCGATTATGAAGATGGCGGAATGCAATTACCCGTTACCATTATGAATGCGTGTGCGGGTTACTTCTTAGCGGCAAATCCTTCCACTACAGCGTATCCTTTTCTTACTGCTGCGGCGGCAAATGTGGTGAAACATTTTGCCAATGAAGAAACCAAGCAAGCTTTTTTACCTAAAATGCTAACAGGTGACTTTACCGGCACTATGGCATTAACTGAGCCTCATGCGGGCTCTGGCTTGGCAGATATTCGCACATCGGCAACGCTTCACGAAGATGGCACGTATCGCGTGAAGGGCAGTAAGCTTTATATCTCTGCAGGCGAACACGAATTATCAGACAACATTGTTCATTTGGTATTAGCGAAAATTCCTGGCGGCCCTGCGGGCGTAAAAGGTATTTCATTATTTGTTGTTCCTAAATACCGTCTAGATGAAAACGGTAACCCTGGCCCCCGTAACGACGTCACTCTGGCTGGGCTTATTCATAAAATGGGTTATCGTGGTACGACCTCTACTGCACTTACGTTTGGTGAGAACGGTGACTGTCATGGTTATCTCGTGGGTGAACCACACCAAGGCTTGCGTTACATGTTCATGATGATGAATGAAGCGCGCATTGGTGTAGGTTACGGCGCTGCCATGATTGGTTATCGTGGCTATCGCTATTCACTTGAGTATGCAAAAGATCGTACCCAAGGGCGTGCTGCGCCGAAACTAGCTCCAGAAGATGAGGCAACACCAATTATTAACCATGGTGATGTGCGTCGCATGTTGTTAGCGCAAAAGTCCTATTGTGAAGGTGGCATGGCACTGTGTTTATATGGCAGCACCTTAATTGATGCGTTGGAGACGGAAGAAGACACCGCAAAACGCACCGAAATTTCCCAGCTACTCGAGCTACTTACCCCAGTATTTAAAGCGTGGCCTTCTGAATTTGGCCCTAAAGCTAACGACTTAGCCATTCAAATTCTTGGCGGCGCTGGTTATACCCGAGAATACCCCGTAGAACAGTGCTGGCGGGATAACCGTTTGAACCCTATTCACGAAGGAACAAATGGTATTCAAGCCTTGGATTTACTAGGTCGTAAATTATGGCAAAGCGAAGGCAAAGGGCTCCAAGTATTAATGGCTCGTGTTTCTGGCGACATGAAAGCGGCTACAACACCACGAGCTCAAGCGCTAGCGGCAAAACTTAAACCTTACCTTGACCAACTTGGCGGGCTCATTCAACAAGCGGCGGGTGACTTACGTTCAGATAAACAAGCCGTGTTACTGACTAACGCAAGCTGCTTTTTGAATATCTTTTCTGCCTGCGTAGTGAGTTGGATTTGGTTACGCCAAGCGAATGTTGCCGAGCAAGCATTGGCTAATGGCGCAAGTGGTCAAGACGGCGATTTCTACGAAGGAAAAGTGGCAGCTGCTGAATACTTCCTCAATTGGGAATTACCGCTAGTGAAACGTGATATAGAAGTCATTACGTCACAAGAACCAACCTGTGAAAATGTGAAAGCCAGTTATTTCTAATAACGGCTTCAAGGGCATAACAATGACATACCAACAATGGCACATTGCAAAAAATATTAAGGCGGGGCAATAAAATGGTGGCATCAAACGTAGAAGGGAAACATATCCTTATCACAGGGGGCGGCTCAGGTATTGGCGCAGCCTCGGCCAAAACCTTATGTGAGCGCGGGGCATTGGTCGGTGTTGCCGATTTGAATATGGATGCAGCAGAAGCCTTAGTGCATCAGCTCAAAGAAGCGGGCGGTAATGCCTATGCGGTAAAAGTAGATGTTACTGAGCCTGCACAAGTGAATGCCATGTTTGAAGTGGCGTTTTCACAGCAAGCCAAGCTAGACGTAATCATCAATAATGCGGGTATAGACCATTTCCCAGCGCCCCTTACTGAAGTAGACGATGCTATGTTCATGAAGAACATTCAGGTGAATCTAGCGGGCGTGTGGTATTGCATGAAAAATGCGCTTAAACATATGACCGTAAATGGTGGTGGTCATATTATTAACATTGCGTCGGTAGCGGGCTTACGCTCCGCGCCTATGATCAGTGCCTACAGTGCATCTAAACACGGAGTTATTGGCTTAACTAAATCGGCAGCGGTGGAATATGCCCGTGCGAATATTCGCATTAATGCGGTGTGCCCAAGCTTTGTTGACACGCCAATGGTACAGGGCGTGTTGTCTAAATTAGACGAACGTGGACAAAAAGCCATGGTGGGAGCAAACCCCATGAAGCGTTTAGGCAAACCTGAAGAAATAGCGAATGCGATAGCATGGTTGTGTAGTGACGAGTCTTCATTCATGACAGGACAATCGGTTGTACTTGATGGCGGCATGTTGGCCTAATCACCCAATTTCTTGAGTTTGATAAAAGTTATTGCGTTTGATGAAAGCGCGACAGATTTTAAAAAAGGGAAAACTATTATGAAAAATTTATTCGATTTAACTGGCAAGGTTGCTTTAGTAACAGGTGCTAGCCGAGGTATTGGTGAATCAATCGCACGTTTGTTAGCGCAATATGGCGCACATGTTATTGTGTCTAGCCGTAAAATTGATGGCTGTGAAGCAGTAGCCTCTTCAATTCGTGATGCAGGTGGTAAAGCAACAGCGCTTGCATGTCATGTTGGCGATATGGAGCAAATTACCGCTGCTTTTGCCGAAATTAAAAGCGAATTCGGTAAGCTAGATATACTCGTGAACAATGCGGCAGCTAACCCGTACTTTGGTCATATCCTAGATACAGATTTAGGCGCTTACGACAAAACAGTAGACGTGAACATTCGTGGCTACTTCTTTATGTCGATTGAAGCGGGCAAAATGATGAAAGAGCAGGGCGGTGGCGTCATTCTTAACACGGCTTCAGTGAACGGTGTAACACCTGGTGACATGCAGGGTATTTACTCTATTACGAAAGCAGCCGTTATTAGCATGACGAAATCATTCGCAAAAGAATGTGGAAGCTTAAATATTCGCGTTAATGCGTTATTACCTGGCTTAACTGATACTAAGTTTGCCTCAGCACTAACTTCAAATGATCAAATTTTGAAGCACGCGCTTAAAGTGATCCCACTAGGCCGTGTTGCCGATCCGGATGAAATGGCAGGTACGGTATTGTACTTAGTGTCTGACGCATCTAGCTACACCACAGGCACGACAGTGGTGGTTGATGGTGGTATGCTAGCGTAAAAAACGCTAACGAGATTTTACCATGCATATATGGGTTGACGCAGATGCGTGTCCCAGTGTGATTAAAGACATACTTTTTAAGGCAGCCCGACGTACCGGTCTGCCTTTGTCTTTAGTTGCTAATCATTCTATGTCTGTTCCACCAGATAAACATATTACGTTAACTATCGTGCCTTCTGGCTTTGATGCCGCAGATGATTATATTGTTGAAAAGATAGAAGCCGGTGATTTAGTGATTACCGGAGACATTCCTTTGGCTGCCGATATTCTGGCCAAGAACGCCAAAGCCATGAACAACCGGGGCGATGAATACGACAAATCATCCATCCGTGCCGCGCTTACTATGCGAGACTTTATGGATACCATGCGTTCAAGCGGTGAACACACGGGTGGCCCTAAAGCGTTTTCTCAGCGAGATAAACAGAATTTCGCCAATGCGTTAGATAGAATGATTACCGCGGGCACACGCTAACGCGAGGGGTTTGATCTTTATCTCAACTGAGATAATTTGAGTGACTCGCTCAAACAAAAAAAGGGCTACGTTTTCATCACGTAGCCCTTTTTAATTTTTATTATTTAACCGAAAAGCCTATCTTTTAAAACTTAGCTTATTTAAAGCTTAGCGCACTTAAATATCAAAGCTCTTAAAACTAGAGCACAGATACTAAGGCTTTCGCTAACGCTTCAACGTTTTCGTTATTAATACCCGCAATGTTTACGCGGCTAGAGTCAACAAAGTAAACACTGTGTTTTTCACGAACTTCACGCACTTGCTCAGGTGTAATACACAAGAACGAGAACATGCCTTTTTGATCGTTAACAAAGCTGAAGTCTTTTGGCGAACCATTGTCGTGCAAGTTCTTAACCAGCATGGCACGTAGCGTTTTCATACGGTTACGCATTTCATCTACTTCATTAACCCATTCTTGATTAAGCGCTTCGTCAGACAAGATAATATCAACCAACGCACCGCCGTAGCTAGGTGGCATAGAGTAAATACCACGAGCAATAGATTGAATTTGGCCTTGAGCAATTTTGCGTGTGCTGGTATCAGCAGTAATGATGGCAGCAAGACCAACACGCTCACGGTATAAACCGAAGTTTTTAGAGCAAGATGCCGCAACAATCACTTCTGGTAGGTTTTCAACCAAAAGACGAAGGCCATACGCATCTTCATCTAAGCCTTCACCGAAACCTAAGTAAGCCACATCAATGAAAGGTAGGAACTCACGCTCTTTAGCAACCGCTAGTACTTCGTCCCACTGTGCATTCGTTAAATCTGCACCCGTTGGGTTGTGGCAGCAACCGTGAAGTAACACGATATCGCCTTTCGCTGCACCGCGAAGGGTATCCATCATGGCATCGAAGCGAATGCTAGCAGACGCTTTATCGAAGTACGGGTAGGTTTCAATTTTAAGACCAGCAGAACCAATTAACGGGATATGATTAGCCCATGTTGGGTCGCTTACCCATACTTTAGCGTTCTCGTTACAACGAACCAGTAATTCTGAAAGAATGCGAAGTGCACCACAACCACCTGGCGCTTGAACCACGGCAACACGGTCAGCAAGTAATACAGGGCTGCTCTTGCCTAAAAGCAAAGTAAGCATGTTGTCGATGTAACCCTGATTACCTTGTGGCGTAATATAGGTTTTGCTGGTTTCACGTTCTAACAACAGTTGTTGCGCTTTCGCTACGCTAGTAAGAATAGGGGTATTACCTTGCTCATCTTTATAAACACCGACACCTAAGTCGATTTTATGAGAATTTAAATCTTCACGATAAGCAGCTGACAAACCAAGTATTGGGTCTGGGGCGAGATGGGGTAATACTTCAAACACGATATTTCCTCGTTGCAATGCAAAAAATAGCAGGCACGCATTATGCCACCGATGGTAGAAAAAACGACCCTTTATAGTAGAAAATATGTCATTAAATTGGTATTTGTGGTGTAAAACGAAATACACATCACAAAATTACGTGTCAGTTAATACTCATCAGATGCATGTCACTTGCGCCTATGTGTGTAGTGCTAGGCAGAACACGACTTAACCGATAATAAAATGTTGGTTGCCCACTACGTCACCGCGCGTATTAAAAGTACGTTCATACCAATGTATTTGTTGGTGGCTATTTACAAGAAGCAGAGTAGAAGTACGAGTACCATATTCTGGTGATTGGATAAAAATAGACGACAGACGTTTTTCCCATTCATACCCAATGCCTGTGTTAGGCAGCGTATGATCAGATGCTTTGTCTTCGTCTTTTAAAATGGCGAAAAGTGCCTCAGTATCAAGCTGATTATTTTGGCTCACGTAATCGGTTAACGACGCTATTCCTTTGGTGACTTTCGGCCAAGGTGTCGTTAAGTTAGCGTTGGATAAACCGTAAACACCTTGGGTTAACGTAGCGTGGGTGTCTTCGAAGTTGTTGTACACCGCGAGTGATTTTACATCACCATAAACCAAATTATAGCCATTATACTTGTGCCGGTTTGCACGTAATACGTTAAGGTAGGTGGGCTGTTTCATTGCTTCATCAATAAGCCAATCTGCCACTAAGCCGCCGCGAGAAATAGCATCGGTTTTTATCGTCTCAGGAGCTCTAATATTGGTTAAGGCGGCCACTTTTCCGTTACGCGTAACTCCCATCCAAGTGCCGTGAGCCTGTAAATCATGGCCTGCAAGCACATGTGGGTGATTATTCCAAAACCCAGACACAGCAGTGGGTCTAGCGTGAAATTCATCTCTATTTGCCGCAATAACCAAAGGGAATTCCTGACTTTGGTCTACTGCAATAAACAATATGCACATATACAACTTTACTCGCTGACTGTTGTGAATAATGAACACGGTAACCGCATTCAATATCATGTAAAGGTGGTGGATTGCCGCTAACTTTTTTATGCTTACCCGCTAAAACGTAGTAAGAGAATAACAAGAATGAAAAAAACGATTCATCATCAGTTAGTGGGCAATAAGTTACCACGCAAATGGCCACACTGGCTAAGTGCTTGCGGCAGTTTTATTTTAACTAAACGGGGGTGGCGAGTGGAAGGCGAGCTCATCAACGATAAAAAAGTGATATTGGCTGTTGCTCCACATACGTCGAACTGGGATTTCTTTATAGGCATACTGGTGGTGTTTGCGTTAAGAATTAAGGTTAACTTTTTTGGCAAACACACCATTTTTACACCCCCTTTAGGCTATATTGTGAGGAAACTTGGCGGCATACCCATAGAGCGAAGTAAAGCACATGGGGTGGTGAATAATATCGTACGTCAGATACAAGACAGCGAAGAAGTAGTATTGGCCTTGGCACCAGAAGGGACACGAAAAGGCGTATTTCCTTGGAAAACCGGTTTTATGTACATTGCTAAAGAGGCCAATATTCCCATTCAGCTGCTAGGGCTTGATTACGCCAAGAAAACCGTTGTACTTGGCCCAATTATTGACCAAATCGACGATATTGAAGAACAAATGCAAACTATTTATGCGTTTTATGCTAACGTTTGCGCCCATTATCCAAAAAACTGTATAACCAGCTAACGTAACGGAGCGTTCACCCGTGTCAAAACAGGGATTTACAACCCGGCAGGTTCACGCAGATCGTTTGCTCAATACCCCAGAGCATGGCGGCGTGCATACCAGCACTTCTAATTCTGTACTTTTCGAATTTTCTGATGCCCAAGGTATCATTGATGCTTTTCAGGGCAAACGTGCAGCCCACGTATATTCGCGCTCATCATCTCCGTCGGTTGCCGCATTGCAAAATATGCTTAACGACCTTGAGGGCGGCTTAGGGGCTTTATGCTTCTCAACAGGGATGTCTGCCATTAGCAGTACCTTGTTTTCGCTTTTAAAAGCTGGCGATCACCTTATCGTTAGCCAATATCTGTTTGGGAATACGCGAAGCTTCTTCGATACGCTTGCCGATTATGGTGTTCAGATTACCTTTGCTGATGTAACGGATATCCAAAACGTTAAAGAAGCTTATTTACCTAACACGAAAGGGGTCTATACTGAAACGGTAGCCAACCCGGTAACCCAAGTTGCCGACCTACGTGCTATCGGTCAGTACTGCGAAGAGCGTAATATTTTGTTTATGGTTGATAACACCATGACACCGCCACCGCTTTTTTACGCCAAAGAACTAAAAGCCTCGTTAATATTTTGCTCACTGACCAAATACATTTCTGGTCATGGTAATGTGTTGGGCGGTGCTGTTATTGATACCGGCCTGTTCAATTGGAAAGGCTTTGGAAACATTAAAAGTGCTTACCAAGTTGCCGATGAAGCCCAATGGGGTTTAACACAAATTAAGAAAAAAGGGTTACGCGATTTAGGCGCCACACTGGCCCCTCAGTCTGCAACCGCCATTGCGCTAGGTATGGAAACGTTAAGCTTGCGCTTAGCTCGAGCATGTGAGAATTCACAAAAGCTCGCTATGTTTTTAGATAACCACCCCAAAGTAAAACACGTATTTTATCCTGGGCTGGCTAGCCACCCGCAGCACTTTATGGCGCGAGAGCAGTTAAAAAGAGGCTATGGCGCTATTCTTAGCTTTACCCTTGTTGATGATATTGACCCAGTTCAATTCTTAAATGCCCTAGAGTTGGTAATTTGCGCTACGCACTTAGGTGATAACCGTACGCTGGCGTTGCCTGTTGCTCCAACGATTTACTTTGAAAATACAGCAGAAGAGCGGGAAGCTATGGGTGTTTCAGATACCATGATAAGAATATCGGTAGGTATTGAAGATACCGACGATCTTATTAATGATTTTACGAATGCCTTCGACCGCAAATATGCAGCAGAATAAATTCTCTGTTTCATTGATTTAACGTCAATTTCACTTTTTGTTCGTCATCGGAGCAGTAACGAACAAAAAGTGGTGTTATTATCAATTCTGCAAGAAGTAGCTAGATCCTTTTCATCGCATTAATTCTCTTAGTTGTGTTGTGGCAAACTCGATTGATTCTGGGTTAGCAGTGAGAGGATCAGCTTCTTGCCCTTTCTTTCCATTTAAATCCCTCCAACCATGCAATGTCTAATTTACCGTTCCGTATTCCTGTTAGTCATATTACGCTAATGAATTCTATAACACGGGTCATTCATCAATTAAATTCGAACGATAGGTGGGTATTTTCCTAATATATATTCGATTTACAGTCTTTTATTATTTACACACTAAATTAATAGGAGAAATGTAATGACGTCTATTCTTGTTGTGTATTCAAGCCTTAATGGCGAAAACAGTAAATCAACCGAGCTCGCTGACTATTATCTTCAGTCACGTGAGGGCAGCGAAACATCGGTTACAAAAGTTGATGTAGCAGAACTAGCGTTGGCACATCTAACCGGTGAAGAAATGCAAGCGTGGATGACAGACGCTAGCGAGCGTACTTCTTCACAAAAGCGTTTAGCTGCGGTTTCCGATGACCTCGTTGCACAACTTCAAGCGGCAGATGAAATTGTGCTAGCAGTTCCTATGTACAACTTCGGTATTCCTTCTTCACTTAAAGCCTATTTCGACCGTATTGCACGGGCGGGTATTACCTTTAAATATACTGAAACTGGGCCGGTAGGTTTGCTTGAAGGCAAGCAAGCGAAGGTATTTGCTAGTCGAGGCGGCGTTTACGAAGGCGGTGATTACGATACACAAACACCATACTTAACTCACTTTTTAAATTTCATCGGTATTACTGACGTGAAATTTGTTTATGCAGAAGGACTTAGTATGGGTGAAGACAGTGCTAATGAAAGTATCGCTAATGCGAAGGGTAAAATAATTGAACTAACCCAAAAAGTCGCTGACTAAATCTATGCAGTTAGCAAAACGCAATGAGTGCGTTTGAGCTAAAGTGTGTTCCAAGTTGAGTGTGCTTGATTGCCCCGCATATTATGCGGGGCTTTTTTATGCGCGGCTTTTTATTCAGAGATTTTTATATCAGGGATTTGTCGAATTGAGTAATTTCCACTTAGGGTTTACAGCCTAATAGTCAATCGCTCGATTCTCTGGGTATAATGTGGGCATAACTAAAAAATAAAGTCGTTATTATGCAGAAATTGTCTTCCCTTGTTTTAGCTTCTAGTATTACGCTTCTGCTTAGCGGATGCGCCAATACAGATTCAACTACTGAATTAAACGCTAAAAGTAGCTCCGCCCAAAGTGACACCCTTTCATCTAGGGCACCTAAAAGTATCCGTAATGAGCCAATTGCTTCCTACACTCCCGACATTGAGCAGGGCCCTGTACAGTATTCAGAAAACGGTGAGATTACCTTAAAACAAATTATGGCAGACCCACAATGGTTGGGCCGAGCGCCGACCAATATGGGGTGGTCAATTGATGGTAGCCACATTGTTTACGAAAGAGAACAACCTAACAGCAAGCTAAAAGATGTTTATATAGCGAGTCTTAATGCGGCAGATAAAAGTGTAAAAGCTCCATTATCTCAATTACACCAATATAAATACGATGAGCGGGTAGAGCGTGAAGACGGTGTCATTGCTTATCGGTTTAAAGACAGCGTATATGTGCAATTTGCTAATGATGACGTTGTGCAACTTACCCGTGGTGGTAGCTTTCTCTCATCGCTATCTTTTATGACTGATGGGCGTTTAATGGCATTAAGTGGCAACAGCGCCATTGCCATAGACCTAACGAACGGCAGCAGAGAAGAATTGGTAAGTTGGGCATTCAGCGATGAACCAGAACCAGTCGCCGCGCCAAAAGATTATATTGCCGAGCAGCAACAATCATTAATTCAGTATATTGCTAAAAAGCGTAAAGATCGTGAAGCGAAAGCAAATGCGCAAGATACGCTTGCGGCAAATAACACCAGTATTGCCCCTGATGCATTTTATTTTGATAAAACCCATAAGCTAGTGGGCGTGAGTGTATCTCCGAAAGGGAATTTTGCGATTGTGGCGACCACGCCAGATACACCTTCCCGAGATGATAGTGACATTATGCCGCACTACATTCAGGAAGATAGCCGCATAGCGAGCAAGCCTGTACGTAGAAAAGTAGCTGACGCTGAACCGATTAATCATCAGCTTTGGCTTTTAGACTTAGCAAGTGGCGAAAAGTCTCTATTAAATTATTTTAGCTTACCGGGCTATAACGATGATGTATTAGCCGATGTAAAGGCTGAAAATGCAAAAGCTAAGGGTGAAAGTTATGATGTTAATCGCTTACCAAGACCTATTACTTTGCTGTCTAGCTGGAACTGGCAAAAACCGTCTATAAGTTGGCATAAAGACGGTGAGCAAGTTGCGGTAATGGTAGAGGCTTGGGACAACAAAGATCGCTGGATTGCTACGGTAGACTTAGACAATCAGCGTTTAGTTAACCAACATCGCCTACATGATGATGCGTGGGTAAATTATCGTTTTAACAGCTTCGGTTGGTTTAATAACAGCGAAACCTTGTATTATCAGTCTGAACATTCAGGGTATGCACATCTTTATACGCAAGAACCAGGGCAAGCGCCTAAAGCCTTAACTCAAGGTACGTTCATTACCGACAACCCAACGTTGTCTAGCGATGACATGTGGATGTACTTTACCGCGAACAGTAAACATCCTGGTATCGTTGAAGTATACCGCGTGAAGGCTACCGGCGGTGAAATAGAAGCGCTAACCGACCTCAACGGTTTAACAGAGTATGAACTCAGTCCAGATAACGCCACATTAGTGTTAAGTCATGGCAAAGTGTCTCGCCCTCCTGAGCTTTATGTTAAAGCGGTAAATAGCAAAGAAGCGGCTATAAAAATTACCGATACGGTAAGCGACGCGTTCACCGCTATGCCGTGGGCAGTGCCCAACGTGGTGGCCATTCCATCTAGTCACACCGATGCGCCTATTTATGCCCGCGTATACTTACCTAAAGACTATCAAGCAGATAAACCGCTTAAGGCAGTAATCTTTAATCACGGTGCCGGTTATTTGCAGAATGCCCACCTAGGGTGGTCGTTGTATTTCAGAGAATACATGTTCAATAGCATGCTAGTGCAACAGGGGTATGTGGTACTTGATATGGACTACCGTGCCTCGGCAGGTTACGGGCGCGACTGGCGCACGGCTATCTACCGCAACATGGGGACGCCTGAAGTACAAGATTTACGAGACGGTGTAAATTGGTTGGTAGAAAATGCCAATGTCGATCGCAATCGAATAGGCACGTATGGGGGCTCTTATGGTGGGTTCTTAACCTTTATGTCTATGTTCAACGCACCGGATCTTTTTGCAGCTGGTGCAGCGCTTCGCCCAGTTACTGATTGGGCGCACTATAACATTGGATATACGTCAAACATCCTAAACACCCCGGATGTCGATCCTATTGCCTATGAGCGCAGTTCACCTATTTATTTTGCAGAAGGGCTAGAGAAACCACTTTTAATTAATGCACCCATGGTAGATGACAATGTGTTTTTCCATGACACGGTTCGACTAGTTCAGCGGTTAATTGAACTAGAAAAGGAAGACTTTGAAACGGCTATTTACCCTGTAGAGCCACATGGCTTCGTTCAACCAAGCTCTTGGTTAGATGAATACCGCCGAATCTATAAGTTATTCGAAGAGAATTTGTAGTGAGAAAAGGCTGGCTGTTAAGATAAAAAAACGCCCCTATAAAGGGGCGTTTTTGTTTTGGTGGTAGTCAGTAGTTAGTAAAGGAAGTCGTATTATCACACCCGATGCTATTTCACTCGTTAACTACCGTTTTTTAGCGGTTAGCCACATAAGTGTGAAGATGATTAATCCACTTAGCGCACCGAATAAGTGCGAATCGATGGCAACTTTGGCGTCAATCAGTGCAGCAACCTGAGCACTACTGCCTGATATTTGTTCATAAATCACTTTAAGCGCAACACCGCCCAGTAAAATCCAACCCGAGCGCATCTTATTCATAATATCCATTAATGCGCCCCATACGAATATACCGTGTAGCGCACCAGATAACCCCGCATACCAAATAAGATCTTCAGAAAACAGATAAAGGCCAGCACTTGTGCCTAAGCTGCACCATACAAATACTTTTAAAAAACGACCTATTCGGTAATGTTCGCCGTGTAACGCCCACAGTAAGGTAAGGCCTGATAAATTCAGCAGCAAGTGATACCCATTGGTGTGCACAATATTGCCAGATAATAAACGCCAGGTTTCCAACCCTTGAATGGCGAAACGATCGTAAGCTAACCACTCACCAGAGAGCGGCTCTAAGAAAAAAGCGACGATAGCGCAAAGCGCTAAAATAAGTGGGCCTACGCTATACTTAGGTGAGACCGGTAGTGACATCATCATTGTTATTTATTTTAGTAATCCGTGTGTGCTGGGTATGATACATAAAATTGCCAGTAGGGTGGAAAGCGTTATCGGTAAAAATGCTTTTTTCGTCGGCTTCCGCCTATATAACAATCATAAAAACGTAATGAGGTGACAAATGTCTCTAATTTTAAGTGAAAAGAAAAACGGGATCTTAACGATCACCATTAATCGCCCAGAGAAGAAAAACGCCTTAACCCGAGAAATGTATCAGAGCATGGCTGACGCATTATTCAGTATTGAAAATGACGATAGCATTAAGACTGTGCTGTTCCGTGGTGAAGGCGACTGTTTTACTTCAGGCAACGATATTAGTGATTTTGCAGGGCGTAAAGAAGGGGATGACGTGAATGAGTCTGCGGCATTTATGCGTGGGCTAATAAACTGTAAAGTGCCGGTAGTAGCGCAGGTTCATGGCATGGCTGTGGGTATAGGCACGACGATGCTTTTACACTGCGATTTTATCTATGCTGAGACAAACACCCGATTTGTTCTACCATTCATCAACTTAGGTCTTGTTCCTGAATTTGCTTCAAGTTATCTTCTTCCGAAAATGGCAGGGCATGTAAAAGCCAGCGAGTGGCTGATGTTAGGCGAACCATTTGGCACAGAAGATGCCTGTCAGTTTGGGTTGATTACCGGTAGCTATTCAGCCGAGGAGTTAACCGAGAAAGTGACATCGGTATGTAAAAAGTTGGTGGCAAAGCCCTCATTTGCATTGATGCAAACCAAATCACTATTAAAGAATGATGTGGAATCTACCCATCACTATATGGATATCGAATTCGATGTGTTTGGTCAAGCTATGGATTCAGAGGCCGCGCGTGAAGCGTTTGATGCGTTTTTGTCAAAACGTCCGATCAATCCGGAGAAATTTAAATAAAGAGGAAGTCATATTTTGAAACGTGGTTCATGGTTTAGTTCATCGTTTTTAGCCATTGCAGTTTCAAGCTGCCTGTTGGTGTCTGCAAATGCACAGCAAGTAAGAGAAGTAGGGGAGCCAGAGGCCGCCACGGGGTATGTAGATAAACAAGCCTTTGCTGCGAATGATTACATGGTGGTAGCGGCTAACCCATACGCCTCCTGGGCAGGCAAAAACATATTGGCCAAAGGGGGAAGCGCCATTGATGCAGCGGTTGCCGTGCAATCTATGTTATCGCTGGTTGAACCACAGTCCTCAGGCATTGGTGGTGGCGGGTTTATATTGTATTGGGACAATAAAAACAAAGTGCTGCACACCTTCGACGGCAGAGAAACCGCCCCTGCGGCCGTAAACTCGCATTGGTTTATTGAAGGCAATAAGCCTATGCGATGGCTTGATGCCGTAGTAGGCGGAAAATCAGTAGGCGTACCTGGCGCGATTAAAGCGCTGGAAACTGCACAAAGTGAATTCGGCACCTTGCCATGGAACACATTGTTTGACGATACGATTAAAACGGCGACCGAAGGGTTTCGCGTGTCGCCGCGGCTGGCTAAGCTTATTGCCCTTGATTACCACCCAGGTTTAAAAACGTTTCCAACCAGTTCTACCTACTTCTTTCCTGCGGGGCTTCCGTTAAAAGAAGGCGCGATACGTAAAAATAAGCAATTGGCTAAAACCTTAAAAGGTCTTGCCGAAAACGGCACTGATTATTTGTATAAAGGCGAGTTAGCAGAAAAGATTGTTAAAACGGTAAATTCTGCGTCAATTAACCCAGGTCAAATGACGACTGAGGACTTAGCCGCTTACGAGCCTATTCGACGTGAGCCGGTATGTGGCTTGTATCGTGATAAACAGATTTGTGGCATGGCACCGCCAAGTTCCGGTGGTATTAACGTGTATCAAATTCTAAAAATGTTAGAAGGGCAGGATTTTTCTACCCTCACGCCTGACTCGGTAGAATTCGCAAACGTTTTCACTCAATCAAGCGCGCTGGCCTACGCTGACAGAGAAAAATACATAGCGGATAGTGATTTTACCAACCTTCCGTTTGCCGCCATGATTAACACTGCGTATTTGAATCGCCGCGCTGAAGGTATTGCGCCAGATAAGAAGTGGCGACGTGTACGTGCTGGTAACCCTTACGGCGATGCCAATATTAGCCTTGGCAGCAACATGGAACAGCCTAATACCTCGCATTTCTCTATTGTTGATAAAGAAGGCAATGCGGTATCAATGACCACAAGTATCGAGTTTATGTTCGGTTCGGGTTTGATGGTGGGTGGCTTCTTGCTAAATAACCAATTGACCGACTTTTCGTTTTCGCCTACGCAAAATCGTTTCCCTGTCCCTAACCGTGTTGAGCCAGGCAAGCGCCCACGAAGCGCAATGAGCCCTACGATGGTATTCGACAAGGATGGCGACTTAGAAGTGGTGGTAGGCTCTCCTGGTGGCTCACGTATTGTAAGTTACGTGGCTCAAACGTTAGTGGGCGTGTTAGATTTTGGATTAGACATACAGCAGGCCATTAATTTACCTAAAATTACTAACCGAAATGATTACACGGCTCTTGAAAAGGGAACGCCAATTGCTGAGCTTGAAGCGCCGTTAAAAGCGTTAGGGCATAATGTAAAGGTTGTCGACTTAAACAGCGGTTTACATGGTATTCAAATTAAATCGGGTAAAATTATTGGTGGCGCGGATCCAAGACGTGAAGGTGTTGCGGTAGGGCGCTAAGCGGCTTCATTTAGCACCATGGCTAAATAACCAAAGGCTGTTCGAATTATATATTCGAACAGCCTTTTTTATTACATGAAATGGTCTGGGTGAATTTGAGAAACTTTCCACATACCATCTTCTTTAATAAGATCTAAACTGCGCAAGTCTTCAATTTTATCGTCATCGTACATACCACTTAAAAATACGGTAACCGTTGCCTTTTCTGAAAACTCAGAACGCCCAACACTGTTGCCACTTTGTGGGGTAATAATCACAGTATCGTATTTTAAATTTAATAGGTGACGCTGTACATTTCTATTACTGTGGTAATTAGTCAGAATTCTAGCCAATCGATCGGACGACAGGCTAATTGCCACATCAAGATTATCATCTTCATACACACTTTTTAGAAACGTAACTGCCGAATATTCTGGCGTACTGTCGGCTAGCATACCGTAGCGACCCATTCCTTCTTCTTTTTCTCCACATGCCGCTAAACAAAGCACGCTAAACATAACGGCATAAAAACGTAAACGAAAAGAGCGCATTAATAAAAACCCTAAACAAGTCAAAGGAAAATGATCGCCCACATTATCGATACTCATCCGATGAGACGCAAGTCAATACGTCTAAACCTTTCGAATAATATTCACTTACCTGTTAAACGAAGCTTGAAAATAACTGCCTTTATTTAAAGATAGTTGAGATAAAAGGGTTTGAGCCCCTTTTTAAAAACAAAAAGCAAAAAACAAAAAACGAGACCGAAGCCTCGTTTTGTTATTTACACTCGTCACCGTTTAACGGGTTGGTAAGCGTGATTACTGTGTTTCTTCTTGGTCGCCAAATGCGCCCGCAAATAATGGGCTGCTTAGGTAACGCTCAGTACCACTGGCTAGCAGAACAACAACAATTTTGTCTTTGTTCTCTGGGCGTTCAGCAAAACGTTTTGCTGCTACCACTGCTGCACCAGAAGAAATACCCGCAAGAATACCTTCTTCGGTCATCAAGCGGTGCGCCATTTCCATACATTCATCGTTGGTCACTTGCTCAACTTCGTCAATCAAGCTTAAGTCCAAGTTACCTGGAATGAAGCCTGCACCAATACCTTGAATCTTGTGTGGCCCTGGCGTGAGTTCTTCACCGTTCATTGCTTGGGTGATAACAGGTGAGTCAGTAGGCTCTACAGCAATAGAGGTAATAGCTTTACCTTGCGTGTTTTTAAGGTAACGGCTCACACCAGTAATGGTTCCGCCTGTACCTACGCCTGCTACGAATGCGTCAACTTTGCCGTCGGTGTCATTCCAAATTTCAGGACCTGTGGTATTTTCATGAATAGCAGGGTTAGCAGGGTTATCGAACTGCTGAAGTAAAACGTACTTTTCAGGATCAGATGCCACAATCTCTTGTGCGGCGGCAACTGCGCCTTTCATACCTTTTGGTGCTTCAGTTAATACTAAGCTTGCACCAAGGGCTTTTAATAGCTTTCTGCGCTCTAAGCTCATGCTGCTAGGCATGGTAAGCGTTAGTTTGTAACCGCGTGATGCTGCAACAAACGCAAGGGCAATACCTGTGTTACCACTGGTAGGCTCTACAATTTCCTTACCTTGGGTAAGCACGCCACGTTTTTCTGCATCCCAAATCATATTGGCGCCAATACGACACTTAACGCTGAAGCTAGGGTTACGAGACTCAACCTTTGCGTAAACGTTACCAGAAGTAACACGGTTTAATTTAACTAAAGGCGTGCGGCCAATAGCCAGAGAGTTGTCGTCAAATACTTGCATTATTAATCCTTACCTAGTTAGGAAATCCCAGCAGTCGTGATCGGTACGACCTTTATAATAGTTAATAATTCATAGCCTGAATTTGGGGATTTCGTCATACCCCTATATCATTGGTCCCAAACGTGAAAATGCAAAGTGCTTTTTCGCTATATGTTATTGTTATTTTACATGACGAATCAGAACGAAAGAGGTAAAACCATAATGGCTTTTAGTGGAACGTCGAATTATATCGCTACAAAAGATTTGCAACTTGCCGTGAATGCCGCCATTACGCTAGAGCGTCCACTGCTTATCAAAGGTGAGCCGGGCACCGGTAAAACCATGTTGGCTGAAGAGTTAGCCGCCAGTCTTGGAACCGATTTAATTCAGTGGCACATCAAATCTACTACAAAGGCACAACAAGGCTTGTACGAATACGATGCGGTATCTCGTCTTCGTGATTCACAGCTGGGTGACGATCGCGTTCACGATATTGGCAATTACATTGTTAAAGGAAAACTGTGGCAGGCATTTGAAGCAGGCAACCGTCCTATTTTATTAATTGATGAAATAGACAAAGCGGATATTGAGTTTCCAAACGATTTATTGCTAGAGCTCGATAAGATGGAATTCTTTGTATATGAAACTCAAGAGCGTGTGGTGGCCACAGAGCGCCCCATAGTAATCATCACGTCAAATAACGAAAAAGAGCTGCCTGATGCCTTCCTACGTCGTTGTTTTTTCCACTACATTAAATTTCCTACGCCTGAAGAAATGCAGCAAATCGTAGATGTGCATTTCCCCGACTTAAAGAAAAAGCTGCTTGATGAAGCATTAAAAGCCTTTTTTGAGATTCGTGATGTTCCAGGGCTTAAGAAGAAACCTTCTACCTCAGAGCTTATCGATTGGTTGAAATTGCTGGTGGCCGAAGACATTCCACCTGAAGCGTTGCAGTCGAAAGACGGTAAAGCCGCCATTCCACCGCTATATGGTGCACTACTTAAAAACGAGCAAGATATTCACTTGTTCGAAAAATTGGTATTTATGGCGCGCCGCTAATGCTTATTCAATTCTTTTTCACGCTGCGAAAATATCAAGTAAAGGTAAGCTTGCGAGAGCTACTTGATTTACTCCACGCCTTGGAAAAGCATATTGTTTATGCAGATTTAGAAGGCTTCTATAGTTTGTCTCGAACCATCATGGTGAAAGATGAGTCTCAATACGATAAATTCGACAGAGCATTTGCCGATTATTTTGAGGGGGTAGAATCTATCGATTTATTCGGTAAAGAAATCCCCGAAGAGTGGTTACGTAAACAAATCGAGAAAACCTTAAGTGCAGAAGAGCGTGAAGCGCTACGCCAGTCTGGCGGCTTAGAAGCTTTAATGGATACCCTTAAAAAACGCCTTGAAGAGCAAGAAAAGCGCCATCAAGGTGGAAATAAATGGGTGGGAACAGGGGGCACATCTCCCTTTGGCGCTTATGGAGACAACCCTGAAGGTATTCGTATTGGGCAAAAGGGCAATCGTCGTAACTCGGCGGTAAAAGTGTGGGATAAGCGCGAGTTTAAAAACTTATCTGCCGATGTAGAGCTAGGGACACGAAACATTAAAGTGGCCTTGCGTAAATTACGTAAGTTCGCCAGAACCGGTGCCAGTGAAGAACTTGATGTGGCTACCACCATTGGTGAAACGGCCAAAAAAGGCGGTATGCTAGATATACACATGTCGCCCGAGCGTCATAACGCGGTTAAGGTGCTAATGTTTTTTGATGTGGGCGGCTCTATGGATCCTCACGTTAAAACCACGCAAGAACTTTTCTCTGCAGTGCAGAGTGAGTTTAAATACCTCGAGTACTTCTACTTTCATAATTGTGTGTATGAAGAAGTATGGAAAGACAATCTGCGCCGTGAAAAAGAGCGGGTATCGGTTCACGATATTATTCACCGGTACGGTAAAGACTATAAAGTTATCTTTGTTGGCGATGCCACCATGGGGCCTTATGAAATTACCTATCCTGGTGGAAGCGTTGAACACTGGAACGAAGAACCGGGTAGTGCATGGCTAGGCCGAATACTGAACCACTTTAATAAAGCGGTTTGGTTAAACCCGCAAGCGGAAAATTATTGGCCTTACTATTCGTCTATTTCTATTATAAAAGAAATTGTTGAAGATAGAATGTACGGGCTAACTCTTGAAGGCTTAACCCAAGCCATTAAAGAGCTCAGCCGTTCACGCTAGGCATTGTTTATAAGGCCGTTTGCATTAGCCGTTCTCATTAGTCAGTGTGTTAGACGCAGAGAGTTATAAAAAATGAGTAAAGTCGCAAGCATACTGTTGGCGGGTGGGGAAAGTAAGCGTTACGGCGGTAACAAGTTACTCTCCCCGCATCATAATGGGTTGCCGTTAATCCAATACGCGTTGCAGCAGTTACACGGGCTTAATCTTGCCGGTACTTATGTGGTTACTGGGCGTTGGCACAGTGATGTTGTTGATGTTGGCGATATAATTACGGCAAGCGCAGCTCAAGATAGCAATAGCACTAAGGTGTGTTACAACCCGTTGTGGCGTGAAGGCATTGCGTCGAGTATTCGTTGTGGTCTGCAGGCTCTTATGCTGGAAAAGAGCCTTATGCAGGCAGCCTGCAATGAGTACACCCATGTGTTAGTACACTTAGCCGACTTAGCCAGTGTTACCACCGCTACACTGCAAGCATTGCTCAACGAAATCCCATCAAATCCCAATCACATCATTTACAGTCAGTGGCATAAACGCGGTCTTGATGAGCAAGTGAAAGTAAAAGCGACAGTGCCTGCTATATTCCCCAAAGCAGCATTCGAGAGCTTGCTTGCGTTAAGCGGCGACAAAGGCGCAAAGAAAGTAATAGAAGACTGGAAAGACAAGGGGCAGGCTATTGGTGTCAATCACCCCGAGTCTGCATTTGATATTGATGCACCTAGTGATTGGAACGCCTATCGGAGCAACGAGGCATAACCGATAGGCAGGGTATCAATTAAATTACGTGGCGAATCGGTAGCTTGGTCGTTGAATATAATAAAGTCTTGCACCTAGCATGACTGCCGCAGCACTTAACCCCACAATAAATCCAATCCAAAAGCCGCCAGCAGACATAGGCTCTGCCGTTATCCAATTAGTACGGCCTAATATAACGCCGGTGGGCAAACCAATTAACCAGTAAGACACAAACGTAATGATAAACATGGCGGTAGTGTCTTTGTAGCCACGAAGCGCATTGGCTGATATTACTTGTATAGCGTCTGAAAGCTGAAAAATTGCTGCGTAAATAAGTAGGGCATTCGCCATTTGGTAAACCGCCTCATCGCTGGTATAAAGCCCAATGATGAATGCTTTGGCACTTAGCGTGAAAGTAGCCGTACAAGCCGCGGTAACAAACCCAATTAAAATTGAGCACTTAGCGGCAACCTTAGCCTGCCGTCTATTATTTTGCCCAATGCGGTAACCTATGCGAATAGACGCTGCCATACCAATACTCATGGGTACCATAAACATGAGCGCAGAAAAATTAAGGGCTACTTGGTGGGCGGCAACTGTGGTGGAGCCAAAGGGGGCAAGCAATAATGCCACTACCGCAAATAAGGTTACTTCAAACAGCAATGTCATGGCGATGGGAAGGCCAAGCTTGAAGGTACGCTTTATGGCAACCACTGACGGCTTGTAGTACGTATCGAAAAGCTGATATTTTTTTAGCGCGGGGCTAAAACGTACGTAAATGAAGGTAGCAATTAGCATGGTGTAAATAACAATAGCTGTTGCTACACCACAACCCGCGCCACCAAAAGCGGGTATAGGGCCAATACCGTAAATGAAAAGGTAGTTACCTAGTATGTTGGCCATTAAACCAATCACGGTAATTAACATGGTTGGCTTGGTTTTACCCAGTCCTTCACAGTAGTTTCTTAGCCATTGATAAAGCGCGAATCCCGGCATGGCACACAGCACATAAACCACATAATCCACGGTGATGGTATGTAGCTCATCTGCCATGGGGAATAGCGATACGATGTTACCAGCAAAGGGAATAAGCGCAGCCATCGCTACACCAACGAAACACACTAAGTAGCCTGCTTGTTGACTGGCATTGGCAATGCCGGTGATGTCTTTTGTACCTTGAAGCCTTGAAATAATGGGCGGTAAAGCTAGCGCAATACCTTGTATAAAACACAACAAGGGTACGGTAATACTAAAACCAAGCGCCACCGCAGCCATATCAGTCGCACTATAACGGCCAGCCATAATGGTATCGCTCACGCCCATTAACATTTGGGTAATTTGCGCAATTAATAGTGGCCAAGCCAGCTTTATAATATCTCTACCTTCAAGTAGATAACGTTTGTTCTTCAAGGCTACAGATCCGATTCAGGTGAAAGTAAATCAAAAGGAATAACAGGCAGGGTTGTGCCTTTTTCAACATGACTGATGTCTTCGTGAATAACCATTAAACAATTGGCTGCGGTAATAGACGTCATGACACCAGAACTTTGTGTGCGAAACGGCGTTACCAGAAGGTTGAAGTTTTCATCATAGGTTATCGTGGCGCGCTGAAAATCCCGACGGCCAGCACGACGTTTAATGTCGCATGTTACCGTGGCATTAACGGTTAGCGGCTTACGAACTTGCTGTTCACCCTGCATTTTTCTAATTAACGGGGTAACAAGAAGTTTAGCGGTTACAAAGGCAGAAACAGGGTTACCAGGCAAACCACAAAATAAGGTATTGCCAATATGGCCTAAGGCAAAAGGTTTACCCGGTTTAATTGCCACTTTCCAAAAGTCGATACTACCTAAAGTTTCTATTACGTCTTTCACATAATCGGCGTCGCCAACCGACACACCGCCACTACTTACCATCACATCTACCCGTGCGCTGGCTTCTTTGAACAGGGCGGTGAGTGATTGTTCATCGTCTTTTACTATGCCGAAATCGATAATCTCAACGCCCAACTCTGAAAGTAGGGCACTCACACCAATACGATTCGACTCATATATTTGGGTAGGTAAGCAGGGTTCGCCAGGTTGAGCTAGTTCAGAACCTGTGGCGACAACACCCACCTTAACTTGTTTTACTACGTCTACCGTGGTGAGCCCCTGTGAAGACAACAACATAAGGTGCTGTGGCTGTAATCGAATACCTTGATTTACCAGTGACTGTCCAATTTTAATATCCGCTTCTTTCTTGCGAATGTTTTCGCCACAAGCGTGCTGCTTATTAATACTTACGTGATTGCCTTCAGTAGACGTATTTTCAACCATGACTACAGCATCCGCGCCTGGAGGTACTGGTGCGCCCGTCATGATTTTTATCGCGTGGCCGGGTTTTAAAGGTTCGTCTGCGGCCATGCCAGCGGTAATGGTGCCCTGTATAGGCATAAGCGTGTCTGGTTGACTACTAGCTGCATTAATAGCGAAGCCATCCATTGCCGAGTTATCCCACGGGGGCACAGAGAGTGTAGCATGTACTTCAGAGGCAGTGATTCTTCCTAAGGCGCGACTCAACGCAATGGTTTCAGATTCACCTAAGGTGCTAGTTGCATCAATCGCTTTTTCTAATGCGTGTTCTAACGATAACCATTTTGAAGACATGAAAACCACTCCCTAATTTGAGGGTGGGGATTATCACCTAAATGCGCCAATAAACCAATGTATTAGGCAATGACGATAAGGAAATTATAACAAAAACGGCGCTATATGCGCCGTTTGTAAGAGGTGAGTGGAAAGCTCAAGAACTGGAGTTTACTCAAAGTCTTGGTTGCTTATCCAAAGTGTTTGATAGGGTTTCAATTGCAAAAAGGCATCCGACAAAGCAATTTGTTGGCGAGTCACAAGATCTATCCAGTTATCCGTACCAATTAAGTTGATATCTGACAGTAGAATAGTTTGCTCTTCATCCGACACATTACTAATGCAGAAGATACTTTGCTTTCTGTCTAAACTTTGTCGCCAATAACCGAAAATACTTTCGTTAAGCTGCAACGTGAATTGCGTGGCATTCGGGTGGAATGCTGGCTGAGCTTTACGAATTCGAATTAACTGAGACAATCGCGTCAATACTTTGTGATGCTGAGAATAGGGCGAATCAAGCAAGGCTTCTAGTTCTTTAAAGTCCCAACGTCTGCGGTTAATTGAACGGTTTTGCCCTGTATTAGCCACTTTTTCATAGTCGTTAGACGTACCTAATAAACTATGAATATAAATGCCTGGAATACCTTCCATTCCCAGCATAATGGCGTGCGCACAGATAAAGCGGTCTATCTGCCATTTATCCGGGCCTTTTGTTGTTCCCTGTAACGCATCAAATAACGTAATATTTATTTCATAAGGCTTTTGCTGCCCATGATCAGACGCGCGCCACGAAATTTTGCCACCAAAGTTTTGCATGGTATGCACAAGTTCTGAAATTTCTTCATCGTCTAGCAACCCTTCGGCAGGGCGAAGGCCAATACCATCGTGCGATGCAATGAAGTTAAAGTAAGCCGTACCGTTTTGCGCAGGTGGCATGCTCATCATCCAACTCTTTAAGTACTTACAATTACCCGTTACCAAGGTGTTGACCAATAGTGGTGGCAATGAAAAGTTATAAATAGCATGGGCTTCATTGGCATTACCGAAATAGGTCAAATTTTCCCTGTTGGGAATATTGGTCTCAGTAATGATAATAATAGACGGGTCGACATGTTCAATCAGCGTGCGAATTAACCTAATAACCTCATGAGTTTGAGGAAGGTTAATGCAGTTAGTGCCAACAATTTTCCACAAAAACGCCACAGCGTCTAAGCGGAATATTTTTGCGCCCTTGTCGATATACAAACGAATGATATCAATGAACGTAAGAAGTACCTTAGGGTTCCTGAAATCAAAATCGACTTGGTCATGACTGAAAGTACACCAAACATGTTTAGTGCCATCTTTGGTTTCTGTTTCACGCAATAAAGGCGAAACCCTAGGACGAGTAACAATAGACAAATCGTCAGCGGGATCCCCAGTAAAGAAGAAATCTGAACCTGGACCTTCACCTTTGATGAAATTATCGAACCATACACTGCGCGCAGAACAGTGGTTAATCACCAAATCAGTCATTAACCCGTAGTCTTTCGCAATGGCTTCAATATCGTCCCAGCTGCCCAAGGCTTCATTCACACTTGAATAGTCGATAACCGAAAAGCCATCGTCTGAACTGTATGGAAAGAAAGGCAGAATGTGCACATTATTGATGGTGTTCTTACTATAGCGATTTAAAAAGCGATTGAGGGTAACGAGCGGTCGCTCGTCGCCATCAATAACGCTATCGCCATAGGTGATCATGATGATGTCTTCCTCGTCCCAATAATTAGAATGGGATTGAGGAAGCGACACATCTTCATCAGGCTTAATGCCCATCGTCTCCATCAACGACATGGTTAAGCTTTCTAATGAATGCTCAAGGGGCACATCAGCATAGATATATTCTAGATGGTGCTTCACTTTGTCATGGAGTACTTGCCATGTCATTGTCTATTACTCCATAAATTCTGCGGTGTCAGCTTCAACGGCCTCCAGCAAGCGCTCGAGAATATCTGGCACAGCGCTGGTTACTCGGTTCCAACTTGGAATGAAAGGGGTTTCCATTGGGTTTTCTAAAAAGTTCTGTCCAGCTTTCATGATGTTACTGGCGAACATTTCAACTGCTTTTTCTTCACTGTGAATATCAAGCGTAAGACCGTTCATGACTGCGTCGTTGTGATAGGTCTCAATAAAGTCTAGCGCAATTCTGAAATACGTAGCCTTGATAGAGCGGAACATCTCGTTACTAAAGGTATAACCTTGGGTAGCCAACTTTCTAAAGATGGCCTTAGTAATGTCGATAGACATTTTAGATAAGCCACCATGTTCATCATTAAGCGACAAATCTTGGTGCTTGTGATCGTAAATGTCGCAAATGTCGGCTTGGCAAAGGCGATTGTGCGAATAATTGCGATGCATTTCAGATAGTACGCCAATTTCTAAGCCCCAATCACTTGGAATGCGAATATCGTTTAGCACATCGCGGCGGAACGAAAATTCTCCGGCTAATGGATAGCGGAAGCTGTCCATAAACTCAAGGTATTCGTTGTCACCCATAATACGCTTAAGTGCGCGTAATAACGGCGTCACTAATAATCGAGATACGCGGCCGTTAATTTTACCGTTCGCTACACGGGCATAGTAGCCCTTACAGAACTCGTAGTTAAAATTCGGGTTTGCGACAGGGTAAATAAGCTTAGCCAACAAGTCTTTGTTGTACGTCACAATATCGCAATCATGCAGAGCAACAGACTCAGCACGGTTTGATGCTAAAACATAACCCATGCAATACCAAACATTACGGCCTTTACCCAACTCTTTCGGTGCAAGACCTTTTGATTGTAGTTCTTCATCAAGGGCTTTCAAGCGAGGACCGTCGTTCCAAAGCACGCGATGATGCTGAGGCAGTTTGTCGAAAAACTTAAGCGCATGTTTATATTGCGCCATATCAGCGCGATCTAGCCCTATCACGATTTCCGATAAGTAAGGTACGCCCGTTAATTCATCAACAATATGAGGTAAGGCATCACCTTCTAGTTCTGAAAAAAGTGATGGCAAGATAAGTGCCATGGGGCGTTTCTGTGAAAAGCGGAGTAACTCGGCTTCTAGTTCCTCTGTTGGTCTACGAGAAAGATTATGTAAAGTTGTAACCACACCGTTTTGATAAAAATCAGCCATGTGTCCTCCTGATTATAGGGAAAGCAATTGAGTTAGCATTTCGTTCCAGCCTTCTGGGCCAGGTAACGTGCTGGTATAAACCTCGTCTTTTTTAACAGAAGGCGGAGGATTTACCGGAGATAAAATTCGTATAGCGATATGTGCTGCTTCAAGCATAGCAATATCGTTTTTTCCATCGCCAAGGGCAACGGTTTTAACATGACTTTCATGTTGTCTTTGGTATTCAGCCGCTAGCCATTTAAGGGCTTGGCCTTTGTCGCAATTGCCAGATACATGGATAAATCGCCCGCCTTCTAGAGGATAGGCGCCACGGTCTTTAACTGCCGCAATAAATTTTTGTTTGTTTTCATCAGAACCAGTCCAAAGTACAGGTTCTCCAAATTGACGTTTAGCTGCTAGGGCAGCAGACGCTTCGTCTAAGCCTGTGCTGCTTTGAATTTCTTCTAAACTCATTTGCGAAAACTGTTTAAACTCACCTTCAAAATCTGCTTTGATTTTATCGAGAAGTTTAATCCAGTAATTTTTATTGGATATAAACGATTTACACCAGTAACCATCTACCCATACGGTTCCGCTAGGCTTCTTTTTGAAAAAACCATGTGGAATGAATATGGCAGCGCCGTTTTCAATGATGAATGGCCCAGTAAGGCCAATTTGCTCTCGCAAAGGCTGTAGCTCAGCAAAGGTTTTACTGGTGGTTGGAATAACCGGTATATCTCGTGACTCCAACGCTGTTAAAGCAGGTTTCGCCGCCTCAAAGGAGTAGGTATGGTGGTCTAACAGCGTGCCGTCCATATCGGTGAAAACTAGCGTTCTTGTCATTACTTTACTTCCTCGCCGGTTATAGTTCTTGTTTCATCTAGCGAATACACAGTGTCACACTTTGTAGGCAATGTTTTAAGTGCATGTTCGGTTAGTCGTTGGTAATTCTGAATAAACTGTGCAACTTGTTCATCGGACATTACCCCTGTAGAAGCGCCTTTGGTTGCTACAGCAAGTTTATGCTCTTGCTCTAACCGCCAGCGGTAAACACATTCAAACGAGGGGGCTTTTAACATAACCCGATAATCGATTTGATCAAACAAGCTTTGATAGTCGTTTGATAATTCAGTATTAACAAACGAACGCCAAATACCAAGTGGATCTTGGTTTTCTTCTAAACTATTTATGGGTTGCTTTATATCGGCAGCGTTTTGCGGTGTTACCCCAACACACCATCCTTCTAAAATAATGATATCTGGTGGCGCCGTCACTACAGGCCACTGATTAACAGGGAAGGGGTCGTCTATCGCTTTATTAAAACGGGGAAGGGCAACTTGGCCGCTGCCTTTAAGCTGCTTAAACGTATCAAGGGCAAGAGGCATATTGTGTGTACCGGGTACACCTCTGGTTGCAAGCAGCGGATGGACTTTTATCGATAGCGCATTTCGTTGCGATTTATCTAAATAAAAGTCATCAATAGAAAGGCAAACCACTTTTTTAGCGTAAATGCTGGTTAAATACGCGCTAACAAAATCAGTAAGCGTAGATTTTCCTGAGCCTTGGCAGCCGTTAATTCCGACCACCAATGGGGCTTTGATTGAATTTGCCGCACCGTCTTGGTGCTTAACTAACCGTTCGCATAATGGGATGAACCATTTTTGTGCAGTGTCCGCATACGTACTTGGTAGCTGATGTGTCTTTAAAAACCCATGTATGTCCATGTTGCAACCCTATTAAATGCAGAATACGTACATCATGGGGAATATAGGTTACAACATTTATGCCAACATAACGATTGCATTACATAGGGGTGAACTTATTTACGATTCGCGACAATCACGGCTCGTTGTGGTGCAGGATACCCCTCAATGGTGCGAGTAATATCTTCAGGGTCGAGAAAATCTTTCAATGACTGGCCTTCAATCCACTCAGTGGCCCGTTGTTCATCCAGCGTTGTGAAGTTCTTATCAACCACGCGGATGTTTTCAAACCCAAGACGCGCTAGCCAAACCGTTAAGGCGTCTGTACTAGGTAGAAACCATACATTGCGCATTTGAGCATAACGTTCTCCGGCCATTAATACGGTTTGCGCATCGCCATCTACCACTAAGGTTTCCAATACCAGCTCTCCACCTTTTCGCAGTTGATGCTTAAGTTGGGTGAGAAACTGAATAGGATCTTTTCGGTGATACAGTACGCCCATTGAAAAAACGGTATCAAACGCGTTCAATGGCTGCATTTCTTCAATACCTAGCGGTAAGAAGTGAATGCGATTATCAGCAATAAAGTGTTTGATAGCTTGAAACTGAATGAGAAACAGCTGGGTGGGGTCGATGCCTACTACGCGAGATGCATCACACCCAAGCATACGCCACATGTGATAACCGCTACCGCAACCTACATCTAGCACGGTTCTGTCTTTAAGTGGCGATATATGCGGGGCAACCCTGTCCCATTTCCAATCTGAACGCCATTCGGTATTAACGTGAATACCGTGTATATGGAAAGGCCCTTTGCGCCACGGCATAAATTGTTGCAGCAACCCTAATATCTTCTTCTGGGTATATTGGTCTATATCATCCGCTGAACCAATTCGAACCTCATCAACAAGGGTAGTGGACGAAGGTGTCGTGGTTGGAATTTTTGCAAGTAGACGACACCACTTATCGAATTCACCGTGTTTCTGACTCTTTTGCCATTCATTCATTTGCGCAGGTAGGGTTTGTAGCCAATGCGCTAAAGGCGTATCTAAAATAGATTTGTAGCAGTCGTTAAACCACGCTGATTCTGGTTTCGTCATATTCTTCTCGGTATTCTTAATTGTGAATCTCAGTGTTCATAATGATTCACAGTATTTTTAATGCTAAATCACAGGTTGCTGGCTAGAAGTGCATTGGGCGTAGCTGCTCACTTAACCGCATTGCATTCTTGACTGTGATGCTCCGCGATGCCAACTACTTTATTGCAACCAGCGACGTAAAGTTAAAGCACTTAAACCACATCACCACATCTTTAAAACCAACGGACTTTAATCGCGTTTCGTGTTCGCTGAAGGTATCGGTTAGCATAACTTTCTCGATGGCGGCGCGTTTTTGACTTACTTCTAATTCACTGTAGCCATTGTCACGCTTAAATTGGTGGTGCAAATCTATCAGTAGTTCGTTGCCAGCCACGGTCGGGTGTTTAATTTTCTCTGAAAGAATTAAAACACCACCTTCATTTAAACCATCGTAAATTTGTTTTAATAGCGCTTCTCTATCAGCAGGTGGAATGAATTGTAATGTGAAATTCATGACTACCATAGAGGCGTTTTCTATTTGGGTATCTTGAGCGTTTTGCTGAATGATGGAAATTGGGTTTGGCAAATTGAAGGCTTGAACCATGCGTCGACAACGGTCAACCATGGCATCGGAACTATCTATACCAATTATTTCACAGGGCACATCTTGTGTAGCGCGAGCAACAGAAAAACTTGCTGCCCCCAAGGAACAACCAAGGTCATACACCCTAGTATTGGGTTGTACTTTTGTTTTCGCTAATTCGCCAATGGTATGAACAATAGTTTCATAACCCGGCACCGAGCGTTGGATCATATCGGGAAAAACGTCAACCACTGACTCATCGAAGGAAAAATCTGCTACCTTTTTAAGAGGGTTGGCATAAAGCCTGTCGTGTTTTTGCACAAAATGTACTCAGCTAGCGGGAATTTGGTCGGCAATTTTACCCTCACAAATTTAAATGCCAATGGAAAACAGTAAAAAAATCAAATAAAGCGGTGATTTTTAACGAATAGGGCTTTTAGAATTAAATCGGAAGTATTAACCTAGAGATATAAGAACTAAAGGAAGTAACAACGCTAATGACAAGAATTCTTGTAGCAGATGATCACCCATTGTTTCGTGAAGCACTCAGCGGAGCGTTAGGACCTTATTTTGAAAACGCGCAGATTCTTGAAGCCGGAAGCCTTGATGCTGCGCTGGCCGTTTTAAATGAATACGACGGCATTGAGTTGGTCTTACTCGACTTAAACATGCCAGGCGGTGAATATTTTAATGGCATTATTACCTTGCGTGAACAATATCCTAATATTCCTATCGGCGTAGTGTCTGGTAGCGATGCGGTAGAAGTGGTAGCACAGGTAATGAGCTTAGGCGCTCAAGGCTTTATTCCTAAGGTGTCAGCAACACGTGAAATGGCGCAGGCTATTGTGGACATCATTGCGGGTAAAAAATGGCTTCCTGAAGGTATGGAAGACGAACTTGAGAAAGTAGACGACGAATTGAAGTTGTTGCTTCAACGTTTCAGAGAGCTAACGCCTAAACAAATTCAAGTATTGTCATTCCTTCGTGCTGGCTTAATGAACAAGCAAATAGCCCACGAAATGAATGTAACTGAAGCGACGATTAAAGCGCACATTAGCGCAATTCTACGTAAGCTAGAAATCAATACCCGCACGCAAGCAGTATTGTTGATGGACAAGCTTCAACTAAGCTAGTCGTACAAGCAAGCGTTACAAATTAAAAAAGCCGGTGTTATTAAAAACACCGGCTTTTTTGTTTTTACTGCAATTGCCACAATTTTTAAGAGTGTAGTTCACTATTGCATTGGGGTAATTTCACCATTTTCGGTAACAATGCCTAGCCCCTTATCGGGCACTTCACTAAACGATTGCTGTTGTGCATCACCACTTAGTTTAGTGAGATAAATTGCCCAGTATTCTACATGTGGCGTTTTATAATCTTTAAAAAAGGCGATCCCGATTTCATTTTGTTCAGCATAAAAAGGAATTTCACCAAGCAAATGCTGTTTGTGGGAGAACGAGCTTTTTAATGCGTGCCACACCTTTTTTGCTGTTTGATAACCACCAGCCAATGCCTCAACCTGATTGCTCATCGCATCGCCGTAATACGACGGGAGTGTTAACCCTGCGTTTCGCAAACGTGTGTTTGGGCTGCCACCTAAGAAATGCGACACTAAACCTTCTTCTGCCATGTCTTTTGCCTTTTGCTCTGCAATGGCAACTAGGGTGGGGTTACAGTGAATTTGGGTTCGGGCTTGGTTTTTATCATTCACAATAAGTTGGGCAAGTTTTTTGGCTTGTTCCGAATTACCACACTGAAAGGTATCAGAAGGTAACGAAACCATGGCGTGTTGCGATTCTGCCTGAGCAGGCGCAATCACGAGCAAAGATAACCAAAAAATAGCAGTCACTTTAGTGCATAAAAAAAGGCCGCCGAAGCGGCCCTTTTTGAGAAGGGTTAAACTAAGCAGCTTTGCCTCCTCGTTTCTTTATTTCGCTAGAAGAGTTAACCTTAGCCACTAATTCTTCGTGGTCAAAATCGTCCACGTTAATGGTTCTCAGTCTTCCTGCTTCTGTACGACGAAGTAAGTCAGCTTCTTCTTCATTAATGATGTCTTCACTAAGCGCTTCGTCTGCTAACGCCGCTAAACGTGTGAAAGGCAGTTTCGCTTTCTTATGTTTGCAAATGCGCTCGAAGATTGGCTCGGCTGCTAACACGTCATCAAGAGTCTGTTCTAAGTCACCGAACAAGTTACTTTCTTCACGAGACAGATACTGACCATAACCTAAGCGACTACGTGCGCTACAAGGGGTTTGCAGCATTTGCGCAATAGCATGCTCGGTTTTATCAGAAGGCTTACCAACACGACGACCAAACGGAATAACAATACCACGAAGCACAACACCAATGGCTTTGTTAGGGAAGTTCGCTAAGAAGTCATCAATGGCTGTTTCAATGTCATGCAAGGTGTTTTGCATTGCCCAATGAAGTAGTGGTAAGTCTTCTTTTAAGCGACCATCTTCGTCAAAACGTTTCAAGGTAGTACTACCTAGGTACAAGCCGCTTAAAATGTCACCTAAGCGTGCAGATAAGCGCTCACGACGTTTTAAGTCACCGCCTAACACACCCATAGAAACATCAGTAAGCAACGCTAAGTTTGCACTGTAGCCTTGTAACAGCTTGTAGTAGTGAGCCGTTTCGTCAGTGAAGGGTGCACTGCTAAATACGCCACTTGTCAGCGAGAACCAAACACTACGAACGGTATTTGAAATGGCAAAACCAATGTGACCAAATACGGCTTTATCAAAAGCGGTTGTGCTTTCTTTCTTGTCTTCAATTGATGCGGCTTGAATTTCTTTCAATACGAAAGGGTGACAGCGCATTGCGCCTTGACCGAAAATCATCATGTTACGAGTAAGAATGTTCGCGCCTTCAACAGTAATTGAAACTGGAACACCTTGGTAACCACGGCCCAAATAGTTATTTGGCCCAAGCATTACGCCCTTACCGCCATGAACGTCCATTGAATCATTTATAATCTGACGCATCTTTTCAGTAAGGTGGTATTTACAGATTGCCGAAATAACAGACGGCTTCTCACCCAAATCAACACCAACTGTTGAAAAGCGTGTTACGCCATCCATCAAGTACGCATTACCACCGATACGGGCTAGCATTTCTTCCACGCCTTCCATATGGCCAACAGGCATACGGAACTGACGGCGAATACGCGCATACGCACCCGTTGCCAATGATACAGATTTAGCGCCACCTGCAGCAGAAGACGGTAGGGTAATACAACGGCCTACTGATAAGCATTCAACCAGCATACGCCAGCCTCTACCTGCCATTGCTGGGCCACCGATGATGTAATCGATTGGAACGAAAATGTCGTTACCGCGAATAGGACCATTTTGGAAAGGCGTATTTAGCGGGAAGTGACGACGACCAATTTCTAGGCCCTTAGTATCGCGAGGGATAAGTGCACAAGTAATACCTGGCTCTTTATTCTCACTTAACAAACCGTCTGGATCTTGAAGCTTAAACGCTAGACCGATAACTGTCGCCACTGGCGCAAGGGTAATATAACGTTTGTCGAAGGTTAGGCGCATACCTAGCACTTCTTCACCGTTCCATTCGCCTTTACAGACCACACCCACATCAGGAATAGCGCCGGCATCTGAACCCGCTTCAGGGCCCGTTAATGCAAAACAAGGAACTTCTTGACCTGCCGCTAGGCGAGGTAAGTAATGGTCTTGTTGTTCTTTTGTGCCATAGTGTTGAAGTAGCTCACCTGGACCTAACGAGTTAGGAACACCAACCGTACTTGAAAGTACGGCGCTAACGCCAGCAAGCTTTTGAAGAACGCGAGACTGAGCGAATGCTGAAAACGCTAGGCCGCCGTATTCTTTTTTGATAATCATGGCAAAGAACTTATGTTCTTTAAGGTATGCCCAAATTTCAGGAGATAAGTCGGCATCTTTATGGTTAATTTGCCATTCATCTACCATTGAGCATACTTCTTCAACCGGGCCGTCTAGGAACGCTTGTTCCTCAGCCGTTAAGCGACCTTTTGGAATACGGTGAAGTTTTTCCCAATCAGGCTTACCACTGAAAATATCACCGTCCCACCATACTGTCCCTGCATCGATTGCTTCTTGCTCGGTACTAGACATTTCTGGCATTACCTTTCGGTAAAACGCTAATAACTTTTTAGTGATGTGCTGCTGACGAATATTAGAAAGGGTAAACGGCAGCGTAAGTGCTAGGAATACAATCCAACCAAGTAAACCAATATCACCAAATAGAGTCCCTAATATCATGACTCCGCCAGCAATACACACTGCTGTTACTAAGCTGGTACGTTGATAGCTGGCAACGGCCAAAGCTAACACTACCAATAAAAACCAAATAAAATCTGCCATACTTCGCTCCTGAAAAGGCGTTAAATGTAACGCTCATCGTTCCTCTTATTTTGGTTCATTACGCATGATTGTGCGCAACTATCAAATTGAGGTCAGACCAGCATGGGTTAAACCTATTATTTAATGGCTCAAAGATCAAGATTTTTACATGAATTTTGCATTAAAAGTAATGGTTATAGTGCAAGTTAAACTGCGGTATATATGGGTTGCCAAGCTAACTTGTGGTCAACCACGAGGCATGATAAAGATTTTAAGAGAAAAGAGATAACAGGTGGGGGCTCATCCATCGATGATGTCCCCACCTACAAACAGTGCAAGCAACGTTTACTGAGTGGCGTAAGACTTCAATTTAATATCGCCTTGTTCTTCACCATCTTTAAATTGCTGCAAACGCACCAAGGTATAGTTTAATGATGGAGCAAACCACGCAAAGGTTTCACGGGTTTTAGAGTCGCGAATAAGCTTCACTTTCACCGTCTCGAATTCGCCATAGGGTAATGACAGGCTTTCCTTGGCCACCACTTCAACACCGTAGGTACGCAACTCACCACGATAGTTAACAAAGTCGTAGGAAAGGTTCGTTTCGCCAGAGGCTAATTGGTTTGCCAAGTCTACGCGGTAAATTTGGTTGTCGAACTGGCCGTTCCAAACAAATTCTTCGCCATTCTCAACCGCTATTTTGCCGCCGTTATCGGTGTTGAAATTAACGGTGAGCTTTTTATCTGGCCCTGTACCTGTGCGAGTATAATGATACTCAATAGGTAATACGGTACTGTCTTCTACTTTAAAAATAGAGTGCTCGTAGCGTTTGTCAGATAAAAAGAATTTTGACACTTTGGAAGAGTAAGTGAGGGAATATTGTGTATTGCTTAACGCTTCAAGTTTAATGCGAGCTTCGCCCACATCATCGCCCCATTTGTAAGCCGTATAAACTGCCTCGTAGGGTTGAAGTTTACTCTCTGTTGTATCGGCTGCGTGGGCGCTAGCGCCCACAAAAGCCAAAAGAAACGCTGCTACATAGCTGCGTTTACTCGTTTGCATAACCCGATTCTGGGAGTTCTTGCTCATCTAGGATAGCCTTATTATTTACCATCTTAAGTCGCCCCGCACTGAACCAAGAAAGCACTAATGGGTATATGCGACGCTCCTGTTCTTGAACACGATCTGCTAAGTCTACCGCAGTGTCATCTTCGAAAACCGGCACGCGGCTTTGAATGATGACTGGGCCGCCATCTAACTCAGGCGTAACAAAGTGCACGCTAACGCCGTGTTCTTCGTCGCCGTTATCGATAGCTTGCTGATGTGTATTCAAACCTTTGTATTTGGGCAACAAAGATGGATGAATGTTCACTAATTTTCCAGAAAAAGTATTTACAAACTCAGGCGTTAGGATACGCATGAAGCCTGCAAGCACGATATAATCAGGGTTTAGTGATTCAATTTCTGCTTGCAAAGCCTTGTCGTAGCTTTCCCGACTGTCATGCTGCATGTGGTCTAGGCTAATGGCGGTAATACCGGCTTCTTGCGCACGGGTTAAACCGTACGCATTAGGGCGGTTACTAATAACACCACATATTTCAGCATCAAGTTTTTCAGCGCTGATGTTATCAATAATGGCCTGTAAGTTACTGCCGTTACCTGAAATTAGAACGCAAAGTCTGGTTGATGGAGTGCTCACGCGTTTATCTCAACTTGCTGTTCACCGTCTTTGGCTTGAATGTCACCAATTAACCAGGCGTTTTCACCGTGTTCTTTCAAGGTTGCAATAGTGGTATCTACATCGGCTTCATCAATAACAATCACTAAGCCAACACCACAGTTGAACGTACGGTACATTTCGTGACGAGTAACGTTGCCGTTCTCTTGTAGCCAGCTAAACACAGAAGGCCACTGCCAGCTCTTCTCGTCAATCACCACTTTTGCATCATCAGGTAATACGCGAGGGATGTTTTCCCAAAAGCCGCCGCCAGTAATGTGTGAAATGGCGCTGACTTCCACTTTCTCAAGCAATGCCAATACAGATTTCACATAAATACGGGTAGGCTCAAGTAAATGCTCGATGAGCGGCTTGCCGTCTAAATCTTGATTTACGTCGGCGTTGCTCACTTCTAAAATCTTACGTACCAGTGAGTAACCGTTAGAGTGAGGACCTGACGACCCTAGTGCGATAAGTTTCTGGCCAGGCTTCACTTTAGTGCCGTCAATAACCTTTTCGGCTTCAACTACGCCTACGCAGAAACCTGCAATATCGTAATCGCCGTCGTGGTACATTCCCGGCATTTCTGCGGTTTCACCACCAATTAGGGCACATCCAGCTTGCTCACAACCATTACCAATACCGGTTACTACCGATGCAGCAACATCAACATCCAGTTTGCCAGTAGCGTAATAATCTAAGAAAAACAGCGGCTCTGCGCCTTGTACAATAAGGTCGTTAACACACATGGCAACTAAGTCGATACCCACACCATCGTGACGGTTTGCATCCATAGCAACACGAAGCTTAGTGCCTACACCATCGGTTCCAGAAACCAGCAACGGGTTCTTATATTTTGTTGGAAGCGAACATAATGCGCCAAACCCACCAAGGTTTCCTTTTACTTCCGGACGGTGAGTCCTTTTAGTAACGGATTTAATACGGTCGACAAGTTGGTTTCCCGCATCAATATCGACACCAGCATCTTTATAACTAAGAGAGGTTTTATTTTCGCTCACGTTTGCGCCCTAGAACTAAGAGTAAGAGGTAGAAAAACGCGGATTCTACCAGTAAGTCACCACAAGTCCAATTGACTAGGGCGGATATGGGTCAGATCATGTGAAAAAAGTGTAATTTGAGTATGAATTCTCTTTTTTGGTGGCTTCAAACTTCGTTTTTTATATTTATAGATGAAATAAACATAAATATGACAGAGAATAGCGGGCAACGATCTTTTGGCGTTGTAGTGGAGTAGTGAAGAAATTGATTTCTTATCGGAACAGGAAAATTAGGCGTATGTTTCAGCAACAATTAATTCGCGGTGTAGGGGTGGCAATAGCGGTGTGCACGATGAGTGCCCATGCTACGCAGCACGTGGTGGTTAATGAAGCACAGATACCTGTTAGTGATCAGAGTCAAAAAACACAAGCCAATGCAGTAAAAAAAGCCCTAACTGAGGTAATGGTGAAGGTATCGGGAAATACCGAGGTGTTGCAGAACCCTGGTGTAAGGGCTGCACTTAGAACTCCCGAGGCGTACCTTCGCTCGTACCGTTTTTCTTATTCAGGCAACGACACCTTTTATGTTGCTGAGTTTGATAAAACGAAACTGACCGATTTAATGAAACGTGAAGGCCTGCCTTTATGGGGTGAGCGTAGACCAGAAACTATTGTGTGGTTAGCCACAGAAACTGACGACAACGAACGCATCATTTTAGATGAAAGTACACCAACACCTGTAGGGGAAATGTTGGTTAACACCGCGAAAACCCGTGGTGTGCCGGTAAGTTTGCCGTTAATGGATTTAACCGACTCAGCCAGTATTTCCATTTACGATGTGTGGGGTAGGTTTGTTCAGTCTTTAACAGCATCATCACAGCGTTATGGTGTTGATAATATTATTGGCGCTCGTTTGTATAAAAATACCGCGGGTGAAATGCCGTCTATTCCTGAAGGCTTACCTACTTCGTCCGGTGCTTACCAAGATACTAATTACCAAGACAATACCAACTCTGAAAATCAAAGCCAAAACGCTATTGCAGGTACAGCGCAGCCATTAAGTGGTCAACTCGATTTAAGTGACGTTGACAACATGGTTGATGGCACGAACCTGCAGGTAAACGAAGAGCAACAAGCCAGCCTTGCAGACGATGAAGTGACCGCCACGGCGGCTTTGGTGAATGAAGCGCAAGAAATGCCGCCTTTCACGATGGATGAATTCACTCAACACGCCCAAAAAGCACAAGAAGGTGAATATGCGCTTGATTGGGTGTTTGTGGGTAATGGCAAGGTAAGCTACGGGTCTATTTTTGCCGACGAACCTACCTCACTTACTCAGCAGTTGGTTGATGCCTATGCCAACTACTTATCTTCACAATACGCGGTGATCCCAGGTGCGGTAGATGCCGAAAGAGTGCAAATTTCTGTGTCGGTTGCCAATATAGATTCATTAAAAAAATACGCTAACGCTAATGCGTATTTGAAGAGCTTAAGCGTGATAGAAGAAGCGATGTTAACTGGGCAAACTGGTTCAGTAGCCACTTACAATTTAACTTTGCTTGGCACCCCGGAAGATTTACTCAATACCGTAAGGCTTGAATCTAAACTTCGGCCTGTAACGGATTCTTTCGGTCAAGTGGTAGAAGGATATACCTTTTACTGGAATGAATGACCCTTTTGCTATGCAGCTAACTCTCCCTGTAACGCTACCCACAGATGAAACCTTTGACAGTTTTGTTGATACGGGAAACCAAGAAGTGGTGGCATTGCTGAAGGGTATTCCAAGTGCTATGCCTGCCTGGCAGGATGCGCCGTCTTTAGCGTCGCTTTCTGCGTTACACTTGCCATTAGTGACATTGCTAGGTGGGCAAGGATTGGGTAAAAGCCATTTACTGTATGCATTGTGTCATCAACTGGCGCAGCAGAACGTAAACCACCTTTATTTAAATTTAAACCATCATGCCCAGTGGTCCTTCGATATCTTTGATGGGTTAGAAAACCTCTCGGTTATCTGTTTAGATAATATACATGCCATAGCGGGTCATGCACGATGGGAAGAAGCCTTATTCGACCTTTTCAATCGGGTGATAGAAAACCCTCACGCACTTATTGTGGGTAGCAGTCAGCACGGCCCTTCACACCCCGCATTTCAATTGCCAGATTTAAGCTCTAGGCTTGCGTGGGGCGTAATTTATCATTTAACGGCGCTGAATGATGAATCGCGTAAGGAAGTAGTTCGATTGCGGGCTAATCAACGGGGATTGCGGTTGTCAGAACAGGCATTGCAGTTTTTGCTGCACCACAGCGACCGAGATTTGCGAAGCTTATTAAACTTACTAGCCAGGCTTGATACCCGCTCATTGCAAGAACAAAAAAAGCTCTCTGTCGCTATGGTTAAGCGAGAACTCGGGCTTAATTAACACAGCTTTATTCCTGCCGCTATTGCTCTGCCATAATATCTCTGCCGTAATATCAGTACCGCGTTTCTCGCCTAATATTTCTCCCCTAATACTGACTTTCCTCAAGCTTCTTTTGTGCTTCTATAATCGCATTCTTTTCATCGCCAGTTAGCTCGACACTTTCTTCATTGTCTAAATTCACCGTATTAAACCACGTACTGCCGTCAGGAAATAAAGTCGGTTTTGGCATCGCCGCTTGAATAGCCGGAATGTCGAGCAAGGGTAATACGCGGCTAACCGCATAATCTACGCGTAATTGAAGGTTGTCGTCGTTAATACGATCTCGTTGCCCCCATGTGACATTATAAGAACCATCGTCTACTGCATCACCCGAAAATATACCCACATCGGCACTGGCGCCCATTCGATAAAGCATCATGAAGCGCTCGACCAAATTAGCAAAGTCTTCTCTTTCGGTATAATAGGAATAAAAGGTCACTGCACCGTCGTTAGCAAACCAATTAGCCACTTGAGCCGCTGAATAAGCGCGCTGTGTACTGTTAGCCGCATCGCCCCCGTAGCGTACCTGCGCCAGCGCATGAAGTTGCGATGAAGTCAGTGGCAAGGTGTTTTCAAGGCCTGTAGATAGAGGCGTGTTGTTGTTAACGTAGTTTAAAGGGGTATTGCTGTTAGATAAGGTCGACCAAGTTGTATAGTCGAAGAAATCATTTGCGTGGGCGAGTTCGTGGTACATCAACCATGTTAGTGCGGCATCGACACCTTGTTGAGTGCGGGTTGCCCTTGTTGACGCTGCCAAGCCAGTTTGTGGGTAGTAGTATTCACCCTCTTTTACATATCGCCAAAAGATAGAAAAATCTAAATCACTACCAAAGCCGCTGCGATAGTCGGGCTGGGTATTAATGGTGTCTCGTTCTTCAGGGCTGCGCCAAAAATTATTCGCATCCAGATAAATAGCACCCGTTACGGCCCAATAAAACGAGGGGCGAATATCGTAAGAAATCACGACTGCGCTGGTTGCTCTTAGCATTTGTAGCAAATCTTCGCTGCTGTCAGATGTTTGTAAGAACTGCTCGAATGCTTCTCCCATCCAAGGGTGTGACACATAGGTTCTATCTAAAATATCATCAATAGTAGGCGATTCTGTTTGCTGCCCAATAAGAGGAAGTTGGGCAAAAGTGCAGCTTGATGTTAGTTCATTGTTGTATACACAAGCTTCTAACGCAGCGGCATAGGGGCTATTGGGACGGTACGCTTGCATGTGCGAAGTAACGGTTTCTAGAATACTGCCTGAGTCGTCAACGAAATACGCATCCGAATTTATATCAATATTCTTTATCACTACCTGAACGGTATCGGTTGCAACAGAACCATCATCGAAAGCTAGCGTAGCTTGAATTTCTGCAATGCTGTCGGCGCTGACTTGTGGTGCTTGAAAATAAAGGTTGTAGGATAAATCGTCGTCATCAAAGGTAAATGCGGGTATGGATGCCCCCGATAGCTGTTCCCAGGTAATGTCCGTTACGGTTTTTAAACTGTTGTTATCTACGTGCAGTGAAACGCGGCCACCTTCGCTGGCTTCGTGACCTAAGCGTAAAATGGCTTCAGGAGGCTGACCTTCAATAACGTTAAGGCTAAACTCTTGGGTTAAGGTTTCGTGGGTAAAGGTTTCTTGGGTAGAGGTTTCTTGGGTAGAGGTTTCGTTGGGAGAAGTTTCGCCGACTGAAAACGATGCGGTAACCGAAACAAGGTATTCGCCGGCCGCCGTAACATCGAAGCCTATGGCTTGGGTGTGAGAGGCAAGAGGGGCGATACTGCCTGCACCACTCACCGCATTAACGGTCCAATTTACGCTGGTGATTGATGTGCCCGATGGGGCAATAACGGCAAAATCAGCAGAGTCGCCAGCAATAAGTTCGCTGGCGCCCTGTATGGTTAAACTGGGTGGTGAAGATGGGGTGGGGGTTGTGACACTACTATCTCCTCCTGAACCGCCGCATCCATATAATGCCAACAGTGAAATCGGTAGTAGCCTCTTCATCGTTATTCCCCTTGTTCGAAATGCGCCTTTTCTTCTTGCATAACTTGTTTAAGTTTTTTCAATCCAAGGCCAAGTTCACGTCCACGTTTGCGCGCAAACGCACTGCAACCAACGAACATTCCCACACATAGTAGAATTTCAATTGCTGCATACCAGCGCTCTTCAGGTACTGCATAAGCCACCGTACAGCCGTGCATTAAATAAAACAGTACCACGAAATTTGCCCAAGCGTGAGTATACGGTTTACCTTGTATAACGCCTTTGTAAGGTAAAAGTAACGGCACTAAATAAACTAGCGTAATAAATATTGGTGAGTACGTTAGCGTTTTATTAAGAAAAAACTGCCACGCAATAATCCACACAATTAATAAGGTATGACAACCCAGTGCCAAATAACGATAAAAACGCGTGTTAGGCGCCATGTGTTGTCTCCTGGTTATTTGCATGCCACAAAGCACTGGCTAAGTTTGCCAGACGTTTACCTTGAGCAATACATAAAGATTTTTCATCTTCGGTAAGTGTGACCGCATTATCTAGGGCCACATGGCTCACACCGTAAGGGCTGCCACCACTTCGCGTGTGATGCAGTGCAGGCTCGCTGTAGGGCAGGCCGCACATCACCATGCCATGGTGAAATAGTGGAAGCATCATAGACAGCAGCGTTGATTCTTGGCCGCCATGCATAGAAGAACTTGATGTAAATACACACGCAGGCTTATTAATTAACGAGCCTTTTAACCATTGGCTACTGGTGCTGTCTAAAAAGTGCTTCACTGGTGCAGCCATGTTACCAAATCGCGTAGGGCTTCCTAGGGCAAGCGCGCTGCACTGCTCGAGTTCTTGTAAGGTCACCGTGGGGGCTGCGTTAGGGTTTGCCTCTTTTAAACTGGCGTCTGCATTTTCTTCGCCTGAGCCCTGATCACTTGAACTATTCGAGTTAATGTTTAGGCTTGCCACGCTGCGCACAATTACTTCAGGTCGCACAAATGATGCAGAAGCGGCTTTTGCTTCCATGCTTGATAGTTCAGCCATTGCACCTTGTGCTATAGCATCGGCTAACTTTTTGGTACTGCCATGGCGGCTGTAATAAAGAATTAAAATAGGGCCCATTATACGATTTCCAGTACGGCCTCTGGCGGTCTTCCAATACGGGCTGCATTGTTGTTAATCACCACAGGGCGCTCAATTAACTTAGGGTGTTCTACCATAGCGGCAAAAAGCTGCTCATCGGTAATATCTGCACCACCTAATGCATTCGCTTTATAGGCTTCTTCTTTGGTACGCATCATGTCTCGCACATTTTCTATGTTAAGTTGCCCAAACAAGGTTTTAAGTTCAGCGATACTCAGCGGCGTTTTTAAATATTCTACTACGGTAGGCGAGATACCTTTTTCTTCAAGTAGTGCTAGGGTTTGGCGGCTTTTAGAGCAGCGCGGGTTATGTAAAATAGTAACCGAAGACATAATGTCGCCTCATCGTTAAATCATTGCCAAATTTTGGCGCTGACTATTGCTTGTTTGAAGGTATTTTTCAAGGTGCTAAGGCCTTATTAGTGACAAAAGCGCAATAATATTGGTGTGTAGGCCCCATAAATGAAAGGTGATGCTAAGCAATTAACCCTGCTTGTGCAAACTACGCGTTTAATCTGGCGTAAATACCAAGGTAATCTCATTCTCAAACACATGAAAATACTTGCTATTAAATACGCAGCAAGGCATGTTTGCACACCGTTGTTATCTATATTGTTGTTTATATATTATAAATAATAACGCTGTTCTTATGGCAAAGAAGTATGGCAAAGAAGTACGGCAAAGAATTACGGTAAAGAAGTACGGCAAAGAATTACGGTAAAGAAGTACGGTAAAGAAGTACGGTAAAGAGTAAGGCAAAGAATTACGGTAAAGAAGTATGGCAAAAAAGGTGCGCTAAAAATGACGAACGCTGTGAAGCAAGGGCTGTTGATTATATTGGTGATGTTACTTTCAGCAACCGCTGGAGTATGGTTTTACCATTACCATCAAACCGACTTTGAAACCCTTCAGGGCGACACATATAAATGGCGTGATTTAGAAGGTAATTGGGTGATCATTAATTACTTTGCACCCTGGTGTGCGCCGTGTTTAAGAGAAATGCCTGAGTTACATCATTTAAGCGAAAACCTACCGCCAAACACTTTGTTATTCGCCATTAATTACGACGTGCTACCGGAAAATGATTTACAGGCCATGGCAAACAAGTTTGATATTACGCTAAATTTGATTGTGGCTAATGAAGAAACCCAGCTTCCCATTACTAAGCCGCCGTATTTACCGGCGACTTATATTGTGGGCCCGAAAGGGCAGGTTCAAGCCGAAATTTTAGGTGAGGTAACCGCTGATATCTTAAAAGACAAAATTGCAGCGTTGCAGGCTAGGGCACTATAAACGCTGTAACCGCTCTTCTTGATCTCTAAATTGCTTTATTCTTGCCCTAATGCGCTGCTTTTGAAGATGGTCGTCATCTTTCGCAAAGTTATAAGCGTACTGTAATTCATCTACGGCGCGGGTGTAGGCGCCATACAGGGCGTACACTTCTGCCTTACTTTGATGCATTTGCGAAAAGCGCTTCGCTTTTTGATACGCTTCTGACATCAACTGGTGCGCAATTTGGTATTCGTCGTTCACCAATAAAAAGTCTTTCAATAAGCTAATGGCATCATCATAACGACTGGCACTTATCATGGCATTTGCTTGGTTAAGCGCCAGTACTTGATTGCGTGGGCTGTTCTCTACAAACGGTGACAACATTTCCACTGCCTTCAAAGGCTCACCTTTAGCAATGTAAATATCTGTTGCAGCGTCTAGGTAAAACAGGTTGCCGCTATCTTTGGTTAGCAATTCACCCATAATGATTTCTTGGGCTTTGTCGTACTCTTCCGTTCGCATATACGCCAATGCTAAGGCGTAAAGCGAAGCTTCTCTTACTCGATAAACCTTTTTATCTACCTGTGCGGTAAAATACTCTACCGCGTAATCAGGTTCGAATGAGTACCTGGCCATGATTCTTGCTTTAGCAAGTTCAAACTGTTTGCTTACCGGAACAAAGCGAGAAGGGTAGTCGTCTGCACGCGAACGGGCATCGGCAATACGAGATTCAGTTAATGGGTGAGTTAACAAACGCGCCGGCGGGCGAGAAACGTTTCGATACTCTTCAGCCATAATTGAAAAGAAGTCGGCAGCGCCATTGGCATCAAACCCGGCCCGAGACAGCATGGCAATACCGATGCGGTCGGCTTCTTGTTCATTAGAGCGGGTGTAGTCAATTTGCATTTGCACAGAAGCCGCTTGGCCTGCTTGCATTGCCGCCATACCCGCCTGAGGGTTTGCCATGGCAATTAATACGCCACCAATAAGAGACGCAATCGCTAAGGGCGACGAACGTTGTTGCGCTTGCATGCTTCGAGCGATATGCCGTTGTGTAACGTGAGAAATTTCGTGAGCCAGTACCGAGGCCAATTCACTTTCAGTATTTGCCCGTCGCATAAGGCCCGTGTGAACACCTATATGCCCACCAAAGAAAGCGAAAGCGTTAATCGCATCGTTATTTACCCAGAAAAAACGGAAGGGGAATTTAGCATTTTCGGCATGAATAACTAAGCGGTTACCTAAATCTTGTAGGTATTCGTCTAAAACTGGATCGGCGATTAGCGGGCTTTGCCCGCGCATTTGACGCATAACGGCATCGCCAACAATCATTTCTTTGTCTAAAGAAATAGCGTCAGACGCCACTACACCAATTTCAGGTAGCGCATTTTTATTCGTGTAACTCACGCTTTGCGCAATACTCGACAAGCTTGCTGTAATAAGGAAAGACAGCACCAAGAGTTTTTGAGATAACCTTTTCTTCATGTACCTGTGATTTACTGAACAATACTGGAATACGTATTAGAGCACCAAAGTACCGTTTCAGTTTCAATTATTTATTATGAATTTTATCATTCTGCCTAGATAAGTAGGTTTATGCCAGTTTTAGTGCAATTTACCCTTATCAATTAATTTGGCATTTGACCTGAATATTGCTTGTTAAATCGTCTTACCAGATTGATTTAAATAGAAAGTGTATTGCCCGATGCTTAGTCTTTACACTATGATGCGTATCCTATTCTTCAAATTTCTCAGGAAGCTTTTATGATCAGTGTGTTTGGTCGCTGGTACCGACGCAAATTTTCCGATCCTGATGCAGCTATGCTGCTTATACTCATACTTATTACAACCGCCGCGCTGCTTTTGTGGGGCGAGCTTATCATGCCTGTTTTAGTGGCAGCCATTGTGGCTTATTTACTTGATTGGCCGGTTACCCACCTTGTTAGATTCGGCGTAAGCCGTGCTATAGCTTGCGGCATCGTATTGATGGGGTTCATTACCCTCGTCATTTTCATGTTGATTGGTTTAGTGCCCATTGTCACTCGGCAAAGCATTAATCTTATTCAAGAAACCCCTTTAATATGGCAAAAGGCCCAAGATTGGATCTTAACTTTGCCGGAAAAATACCCAGATTACGTGCAGGTTTACCAGATTCATCAAATGATGGAGGGGCTAAACGACAAACTTGTTGGTGTAGGCGAAACATTAATATCAGCTTCTTTTAGCAACATTGCCAATGTGGCGGCGCTATTAGTTTATGCGGTGCTTGTGCCTTTAATGGTGTTTTTCATGTTGAAAGACAAAATGTATTTCTTAGAAAGCATTTCTAACTTGTTGCCTAAAGAGCGCCGATTAATTACGCAAGTTGGCCATGAAATGAATTCACAAATTGCCAATTATATTCGCGGCAAAGTAATTGAAATTGTGATTGTTAGCTTAGTGTCGTGCGTGACCTTTGCCTTCATGGATTTACGCTATGCTATTTTGCTTGGCGTATTGGTAGGTATTTCTGTGCTAATTCCTTACATAGGCGCAGCGGTAGTCACCATTCCTGTTGCTATAGTTGCATTGTTTCAATGGGGCTTAACGCCTGATTTCTGGTATTTGTTTATTGCCTATTCGATTATTCAGGCATTGGATGGAAACTTATTGGTGCCTTTGCTTTTCTCTGAAGCAGTAAGCCTGCACCCACTGTATATCATTATTGCTGTGCTGGTATTTGGCGGCCTTTGGGGCTTCTGGGGCGTTTTCTTTGCCATACCGTTGGCAACATTGGTAAAAGCAGTAATAACAGCGTGGTCGAGTAACCCTGCCGGTTTACCGGTGGCTGAAAGCGAATAAGCTGTAAATATTTAACATCCAGTGAAATAAAAAAAGCGGTAGTGTGAACTACCGCTTTTTTTATTAGCTTTTTGTCAATGTTAAATCGATATAAAACCGCTAACGAAATACGTTTATAAAGAGTTACTTGTTATCTGCCAAGTAATCTAACACTACTGTGTGATGCTCTTTGGTTTTGAACTTATTGAAAACGTGTTCAATAACGCCGTTTTCGTCTACTAAAAAGCTCAAACGATGAATACCGTCATACTCTTTACCCATGAACTTTTTCAAGCCCCATACGCCAAAAGCATCTGCTACCGCGTGGTCTTCATCTGACAACAAGGTAAAGTTTAGGCTTTCCTTTTCAGCAAATTTTGGCAAGCGTTTAACCGCATCAGGGCTGATACCCATTACTTCCACATTCAAGCCGTCTAATGCCTCTTTACTGTCGCGTAAGCCTTGTGCTTGCACGGTGCAACCTGGCGTCATCGCCTTAGGGTAAAAGTAAACCAGTACTTTTTTACCTAGGTAATCTGATAACGTAATGGTTTCATCATTTTGGTTTTGAAGTGAAAACTGTGGTGCTTTATCACCAACTTGAAGCGTGTTCATTAGATTCCTTAATATGTTTGTCTACAACTTTACCGGTTACATTGAGTTCTTCAAACAACGCGGTTAGTTCTGATTCTAGAGCAGCAAAATCTTCCGAGGCGGGCATGTTCACAACAAACTTGCATCGCATACATTCGTTTTTACACTCGGCCGCTTTGTATGTGGCTTGTCTAAATGCACTGATTGATGCGTTACGTTTTGCGAAAAAGCCCGTCACTGCTTCAATAAGGCCAGCGGTATCTTCGCCGCTGAATTCAACGTGAAATAAGTGATCGAGATTTTGCTTTTCGTGGTGACTAGTACGTTTCATCATGGAAAGCAGATCGAGACGCTGACAAAGGGGAGGCACAGCACACTCAGCGCGAGTAATGGCTGACTGCGAACCTTCTAAAATCATAGTGAGTGAAAATTCTTGGCCATAAATAGCTTGCCGACTATCTAAAATGTTGCACTGGGCTTCCGATACCGTGGATGCAATTTCACTTAATATACCCGTTTTATCTGAACCTAAAATGGTCACAATCAGTTGCTGCTGAGACATTAAAACCTACATCACAAGAAACGTATTGCGTGATGGTAGCATAGAGTTTTTTTTTAGTACCAGCGGCTTTTTGTAGTATTGATACAGATTATTGTCAAATTCTTGGCATTTAGGCGTGAGATAGCTTGTGTTTAGCTACTGACATATTTACCATGTGCGCTCATATTTTGCGGAGAGATTATGTTTACTGGTAGTTACGTAGCACTCGTCACGCCGATGTTTGAAAACGGCGACATCGATTACAAGTCACTTGAGAAGCTAGTGCGCTTTCATGTTGAACAAGGCACACATGGTATTGTGTCTGTTGGCACCACTGGCGAGTCGGCCACCTTGCCGTTTGATGAACACGTAAACGTAGTTAAAGAGACCGTTGCTATGGTGTCTGGCGCTATTCCTGTTATTGCAGGTAGTGGCGCAAACTCAACTGCCGAAGCGATTTTTCTTACCCAACAATTGGGTGCGGCCGGTATCGACGGCTTCTTAAGTGTAGTTCCTTACTACAACAAGCCTCAACAAGCAGGCATGGTGGCACACTTCAACGCCATTGCTGATGCCAGCGATTTACCGGTGTTGTTATACAATGTACCGGGTAGAACCGTTGCTGACATGCTGCCTGAAACCGTTGCCGAACTTTCATCTCACAAAAATATTGTTGGATTAAAAGACGCAACAGGCGATATTGCTCGCCTTAAAGCAACACAAGCACTTGTACCTTCAGACTTCGTTTTACTCAGTGGCGATGACGGCACAAGTTGTGAGTTCATGTGTGAAGGCGGTCATGGGGTTATTTCTGTGACAGCAAACGTGGTACCTAAAGCAATTGCACAAATGTGCGAAGCCGCTTTAGCAAAAGATTTTGATAAATGTCGCACTATAGATGAAAGCATCGAATTGCTTCACAGCGCGCTATTTATCGAGCCTAATCCAGTTATTCCAAAGTGGGCTTTATACAAAATGGGCATGATGGAAAGTGCACAAATGCGATTACCTATGGTTTTACCGGAACTTGTAAGCCAAAAATATATCGAAGAACTATTACAAAAATACGCATTGATTTCGGGTTAATAAGGAACACAGATGAATAGAACGCTGGCTATAGTGAGTTCGATGGTAGTAATCGCACTTGCAGGTTGTTCAAGCCAAACAGATAGAAAGACGGCTTCAGGAACGTACAAATACTTAGAAACAAAAGAACAAACCCCAGTACGTGTTCCTGCCGACTTAGATGCGCCCACTTTTTCTAGAGAGTTTGCAGTACCTGAATTAGACGAAAGCGTAGATGAAAGTCTTGTTGGAAAGAAATTACTTGTGCAGTCTCCTGCATTGGTATTGCCGCTTGTTACGGGTTCACACGTTGAAGAAGGCAAAAGCACAGCAACAATTTGGTTTGACCAAGTTGATGATAGCCAGCCGTTAAGCCAAGCCGTGTGGAATTCTTTGTTAAGCTTCCTAGACGAGCAAGGCATTGGCGTAGATTTCTTCGATCCTGAACAGCAAGTGCTAAACACTGACTGGATGATCATCAAAAAAGAAGTGGATAGCCCGTGGTACAGCTGGACCAGCACGGAAAGTGAAGTGGGTCGCCGCTTTGAATTCGTGCTAGAAGTAAAACCTCACGGTAGAACCGCAGCGCTTTCTGTTGATTTAAAAGACTACATGGCCACCACAGGTGACGATGTTGTTGCAGAAATTTCAAGCATGCAAGAGCGCCGTGAAGAAGTAGACGTACTTAACCAAGTGATTGGTCATTACGAATACCAAATTCAGTTACAAGAAACCCGCCGAATTGCACGTATTCGCCAAGGCCTAAATACTGAAATGGGCTTTAACGATGACGGCAACCCCGCATTTATGGTAGATGCACAATACGATGTGGTATGGCCACGTATGTTACTAGTATTGCGTAAACTTGGTTTCGACGTAAAAGATTTAGACAAATCAAACGGCTTACTGTTTGTTACCTATAATGGTAGTGAAACGGGTTGGTGGGGCGGCTTGTTCTCTAGCGACAACGAGTTACTTGAAAAAGGTGACTACCGTTTAAAAGTTTCACGTGCCGGTGAGAAACGCAGTTCAGTGACTTTCATGAATAATGAAAGCGAACCTTTTGAAGCCAATCAGGTTTCAGACCTTTACGGCGCATTTGCCGAGGTCATGTCAGAAGATAACCTTGATATATAATTGAGACTGAGAATGGAAAAACGTGACGAGCTTTACCGCGGTAAAGCAAAAACTGTGTATTTTACCGATGACAGCGATAAGTTAATTCTGCATTTCAGAAACGACACATCAGCTTTCGATGGTGAAAAAATTGAACAGCTAGACCGTAAAGGCGAAGTGAATAACAAGTTTAACCATTTTATTATGACTAAACTTGAAGAAGCGGGTATTGCTACGCAAGTAGAAGCCTTGCTTTCTGACACTGAATCTTTAGTTAAAAAGCTAGACATGATCCCAGTGGAATGTGTTGTTCGTAACCTAGCGGCTGGCTCTTTGGTTCGTCGTCTTGGTGTAGAAGAAGGGCAAACGTTAGCACCGCCTGTGTTTGAATTCTTCCTTAAAAACGACGCACTGCACGACCCTATGATTAACGATTATCATATTGTGTCATTTGGTTGGGCGACTGAAGCGCAAATTGCTGAAATGAAGTCGTTAACGTTTAAAGTAAATGCCGTACTTAAATCGCTGTTTGATGAAGCAGGCATGTTGCTAGTAGATTACAAACTTGAATTCGGTGTTGATCCTGATGCTGTCTCTTATACACATCTCCGAGCCCACGAGACTAGGCATGATCT
>OJGX01000005.1_pt1 | contig 106159 bp, 87 predicted proteins | sample 1594661 | NCBI WGS metagenome assembly OJGX01 (sample SAMN05416839, study PRJEB24817) | seawater metagenome | isolation source: Sea water | place: Canada:Atlantic | collected 2013-07 | reverse complement strand
CCGTTGGTTGAGCGTCAGTTCGCGGTACTGTTCGTTGATCACCACCAGCTTGGTCTGATCGTAAACGCACTCATCCGGCAGGCCACCGAAGTACCGCAGGGCTTCGTCATGGAGCTGGATAAACGTCTGGGTATCCAGCGGGCGGAAGGCCAGGCCCACGTACATCAACCGCGAGTACGACAGCACGAACACCACAAAATGCAGCGTGCGTTCTTCGCCACCGATCAGCACGCCGCGCAACTCACCGGGGTCCACCTGACACTGAACACCGGGCACATCCTCCAGAATGGGCTCGTAATAGCGCATCTGGGCCGAGGCCACTTCCTCCTTGAGCACTCGCACATAACGGCGAATGGAACGGTCTGAGGCCGGTAAGTCGCCGACCTTTGCCTGAAGCTTACGGGCAATCTTGACGGCGCTGAGCTTGGGGAATTGCTTGAGCAAATGCACCAGATAATCCCGGTGATCATCGAGGCGCTTGGTGCGTGAGGGATCTTCAATCTGTTCTGAAATCGCGTTCTCATTCATCCGCAGATACTTGCGGACGGTATTGCGGGACAGCCCCAGTTCCTGACTGATGGCGCGGATCGACAACCCTTTGCCGTTATCGTGCAGTGCCTTGATTTTGTGTATCACAACCCACTCCTTCACTGACATGCCCCCGGCTATCGATAAAAGCGGGGGACAGTAGCTGGTTCTGTGGCCTGACGGCCACCCGGAGGTGGGTCAAAATAAATGGCCAGTAGTGGGTCATTTTAATTGGCCACTAACAGCAGCCCTCATGAAGCGCTGCAAAACGGTAAACTGTTCCAATGGTTCGAGAAACGCCTTCGCGCTCATTCTAAGTTCCGCTTCAAGGTACTCTGGAATCAACTCGTTTTTTAGGATTTGGTTCAACGATGAAAGCTGAGACTCTGGAAAATCCATTGCGATGGCTGTGGATTCGTCAGCACCGCCATAGAAACGGCTCCTAACAGCAAATGTCGTATGCAGCCATAAATCGACATGGCCTAAGTAATTACTCGAAGCGCTCATAAATTCAAAACCGCTGTCGAGCTTGCTTTGCGCTTCACGGTATTGCGAAGTGTGATCCTCTGGAAACCAATATTTCAAAGGAAGGGAGCCACCTTTAAAAGCGTCACACATGCACGCCCCCAAAGATTGAGAGGACCCAGCAGCACAAGAAAGCGTTGATTGCACCAGTTTTTTGGACGCATCGCCGACTAACTTTTCATCAACAAACGCTTCTATTCGGCTGGATAACGCAGGAGACATAGTAGGTAGATTACTCACCGCCGACTGGAGTTTAAGCGGATCGCAAGCGTACTCACCAGTAGAGAATGCTTCGGCCAACTTATTTAGTGTAAGCCACGCAAAGATAGATTCCCGATCATCAATTATCTCCATCAATCTTGAATCTCGCGAACCAAAAGTCAATTCGTCGACGAATCGATCTGCTTCGATCACTCGGCACCCAAGGGGGGTATCAGACAATACAGGATGCAAATAAGTGACGCGTGAGACTATTTCGCCATCGCCTGGCGTTATAGTCGTTGCCACGACTCGTTGGTCCGCAGCGTATCGCAGTGCCTGATTTAAAATACCAGCGTTATATCGACCCAAATGTTTTATCGCGCCATTCTCGGTCACACTGAGTGTGACATCGCCAATATCCAAAAACCGCCACTGCAAATCGGTTATGTTGATGTCGTCCGCTTCCAGATGTTGTCCGAACAACACACCTCTGACACGGAAACTTCTAGACGCCATTTTGAAGTTTGTTGATACAGCCTTGGCGGGTTTTCCTCCTCCAGAATCATTGACTAATCCCTCGGCAACTGCCTGAGCGACACTCGGGAAAATTTCTGAATAGCCCCCCAGATTTCTTATAATCGCAGAGCGTTCAGCCAAAGGAAAATTGCTCGCCACATTCTCAGCAACCCTCGCCGCAATTCGGCTCTCTCTCAACTCAACCTGAGAGTCACCCCAATTTTGACCATATGAAGCTAGGAGTTGATTGACCAAACTTTCAGAATTAGCCGCCAATTTAAAGTCAAACTCGCTCATATTGGCGGCTACCCCGGCGCGAGCTTGATCAATCAAAGCGTTCTTAACAATATCGTTTGAATAACTGGTGGCCCATTTTTTGACTGCATTCTCTCCGATTTCTTTGGCTACATCCGCAGCTTGTTTTGCAAGCTCATTTTTTAAGGAGCCAGGCAAAGGATCCAATGACTGCCCGACAATCCTCGAGATTAAATTACCTTGGGCATCGAGAACCCCCATCGGCTGGCCATAGCGAATTTCCAGTTGAGCTTTGAGTTTGGAAAGTAAACGAGGGTCTCTATTTTCTAAGGTCTCGAGCTTGGGCGCTATCTCTTTCTTAATCTCCTCAAGAGCTGCCTCCTGTAAACCTAGGGCGCTATTTGATCCTACAATTTCCGAAGTAGCCGAACGGACAACGCCAGCCCTTGAACTGGAGGGCTTTAACTCCTGTTGTAAGATCGCGCTTCGAACAAACTCTGACCGAGACTGAGTAGTGGGTTGAACCCCAATACTCCTCTCGAGTACTCCGGAACGAGACATTTGCTCCAGTGTGATGCGTGCTATTTGCTCAGACACCTGCGCAATGCGGGAAGCACTGTCCAGCTGATCAAAACCTGTATATTCATGCCGGGGATCGACCTTGACTTCGCTTACAGCAGTATCGAGCTCACGTTCTACGTTTTCTGCGAGAGACTGTACTTCGAGGTTATTGAGAGCCAACCTCATGCTGTTGGCTAGAGGCTCCGCAGCCCAACCCACGAGAGAGAAAACCAATAAAAAAGTGACCGCCACCGACAATGGTCGGCTCATCAGGCCTATGTCTTTCGCAAACTGCTTACTAGCAAACATTCTAAAAATAAATGGCGCGGGCTTACGTTGGTTCTCACCCTCCTTGTTCTGAAGCGATGACACATTTAATGCGCCTTCTGCTGCAAGCTCTCTGGATGCAATTTCCATCGCTGCCAACTGAAACAGACTGGAAAGCTCATGACTTACTTCAGCTTTTTCGGCACTTTGAGCACCAGGCTGTTCAGCATCAAGTTCGGACAAGACGTGCAACCGGATGGAGATTTGTTCGATGATTTTTGATATTTCAGCATCTTCGGCGTAGCTGTTCAGCAGATTCGGGTCATTTTGAATACGTTCAAATACAGACTGGGCTCGTTCAGTCCAAACCCCAATTACCGTACTCTTCGCGTTTTTGACAACGAGATACAGCCCCAAGGCTGAGCCAAGTATTCCGACCCAAAGCAACGTACTAGCATAGGAATCTGCCATATTTCGAACCCATTGATAGGCGCCAGAGAAGTTCTCAATTAACCCTTGAGCTACCCCATTATCGCGCACAGAGAGTGCCTCCATTGCCCAAATGGTCAATACGAGCAATCCCAGTGCCGCGCTTGCAGCCCCGGATATATCGCGAAGTTTCTCTATGCCCGCCAGCGCACCGGCTTTCCCTATCTTTTTCGAGACGCTGGCGTCTTCCCAGGTGTTTTGAAGGAGAGGCACAAACCAAAGGTGGAGGAGTGCGAAAAGACTGGCAGCTATTGCAAGGAGGCCGAGAGGTTCCATTTACATTTCCCTATGCTAATTTACGATTACCGCTCTCCAAAAACTCGTACATCAAAAACTCCTAACATTCAAGACCCATAGAGAAAGTATCGCCGGGCAAAAACAAAATCAGAGCGACGTAAATTGCTAGCGGAAAATGTTGTTTGATGGCCTTTTCGAGTAGCGAACTAATTTAAGGATAAATTCATGCCGTTCTTTGGGTTTTACTGAAGCCGAAATGCAACGAAAGCTCAAAAAGTACTAGCCAGACTAGGTGTAATAATGGACTTACCCCGATACACATGACACGCCTCGACCTCCGACGGACGCCATTTTAAAACCGGCGCATGGGGCGAAATGCGGGCGTTCTCGAACGTTCGCTTTTGTTTACTCGGCTCGGTCGCAAAGCGGACATCAGGGCTCGCGAAGGAAAGCGAAACCTTCGTACACTCGACACCACAATTCTTTTTACCTTTTACGTGATAGTGTCAACTTAGAATAAGGTCAGTATTGAGAGATTTCTGAAATAACGTGATTTCTTCACGCACAATCATTTTTTGATTAGCCTAGGGGAGCTTCGCTATTTCTACTTTTTTCGAAACACAAAGGCTATGACTGCGCCAAACAACGCCCCGCAGGCAGATCCTACGGCCAAGATCACGGCCATTCCTGTAGGTTCAAGCCGTTCCCCTCCAGGAGCCACGTTAGACTGAAGTAGTATGATTGCCGCAATGCCGATAAGAAATCCCAGAGCGGCCGGCCAAGCTATGGTTTTGAACATCACCCCTACTCCGCAGTTGTGTCATCACGCAATAAACTATAGAAACCCAGATCGCGCCCGATCATGTTTGCCCATCTTATTATCGCTGAATTCCACGTCTCGTTAGCTATCTTACCCACTGTCCACAGTTCAGGATTTTGTTCAATCGCTACCCTCCAGGCCTGAAATACTCGTTCAGCCTGCAATTTCGTTGAGACGTGCGATAAATTGAATGCCAGCACAAGAACGTCATCTTGCGTGCTTCCTTTTTGAGCTCCGGGAGCCCATGCCAGCAGCCATGGTCCGTCTTGGTCAGGTGACGCAATTCTCTCCGCGATCTCATTCTTTCCATGAGCAAAAAAGAAATCCGCTGCCTCCTCGATTGCGTTATCGCCTTGCTCCCAATCGTAGTGTGCGACCGCATCATTGCAGACTTCACCTGCATTGCGAGGATTTAGTGCGCCCTTATTCATATCAGATGAATTGCCTACGCTATTGATAGGCCACGCTGTGACGACTTGCTGATTCGGCATTGTTCCTGAATCCACCAACATCGACACCGGTCTTATGCCGATGATGAAAGCGTGACAAAGTAGTTTTGCTCGCTCTGATAGGGAACCCACAGGAGAGCGCCTGAACGCGACTACCCCGAAGCCCGCAAAGTCATTACGAGAGCTGTTACCTAAGACTTCGAACCTTCTGGATGCGCGAACTTCGGATAAGTTGGAAATCGGAATAAACGTGTCGAAGGACGACACACTTTCTACATTCCTAGCAAATAGCCCGTATCCGGCGTCCTCTGGTACCGAGCGTAAATACAAACGCAGCTTCTCGTTTCCCGGCTCTCTCAAGGCCAAAAGCCGATCGAAGTCCACTATGACGACCTTCTTTTCCGTATCTAAGAAAGTACCCGTTTCGATTACAATAAAATCAACTTCACCATTTGACGACACAGTGAAGTCTCTGATCTCACCAATCAGCTCATCATCCTTTCCATAGATTTCGGCCCCTAAAAGCGCCTCGACTTTGATCGAGTCAGAGTCCGCCTTCAGTAGCTCGTGACCAAGTAAGAACGACAAGGAAACTTTGGTGCACTGATCTGCATCCCCTCTCTCGATAATTGCCCGAGCATAATCATGGGAAGGTAGGCTTTCATTGGCCAAGCCCGTGTAAAAAAGACTTTCAAGCTCTTCGCATGGTCCCATGTCCTGGCCGGACGCGCTGGTGCCTAGAAGCAGCAGCACGACTGGCAAAAGCCTGACCGGTCTCATCATGTGTCCATCGTTACGCATAGGCTTCTCCGTCTTGTCATCTGAAAGTCGAGTAGTCCACTAATAGCGACTTTGTCAGTCAGCGCCATATGACTGTTCACTCGTTCGCCAGTCGATATCCAGTTATGTCAGGACCTATCATCGACATGGAGAATCAGATGTAGTCCAAGCTGTACCCTCTTATAGTTTTAATGGCTATTTGAGCGAAAAACTTCTTGCAGCTTCTATTGCGACGCTTTAAGAATCGCTAATGCCAAGGGCAGTCGATGGCGACGGGTCACCGAGAGCTATACAGCATGATTAGGTAAATCTCAGCTCTAGTCGCTGACTTGATCCCCTTTAGCTAAACCGCTTTCTGCTTAGTTAGCCCATTCCGTCGCCTGCGACTATTTCCATTTGCGGACGGCGCTCACATAGGAGTCCCGGAATAGGTTCATTAGATTCATACTGACCACCACACCGACGTCGCCGTTGCCGTAATAGTTGACGCCGACCTGGTAATCGTTGGCGAGTGTTACCATCAACCCTCCCCCCACGTTATTGACCCCAACTCTGTCGGATAGAGCGGCGACCAACGAGATCCCTGAAACGTATCCAAGTATTCGATCTTGTTCGCGCCACCGGTTGATTCCCAACACTTCTAAGTACAGGCTCACATCACCTTTGTTGGTGTCTACTGCCGTGTCCACCCATTCGTATCCGATGCCCGGGTGAAACAAAATCACCTGAGTTTTGGGCGGAGTGTTGTAGCCTTTCTCAAAGTTTTTATTCTCGTCGGATCGTTTGGCTAGCCATCTGTCTACTCCTTCGGTAGCCCAGATCTCCCATGGAAGCAAAGGGCGGGACTGGTAAAAAAATTCGTCCCACAAGGCGTCTTTTTCTTTGACCTTTGCGAAAACGGCCTCAGAACCGGGTCTCACGATTTCGTTCGAAACAGATTGGGCCATTTTGTACTGATTACCGAGTTTCCTAACGAGACTGAACTCGGTCTGACAGTCGGTGTCTGTACACGCCGCCTCGAGAGTGTTGAGGAGATCAAGGTCATCGAGCGGTGGGTAACCGGACTGGCACTCTTGCTCAAGCTCAGTTGGTTCAATGCTGTTCAAGTGTATGCCATTCCAAATATTACCGAGTGTCATGTCTTTGCAGCTTCCGGCTGGGGATAGCGTGACCAGGCGCCCGTAGGTGATTTGGGATCGCGCGATCATTTGATCCAGCACTTTATTTAGCTCTCTCGCTCCTGAGGAGTCGATCTCACCTTCTAATTCGGCTTGCGCTACTTCTTGCTTTATTGCGTTGAACGCCTGTTTTCGTTCTAGAAAGGCTTTTTGTGCCTGAAAAAAATTAAAGGTCTCGTCGTCGAGCCAGATCTCTAGACGATTCAACTCATCGATCACAGTAGCACCGTCGGAGGGGTCACTCTGGTAGCAGTTGGACTCAAGATAGGGTTGAACTTTAAGCTGAAACTCTTGTTGGCCGGCCGGGTCCGGCAGCGTGTATTCGCACTCTTCTGCTTGAGCAACCTGGCAGAAAATGATGACCAGGAGGGATACCAGCAGACCGTCAACAGATCTATGTAGTGGGTTCGTTAACATGTTCATGGCGTCCTGCCCTATTGTCTGAATTCTTCAATCCGCTGGTGCATCTTCACTGCCTTGTCATAGAACTCTCTCATGGAGGCAGTGTTGGTGACGTCGAGGTTATCCAGAGAGGTCTGGAATGATTTAAATGTTCCCACGGGCGTTTGCGCCTCGAAGTCCAACAACAGGAAGTCTGTGACCGATGTGGAGATAGGTCTGCCTCCTAGAATTTCGAACACCGGGAGATAGACTTTGGGGTCCCGGAAATAGTGGTTGATGGAATGCACGTTCTTAGAGCTCAAACGGGAGATTTGAACATCCTGATAGCGCTTGCGGTGTTTGGCCGTGATCCAGTCGGGGTTGTATCGATAGGGGTCGAATGGCAGGAACTGCCCTACAACATCCAGCTTGTGGTTGATGTTGAGCAGATGATTCATAATTTGCGTCTCGCCGGTGCCGGGGCGGAAAATGCTCTGGTAGAACGAGCTTCTGTCCCTAGCCAGGGTATAGCTGACGTTGGCAATCAGCATCACAGCCAGCAGCTTATCGTTTCCTTTAAGCTTGTACCGGAGGCCGTCGACGGTGACGGTCTCATTAAACAGGGCTTTTAAGGCCTTCTCGGTGACGGCAGTACCCATGGAGTGACCGATAACAACGACTTTATCGCCCCTGTTTTTGTCCACGTGATTCTGGATGATGTCGCCAATTTGATTGCCGACCTTCACGATAATGCTGTCCTGAACGGAGTACAGTCCGGCAAACATTAGCAGATCCAGCAGATGGGTTTGTATATAGGTTTGCTTCTCATCGTTGGCCAGTTTCGATTTTTCAATGACGTCATCGAAGAAGGCTTTGTGATCTTTGAAGTCCGGTATGTCGGCCAGGCCAGAAGATAGACTAGTCAGTTGCTCTTCCCAGTTATTGAGCAGCCTGATGATGGCATCGTCGTAGTGAATGGAGTGCAGTTGAATATCGTGTCTAGGCAGGTAATTGTGCGAATTGTTCAAATTGTTCCAGCGGTCAAAAAACAGATCCTTGAAGGAGATGTCACCGTCGTCGACCGTTTCTATCCAATTATTCGCATGCTTGCCGATACCATGAACGCACAATACGTGTCGTGTCGCCATTGAGCTTTCCTTGTTGTAGTGATTGGCTTCCTGCAATACGGCGACACTGCGCAAAGCAATTTATTATTTAGCATTGTTTAGTTTTTATTGAAAGATCTCGAACATGAAAAGTTCAATTGTCTTTAAGACAAATAGATTGATAGACCCTACTTAAGAATTAGAGCCATCCGTAGACTGATGAATCCCTTGCCAAACTGGACCACGAATTTAGCACTTTGTGTGGAAACAGGAACGAGCGCCCTATCCTAGATTTCACTTTAAGTTTGTTTAGTACTTTGTGTGGATTTCGGCCGGTAAGCTACTGATATTCCGTAGCAGAAATTTAGTACCTTCTGTGGTCGTCCAGTTTGGTGGACGACCACTAAACGTCCACGCAAAGTACTTAATTTTTCAACGCAAAGTACTAAATTTCCACACAAAGTACTTAATTTGATGTAGTACTCTCTAACTTCATGATTATCGAGAATTCTCCTGTCCCGGCAAAAGGAACAGTTATCCATTGCCTCTTGAAGAGATAAACTGAAAATACGGAACACGAAGGCACAGTGGTTATCGGAGGAGCAATTTGTTCAGAAACTCTCGAAGGGATTGATCCGGTTAGCGCTTTGATCGCACGATTAGACCGTAGAATCATCGCCTAATCGCGATTCGGGTCACGAATTTGTTATTGCTTCATGAGGGCATTCTATGAGTACCAAAGCATCGATTACTGCAGGCAAAGGACACCATCTTTATTTCCAAGAGTATTTGAATACGGAACCACAGAACGTTTTCTTTGAGCTCACCCAGCCCCGAGAATTCTCCATTTCAAAAGAAACGACGCGGGACGGAGTCACCGATCACCTGGTTGTCGAAATCCCTGCCGAGATTATGGACGACATTGCGATTGCCTGGATAAAGAAACGAAAACTGCAAGGTGCCCTTGGCGGTCCTGTGGGTAATGAACTTGGGAGTCCCGACAACCCTTGGCATTGATCTTCCTGTGTAGCCTGGCCTTAAATCCGTTAAAATAACATTATTACGGATTTTATCCTTACCCTCTCCTTGCATCGTAGCGGCTTACCAGGAGCTGATCCGATGAGCAAAACCGGCCAGGCGCGCGTGCTCACGCCCGATCAGTTCGCACACCTCTTGGGTGAGATCAAAGAGCATCGTTACCCGGAAAAGAATACGGCACTGGTTCAGATCAGCTTCAAGCTCGGACTTCGAGTTCAGGAGATCGCGCTGCTCCAGATCAAAGACGTCGCTGAGCTTGGCCCTGGGAGTTCGGGCTCTGGTCAGCGCTCTTTCAAACTTAAGGAAATCCTTGCGTTGCCTGCGGCTTACACTAAGGGTGCCGATGCGTTGAAGCGGTCCAAATCCACGTATCAACGGCGTCGGATCAGTTTTAGTGTTCACGATTTCCACCAGCTTGTTCAGCGAATTGAAACCATGGCCAAGGCTGGCGCCGAGATCAAACCGGAGGATTTTTATCCTGAGGTTAAAAAACATCGTGGTAAATCGCGCGATCTTCCAATGAATGACGTTGCGCTGAGAACGGCTATAGAAAATCACCTTGCGATCCGCCTAGCAGCGCATCCCTCAGTGAAAAAGACGGATCCTCTATTCCTGACTCAAAAAGGAGGCCCCTATTCTCCCAATACTCTCCAGGAACACTTTGCTCTCATGCAGAGGCATTGGGCAGGTATTGAGCGAGCCAGCTCCCACAGTGGCCGGAGGACTTTAATGACCAATATCATTCATGAACAAAAGAAGTCAGTTAAGGTCGCGCAAAAAATCGCTGGCCATGTTTCCCCATCAACAACGCTCATTTACGAAGAACCTCCCGAGGAGTCGCTGAAGGAAGCGTTGCAGGATGCCGGGTACAAATATGTTGGTTAGTCCATCACCGAATAAACTTTAGAGCGCAGTCGTTATTATTGTCCAAACGCCTCGAATGCCCCCCCTCCTGGCATGCGTACCCAACAGGTTAAAATTTTCAACCCACTTGTCATTAGTCTTGTTGATAGCGCCGGACACCGATAGCTGCCCTGCCCCCTACAGTTGGACTCATATTACGACTCCGGCCAATCAGCCGTAGACTTCATGGCTATTGAGGACGCCCCGGTGACTGAAGAGCGAAGTTGGGTTAGGTCGCAAAGCGGACATTCAGGTCGACCACAAAGCGGACATTTTTCACCGCCCAAAACATCTCTTTCCAGGGACGGCAACTGCTGTATAGTCGTAACCAAAACTAAGGAAAGTCTGATGAATGCCCAATTTTCTATCGTCAATGCGCCCGCGCTAGCTGCGACGGCGTCTTTGGGAGAGATGAAAAAGGCTTTAGGAAGAGACCTCAAAACGGAAAAAGCAGCGGCGTGAGCCAAATTACCACGCCCATGGCAAGCAGCTGCAGGGGCACCCCTAACTTGGCGAAATCGAGGAAGCGGTAGTTTCCCGGCGCAAGCATCAGGATGTTGACCGGCGAGGCCACGGTCATCAGTACTGGTTCGGGGCTGACCCCCATTCCCACGCAGTGGCAATGGGGGTTACCAGCACGTTGGTAGCAGTATTCGAGATAAACTGATTGAGCACGGATGTCAGCAGAAACAGGCTTACGTAGAGCGCACGGGGCCTGCATCGCCAAAGCCTGCGACAAGCTGGTAGACAATCAGCGCCGGAGCACCGCTTCACTCCATCGCCAGAGGTAATAGTCCGGCAATCAATACAGACTGGTGGAATTGAGGGATCGATAGGCTTCCGGCCGTGTCAGGCAGCCACTGCCGATTATCGCCAGCGCCAGCGGGGCATTTCGTCCATTTCCTCGGGCGTATCCAGCAGAACAAAATCACGCTCCTGCTGCAGCTCACGAACCCGGTTCCAGCCACCGACCAGCAACAGTGTGTCGCTTTCTTCAAGGCGGGAGTTACCAAACCGCGTGGCTTGGGATTGTCCCATCCCTCGGACACCACTACTACTGAGCCGGAATTGTTCACGGAAGCGCCGCTCCTCGGGAGTCTTCGCGATCAGTGAAGATCCGCGTCGCAGTGCCACCTCTGCCACTCCGAACTCCTTAATGACCCGCTCCATTTCGCCCTCAGGAAAACCCAGGGACAACAGGCACTCTGTGAGGCACAAAACCGTTCAACGGCTTCGGGCGAACCATGCATCAGCAGCCAGTCACCCGTCGCCACGCGGGTTTCCACCAACACCAGAGTGGAAAGCAACCTTCCGGCCCGTAGGATGCCAAAAAGCGTGACTTCGTAGTGTTTACGCAGGGCGGCCTAGGCCGCCGTTTTGCCGGCCAGCCCCGAGCCGGCCGGCACCGTCAACAGGGATAGTTATTCCATCACGATCTTTGGCATAATCTGACTGCCGCCATGTGTTACCTTTTCAGTCTCCAGCGCTTCAAGTTCTCGGACGATTCGTGAAGCAATTGCTTGATACGCGGCGGCCAAATCACCCTTGGGGTCGGTTACCAGTACTGGCTGGCCAGAATCGGATCCGGTTCGAATACGGATATCAAGCGGCAGTTCGCCCAGTAGTTCGGTGCCGGCCTCTTCGGCCATTTTCCGGGCACCGCCTTCCCCGAAGATGTGTTCCTCATTTCCGCACTTGCCACAGATGTGGGTGCTCATGTTCTCGATGATGCCCAACACCGGCACATTCACCTTCACGAACATTTTCAGCCCCTTGCGGGCGTCCAGAAGGGCGACGTCCTGGGGCGTGGTGACGATCACCGCCCCGGACACTGGCATTTTCTGGGCCATGGTCAGGTGAATGTCGCCGGTGCCCGGGGGCATGTCCACAATCAGGTAGTCCAGATTGTCCCAGCGGGTTTCATACACCAGCCGTGTCAGAGCCTGGGTGATCATCGGGCCACGCCAGATAATGGGTGATTCCTCATCCACCAGAAAGCCGATGGACATGGTCTGGATTCCGTGGCCGACCATGGGCTCCAGAATCTTGCCGCCGGTCGTGTCTGGCAGGCCACTGAGGTTCAGCATGCGTGGCTGGCTCGGCCCGTAGAGATCGGCATCGACGATGCCGACCCGGGCGCCGGTGCTTGCCAGTGCCATCGCCAGATTGGTTGTGGTAGTGGATTTACCAACGCCTCCTTTTCCGGAGGCGACGGCGATCAGGTGTTTCACTCCGGGAACTGCATTTGACATGGTAATTGCTCCGGTCTGTTGACTTGCTATTGCTCGACGAATGCCCGTTCAATCACGTAATCGCCCCGCACACCCTGTTGGGGAGAGCCTTTGAAGCCCATGCTGTCCAGCATCTTTGTCAGGTCTTTCAGCAACCCGGGGCTGCCGCAGAGCATGGCCCGGTCGGTTTCCGGGTTCAGGGGCGCTAATCCGATGTCATCTGTCAGCTTGCCGGACTCGATGAGGTCAGTAATCCGGCCCTCGTTGCGGAAGGGCTCCCGGGTCACTGTGGGGTAGTAGATCAGTTTGTCACCGATGATTTCCGACAGGAATTCGTGGTTCGGCAGTTGTTGGGTCAGGTAGTCGTGATAGGCCAGTTCGCTGACCTCCCGCACGCAGTGCACCAGAATCACTTTTTCATAGCGCTCGTAGGCTTCCGGGTCCCGGATGATGCTCATGAAAGGGGCCAGGCCGGTGCCTGTGCCGAACAGGTAAAGGTTCTTGCCGTCGTTCAGGTCACCCATCACCAGGGTTCCCACCGGCTTGCGGCCGATGTACAGGGAATCGCCCTCCTGCAGGTGCTGCAGCCGGGACGTCAGCGGGCCGTCCTGAACCTTGATGCTGAGAAATTCCAGGTATTCCTCATGGTTGGCGCTGACAATACTGTAGGCGCGCAGCAGTGGCTTGCCGTCCACCGGCAGGCCGATCATCACAAAGTGGCCATTCTCAAAGCGCAGGCTCTGATCGCGGGTGGTTCTGAAGCTGAACAGGGTGTCGTTCCAGTGGTGAACGCTGATGACGTTTTCGGTTCCGATTGCAGCCATGGGTATGTCCTCCGTGTTGGCTATATCAATAAAGATTCACAGTGAAAAAACAGCCATGGATGTCATGGCAGTTAAAACCAGAAGCGTGCTGAGCATGGCCAGCAGCGCAAACGGCCGCCAGCCCTGGGCAATCAGCGATGACAGACTGGTGCGCATGCCCAGCGCCGCCATGGTGACCAGCAGGCAGGCCTTGGATGCGGTGGTCAGGGCGTCACGCAGATCTTCCGGCAGCCAGCCCAGGCTGTTCATGGCGAACAGCGCGATAAAACCCAGCAGAAACCAGGGGTGTTCGGCTTTGCCGCTGTTGTTCCTGTTAAGTAACGCGCCCAGCAGCAGCACCATCGGCGCTAGCAGGGCAACCCGCAGCAGCTTGGTCAGGGTTGAGATATCACCGGCTGTGTCTGATACCAGGTAGCCGGCACCAGCGGCCTGGGCCACATCGTGAATGCTGGCGCCCAGTAACAGCCCGGTTTGCGTGTCGTTGTAGCCAAGCGATGAAAACAAGGGTGGTAACACAAGCATGCTGAGGGTGCCCAGGGCGGTAACGCCCACCACCACGCCCAGCAACCGGCGGTCTTCCAGTTTGCCCTGGGGAATCACGGCAGCAACCGCAATCGCAGCAGAAACGCCGCATATTGCTACTGCCACACCAGCGACCAGGCTTTGCAGGGTGGGCAGCCCCATCCAGCGGCCCAAAAGCAGCGCCGAGCCGATGGTAATGGGCACACAGGCAAGCACCATCAGCAGCGGCAGGCTGCCAACCGTGAGCATCTGTTCCACGCCAATCCGTGCGCCGAGAAATGCGATTCCGATTCTCAGGACCTGGCGGCTGCAAAAGGCCACCCCTGGCTGCAGCCGCGTGTCGGTCGCCTGACTGGCAAAACCGAACCCCAGCAGCAGAACCAGCACCAGTGCCGGCGCACCATAGTGGTTGGCCAGAAAACTGCCGGCCAGGGCCAGTACCACGCACAGGGCGGCGCCCGGATAGCGCAACCGCGCAGGGGCCCACCAACGAGTGTCGATGGCGCGCAACGTCTGGTTCATGACACCTGCTCGCTCAGTTCCCGCAGAAAGCCCCAGGGGTACAGGCCCCGGTAATGGCCATCGCTGAAGAAAAACTGCAGGCCACTGACGCCAGAGAGTTCGACTTTTTTAATGCTGATGTCGGCATCAATCAGGCTCAGCCGCCCCATGCGCTTGGCCTGGGCGCAGTGCGAACAGCCGCAGGAACGGCGCAGTATCAGGCAACTTAGCCGCGAGGTCAGGCCGTCGGGCCAGCTTAGCTCCAATTCATTGAGTTTTCGTTTCAGACGGACTTCTTTGGGTGGTTCTACCAGGGTCTGTACAGACATTGTGGCCTCCATATTCTTGCAACTCGTCATGACAAGTTGGGTGACAACTCAGCGCTCCAGGTACTGCAGTTTGTCGGGTTGGTCCACCCAGGCCTCGGCTTCCGGCATTGGCGCCGAGGTGGAATCAATCACCGGCCAGACCTTCGCCAGATCAGCGTTCAGCTCAATGAAATGTTTCTGGTCCTCCGGCAGATCTTTCTCATCGAAGATGGCATCGGCGGGGCACTCGGCCACGCACAGACTGCAGTCGATACAGGTTTCCGGGTTGATCACCAGGAAGTTGGGCCCCTCGTGAAAGCAGTCAGTGGGGCAAACATCGACACAATCAGTGTATTTGCAGCGGATGCAGTTCTCAGTCACAACAAAAGTCATGGTGGTCTCCTTACTGTTGGCGGTGGCCGCGGGCCGGCCCGGTGCGTAGCGGGCCGGCCGGTGGCTCAGGCCGCCGCGTCCAGTTTCGACATGGCCCAGCGGGCCAGTTTGCGAACGTCCGGGTCGGGGTCGTCCATGGCGATTTCCACAAACGGACGGCAGTCGCTGTGGGCAATAGCCCCGAGTGCGCCGATAGCGGCTTTGCGAAGGTTACTCATAGCATCTTTCGAGCACTCGCCGAGCACCGGAATCGAGTCGGTTGAACCCAGTTTGCCCAGGGCATCCACGGCCTTTTCCCGAACCTGCCAGAGCTCGTCTTTGGTGGCGTCCATCAGGGGCTGAATAGCGGCCTGGTGGTCCAGCTTGCCAATGCTGTTGGCGGCTTCGCAGCGCACCTGCCAGTGGCCGTCTTTCAACAGGCTGATCAATGCCTGCCCGACTTGTTGCGGGGTGGCGTAAACCAGGGCGCCAGTGGCAGCCCGGCGAACTTCCGGGTCCTTATCGTGCTGGGCGGTTTCAACCAGCGCCGGCAGGTTCTCGGCCTGTTTCAGCCATCCCAATACGGCAACGGCCTCGCGGCGAACTCTTGGGTCGTCATCGCCGAGACGTTTGAGGGCGGGGCTCTGGGCAGCGGGCAGGCGCAGCGGCTTGAGCGCCCGCAGAATGCCGGACACCACGAAGCCGTCCGAACTGTTGTCCAGGGCCTTCAGCAGCGGTTCACCGGCAGCCGGGTCTTTCAGGTCAGCCAGTGCATGGGCAGCGCTGTTGCGCACTACCTCGTCGTCGTCGCCGAGCGCGGCTATCAGGGCATCGGCCATGTCGGCCGCCTCGAATTCGTCGACTACCTTGGCGGCTTCCTGGCGTACGTTGGTGTCAGGGTCATTCAGGGCGTGGATGACCAGTTCCACGGCTTCCGGCTCACCGGAATCGACCAGGTCCATGACCGCCACCCTGCGAATTCCGGGGTCGTCGGACGTGAGTTTGACGGCAATGGCCTGTAATTCGGGATCGTCGTATATTTTCATGGCTTACCTCAGCTCAACAGGTATGGAATGTTGACGGTGACTGCATCTGTGGGGCAGTCAGCCTCACAGGGCATGCAGTACCAGCACTCGTCGTATTTCATGTGAGCCTTGCCGGTGGCTTCGTTGATCCACAGCACGTCCAGCGGGCAGACGTCGATGCAGACCGTACAACCTTTGTCGGCGATGCATTTATCCTCGTCGACAATGACAGGAACGCTTGAATGATGGTTTGCGATAGGCATGTGTTTGTCCTCTCTCGATCAATCTGTTTTATGGGATATCAGCCGTTAGCCGCTTTCTGGACCCGCATCTTGCGATAGGCGTCTTTTTCTTCACCCAGGGATACCAGGTAATCCGCAATGGGCCGCTTGCCGCTGGCCATTTGTCCGTTTTCGTCCTTGAACAGGCGGCTGTGGTAGAACCATTCGGCGTCGTTCTGATCCGGGTAGTCCACGCGGTAGTGGTACAGGCCCCAGCGGGATTCCTTGCGGTACAGCGAGGCGCGGGCGGCCATTTCGGCGCAGTCGATGATGGACTGGACTTCCATGGCCCTGAGCAGTTCGTGGGGATCGCGAGCGCAGAGCCGTGGCACGTCTTCACGGACGGCCAGAATCCGCTCCAGCCCGATTTCCATTTTCTTGGTAACCTTGGGGGGTTGCAGGTAATCGTTTACCAGGCGACGGACTTTGTATTCCATCTGTTCCGGCGGAATGCCGTCGGCTACTTTCATGGGCGCCTGGATGCGATCAAGTTCGGCCTTGATGAAATCTTCGTCGAGCTTTGGCTCACCCCGGTCTTTAATGAACTCGACCGCGCTTTCGCCGCAGATCTGGCCGTACACGAAGGCGCCCAGCATGTAGTTGTGGGCCACGCTGGCCATGTCGCCTGCACAGTAGAGACCGGGGACAGTGGTGGCGCCGGTTTCGTCGGTCCAGACGCCGGAAGCCGAATGCCCGGAGCAGAAGCCTACTTCCGAGATATGCATTTCAACCATGCGCTCGCGGTAGTTCACATCGCGGCCCTCATGGAAGCGGCCCCGGGACGGGCGCTCGTTGGTGTGCAGTACCGTCTCGATTTCCTCGATAGTCTCTTCAGCAAGGTGGTCCAGCTTGAGGAACACCGGGCCGGTGCCCGATTCCAGCTCCTTGAAGAACTCCAGCATCATCTGGCCGGACCAGTAGTCGCACTCGATGAAACGCTCACCGAACGCGTTGGAGGTGAAACCGCCCAGCGGGCCGGTCACATAAGCGCAGGCCGGGCCGTTGTAGTCTTTCAGCAGCGGGTTCACCTGGAAGCACTCCAGGTTCGCCAGGTCGGCGCCGGCGTGGTAGGCCATGGCATGGCCGTCGCCGTTGTTGGCCGGATTTTCATAGGTTCCGAACAGGTAGCCCGAAGTGGGCAGGCCCAGACGGCCGGCGGCACCGGTGGCCATGATCACCGCTTTGGCGCGGATGATGATGGGCTCGGCGGTGCGGGTGTTAACACCGATCATGCCGGCGATCTTGCCGTCCGGATCCTTGAGCAGGCGGGTCGCAGTGAAGCGGTTTTCAATCTGCACCCGGTTGCGGCGCAGGCGGCGGTAAAGGATCTTTTTAACGTTATGGCCCTCCGGCATGGGCAGCACATAGGTGCCCAGGTGGTGGACCTTCTTCATGTCGTAATCGCCGGTCTCGTCTTTCTGGAAGTGCACTCCCCAGGAATCCAGCTTTTCAATCATCGGAAAAGATCTTGTGGCGTAAGCCATAAGTGCAGGCTGGTGCACCACGCCATCGTTGGCGATGGTTATTTCCTTTACGTACTGCTCGGGTGTGGCATGGCCCGGTACTACAGCGTTGTTCAGGCCATCCATGCCCATGGAAATGGCGCCGGAACGTTTAACGTTGGCTTTTTCCAGCAGCATGACGTTCAGGCTTGGGTCCTGCTCCTTGGCGGTCACAGCGGCCATCGGGCCGGCGGTGCCTCCGCCAATCACCAGGACGTCGGTGTCGATCACAGGGATGTCATTGATTTTCATGGTGCGCTCCTATTTCCGGTCAATCCGGAACTGGTATTTGAATGAATCGCCGCGATAGCAGAGATATTCGAAATCGATGGGGCGGCCATCCTGGTTGTGGGTCAGTCGTTCCACGCGCAAAATGGCTTCGCCGGGTTTCAGGTTCAGGTGTTGTTGGGTTTCTGCATCAGCCAGGACAGCGTCCAGGCCAATGTCGGCACCACCGAGAGGAATGCCGAACAGGTTTTCAAGCATCGGGAAGATGTCGCCTGACAGATCCAGGCCGAACATCTGGTTGCCGATGTCCATGGGAAAGTAGCTGTTGTCGATGCAGACGGGTGATCGGTTCAGGTACCGGACCCGCTTCACTTCGACGCATTCGTCAGCCGACTCCAGGTCCAACGCTGCAGCCACTGCTTTTGGTGCTTTCATCTGTTGGATGCTAAGCACCCGTGCAGACGCCTCATAGCCTTGGGCAGCCATGGCTTCGCCAAAACCTTCCAAGCGCTGCACGTTCTGCACAGCCTTGGGTTTGCTGACGAAAGTGCCCTTGCCCTGGGCGCTGAATACCAGGCCTTCGTTATGAAGGTCCCGCAGGGCCTGGCGGATGGTGATCCGGCTCACCCCATAGGTATTCATCATTTCGTTTTCCGACGGCAGTCGCTCGTGTACCTGGTAACTGCCATCCAGAATCTGCCGGCGCAGGCTGTCGCGAATCTGGACGTACAATGGCAGGGGCGATTGCCCGGCCATTATTTGGGTCACGTTATTCATCACGCATCCCTCTGCTTGTCATGACAGGTCATGGCGAGTCGGGGCGAGTTCAGGCCTGAATAGCGCATGGCTTCACCCCTTTCCGTTCTGCTGTTTAAAGGCATTGAGGGTTTCCTTGCGGATCAGGTCTAGACACTGGCGCTTGAGGGCCATGAATTCCGGGCTGGTCAGCAGGGACTGCTCCCTGGGCCTTGGCAGGTCAACATCAATATCGGCGATGATTTTTCCGGGGCTTGCGCTCATCACCACAATACGGTCGGACAGGAACACGGCCTCGTCGATGTCGTGAGTTACAAACACCACGGTGTTGCGGAATTCCCGCCAGATCTCTAGCAGGTTTTCCTGCATCATGACGCGGGTCTGGGCGTCCAGGGCACCGAAAGGTTCGTCCATCAGTAACACGCTGGGGTAGTTGGCCAGGGCGCGGGCAATCCCCACCCTTTGCTGCATACCGCCCGATAAGGTGTTGGGATAAGCATTTTCGAAAGCCGCAAGGCCGACCAGCGACAGAAAAGTGCGGGCAACGCTACTAGCTTCCTGGCTGCCGACACCGGACATCAGCGGGCCGAATGCCACGTTTTCCTTGACGGTTTTCCAGGGAAATAGTGAGTGCTGTTGAAACACCATGCCGCGATCCGGGCCGGGCTCAGTCACAGCTTCACCGTCCACTTTCACTTCGCCGCTGGTCGGTTTCACGAAGCCCGCTATGGTATTCATCAGCGTTGATTTGCCGCAGCCGGACGGGCCAAGCAGGCAGATGAATTCGCCGGGGCGAATTGTCAGGCTGGCATCCTGAACGGCGACATGGGGGCCGCTGGCGGTATCGAAGACGATATCCACGTCCCGGACGGAAATTCTGCCGCGTTCGGCTCCGGGCTTGCCGGATTTTGCCTGCAGCCGACTGTGGTCCAGCACCGCAAGGCGGTTGTCGTTTGCAAGAGCCTCGTTCATGACCGGCCTCCTTTGGCTTGCCACTTCAGCAGCGGATTGCAGCCCTTACGCACCAGCAGGGTACAGAGGGTTCCCAGGCCGCCGATGGTGAGCATGCCGATGATGATCTGCGGGTACTGGATCAGGGTGTAGGAATTCCAGGTGTAGTAGCCGATGCCGTACTGGCCGCTGATGATTTCGCCGGCCAGCAGCGAGAACCAGGCCACGCCCATGCCAATGGCCAGACCGGCCACGATTGATGGCATGGCGCCCGGCAGTATCACGTGCCAGAGGATGGCTGTCCTGCTTGCACCCAGACTCCGGGCGGCGCGAACCAGTACACCGTTAGTTTGCTCAACACCATGAACTGTATTCAGAATCACCGGGAACAGAGCTCCCAGGAAGGTGATAAAGATGATGCTGGACTGTTCGGTTGGCAGCATCAGAATCGCCAGGGGAATCCATGCAACCGCCGGAATCGGCCTTAGCAGCTCGATGTAGGGCATGATGATGTCTTCTGCCCAGCGGGAGCGCCCCATGGCCACACCCAGCAGTATTCCCAGGACGACCGCCAGCACATAGGCGATAGCCACACGTTCAAGGCTGTGCAGAATATGCAGGTAGAATTCCGTGCCTGTCAGCTCCGCGATCAGCGCAGTGCCCACAACAGAGGGGGCCGGAATATTGTCAAAATTGATGTAAAAGTCGAAACCCTTTGTTGACGCCAGTTCCCAGAGCAGAACGGCAACGATCAAGGCTGCGATTCTCACCAGGTAACGGGGGCCAATTGCCTTCAGCCAGGTGGCGGAAACGCCGGGCACGGTCGCGGTTTGCTGCTCCAAATGCGAGGCCGCGGGTACTGACTCTTTTGCGACCTTTCCGCCCAAAGCAGGGGGCTCGACTGCCTTTGCCGGCGGCTCGGCGGTGCGTATTGCCGCGCTGGTTTTGCTATCCATCGTTCTTGCTCCTCAGATCATTACCGGGCGGGCGCTTGTGGCGGCCGCCCGGCAAAACATCAGTTCGCCATTGCTAAGGCTCGTAAAGGGGTAACCGGGGTGCCGCCGTTATCAGCAATGTATTGTTCTGAATCCGCTTTTTTGAGGAAGGCCACAACTTCACCGTCGTCACCGCGCACCATGAAGGACGCCTTACCGAAGAGCTTTAGACCGGTCAGGTTGTCGTAGACGTAGGTGGCGTTGATTTTTTCGCTCGACGCTTCCATGGCTGCCAGCATGTCGGCTATGGAGTCGTAGGTAACGATGCCTTTGTCGGCAAACCAGATTTCGGCAGGCGCAAATTCAGGATTGTTGGGCTGGGTTTCCACAACCGAATTCACCAGGGCGTCGTAGTCCATGTCCATGGTCTTGTAAGCGGCGCGCAGATGGGTGTCGTCAAGCCAGCGGTCGAAATCCAGGTTCGGGATGCCCACTTCGCGCTGCAGCAGGGCGTGGTCGTACTCCAGAGCGTCTACCCATTCCGGCTTGATGCTGGCCTCAAAGGTGGTGATGCCGCCCTCACTGAAGTAGAGATAGAGCACCTCTTTTTCCACTCCGGTCCATTCGGAGACTTTCATTGCGGCTTGCATAGGGTCATCCTGGATCCATTTCTGGGCTTCCAGAGTAGCGGTCAGATAGCCTTCCACTACTTCCGGATATTCATTGGCGAATTCCTGGCGTACCACGGTGCCGTGAAAGGTGGGGATTCCGGCTTCACTGCCGTCGTAGATTTTCCGGCCAGTCTCGCGGAACTCCATGATTTCAGACCAAGGGCAGAAATCGGCATGAGCATCAATCCGGCCAGCCTGTATATTGGCGGCACCAACGGCGGGGCTTTGGTTTACGATCTGGACCTTGTCGCTCAGGCCTGCTTCGCTCAGTGCCTTGAGTGTCATGCCCCAGGCTGCACTGCCAACGGGTACCGAGAGGGTTTTGCCTTCCAGGTCCGCGAGGGTCTGCGTGTCGGAGTCGATGGGCACCACGATGCCGTTGCCGGTGCCGCGCAGGTTGTAACCGGTCACCCCGATAAAGCGTGTTTCCTGCTTGCCGGTCTCCTGGAACTTGGCGCCATTCACGATCAGGGGATAATCACCCATGACGCCGAAATCCAGCTTGCCAGCCAGCATCTGGTTGGTGATGGGTGGCCCGGAATCATAATCACGGTAGATAATTTCGTACTCTACGTCTTCGTACTTGCCGGTGGTGGGCAGGTGTTTTTCGAGCAGCTCCAGTTTTTCAAGGATGATGCCGCCAGGAATGGTATTGGTCACCATGCTCTGGTGGCCAATACCGATACGGATGGTTTCTGCGGAAAGAGCGCTGGTAAATAGCGCTAATGATCCGCAGAGCGTAATCGCCGTAAATGTTCTTGAAACTCTCATCGTCTGTTCCTTCCCGTTTTGATTTCACTTGTACTAACAAGTCATGACCCGTAGTGAGGGTGTTGCACCTGCTGTGCCAAAATCAGGAAGTCGGTTTGAAAGTGATTGTTTTTATTGGTTTTTTGGAAGCAGATCTGCAAGAAACGACTAAAAAGTGAACGATAGTTCAGCGCTCGTGTTTGGTGCGGGTGGGTCTGGTCGGTGCAAGGAAAGCGCAAAGCGATTTGCGGCTGCTATAACAAGTAGTGCAAGTTCGTTGTGCGGAAAATTGAAGGGAGAATTACCATATCGGAATTTAACGATGAGTTACCTGCACCGTCAGTGATTATGTTCTGCTAACAGCAGCGCCTGGTAGGCACGACGCCCTGTTAAGCACCATGGAAGAGATGCGGTCGCAACTGGAAGCGTTGGGTCTGGCAGAACGACCTATGCCAGAAGACAAATACCGATGTGCTGATTGGTTTCAGCTTAAATTTCGGCTGGCCTGCCTCATTCATCCGCTCCATCGCCTGCTGGCGTCTGCCTCGGCCGAAGCGCTACCACTGGCGGAAACGCCGTTGCGGATACTGGCCTGTGCTCTTATATTGGCTTTGGGATTGGCCGAACTTTCAGCGGCAAACGCGCCGCTTAAAAAGATTGGACTCTTTTTTGCGGACTTCGAAGCCATGCCTTTCAGCTTCACGGCCACGCACAAGGCGACCTTCTCTTCCTCGCCAGCCGGAATATCCGGATCCAGCGGGTTGGTTGAGGAAGACTAACCGATGGCCACGATTTCCGTGATCATGTTGATCCAGTCCAGCTCGTTGATCCGGTTGATAAGAGCTGTCTGAAGGGGCTAGCTGAGATTCACCATCATCGTGTTTTCTTCGGTCTGTCAGAAATAGCTGTTTATAATTTTGAGGCCCAGCACCAATAGGGTTGAGAGCATCAGCAGCGTCGTCATCACATCAAAGAAAAGATCGGGCAGCCGGTTGGAGATCAGCTGGCCCAGCACTACGCCTGCCAAAGTGGGCAGTAGGTAAACGGTGATCCCGGCAAGCACCTCGTCGGACAGCCCGCTGAGGGCCACTGAAATCACCAGCATCCCGCTGTAGGAGCCCACCATCAGTGCGAACACCGTGGCGCGGACTCGGGCCGGATTCAAGCCACGGGATCGCAGGAACACCAGCGCCAGGGGGCCGGGCATGGCCAGAGTGGCGCTCATCACCCCGGATGCCATGCCGTAGAACAGGCTGGCCCGTTCCACTACCGGCTCCGCAGGTTCTATCACCGCCGGGCTGACGTCCCGTATCAGCACCGTAACGTACCGCACCAGGCTGTAGGCCAGCGCCATCAGTGCTGCCACGCGGATGGCATTGATTGATGCCACCAACAGCAAGGCACTGCCCACCACCAGGCCCGCCAGGGTACCAATGGCCAGGCGGGTCAGCTCGTAGGGCATAATCCTCCGGCGCACAAAAGGGGCAATACCCGCCACAATCAGCAACGTCAGCGCGCCTGTCATCTGGATGGCATCCACGGGCTCATAGTAGGCCAGAAGCAATGGCGCAACAATCAGACCGAAGCCCAAGCCAGTCGTGATCTGCACCAGGGCGCCGAGAAAACAGACAACCAGAATCAGGGGTTCCATGGACATAGTCGGGCCTAGAACATCCGCACGCTTTCAACACGGATGAATTCCATGCATTCACGTTTGATTTCCAGAAAATCAGTCTCAGAGGAGATCATTTGATCCGGTGGCCAGGGCAAGGAATTGGCATTGCCCTTCACGCTGCGCCTAGGCGCAGCGCTCGTTAGTAGAATGAGTTCAGACAGGAAGATCGACTCGTCCACGTCGAGAGTCACAAACACAATCGTGGTGTTGAATTCCTCCCACAAGTTCACCAGGATGTCTTGCATCATCAGACTGGTCTGGTAATCCAGCGGGGCAAAGGGTTCGTCCATCAATAGAATCCGTGGGTAGATTGCCAGCGCGTGGGCAATGTCCACCCGCTGCTGCATACCACCGGAGAGCTGGTCCAGATAGTGATGCTCGTACTTCTGCAACCCACCATTTCTAGGAAAAGATCCACGGTACGCAAGACTACCAAGTCACCGAACGCAAGCTTGCCACGGTCAATGAACTTTATAGCAATGGTTTCCAGGTCCTGTTTTGCAGTGTTCATAAACAATGGCGTTTCGCTGAATTAACCCAGATGGGCTCGCTCGATTTCCATGCCGAAGCGGGAGCAGTCGCCCCGGTAGTAAAGGTTCTTGTAAAGCAGGGACTGGCCGGCGCCGTCCAGAATTTTTTGCCAGATGCCCTGCTTCACCTTCTGAAAAAACGCCATTGGCATTACGTCTGTATCACTCGGTAGCCTTTCCATACCTGCCTCATCACAACCTGTTATAACCAGTTATATTCGCTACAGCATAGGCTGTGCCAAGCCTAAAATAACGCTTTATTTCAGGAGGTTGTGAGTTTTCGTATTTGTGGAGGTTGTGAAAAATGCGCTGCTCTGAGACAGAAAACCGGGCAAAGCACTCTTTATGTGCGAAGTTTGGCATCCGGTTTCTTCGGGAAGGCAGGCGTGTCTTAATACGGAATCGGAAATTGTCGTCGTCTATTGGCCCAGGGGCAGGCGAACTCAAAGGCTGTAAGGATAAAAAGCTATCACGGGTGTTTTCGAAATCAGACTGGGTCATGTTGGCCAGTTGGAGCCCCGCCACCAGGTAATAGGGGCTTTGCTGAGCAATTGCGTGGTCCAAAAGCTTAATGTATTCATGTTCTTCAATACTTATAAAAACCTAGTCGATTGGAGCATGAAAGCCCTTGATTTGGGCTGCGGCGAACGTTCGCTTTTGTTTAGAAGCTTGGATTTATGCTGATGCCCTTGCCACTCCCAGCGTATGAGTGAACTTACCTCGGTTCAGATTCCCCTCACTGGCTCATCTCGTCGCCGCATAAAGTGCGCTTTCCCAATGAAAGCGTGGCCAGAACCCCGACGAATGTCGCCATAATAATGTGGCAGATTGGGCTAGACTGGAACTTCAAGAACACACTCAGGCTTGCCGCGTAGAAGACCACTCTCACAGGAAGAACAAAAACTGACTGACGGTCATTTTCCAGCTGGCCGCAGATCGAACCGTCACAAGCCTTGGCACATATTTGTCACATATACGTCACATGGAATTTCTGCTGGCCCAAACGCAAAAAAGGCAGACCAGTAACTAACTGATCTGCCTTTCTCTTTTATGGTAGCGGGGGCTGGATTCGAACCAACGACCTTCGGGTTATGAGCCCGACGAGCTACCAGACTGCTCCACCCCGCATCAAAACTGGTTGTTTACCGGGCTACCCCGATCAACGTGCGCGTATATTAAGGATTGGATTCAAAACTGTCAATCGATATCTTCGAAAAGGTCTGCCCGGTACTGAAGCTCTTCGGGCTCTGGGGCAGCGTGATCTTGATAGAATCCCACTGTTTCAATCACTTCCTGAACAGGTCGAAAGGAGCGGCGGTGTTCAATGGTTGCTCCGAGGCGGCGCAGGGCCTCCAGATGGACCGGGGTCGGATAACCTTTGTGCTGCGCCAGGCCGAACCCGGGGAAACGCGCTTCCAGCGCTTCCATTTCCCGGTCACGGGTTACTTTGGCAATAATAGAAGCGGCGCTGATGGCAGCCACCCGACTGTCGCCTTTGACAACCGGTTCCGACGGCCAGCGCCACTTGGGACAGCGATTACCATCCACCAGAACGTACTCAGGCACCACAGCCAGCCCCGATACTGCGCGCTCCATAGCCAGCATTGTGGCCTGGTAGATATTCAGCCGGTCGATTTCGTGGGACTCGCACCGGCCAATGCTCCAGGCTTTGGCATGCTCGAGAATCTGATCGTAGAGGGCGTTGCGACGCTTCTCGGTCAGTTTCTTTGAGTCAGCCAGGCCTGCGATTGGCCGGTCCGGATCCAGAATGACCGCGGCAGTCACGACGGCCCCGATGAGCGGCCCCCGACCGACTTCGTCCACGCCGGCAAGCAAAGAACCGGTGTAACGACACTCGAAGGGTGGCAAAGGGCTCTTGGGCATCAGTGGACACCCTGCTCTATCAGGTCTGAGATCGCCTGAGCGGCTTTTTCATCAGCCCCCTGCTTCAGTGAATGGTGCAACTCGGTAAAGGCTTCGTTAAGCCTCGCCCTCTCCTCTTTGTTCTCCAGTCGCTCAAGCACTGCTGCACCCAGACTCTCGGCCGTGGCGTCGTCCTGGAGCAGCTCTGGAACAAGCTGGCGCTTCGCGAGGAGATTGGGCAATGCGACATGAGGCACCTTCACCAACTTCGACAGAAGCGCATAGCTGAACCCGCTCAGGCGGTACCCTACAACCATCGGCTTTTTGAGAAGCATCGCTTCGAGTGTTGCCGTTCCAGAGGCCAAGAGCACAACGTCGGAGGCGGCCATAACATCCCTGGAACGCCCACGTACGATGGTAACCGGAAGCTTCACCTCCAACGCATCGACCAGATCGCGCACCTGCTTCTCCCGGTCCCGGTTCACGCAGGGGATCACCAACTGCAGATCAGGTCTTCTTTCCTGTATCCAGCGAGAGGCTTCAAGAAACAAGGTACCAAGTCTCTCCACTTCTCCTGCACGACTACCGGGAAGAACCGCCAGTACGGGTGCGTCCGCATCTATTCCCAACGACTCCCGCATCTTGAGGGTATCCGGCGCCATGGGAATTCGATCTGCCAGTGGATGGCCCACGAAGGCCACAGGCACCTGATGCTCCTCGTAAAACCTTGCCTCGAAAGGAAACAGGGTCAACATCAGGTTGACCGATTTGGCAATTTTGAAGATCCGCTTCTGCCGCCAGGCCCAAACCGATGGGCTGACATAATGCACGGAAAGAATGCCGGCCTCGCGGCAGCGCCGTTCGATCGCAAGCGTAAAATCCGGAGAATCGATACCGATCACAACATCCGGTGGCGTGGCGAAGAAATAGTCCAGGAGCCGGGCCCGGATGCTGAACAATTCACGAATTCGTCCAAGGACCTCCACCAGCCCCATGACCGAAAGACGTTCCATCGGCACCAGGGAATGGAATCCCTCCGCAACCATTTCCTCCCCGCCAATGCCGACGAACCGGGCCTGGGGATAGCGTTGGCGCAGCGAACGGATCAGGCCGGCACCGAGGATATCCCCCGATGCCTCACCGGCAATGATTCCGAATGTGATTTTACGCTCGCTGATGGTCGCGTGAGAAAGATCTGTCACCGACAGGCTCCTGCCGGGTTAGCGGATGATGCCGCGGTGAGCTCCACGCAGGGAGTCAATGAGGGGACGTATTTCTGCAACATCGGAGTAGGACTTCTCAAGCTCTTCGACGGCCTGTTCGGTTGTCAGCCCCTGGCGATAGATCACCTTGTAGGCGCGGCGTAAAGCCAGCAAGACATCCTTGCTGAAACCGCGGCGCTTAAGGCCTTCCACGTTCATGCCGTGTGGCTGGGCGGACTGACCGCTCGCCATCACATAAGCCGGAATGTCCTTGAGTACGATGCTGCCACCAGCCGCCATGCTGTGGGGACCAATATGACAGAACTGGTGCACCATGGTACCACCGCCCAGAATCGCGAAATCGCCGACCGAAACATGGCCCGCCAGGGTGGCACAATTGGCCAGAATGGTGTTGTCACCGACGATACAGTCATGAGCGACATGCACGTACGCCATCAAAAGATTGCCACTGCCGATACGGGTTTCACCCCGGTCCTGGACCGTGCCCCGATGAACCGTGCAATTCTCGCGAATCACGTTGTTGTCGCCAATCACCAGTGTGGTTGGCTCGCCCGCGTATTTCTTGTCCTGGCATTCCTCGCCGATACTGGAGAACTGGAAAATACGGTTATTCCGGCCGATAACCGTCGGCCCCTTGACCACCACGTGGGACAGGATCTCGGTACCCTCGCCGATTTCCACATCAGGGCCAATGTAGCTCCAGGGCCCGACAGTAACGTTGTCCCCGAGCCTGGCTGACGGGTCTACAATCGCCTGAGGATGGACACCCGACCAGTCATTTGTCGCCATCAAACTTCTCTCTCAGCGGTCAGAATCTCTGCCACGCAGACGACTTCACCGTCGACCAGGGCGCGACACTCGAATTTGTAAATACCCCGTTTACCGGAGATGAGTTCCGACTCCATACACAGTTGGTCCCCTGGTAAAACCGGGCGTTTGAACCGGGCCTTGCTGGATCCGGCGAGGTATTGTACCACGCCGTCAGAAGGTTTCCGGCCCACAGTCACAAAACCGAGAATGCCGGACAGCTGAGCCATGGCTTCGATGATCAACACCCCCGGCATGATCGGGTTGTTCGGGAAGTGACCCTGAAAGAACGACTCGTTAAACGAAATATTCTTGTAGCCCTTGATCGATTTTCCCTTTTCGACCTCCGTGACCCGATCCACCAGCAGAAACGGGTATCGGTGCGGCAGGTATTCCAGAATTTCGTCGATGTTCATCATGTTGATCGGCCTCAGCCCTCTAATTTCTTTTCCAGTTCTTTTACCCGTCTTGCCAGCGCATCCAGCTGCCGGAAGCGGACAGCATTCTTGCGCCACTGACGGTTGCTATCGGCGCTGGTGCCGGATGAATAGACCCCGGGCTCACGAATGTCGCCCGTTACCAGGGTCATACCTGTCAGATGAACCTGATCAGCAATCTCCAGATGACCAGCCACACCCGAGGCGCCGCCGAATACACAGTGCCGTCCAATGCGGGTACTGCCGGCAATGCCGACCATCGCCGCCATGGCGCTGTGATCGCCGATGCGAACGTTATGGGCAATCTGGATGAGGTTGTCGAGTTTCACCCCATCACCGATGACGGTGTCGTCGAGAGCGCCACGATCAATGGTGGTGTTGGCACCCACTTCCACATCACTCCCCAGAACAACCCGACCGAGCTGTGCGATCCGGTGCCATACACCCTTCTCATTAGCGAAACCAAAACCGTCGGAGCCAATAACGGCGCCACTGAGGATGTGACAACGCTCGCCAATGACCACATCGTGAGCCAGAGTCACCCGTGGCCGGATTAAAGTCCGGGCCCCGACCCTGGCGCGGGCGCCAATAACCGAGCCGGCTCCCACGACGACTTTCTCGCCAATATCAGCCCCTGCTTCCACCACCACATTAGGACCGATACAGGCATCGTCAGCGATGCTGGCCGACGGATCGACCACAGCAGTCGCGTGAACGCCGGGCAAAGCAACAGGCGCGAGATCAAACCAGTGGCTCAGCTGAGCATAGCCGAGGTAGGGATTGTCCAGTAACAGGACGTTGGTCGGAGCATCCTTCGCCGAGGCCGGCGAAGCAATAACCGCCGAAGCACGTGTATCCGCCAGATACTTGCCATAGGAAGGGTTAGCGAGAAAACTGATCTGGCCGGGCACGGCGGCCTGCAACGTCGCCAGCCCCGATACCCTGATATCAGGATCACCGCGCAGCTCCGCACCCAGGGCATTGGCAATATCCCCCAGGCGATAGGACCTTTCTGTCATTGCGTGCTCCCAAGCAACGATCAGGGCACCGGGGTGCCCGTCACAGATTAACGGTTCAGTTTTTCAAGAAGCTGAGAGGTCAGGTTCATTTCAGGCTTCACATAGACAACAGCTTCGCTGGGCAGGATCAGATCGAGATTGTTCTCTTCAAGAAGCTCCTTGACCGCCGCGTCCACCTCGGGACGGGCCTGCTCCAGAAATGCCTGCTTACGCTGATTCACCGTTGAATCGAGCCGTTGCTTCAGGAAGTTGAACTCTTTTACCTTTTCCTGGAACTCACCGGCCAGTTTGTTGCGCTCGCTCTCGTTCATCATGGCACCGTCTTTCTCCAGGCGCTCCTGGAGCTTGCGGGCCTCTTCCTGAGCTTCGCGCACCCGGGCCTCATCGCCCGCAAAATCCTTCTGGAGGGATTCGCTGAAGGTCCTGGCATCGTCTGAAGAGAACAGTGCCTGACGCAGGTCCACCACACCAATTCGGGTTTCAGCCATGGCCGGGAATGAAAACGCCATAACCATGGCGGCGAATATCAACATGAATCGGGACATTGGTTTTCTCCTGATTTTCATCCGTAGGTTGTTATTATCCATGCGCTAGAAGGTCTGGCCCAGCGAGAACTGGAATACCTGGGTGTCATCACCCGGCTTGTCGTTCAGCGGCTTCGCCAGACTGAAGGCCAGCGGGCCAACAGCGGTAATCCACTGGAAGCCAATACCGGCGGACATTCTGATTTCGCTCAGTTCCGGATCGAAACCGCGCGCAGTGTCGAACACCTGACCTGCGTCCAGGAAAAACGCCGTTCTCATGGAGCGGGTATCACCGGCAAAGGGCGTGGGGAATATCAGCTCAACACCACCTTCAGTGAGCAGGTTACCGCCGAACGGATCCGGGTCTGAGAGGTCGTTGACGTTGTTCGTAGCAAGGCGACCCAAGGAGTTGGCCCGGTACCCCCGAACCGATCCGTAGCCCCCTGTATAGAAGTGCTCGTAAAACGGCATCTGGGTCCGATCTCCGTAACCATCACCATAACCGATCTCTGAACGCGCCCGTAAGATCCAGCGATTATCGTCAGTCACCGGATAGTAGAAATCGGTCTTGTGTGTCACCTTGTAAAAGGTCAGATCGCTGCCCGGCACTGCTACGTCAAGCGACAACGACTGGCTATGGCCATCACTGGGCAGAACACCCCGGTTGAGAGTACTGCGGCGCCAGCTGCCGAAGAGGAAGAAGTTATTGAACGAATCCCCTTCCTCATCAATGAACTGAATGACCTCCTGTGAGGTGAACAGGCCTTCCTTAAGATTGGACTGGGTAAACCCGGCCCCAAAGTTCAAACGGGTGATATTGTCCGTGGGATAACCGAAGGTGATACGGCCGCCATATTCGTCCAGCAGGAAGGCGGAGATATCCTCTTCCTCATAATCGGTTTGCCGGGCAAAAAGACTGTAGCCACGGCTTACGCCGTCAACCGTGTAGTAAGGGTCCAGGTAGGAGACGTTTGCGCTTTTGACAAAATCACTCACGTTGACACCGAAAGAGACGCGCTTCCCGGTACCGAAAAAATTATTCTCGGACACGTTGGCGCCAAGAATCACCCCGGACTGCTGCGAGAAACCGACGGAAGCGGAAAGACTGCCCGTCGGCTGTTCTGCCACGGAGTAGTTCACATCAACCAGATCGTCGGTGCCCGGAACTGGTACCGTCTCAACATTCACCATCTCGAAGAAGCCGAGACGCTCCAGTCTGGTCTTGGAGAAGTCGATACGATCCGAAGAAGCCACGCCCCTTTCCATCTGCGTCATTTCCTGGCGGAGAACGTCGTCACGAGTCGACACGTTGCCCTCGAAATTGATCCGTCGCACATAGGCCCGTTTGCCCGGCTCAATGAAAAAGGTCACCGCGGCGGTATTGTCCTCGCCGGGTTCCGGCACGGCGTTCACGCTGGCAAAGGCATAGCCCTCACGGCCGAGGCGGAACGACAGGGCTTCGGAAATTGCCGTCATGCGGGATCGGGAGAATACGTCGCCCTCCTCAACAGGAATCAGCGAGCGCAGCTCCTCTTCACCCATGATCAGCTCACCACGAAGGTTAATCTCGGAAATGGTGTACTGAGGCCCCTCATTCAGGGCAATCGCGATGAAGACTTTTTGTTTGTCAGGCGAAATGGATACCTGGCTGGACTCGACGTTGAAATCCAGATAACCACGGTCAAGATAGAACGACCGCAGCGATTCAAGGTCGCCACTCAGGCGCTCTCTCGCGTACTTGTCCGAGTTTGTAATTGAGTTCCACCAGCTCGTGGTCTGCAGCTCGAACAGCTCTTGCAGTTCTTCGTCACTGAAGTCCTTGTTGCCGATCAGGTTGATATGGTGGATCGCAGCGACCGACCCCTCATTGATATCCAGGCGAATCGCAACGCGGTTTCTGGGCAGCTCCTCGGCCGTTGCCTTTACCCGGGCGTTGTAGCGCCCCTGGGCAATGTAAGAGCGCAGAATTTCCAGTTCCAGACGTTCAAGAGTCGCACGCCGGAATACCTGGCCTTCCTGAAGCCCGGCGCCAGCGAGGGCATCCATCAACATCTCGGTTTCAATGTTCTTGTTGCCCTCAATCTCGATATCGCTGATGGAGGGTCGTTCACGAACCGTCAGGATAAGCACACCGGCATCCCGGCTGGCCTCAATGTCGGTGAAAAGACCGGTCCGGAACAGCGACTTGATCGCATCAGCCAGCTCGGTCTCGTCCACCTGCTCGCCAATATTGACAGGGAACGCGGAAAAAACAGTACCCGCAGATACCCTCTGCAGGCCTTCCACCTCAATATCCGCAACAGTGAACTGATCAGCAAATGCTGGCTTCAGGCCGGACACGGCTACAGCGAGGCCAACGGCTACACCTAGAAGAGAACGTCTCATTCAAATATTTCGCCTGGTTAATGCGCGTAAGGAGCTCGCAATTCTCACAACCGCATCAGGTCGTTGTAAAGAGCAAACACCATTAATGTGAGGATCATTGCCATACCAATTCGTAATCCAAACGCCTGAGCCTGCTCGGAAAGCGGCTTCCCACGGAGAGCTTCGATGGTGTAGTAAACGATATGACCACCATCTAGCACCGGCACAGGCAGAAGGTTCAGAATGCCCAGGCTCACGCTCAGATAGGCAAGAAAACGCACGAAGTCTTCGAACCCGGAACTGACACTGGCTTCAGCAACCCGGGCAATGGTAATTGGTCCACTGAGGTTGGTGGGTGACAACAGGCCGGTGACCATCTTCTTGATGGCCACCAGTGTCAAGCGGGTATCCGCCCAGGTTTCGCTGAGGGCGACCGGAACGGCGGCGAATGGGCCGTAGCTGACATCACGCAGCACCTCTTCTGGCCATGAGATAGCTTCCACACCGGCACCGACAAAACCGATTGACTCACCACTTTCCTGAGTCTTCGCTTCCGGTGTCACGCTGACGGATTGTTCCGCACCATTACGCTCGATGGTTACCTGAAGTGTCTGCTCCGGGGCATTGCGAATAAACTCGACCAGCTCAAACCAGCTACTGATCGGCTCGCCGCCCACGGCCACAATGCGATCCCCGGGCTGCAGGCCGGCAGCCTGAGCGCGGCCACCATCGGAAATCTGCCCCAATACCGGCGGAACAGCCGGGCGCCATGGCGTAATGCCGAACTCGGCTAACGGATTGGGAGTATCGTCACTCAGGCCCCAACCGGAAAGCTCACCGCTGACTGTACCGCGGGCGCCATCTTCCGATACCTCCATGGAAATCAGACCGTGCTCGCCGGTCCGCTCCAGAATGCGCATATTCACATCGCGCCACGAACTGACGCGATGGCCATCCACAGCGTGAATCTCCATACCCTCCTGAAGACCTACCCGCTCGGCCACACTCTCGTCAGCGATCTGCCCGACAATGGGTGCAACATGGGTAACGCCAACCACACTCAGCAGCCAGTAAGCAAAAATGGCGAACAGGAAGTTGGCCACGGGACCGGCCGCCGCAATGGCAATACGCTGGCTCGGAGGCTTGGAGGTAAAGGCCTGATCTCTCAGCTCCTCAGGAACTGGCCCTTCCCGCTCATCCAGCATTTTTACATAGCCGCCCAGAGGAATGGCGGCGACGGCAAACTCGGTCCCATGCTTGTCGTACCAGGAAAACATCGGTTTCCCGAAACCCACGGAAAAGCGAAGTACTTTTACGCCACAACGCCGGGCAACCCAGAAATGACCGTATTCGTGAAGGGTCACCAGGATGCCCAGGGTAAGCGCAAGTGCGAGGACGGTTTCAATAATCTGCATAGCGTTCCTGATTGAATGGCTTCAGCCGGGCAGCATTCTGCTGCGACTATCAGACAGTTAACAGACCTATCTGTTCCCGTGCACAAGCCCGTGCTTCTTTATCCTTGGCGAAGATAACGTCAAAGTTGTCGGCGGGCTCAACGGCGGTCACAGCGAGCGTTCGCTCTATGATAACGGGGATATCCGAAAAACACAGGCTACCCTCAAGAAAAGCGGCAACAGCCACTTCATTGGCGGCATTAAGAACCGCCGGGGCAGTGCCGCCCGCCTCAAACGCTTCGGCAGCCAGGCGCAGGCAGGGGAAACGCACCAGATCTGGCCGCTCAAAGTGAAAGCGGCCGATCGCGAACAGGTCCAGAGGCGGGACACCAGCGTCAATACGCTCCGGCCAGGCCAGGCCATTGGCAATCGGCGTTTTCATATCCGGGCTGCCAAGCTGGGCCAACACAGAGCCGTCCGCATACTCAACCATGGAGTGAACAATGCTCTCGGGGTGAACATGCACCTCGACTTTCTGCGGTGTTGTATTGAACAGCCAGCAGGCTTCAATCAGCTCAAGGCCTTTGTTCATCAAGGTCGCAGAATCCACGGAAATCTTCTGCCCCATGGACCAGTTCGGATGGGCACAGGCCTGCGCCGGCGTTACCGACCGCAGGTCCTCGGCGGAGTGCTCGCGGAAGGGGCCGCCGGAGGCCGTCAGCAGTATACGCGTGATACCGGCACCGGCAGGATCCCGTATCTTGTCCGCCGGCATGCACTGGAAAATGGCGTTGTGTTCGGAGTCGATCGGCAGGAGTTCCGCCCCGGCCTCGGCCACGGCATCCATAAACAACTTCCCGGACATAACAAGGGCTTCTTTATTGGCAAGTAATACACGCTTCCCTGACCGCACCGCTGAAAGCGTTGGCGATAGCCCCGCCGCCCCGACAATAGCAGCCATCACCGTATCAACAGCCGGCGTGGACGCCACTTCGCACAGCCCTTCCAAACCAGCGAGCACTTCAATATCCGGCAGATCAGTCAGTAACTCCGAGAGCACACCGGCAGCTTCGGGATCGGCCATAACAGCCACCCTGGGACGGAATTCCCGGCACAGTACGGCGAGCTCTTCAGCGCGGGTGCTGGCGGTCAGCGCGTAGACCGAGAAACGCTCCGGGTGACGTCGAATAACATCAAGAGTGCTGAGACCGATGGAGCCCGTAGCCCCGAGTATACTGATATGACGGGTTTCCATGCTCACCAGTGCCCGGTTGTCAGCCAACCAAGTTGGGTAATAATCAATGCAAATACCGGAATGGCCGCCGTCAGGCTGTCGATCCGGTCCATGATGCCACCGTGACCGGGTAACAGCTGACTACTGTCCTTGATGCCACGGTGCCTTTTGAGCATGCTTTCCAGCAGATCGCCCAACACTGAAACAAGACCCGTGGCGAGGCTGGCAACAATTAGCAGCGAGGTCTGAACCGTCCCCGCCGAAGCCAGCCAGCTGACAACCAGGGCAAAAACCCCGACGGCCATCAGGCCGCCCCAAACGCCCGCCCATGATTTGCCAGGACTGACACGGGGCGCCAACTTTGCTTTACCAAACGCCCGACCGGCGAAGTAAGCACCGATATCGGCAACCCACACCACACAGAATACGTAGAGGATGAGCAGCAGGTTGTTGGTACTGTCACCAAACTGGAAACCGCCGGTTCGCAGGTGATTAAGGCCCACCCACGCCGGCACCAGAACGAACAGCCCCATGACGGCTCTTGCGGGGAGACTGCCCCATTTTTCGGAGCCGCCGGGATAACTACGAACCAGAAGAAAGCACACGCCCCACCAGAGCAACGATAACCAGAGGACTGCCACAAACGGAACGTTCAGCAGACCGTAGAGAAGGATAGCGGTGGCCAGTGCGTAGCCAACCCGACCAGCAGGACTCTCAATACCGGACATATTCGCCCACTCCCAGGCGCCCAGGGTAATGATGGCGCCGGTAAAGAGCGCAAAACCCAGGGGCGGGAGGAAAAAGATCCCGCCAATGGCGATAGGAGCGAGGATCAGTGCGGTAATAATTCGGGTTTTTAACACGGTTGACGTCGCTATCGTTCGTTATTGTTGTACAGCCTTGGCCGCTATCTGATCATCCGTCTGGCCAAAGCGACGCTGTCGGCCGGCATAGGCCTGCAGGGCCTTGAGCATCTCTTCCTGCTGGAAGTCAGGCCAATACACCGGCGAAAAGTAGAGCTCTGTGTAAGCCAGGTGCCAAAGCATGAAATTGCTGATTCTTTGCTCACCGGCGGTACGAATCATCAGGTCCGGCATTGGCAGGTCACCGATGCTGAGGTGCTGCTGAATCAGGTCATCGGTGATGTCAGAGGGTGCCAACTGCCCGGAACGGACCTGCTCGGCCACCTTGCGTGTGGCCTGCGTGATATCCCAGTGACCACCATAGTTGGCGGCAATTACCAGGGTCATCCGGGAGTTGTTGCGGGTCAGCTCTTCAGCCGCCTCCATGTGTTCACGCAGTGAGGTGCTGAACGCTGACCGATCACCGATAATGCGCAGGCGGATATCGTTCCGGTGAAGTTTGCGAACCTCGCGCTCAAGGGCGAACAGAAACAGCTTCATGAGCGCCGACACTTCGTCCTTGGGCCGACGCCAGTTCTCGCTGGAAAAGGCAAACAGCGTGAGCACTTCCACGCCTTCACGGGCACAGGTTTCCACCACTGCCCTGACCGCATCGACACCGGCCTTGTGCCCAGCCACTCCCTTGAGCCGACGGGCCTTGGCCCATCGATTGTTCCCGTCCATGATGATGGCCACATGCCGGGGCCGACTGTCTGCCGACACCGGAATCTCTGCGGATACAGTTCCCGTCATGAAATCCCCTGTGCGGCCGGAGCGCCTCGGTGCTTCGGCCTTTCAATTCGCTTGCAAGTAGGTCCGGACGGTTAAACCGCCATCAGGTCTTCTTCTTTGGCCTTGAGCATCTTCTCGACTTCTGCAATGTAGCGGTCAGTCAGCTTCTGAATATCGTCCTCGCCCTTGCGCTCGTCGTCTTCGGTGATTTCCTTTTCCTTCAGCAGATCCTTGATCATGCTGTTCGCGTCACGACGCGCATTACGGATGGAAACACGACCATGTTCGGCGTCTGCTTTTGCCTGCTTAACCATTTCCTTACGGGTTTCTTCTGTCAGCATGGGCATCGGGATACGGATGATATCGCCGCTGGTCGCCGGGTTCAGGCCAAGGTCTGACGCCATAATAGCTTTCTCAATGGTCGGCATCAGGTTTTTCTCCCAGGGAGAGACCGTCAGCGTGCGGTTATCCTCGACGTTGACGCTAGCCACCTGCTTCAGCGGCGTCTCCTGGCCGTAGTAGTTCACCATGACACTATCCAGGATAGAGGGGTGGGCACGGCCGGTGCGGATCTTGTTGAACGCGGAGTTAAGGGACTCCAGGCTCTTTTTCATTTTCTTTTCGGCTTCTGCTTTGATGTCGTTGATCACTTCAGCATCCTCAATTCGTTCGTCATGTCATTCTGTAATCTGGCGCCACGATCCTGTGGGGCCGGGACAGCGATTCATTCGATCAGTGTACCTTCTTTCTCGCCAGTTACGATGCGAGTAAGGGCGCCGGCACGGTTCATATCGAACACCCGCAGCGGCATGCCGTGGTCACGGGCGAGACAGATGGCTGTCAAATCCATCACACCCAGTTTCTTGTCCAGAACCTCATCATAGGTGAGGTAGTCGTATTTCTCTGCACTGCTGTCGAGGTGCGGATCCGCTGAGTATACGCCATCCACTTTCGTAGCCTTCAGCACCGCGTCGGCCTCGATCTCAATGCCACGCAGACATGCAGCGGAATCGGTCGTGAAGAAAGGGTTACCGGTACCGGCGCAGAAGATCACGACATCGCCATCCTTCAGATCCCGTACCGCGCGACGGCGGTCGTAGTGCTCAACAATGCCGCTCATGGGGATCGCGGACATCACACGGGTCCGGATGTTCGAACGTTCCAGGGCATCACGCATGGCCAGACCGTTCATCACGGTGGCCAGCATGCCCATATGATCACCGGTAACCCGATCCATGCCGGCCGCATTCAGGGCTGCGCCACGGAACAGGTTGCCGCCGCCAATCACCAGACCAACCTGCACGCCGATGCCAATCAGCGCACCGATTTCCAGTGCCATGCGGTCAAGAACTTTGGGATCAATACCGAAATCGTGCTCTCCCATCAGGGCCTCGCCACTGAGTTTGAGCAGAACACGCTTGTATCTGGGCTGGGTTTTCGATGATGTCGGCATGATGATCCCCTTGTCGTCTGTTGGCTGCTATCCGGCGTGGTACCCGTTGCAGGCTTGTATCTGACATACTCCTCATAAAAAGGGGTATCTCAGATACAAGCCCGCCACGAGAGCCGGGAATTCCCGGCTAACGTGGCAGACTCAGGTGATACAGTGGCTCAAAGCCCGCTGCATCGAACGAAGGATCAGGCCTTGCCTGTGCCGGCTGCAGCAGCAACCTCGGCAGCAAAGTCCACTTCTTCCTTCTCAATGCCTTCACCCACTTCCAGACGAACGAAGCCAACCAGCTCGCCGCCGTTGGACTTGATCAGCTCGCCCACGGTCTGGTCCGGGTTCTTGACGAAAGGCTGCTCAACAAGGCTGTTCTCCTTGAGGAACTTCTTGATGCGGCCACCCATCATCTTTTCGACGATCTCGGCAGGCTTGCCTTCCATATCCGGCTGGGCCTTGATCACATCCTTCTCTCTTTCGAGTTCTTCAGCCGGCATCTCTTCCGGCTTGCCGACACGCGGGTTAACGGCAGCTGCGTGCATGGCGATGTCACGGGCAACTTCAGGATCACCGGCAGTCAGGGCGACAACCGAAGCGATCTTGTTGTTGCTGTGAACGTATCCACCAACAACCGGGCCTTCAACCTTGACGACACGACGAACAGTAATGTTCTCGCCGATTTTCTGAACCAGCGCTTCACGCTTGGATTCCAGATCGCCTTCCATCAGCTTGGCTACGTCGGTTTCGCCATTTTCAAACGCAACGTTCAGCACGTCGTTGGCAAAGTTCAGGAAGTTGTCATCGCGAGCAACAAAGTCGGTCTCGGAGTTCACTTCCAGAATAAAGGCAACGGTGTTGTCGTCAGAGATCTTGATCAGTGAAGCGCCTTCAGCGGCGGTACGGCCGGCTTTCTTGGCAGCTTTCAGACCGGATGACTTGCGCAGCTCTTCGATCGCAGCGTCAACGCTGCCTTCGGCTTCAACAAGTGCCTTCTTGCATTCCATCATGCCAAGGCCGGTACGCTCACGCAGCTCTTTGACCATTGCAGCGGTAATTGCAGCCATGTTCAATCCTCTCAACTGTTCCGAATTCGGTGGGGCGGTGTGCCTCGGAAAACACCAGGCACACCTTACATCTAAACCGTGAAGGTAAAACGTTACTCAGCGGCTGGAGCAGCGCCTTCAGCGTCTTCGCTGACTTCAACAAACTCGTCAGCACCGGCACCAGCAGACTGGGCTGCTTCCATGCAGGTATCAGCAACGGCTTTCACGTAAATCTGGATCGCACGGATAGCGTCATCGTTGCCCGGGATCACGTAATCGACACCGTCGGGATCACTGTTGGTATCAACAACACCGATGACAGGAATACCAAGCTTGTTGGCTTCCTTGATGGCGATACGCTCGTGGTCAACGTCAATCACGAACATCGCGTCCGGCAGGCCGCCCATGTCCTTGATACCACCAATGGAGCGCTCAAGGCGGTCCATTTCACGGGTACGATCCAGTGCTTCTTTCTTGGTCAGCTTGTCAAAAGTACCGTCCTGACTCTGGGTTTCCAGGTCACGGTAGCGACGGATAGACTGACGGATGGTCTTGTAGTTGGTCAGCATGCCACCGAGCCAGCGGTGGTTAACGAACGGCTGACCGGCACGCTCGGCTTCTTCCTTGATGATCTTGGCCGCGGCACGCTTGGTACCAACGAACAGGATCTTGTTCTTGTTCTCTGCCAGCTGCTGAACAAATTTCAGCGCGTCGTTCATGGCAGGAACAGTCTGCTCAAGGTTGATGATATGAATCTTGTTACGGGCGCCGAAGATGAACTTCGACATTTTCGGGTTCCAGTAGCGGGTCTGGTGACCGAAGTGAGCACCTGCCTTCAGCAGGTCACGCATATTTACCTGAGCCATGATAGTTACCTTTTTAGCTTCGGGTTAGTCCTCCACGTATCCGATTACCCCAACCTGACTCCTTTAAAAGCAGGACCAGGCACCCTGGGATAACGTGCCGACACGTGTGTGAATTTGCTGGATTCGTTTCCAGCGGGCGCGTTTATACCATATTCGGCCCGACAAACGCCATTATTTTTGACGGCGAGCTTCCTTGTACCCGGGCAGCAGGCCCCTTAAAATGCCGGTTTGGCACAAACAACGGGAAACCCAATGCAGGTATCGATCAAGACACCGGAAGAAATTGAAAAGATGCGCGTCGCTGGCCGCCTGGCGGCCGAAGTGCTCGAGATGATTGGCGATCACGTCAAGCCCGGCGTTTCCACCGAAGAGCTCGACCGGATTTGCCACGACTATATTGTAAACGAGCAAAAGTGCATTCCGGCACCACTCAACTACAAGGGGTTTCCGAAGTCCATCTGCACGTCGGTCAACCACGTTATCTGCCACGGCATTCCGTCTGAGAAGAAAATCCTCAAAGATGGAGACATCCTTAATATCGATGTCACCGTAATAAAGGATGGCTACCACGGCGACACCAGCAAGATGTGGATTGTCGGCAAGCCGAAACCTGGCACCGAGCGGCTGATCCAGATTACACAGGAGTGCCTCTATAAAGGTATTGAACTGGTCAAGCCGGGAACCCGTCTGGGCGATATCGGGCATGTGATTCAGCAGCACGCCGAGAAACACCGCTATTCCGTGGTTCGAGATTACTGTGGCCATGGCATCGGCGCAGTATTCCACGAGGAGCCTCAGGTAATGCATTACGGCAAACCCGGCACCGGTCTGGAGCTGCAGGAAGGTATGACGTTTACCATTGAGCCAATGATCAACCAGGGCAAGTACCAGACCAAGCTTCTGCCGGATGGCTGGACCGTCGTTACCAAGGATCACAAACTCTCTGCACAATGGGAGCACACCATCCTTGTGACGGCGGACGGTCATGAGGTCTTGACCAAGCGAAAGGAAGAGTCCTTCTAAGTGGACCAAAGCGAGCTGGAATCCCGCATCAGTAATGACCCATCTCCGGTTACGGCGGCCCGGGAGCTGTTAAAGGGCAGGTATGACGCCGATGCCGAGGCCTTTCGACAAGGAGCCGATGTGCGCGCCCTTGTCCGCTCCCGGGCTGACACGGTCGATACAGTTCTCAGATTGATCTGGAACCGCTACCCCTTTTCCGATTCACCGGACATTGCCCTGATCGCCGTCGGCGGCTATGGACGGGGTGAGCTGCACCCGCATTCGGACATCGACCTGCTCATTCTCACCCGTGCCGGCATCGAAGACAGTTGGCACGAAGACCTGGGCGCGTTCGTTACCCTGCTGTGGGATCTCAGGCTGGATATCGGCCACAGTGTTCGCAGCATCGAGGAAAGCAAGACAGCCGCCCGCGAAGATATCACCATACTGACCAACCTGCTGGAAACGCGCACGATTGCCGGCCCGGATGAACTCCGGTCAGATCTGAGCGAGCAAGTCTATTCCGATGATGTCAGCACCGACCGCGACTACTTTATTGCGAAGCGTGAGGAGCAGCAGCAACGGCATCAGAAATACGGCGATACCGAATACAACCTCGAACCAAACGTGAAGGGTTCCCCGGGCGCCTTGCGGGACATACAGACGATCGGCTGGATTACCAAGCGACATTTCGGACTGCAGAACATCGCTGACCTGACCCGCTTCAGCATTCTTACCGAGGAAGAGCATCAGATTCTGTTCCAGGGTGAAACCTTCCTCTGGCAACTGCGATACGGCCTGCAGCTGCTCGCTGACCGGAATGAAAACCGGCTGCTGTTCGATCATCAGCGAGCCCTGGCCCAGATGCTCGGCTATAGAGATGAAGGTAAGCGGCTCGGCGTCGAATTGATGATGCAGGCCTACTATCGCACCGTCCTGGCCCTCGCCGAACTGGCGGATGTGATTCTGCAGTATTACGACGAAGCGATTCTGGGTAGCCCATCGGAAGACGCCATCCAGCCCATCAACAAACGTTTCCAGATTCGTAACTACTATATTGAAGCGGTCAACAACCAGGTCTTCGCCTACGCGCCCTATGCCATCATGGAAATCTTCGTTCTGATGGCTCAGCACCCTGAGATCAAGGGCATCCGGGCCACGACGATCCGGTCGCTTCGGGCCCACCGGCATTTGATCGATGATGCGTTCCGATCTGATCTGGCGGTGACTACCCTGTTCATGGAGCTGCTCAGAACGCCCCATGCCCTGGATCAGACGCTGTCTGCCATGAAGAAGTACAACGTGCTCGGGCGCTATCTCCCGGAGTTTGGCCAGATCATTGGCCAGATGCAGCACGACCTTTTCCACATTTACACCGTGGATGCCCACACCATGCGGGTCATCCGCAACATGGTAAGGCTTGGCAGCGCGGAAGCCCGAACCGAGTATCCGCTGGCATCCCGCCTGATTCACCGGCTGCCGAAACTGGAAACCCTCTATATTGCGGGCATTTACCATGATGTGGCCAAAGGCCGGGGTGGCGATCACTCGGAACTGGGTGCCATCGATGCCGAAGCCTTCTGCCAGCGGCATCACCTGAGCGAACGGGACACCCAGCTGATTTCCTGGCTGGTGGAAAACCACCTGCTGATGTCCATGACAGCCCAGCGCAAAGACATCTCCGACCCGGACATTATCCACGGATTTGCCAGGGCAGTGCCGAGCCAGGCGCACCTGGATTACCTGTACGTTCTAACCGTATGCGACATCAGCGCTACCAATCCCAAGCTATGGAACACGTGGCGGGCCTCGCTGTTGCGCCAACTCTATATCGAGGCCAAACGGGCTTTGCGTCGGGGCACTGAAACGCCCATCGACCGACAGGAATGGGTTCGCGCTACCCAGTCGGAAGCCCGGGAAATCCTGCATGCCCAGAACATGACCGATGAACAGATCGACGCCATCTGGGACACCGTGGACGAAGACTATTTCCTCCAGGACTCGACCGTGGACATCGCCTGGCAGACTGCTGCCATCATCAGACACGGCGACAATACGGACCCGCTGGTGCTGATTCGAGACACGCGGGGCGGCCCGACGGACGGCTACTCCCAGATCATTATCTACATGAAGGACCGGGTTGCCCTGTTCGCTGCGACAACGGCGGTCCTCGAACAGCTGAACCTGAACATCGTGGACGCGCGCATCAGCTCAAGCGAGGGGCCCTACTCGATCAGTTCCTATGTGGTACTTGATGAGAAGGGACAGCCTCTGGGCATCGACCCTGCGAGAAAAGAACGGGTGCGTTTGCGCCTGATCGAAGAACTGGACGACCCGGATGACTATCCGGACATCATCCACCGGCGCACGCCACGCCAGCTCAAGCATTTCGCTTTCCCGACGGAAGTGACGTTCTCGAATGACACCATCAACCAGCGCACCGTAATGGAAGTGATCACGCCCGACCGCCCGGGGCTTCTGGCCCGCATCGGCCAGGTGCTGCTGGAGCACCGGGTACGCCTGAGCAACGCCAAGATTGCCACCCTGGGCGAGCGCGTGGAGGACGTTTTCTTCGTGACGGACGAACACGGCGAGCCCATCCGGGAGCCGGCGGTATGCCAGGCCCTGCAGCAAGATCTCTGTAAAATGCTGGACGACATTCAATGAATCCGAACCTCGACAGACTTCACCCCTACCCTTTTGAAAAGCTTGCCAAACTAAAGGCAGGCATCAGCGTGCCCGATCATCTCCGGCCGATTTCCCTGGGGATTGGAGAGCCGAAGCACCCGTCGCCCGATTTCGTCAAACAGGTCATTGCGAACAATCTGGACAAGCTTGCCAATTACCCCACCACCCGGGGTACGGATGAACTCCGCGAGGCCATCAGTGGCTGGGCAACCCGCCGATTCAATCTGAAGGCCGGCAGCCTCAGCGCGGCGAACAACATCGTGCCGGTAAACGGCACACGTGAAGCCATCTTTTCCCTGGTTCAGGCTGTCGTGGATGCCACCAAGCCTGCCACCGTAGTCAGCCCCAATCCGTTTTATCAGGTTTACGAGGGAGCCGCCCTCCTTGCAGGCGCGACGCCCGTATACCTCCCCTGCGATGGCTCAAATGGCTTCATTCCCGATTTTGATTCAGTGCCCGAATCCATCTGGCAAGAATGCCAGATACTGTTTCTGTGCTCCCCGGGCAATCCCAGTGGTGCTGTTATCTCCCGGGAGGCGCTGACCAGGGTGATAGCCCTGGCCGACAAACACGACTTTATCGTTGCTTCCGACGAATGCTACTCCGAACTCTATCCGGAGGAAGGCAACGCGCCGGAAGGCCTCCTGCAAACCTGCGCCGCCATTGGCCGGGATGACTACGCCCGCTGCGTGGTGTTCCACAGCCTGTCCAAACGCAGCAACCTGCCCGGCCTGCGATCGGGTTTCGTAGCCGGGGATGCCAGCATTCTTGACGGCTACCTGAAGTACCGCACCTATCACGGCTGCGCCATGCCCATCCACAATCAGCTGGCGAGCATCGCCGCCTGGAGCGACGAAGACCACGTTCGGGAGAATCGTGCAGCGTACCGCGCCAAATTTGAGGCAGTGGTCCCCATCCTCCGGGAAGTTATGGATGTTGATTTTCCGGATGCCGGGTTTTACCTGTGGCCGATAACTCCGATGGACGATGAAACGTTTGCCCGGGAGCTCTCGGCACAACAGAACGTGCACGTGTTGCCTGGGCGATATCTTTCCCGAACCGTGGATGGCCATAATCCCGGAGAAAACCGTGTCCGGATGGCCCTGGTCGCCCCGCTGGAAGAGTGCGTAGAGGCAGCGGAACGCATTGTTGAATTTGTTAAGGCGAACAAGCCATGAAACTGTACGGCATCAAAAACTGCGACACCGTAAAGAAGGCCCGGAAGTGGCTGGACGAACAAGGTATCGACTACGAATTCCACGACTTCAAGAAGGATGGCCTGCAGAGTGATTTGCTGTTCCGCTGGGAACACGCGGTCGGATGGGAAACCCTGCTGAACCGCCGTGGCACCACCTGGCGCAAACTTCCGGAGGACGTTCGTGATACCATTGACGCCCAAAGCGCTCACGAGATCATGCTGGAGAACCCATCCATTATTAAGCGTCCCGTTGTCGAAAACGGCGGTGATGTGCGCGTAGGTTTCAGTGCAGACGAATGGTCCGCATGGCTGGCCTGAATCTCGGGCAAACCAGATCCAAACTTTAATTTCAGGGGTCTTCAGGCATTGCCCTGGCCCCACATTCATAACAGGAGCAACCATCAGATGAGCTTTGCATTCGGTATCGGTATCGGCACCCAGAACAACCAGGGCGAGTGGCTGGAAGTGTTTTACCAGCAGCCGGTCATGACACCCGATAACACCCTGATGGACGTCATCTCCAACGCCCTTGATTACAAGGGTGGTAACCAGGCGATCAGCGCGACCGCCGAGCAGCTCAGCCAGCTCGCCAACGCCTTGCGTCAGATCGGCCAGACAGGCCAGGCATCACTGGCGGACAAAGCGGCCGCCAGCAAGCGCCCGGTGGTTGTCACAGTACTCGAAACAGATGACACCGCGTCCAGCACCCCGGAGGTTTACCTCAAGCTTCACCTGATTTCTCATCGCATGGCCAAACCCCACGGATTGAAGCTGGACGGCATTTTTGGCCTGCTGCCGAATCTGGCCTGGACCAGCGAAGGCGCGATCGATCTGAACGAACTGTCCGACCGCCAGCTTCAGGCTCGCCTGGAAGGCCGCACACTGGAAGTCAAATCCGTGGATAAATTCCCGCAGATGACCGATTACGTGGTACCGAAAGGTGTCCGCATTGCCGATACCGCCCGGGTTCGCCTTGGCGCCTATGTGGGTGAAGGCACCACGGTCATGCACGAAGGGTTTATCAACTTTAACGCCGGCACCGAAGGCACCAGCATGATCGAGGGCCGTATTTCCGCCGGCGTCATGGTTGGCAAGGGGTCTGATCTGGGCGGTGGCTGCTCAACCATGGGCACCCTTTCCGGTGGTGGCAACATCATCATTGCCGTTGGCGAGAACTGCCTGATCGGCGCCAACGCCGGTATCGGCATCCCGCTGGGCGACCGTTGCAAGGTCGAGGCCGGGCTGTACATCACCGCCGGCACCAAGGTTGCGCTGCTCGACGACAACAACGAGCTGGTTGAGGTGATCAAGGCCCGCGATCTGGCCAACCAGACAGACCTGCTTTTCCGCCGTAACAGCCAGACTGGCGCGGTGGAGTGCAAAACCAACAAGTCTGCCATCGAGCTGAATGAAGAGCTGCATGCAAACAACTGATTCCCCGACCCTCGAACTTGCCGTTGATCTGATCCGCCGGCCGTCTGTCACCCCAGACGATGCCGGCTGTCAGGAACTGATGATGTCGCGCCTTGCGCCTCTGGGCTTCACCGGCGAGAACCTGCGCTTTGGCGATACCGATAACCTCTGGGCCCGAAAGGGCTCCGAGGGACCGGTGCTGGCCTTTGCCGGCCATACCGATGTGGTACCAACCGGGCCGGAAAAGAACTGGTCGCACCCCCCCTTCGATCCTGTGATCAGGGATGGCTACCTCCTCGGCCGTGGCGCCGCGGACATGAAGGGCAGCCTGGCAGCCTTCGTAACCGCCTGCGAGCGCTTCGTTACAAGCTACCCGGACCACCGGGGCTCCATAGCCCTGCTGATTACCAGTGACGAAGAGGGGCCAGCCCAACACGGTACGGTCAAAGTGGTGGAAACTCTCGAAGCCAGGAACGAAAAGATCGACTGGTGTCTGATTGGCGAGCCGTCCAGCACCCGAGAAGTGGGTGATGTGATCAAGAATGGTCGACGGGGCTCTCTGCATGGTTACCTGACCGTGCATGGGGTTCAGGGCCACGTAGCCTATCCGCACCTGGCCGAGAACCCGGTTCACCTGGTTGCGCCTGCCCTGGATGCGCTGGCAAAGGAGTTCTGGGATAACGGCAACGACTTCTTCCCGCCAACCACCTTCCAGATCACCAAGCTGGAGGCCGGTACGGGCAGCAACATTATTCCCGGTGAATGCCTGGTGCACTTCAACTTCCGCTACTGCACGGAAAACACTGCAGAAAGTCTGGAGGAACGGGTGGTAGCCATCCTGGACCGCCACAACCTGAAATACGATCTGCAGTGGCACCTCAGTGGCCGTCCGTTCCTGACGGACAAGGGCGCACTCGTGTCTGCCAGCCAGAGCGCCATTCGCACGGTGACAGGCCGGGAAACCGAACTTTCAACCTCCGGCGGCACATCGGATGGCCGCTTCATTGCGCCTACCGGCGCGCAGGTGGTCGAACTTGGCCCCATCAATGCGACTATTCACAAAGTGGATGAGTGCGTAAAGGCCGACGATTTGAATACCCTGTCTGAAATCTACGAACAGATTCTGATCGAACTGCTGGCATAAAAGCGGGAACCGGAATCCAACGAAAAGGGATCAGATGAAACCTTCATCTGATCCCTTTTTTAATGCGCCATTATCAATAATGAGGGGGAGGTGTTTCGTCCTGCTCTGACTTGATATTGGACGGTGAAACATCCTTGAGCTGTTTGTGCAGCAACCGTTTGGCCTCCCACAATTCCCGGATGTCCATTTCCTGCCTGGCCACCTGCTCACTCAGGGTATTGATAACGTCGTCCTGAAAGGCCAGCCGTGTCTCCAGCTCATCCAGTCGGGTTTCCAGATCGTTCTGGCTCATTGGGTATTGGCACTCCCTGGGTGGATCTATCAAGAATGTGATCGATGACACTGCTTACCCCGTTGCTTGGTCAGCGCTCGGGATAATCTGGTATCATGCCGCTTTTGCCCGTCAGCGCTCCCGTTTTCCGGGGAACTGGCGGTTTTCACCGGCCGGATGTGCGATTTTACCCGATATCCGGTTTTTATCGTTAGCGTTACAAGAATGGAGAAATTTCAGTCAATGCGTAATCCATCCAAAGCGATCCTTTTTGCTCTCCTGATCGCCATCCCCGCACCGCTGGTGCTTGCCCTGTTGCTGTCTTTTACACCAGAGCCTCTTCGCCTGATCGCTGCAGGTCAGCTTATTGAGGCCCTCGGTAGCACTCGTGGCATCGCAGCCTACATTATTACGCTGATCGTTTTCGGCATTGCGGGCTTCCTGGCCATTGCGCTTTCAGTCAAGAAACCGGCCGAAAAGCAAAGCCCATCCCGGCCGAGCAACCGTGCCCCCAGCCAGAACCACAATGATGACGATGATGATGGCTATGACGAAAGCAGCCCTGAGGGTGATGAAGAAGGCACCGTAAAGTGGTTCAACGTCAAGAAAGGCTTCGGCTTTATCGTGCGTGACAGCGGTGACGAGGTATTTGTTCACTTCCGGGCGATTCGTGGCCGTGGGCGCCGGGTCCTGCGACAGGGTCAACTGGTCCGCTTCAATGTTGTGGAGGCAGACAAAGGTCTTCAGGCCGACAACGTGTCCATCCTGAGCGACTGAGTCGTCCACTGAAAGCAAAGAGGCAGCCCACGGGCTGCCTCTTTCAGTTCCAGACGACCTGTTGTTCGCCCCGGTGGTCCAGGCGCCACCACTTTTCATCCTCTACCGGCTCGCCCTCTTTCCAGTCTCCCGGGCTGCAACGGATCTCGGTACCCATGGCACGCCAGGCACTGCGCGCGCAGTCGAGGTCGCTGTTCCAGGGCACCTTTGGCCCCTCAATGACCAATGAGGTGAAACGTTTGCCAAATGCCCCCGGATAAAGCGATATCCGCAGTCTCTCGCCCTCGAAGCGGGCAAAGCCCTTGATCACGCCTGTTACCTCAACGTCATCCAGTTCCAGTTCTTCAAGGTGGTTCTCAAGCCACCCGGAAACCGCCCCCGGCTCCAGATCACGAATGTAAATTTCCAGATCCTGCACCCGCTGAATCTCCATCCTGATTATTGCAATGCCGCACATAGTGAACCGGCCCGGGCCGCGCTGCAACCCAGCGTTCCAGTTCCTGACGCAAATCTTCAGTGCATAGCTGCCGGAGCTTGCCGGCTGCCTTGCGTTCATGCCAGGCAACCTCTGCAGCCACACGATGAAGCTGAATTTCACCAAGCGAAGCCTCGATGTCCTCGAGCGGCTCTTTCCGGGCCAGGGCAACCAGGGACTGACGTCTCAGGGTATCGGCCTGTCCCGCCAGGGCCATGGCTTCTGGCGGCCCTTTGCGGGCAAACAGATCCAGCCGGGCCGCCGACCGTTCCAACCATTGCAGCATTCCCCCGGGGGTGCTGACACTCCGACTCCGCCGCGACGACGCAAAGCGGATCACCGGTCCCGGAATCTGCACATTCCACTGTCTCTCAATCGCTGCCTGATGGGCAGTCAGAATCGCCTGGCGCTGAACCTTACTTGCAGCAGGCATATCAAAGACATCCAGGGATCGACCAAGGCGATGCTGCAGCGCCAACACACCTTGGCTGTCGCCGGGCCCGTCCGGACCCAATAACAGAATCGGCCCTGCCCATTGAAGAGTCAGGGCAGCGGCCAGGCCATCGCGCAACTCCATCAGGGCAACCAGATTAGCAGGAGACACATTATCGAGCACCAGAACCGGCCAACGTGAGCGGTTGTCCGGCGAGCAACAACCAACCCCGCGGTCTGGAAGAACCGGCAAATCACTGGCCATGACCTCCGCTTCACGCCTCAGATCCAACTCAACGTAATCCAGCTCGATATCGGATAGCAGCGACTGCAGCCACGCCGTTTTCCCTGTGCCACGCTCGCCGCGCACCCAGATCAAGGCCGTCTGAGATGCTGCCAGGCTTACCGCAACATCTTCGGCAAGCTCAATCCAGGCGGCATCCGCTACAACCACAGGCGCACGCTGACTTTCGTCCAGGGGGGATAAATCCCGCTCTTCCGTGTGATCAGGCCAGTGGCTGACCAACTCAAGGACCGCCACATACGCCTTTTCCTGCAACCGCTCGGCATAGCGAGCCAGGGATTCCAGCAACTGTGGCCACCCCAGCCAGGGCAACTCAGTGGCCTCACGGGCCGCTGCAAACCAGTGCATCAGCTGGGAGGACAGCGGCCCTTCACCACCGACTTCGGTGACGATAGGCTGCTCACACTGGATGGTTCGGGTGAGTTCGTCCATGTCCACACCGCACCCCCGCAGAAAGCGAGTAATGCCAGGGTCGGAATCCAGGAGGGCGAGCAGGTAGTCTTCTACGGTAATTACGGAGCCCCCGCGGCGCTCAACGCTCTCGCGGGCATGCATCAAAGCAGTCTGGCACTGGGGATCCAGGCATCCTTGCCAATCTTCCATCAAACATCTCCATGTTCTGAATGCATCATCCTGATGCAATGACTGGGTATAACGGCCAAATTATACCACTTTCAACCCTCCGTCGGTCGTGACCGGCTTACCACATGCCGGTGTTTTCCATGCTGGCCCAGGGTTCCTTCGGTGGCAGCGCCTCGCCTTTCTGCAGAAGCTCAATCGAGATGTTATCCGGCGTGCGGATAAAGGCCATATGGCCGTCACGGGGCGGACGGTTAATCGTTACCCCATTGGCTTTGAGGTGCTCACAAAGGGCATAAATGTCACCCACCCGGTAGGCCAGATGGCCAAAATTACGCCCGCCGGTATACTCTTCCGGATCCCAGTTGTAAGTGAGCTCGATCATCGGCGCCCGGTCTTCACGGGCACGGGCTTCGTCTTCCGGTGCAGCCAGAAACACCAGGGTGAATCGGCCTTTGTCGCTGCTCTTGCGATTGATCTCAACCATTCCCAGCAGATCGCAAAAGAAATGGAGTGTCTCGTCCAGGTTGCTCACCCGGATCATGGTGTGAAGATATTGCATGAAGCCTCCTTCAGAACTGTATTGATCATCGTGCCTTGCGGACAGTTTACGGTATTCTGGCCATATGGATGCAAAAACAACCCCCTACTCAACTCGACAACTGACCACGCCGGCGATCAGGCACCTTGCCTGGCTATGCCGGGCGCCCCAGCTGCTGCAGTCACCACTGACGTTTGAGCCGGCCAGTTATCTCCCTGACGGTATTACAGAACAACTTCAGGCCTGGGATGAAAAGCCGGAAATAGCGCCTGCGCTGCTCAGAGAGACACCCCAGAAGCGGCTCGGCTTCTATTTCGAGCAGCTTTACCGCGTATTACTGGAAGACCTTCTGGGCTGGGATGTTCTGCTTCAAAATCGACAAATCCAGTCCCACGGCCGAACCATGGGCGAGCTGGATTTCGTGGTGCATAATCGGTCAGAAGATCGAATCGAGCACCACGAAATTGCCATCAAATACTATCTGGGAGTTCCGGAGCAAAGCGGGAGAACTCTGTGGTATGGCCCGAATGCCAAAGACCGGCTCGATCTGAAAACAGACCGGATGCTGCGCATGCAAAGCCAGAGAACCGCGTTGCCCGAGGCCCGGGCGTTGCTGGCAGACGCTGGAATCGCAGAGCCTGTCATTCCCCGGATTTTCATGCCGGGGTACCTGTTTTACCCGGCAGGAACACAGGTGATCGCTCCTGAGTCCGTGCCAGCCAGTCACCTGCGCGGCCAGTGGCGCTATCTCTCACAGATTGAGACATCGGACCTCCCCGGCTGGGTGGTATTGAACAAACCCCACTGGATCGGCCCGTGGCGTCAAAGCGAGCCACCGGCCCCCAATGCAGTAACTGCTGCATTGAACACCATCGAGCGCTACAACATCCCGCTCCTGTTCGCGAAACTCGAGGAGGACTCCATCAGCGGCCTCTGGCAGGAAACCAACCGCTTTTTCGTGGTGCCGGACAGCTGGCCATAGCCGTCTTTCAGTTATCAATAAGGTCGGTTGCCCACTGAGGCAAGACCTCCTGACAGGTACGCCACTGCCCCGCCTCCCAGACCGCAATGCGCACGTAGGGTTGATCGAGACTGGAGTTATCAACGAGGTGCAGTTCGTCCGCCAGCCCGATACATTCGCGAAGATTGGCAAGGGTCCTTGGAATTCTGGACTCAACCTTGGCCTCGGGCACATGATGGCCGCCGGATCTTACCCGGGAAGCCACCCGAGCCTTGTTCAACGCAGCGAATTCGAGGTGGAAATAAAACAGCCGAATGCGAAATCCGGCAGCCTTGGCAGCCCCGACAAAATCCACCTTCGAGGAATGAGAAAAGACAGTTTCGAAACAGAAACTCTGGCGTTCCTTAAGCAGTCGGAACCGTTCCTGTTCAGCAATCAGCGCCGCCTCATAACTGTGTTTCTCGGGCGCGTCAGGCCACACACTGCGGGCGATGTTATCGGCATTCACCAGAGGAATCTTCCGGCGGGCCAGGAACCGCTCATAGAATGTGGTCTTGCCGGCACCGTTGCCGCCAACCAGCAGCCAGAGTTCAGGCTGCGTTGTCACGGTCACTCAGTGCTTCAAAACGCCCGTTGCGAAACTGACCGACTTCCCGAGTGCCATCCGGATAAATCGCCTCCAGATAGCCGGGCTTTTCTCCAGACGCCTGATACACCGTACGACCTCTGGCAATCGAGCGCCCCAGATTACCGCTTTCCCGGGCCTGATCTACTTCAGCCCAGAGGTCATCACTGGAAACAGACTCAGCCACCACCGGTTCAACCCGCACCTGGCGGATACCCTGCAGAATAGCAATCAGATCTTCCGCACTCACGTCCCCGGCAACGGCACGGCCTATCTCGGCCCAGTACTCAATCTGCTTGGGTGTCGAACGCCGATGAACCGCGCCCTCTGCGGCGGCGTGGCGGACCAGAGTGTCGTCGAGACGGACAGCGGTTGTCATGGTGGCCTCCTGAGGTATTGCTTAACGCTTGTAACAGGCTACCACATGCGTTGCATTATGCAACAATTGAGGTTTTGTTCATCAACCCGGCTTTAGATTGGCCACGCACCGGGCGGTCGCAGCTTCCGATACTCCTCCATCGAGATCTTGCCCAATTGCGGCGTAAGCTTGCAGGTTCGGCTTCCCCAAGGAAACCTGCTCTGGCGCTGGTGGACCTCTGTCCAGCCTTCCCCGTCCTTCCAGGATTCAAGATCCAGGTCCCGCCAATACCTCGGGTTCCGCCCGGTCTTTCTGTCATGCTCAGCTGTTACCGGGTCCAGATGACGGAAGGGCTCTAGTCGCGGTGTATCCGGCAGTGGCTGGGTCACATCCATGTAGCGTTGCAACATATCCCACAACGCCAACACTTCTGACTTTTCCGACTCAATGGTACTGAAGCCTGTTTTGTTAAAGGTTTTCTGAGTGTAACGGTGCACCAGCATCAACCGGTAAAAGATACCGCCGTGCTGGACAACACGTTCCACATAAGCATCAAACTCCGCGAAAGGCGCCTCGAAAAAACGCCCCCGACACAGGGCAATACGAACCTGACCATCAACGCGGTTGAATTCGCTACAGCCGTCTTCAAGGGTGGAATCCAGTCTTTTGTTAATGGTGTTTTCGAAGGGTTTGAGGAGGAAGCTTATTCCGGTGCTCATTATCCAGTTGGTTGAAGGGGGAATAATCCAGAATGAAAATAACAACCAAGCTGGTACCAACAAAAAAAGCAGCAACAAGTGAATGAATGAGGGAAGTCCATACTCAGTCGCGGCATCAAAATCCTTATTAGAGAGGCTGATCCGCATTTCCCGGGGAACGATGATCGGCTCTTTCTGCCCCTCCGGCACGAAACACACCTCGCGGCGTTGGCGGTTAAACGGGCGGGCGTTACGTTCTTTAATTTGGAATAAGCCTGCCAGCACGGAAGGGAGAGTGTGAACAAGCCCAAAGAGCCACCTAACGTCATTTGCCAACCGAACACCGATGTCGCCCCTGCCCAAAAAGTCCAGGTATCCGTCATTCACTTCCCCCACCGCATGGCCATGATCCACCGGCGGCAGGCCGGTTGGCAGGGGTTTGGGGGATAAAAGAGTCAGCCGGCCACTCGGGAAAGGCTCGGAACGCCCCGCGTGTAGAGGCTGTTCGAACTGAGTACTTTTTGAGTTCATGAGAGACCGTCCATCGTCTGCCATTGACTGCAGACTAGGGTTTCCGATCTTCCAAGCTGATCAAGCTCGGCTTGTGACAGCTGAATGACGCCATAAAGCCTGTGCGGTTTGCGTTTACAATGTTTGTCATCATTTCCTCCTTGAAATGGCTTTACTACTTCATCAATTGGTTGATGCCAGCGGCAGACGGTCCTCCTCGGCATACACTTCCGCAAAGACTTCATAGGGCAACCGCCCCGGACGGGCCTTTTGCTTCTCAAGAACCTTCTGGCTTAAGCGCTTGAAGGTCTCGCTGGGCTTGGCCCACTCGCTCTCAGATAACGGTTCAGACCACTCCGCCATGTCCCTGGGCAGCGTTTTTCGGGTCATGCGTTTGATCTTCCTGACTTCCCACTCCACCAGTCGGTTGGGCAGGGTCCAAAAGGTCATCAGGTGGTACAGGTACCAGCCGGTCAGGTAGTGCACTCCCCGTTTGCCTTCCCGGTATTCCTCATGAAGACGTTTGCGGGCATTGCGGAAAACATGGACGCCCTCCCAGGGCGGATCATCCGGGCCCTGAAGTTCCAATGGATCCTGGATCTCTTTCAGGGTGTGGACTTCGTACTCCATGTAGGCCCGGATGGCCTCCCAGTTGCTGATGGCCTGGGGCAAACCGTAAGTCTGGAATTCCAAGCTGTACTTCTCGCCGGTTTGTGGGTGGAGAAAGCCTACACCGAAGCCGTACTGGCGCTGTACACCGTACTCGGTCACCCCCTGGGCCTCGGTCACCCAGGCCACCAGTTCCTCCCAGGGTACGAAAATGGGCTCCCGGTGACCATTGGGCACGAAGCACACCTCGCGGCGCTGGCGGTTGAAGCGGGTGGGGATGACCTGGGATTTTTTCTTGAGTTCTATTACGGACGCAACTAGCCACCAAAGCATTAAACCTCCCCCTCCCCAAAAGCCAATCCAGAAGCTGATCTCTATCACTCCCCAAAAAGCATGAATGGCATCGGGCAGACCATTGCCGAGCCAGTAAAGCATTAAAAAGGCAATCGCCGGAAAAACCATGGCCACCATAACGAATAAGCCAAAAGGGCCGCCAAGAGTCACCTGCCAGCCAAACACCGAAGGCAACCCCACCCCGAAGTCCAGATAGCGTTCGTTCACCTCACCCACTGCGTGCCCGTGGTCCGTGGGCGGCAAACCAGTGGGCAGGGGCAACGGTGACAGGTACGTCACCGTTCCGCTGGGGAACTTGTCACTTCGCCCGGCCCTGGGGGCGTTCGCTATATCCGCCTTGGGCGTTTCCTGTGTCATTCGAAGATATCCAGTTCCATAAAGGGATTGCGTACCTGGTACCAGAAGGTCCTGCCTTCGTTATCCTGGGGAGGTTCCTGGACAGGCGTCACCGGCCAGTCACTGTCAGGCGTTACCTTGAGCATGTACACCTCCTGGGTGTAGCGGTCCTCCGAATGGTGGGTGTCCAGCCGGACCATCAGCGCCAGGTCACGGGTTTCGGGATACGGATCGCTCTTGCTGTGGTCCGGGGGCGAGAACGCCAGTTGCAGATGCCCGCCCCCTTCCCGGATGGCCAGGCTCGTCAGGATATCATGGGAACAGCGCACCCAGGTTTCCGGGGTGTCACGGAACCAGCCCGAGCGTTCTGGCCGGATGCGCCAGGCACTGAGCCACACTCGCCGGGGCGCCGGCTGGTCCAGGGGCTCTATCAACCCCGCCGCCGTCAGAGCATGGCAGTTCAGCACCAGTTGGTCCTTACCGTCTTGCTCTTCCGCCGGGACCTTCTCCAGGGACAGGCTGTTGCCGAGCTGGGCGAAGGCCTGCTCGTACTCCTCCAGCGATCCGTTGTGGATCTGGCCGGGTTCCCGCGACCAGGGGGTGGTCTGCAGCCACTGATCCCGCTCGCTCAAATTGTAGCGGTTGTACAGCCAGGTGCCCCCCAGCTCGAGCATGGTAAACGCCAGCCCGGCAATGTTCAGGCGGACGAACAGGCTGGACAGACGGGTGCCTGCGGTGGCCCAGGCACCTGCCTTGTCGGCGGCTCGCCATACCTCCATCGCAGCTATTCGTGTCTGGTTTAGGCCATATAGATTTGTCGCCGTCAGCCCGCCGCTGCCCACCATGCCAAGGGTCGCCCCCAATTGCGCCTGCGCATTACCGGTCCGTACGGCTTCCAGCCAGTTGCTGGCATGCTTGTAGGTGCCGATGGCGGCGCTGATAGCACCCGCGCCGTATGCAAATATTCCCAACCCAACATGCAAGCGGCCCATCTGGATATGGACCGACTGCACGGCGCTGCGCTGCCAAGAGTTTGCCAGGGTCTGGGCCCTGGAGGACAGAGCGGTGTCCGCCAGGCTTTGGGCGGCCAGGAAACCGGCGCCGGATGTAGCAGACAGACTTTCGATAAGTTTGCCATAGCTCCTGGCGTCTGGTGACTGAGCTTTAACTTCGGAAACAGCGTGAAAAAAGTTCACCAACTGCGCCGCAAACACCATCACACCCAGCCCATCCCCCAGCAGGTTCACCCGTGGCGCAGAGGTCAGGCCCTGGCGGAGGTGCCCCATCAGTGTGCCCATCTGCTGCTGGCCCGCGGCAGGCAGCAGCAGGGAGATACCCGCCCTGCCCGTGGTTGCGGGCTCGAGCCGCAGGCCGGTATTGGTTTCCTCCACCGGGCTGAGGGCGCCGGCCAGACGCCGGCCCAGGGCCCGCTGTTCCTCCCGGGTGGCCTTGAACTCGTTGACGATGCTTTGCGCCCGCTCGGATTTGTGGCCGTGGGTGGCCTTGGCCACGTCGTGGTCGTGGGCCAGGGATTCCAGCCGCTCGTTCAGCGACAGCAGTTGTTCCAGGTTCTGGCGGAAGGTGGCCAGCTCCGGTTCCGAGGCAACGCGGAACTCTACCTCACCGGCTTGGATGACCTTGAGCATCTTGCCCTTGAAAAAATACGGCAGGTCCCGGAACAGGTCGTCCAGGGGCGGTATCCGGTTTGCCTCAATGCCTTGGTAAAGCTGTTCCATAGCCCGGGCGATACCTTTTGACACCGCCGGTGCCAGGGTGTCGCCAATGGCGGCTGCCTTTGCCTGGATTTCATGGGAGCGTAACTCAAGGTCCGGCAGGTGTCCGGCCTCCGCCTCGGCCAGGCGCCGCGCCCACTCGGCGGCCCTGGTCACCAGGCTGTAGCCGGCCCCTGCGATACCAAAGTAGGTGGTCGATGGCTCTGCATCCGGCGCCTGGGCGGCCTTGGGCAAGGTGTGGAACAAGGGGTGACTGTACTGGGGATTCTCCTCCAGCCAGGCCAGTACCTTTTCCGCCGCCTCGTCGGTGCGGCAAAGATCCTTCACGCAGGCATAGTTCAGGTCCAGGGCCGCCTCCAGTTGCTTCTCATCCGCCACGTCGAAATACCAGGCGGCCTGGTGGAAGCGGGAATCACACAACAGGGTGGCCCGGTCATCGGTGATGTCCGCCAGCAACCCTTGCCACCGTGCCAGCTTGGCCCGCTGCGCCGCCATGAAGGCATCCATACGGGGGCGGTCGATCAGTTCATTGATGCCGCGCTGGCCCAGTTTGGCCCCGTTAAGCTGGTAATAGTTCTGCAGGTTGAGCTGATTGATGGTGTCCCGGTGCTGATCGTAGTTCGCCTGCCCCAGGGCATCAATCATGGCCAATTGTGCCCGGACCAGGGGATTATCCCCGTGGTGCTCGCGCAGGTAGGTTTCGGGGCCCATCGGTTGCGGGCCACGGTAATCCCTTCGCACCTCCAGGTAGTCGTAGATGGACTGGCGTTGTGCATCGTCGGTACTCTCGTACAGCGACTGGAAAGGTTCGCCTCCCGGTCTTTCGCCAGCCGTCTCCAGAGCGTGATCGTTGATCAGTGTCATGGACTCTATCCAAGCACCCAGCATATAGTCCCGCTCGGTGTGCCCCGGCTCGTCACCACCTTCCGCCCAGTCGCCGATCCAGCCCACCACATCATCCTGCTGCTGAGCCAGGTCCAGCATCACGCCCACGTCGTCCCTCAGCACCAGGCACAGGCAATTGTCCGGGTCTTCCACGGCCTGCTGCTTGATCAACTTGCCAAATCGGCTCTTGTGGTAATAGGGCTGATTCTCCCAGTGATAGGGCTCGCTTTCCTGGGCGTGGCCGTTTTCGGGGGCATCCGGCGTATAGTCTTCGCCAAATTCAGCCACCCATTGTTTGGCCTGTTCAGGCGTCAGCAGGTGCTCACCGCCGCTGACCGGCGAGGCACTGGCCAGGTCGATTTCCTGCATGAAGTGCGCACGCTCCTCCTGGCTGTCAAGTATCTGAGCTTTCTTGCGTTCGGTGAGGGGCACATCGGCGAAGCAAACGTAGAGGGTGTGCTGCTTCGGGTATTCCAGCTTGCCACCGTTGTGGCCCGTCAGTTCACCATTTTCATGCAGGTACTCGTGGAGCTCCCCGGTATCTGCGTCCAATACATAAAGATAGCCATACCTAAGAAGGCGGTAGCCAAGCGGGCGGGAGGTCAGTGAGTAGGGGTACCCCGGGTCTGTATCGGCGGGCGCAACTTCTACCCTGCCGTACCGAATAGGCAGCAGGTTCACGGTTCTCAGCAGCGGGCATGAAGCGGGTTCATCAATGGGGGTGCCTGGTTGTTCCCAGCACAAAAGATCGTTGCTTGCCCGGTCGTCAGTGGGGCGTTGTATCCGTGTCATTGTTCATCCTTGATTCAATGGAGGCGCCGTTTCCGTCACGGCATTGCTATCGGCTTGTGGTGGCAAGGTTACGAACAGGAATTGCATAACCTCCCGCAAGTTGTTGCATCCGTTGCCAAGGGCCTCTTCCAGTATTCTGCCGAGTGCCGGGTAGGCATCCCTCAAATCAGGACCACCCAACTGGTTGCGCACCGACTCATGCAGGTTGTTCCATATGTGCAGTGCGCCTTTGCGCCGATTGAAGGCATCGAAAGCGCCCTTCAAGTCCCGCGAGGCCATCATTTTTTCGGGTTGGTCACCTATGTCGCCAGACTGAACAGCCGGGGGCTCGACAAGGTGCCACTGCTCGCTGATACAATCCGGAACAATCAACCGGTCCACGGCCCTGGTGGGGAAACGCGGCAAATTGCCCCCGATCACCGTGGCGGCCAGTGCCGGATGGGCAATCCGCACCAGTTCTTCACAGCCCGGCGCCACTTCTACCTGCAGGTGGGAGCGCATCCAACAGGCACAGCTAGCATGGTCTGTGGCCGAAATCAGCAGGTAACCCTGCTCTTGCCTGGGCCCCTGCTCCAGGAACCCTTCCAGCACCGGGTCTTCTGGCCCACTGAGCCATACAAGCCAGGGGGACAAGTCCGAAACCGCCTCCCAGCGGGTTGCAACGTACAGGCACTCTGCATTAATGGTTTGTCCGCCGGCCCACTGGTAGATTTGCTCACCGAGTTCGGGGATAGCAACACCATCCAGGACAAGCCCAACAGGTTGATGGCCAGGCCAGGGAACATGGGTAAAGGGCGACTCCCGCAACGACCAGGAATCCTGATTCATGAGTTTTGCTCCTCACAAACCGGGCAGGTTGCATTCCCCTTCCTGAGTGCCGCAACTTGGGATTCTACATTGATGGCCGGAGCGTTCTTCCGTTGTTCAACTTCCGCCAGTGCCTCCTGCTCGGGCTCGTGGGGCTGATCACCCTCAATAACCCTTGGCATTTGCGCCATCACCACGCTCTGTCCAGAACCGCTGCCTGGCGAACCACCAGAATTGATCTTGATGCCAGGCCCGGATAGCGTCACGCCGCTTGGGTCCAGTTTCAAAAAACTGCCACCCGCCGAAATGGTGATTTCAGCGCCGGCATCCAGCACCACTTTGGTTCCCGCCTTGTGGTGTACTTCAGTGCCCGCTTCGCTAAATGTTCCCTGGGAGGATTTCTGGTGGAATGTGCCGCCTATGTTCTGGCTGCAATCGCCTCCGATGGATTCCCGCTGTTCGCCATCGACTGTGCGATGCTCGTTGCCTTTCACATGACTGAAATCGTGGTTTTCCACAGTGCGATGACTGTAGTTCCGAATCACCTCCGTGCGGTTGTTCTCGGTAAGCAGGTCCAGATCTTTCTGGGCGTGTACGTAGATCTGTTCCTGATCGGCCTCGTCCTCAAACCGCAGTTCGTTACTGCCCTCGCCCTTGTGGGTTTTCGTTTTCAGGGTGGTGCGGGTTTTGTGCTCGGGCAGCCCATAGGGTGGCGTGTTGGTCACGTGATGGGTTCGGCCGGTGATGATCGGCTGGTCCGGGTCACCGTCCAGGAAGGAGACAATCACTTCGTGGCCGATCCTCGGTAGCGCCATAAAACCATACTGGCCGCCGGCCCAACCCTGGCTGACTCTCAGCCAGGCGCTGCTGTGTTCGTTATTTTTCGAGTAGCGATCCCACGGGAACCGGACTTTTACCCGCCCATGTTCATCGCAGTGAATCTCCTCGCCTTCCTGGCCGGTGACAATCGCGATTTGTGGGCCGTCCATCAGGGGGCGGTGTGGCGTCTGCGGGCACCAGGTCAGATCTGCAGGTATGGCCTTGAACTGGTTGTGGTACGTGGTGGGTTCGCTGCCGCCTTCCTCTTCCAGAGCCTGGGGCTGCGTTCCGGTGTGGATGATAGACGTTAGCAGCCACTCCCGATTGAGATTGTCACTATCGTGCTCGGTCAGTTCCACTTTCGCGCCGGGGCTGAAATCCGGACGGTTACTCTCGCCGGATGCGGTGCTGGCATCATTGCGAAGGGATTGCAGTCTGGCTTCGGTAAAAGGCTGGCCACTGGCGTCGGCCTTGAAGCGGCCGGGGTAGTCGTAGTGCTGGTAGTCTTCCCGGTGCTTCAGATCGCCAGAAGCATGCTCATGCATCAGGGCATAGGCGGGATTTCTGAAGGTGTAATCCTTCATTGCCACAGAGGCCACCCGCACCCGTTCTTCATACCGGAACCGATACACCGCCGGGCGCTGGGTGCTGCCGCCTGCTTTGGCGTTGTATGCTGCCGGCTCCAGTTTCGGAGCATCGCCATGATGGTCGGCGATTATAAGCGCCGACTGGGTGTCCCCGTCCACGCTCCCCTGTTCATAGCGGTAATGCCAACCCTCTTCAGCCGCGAGGCGTTCGAGAAAGGCCAGGTCGCTTTCCCGGTGCTGAACACAGTATTCCCGTTGCTCCGGCGTGCACTTCAGATCGAAGATCGAATCGATAATGCCGCGCTCTTCCAGGAGAGTGCGCACAATGGTGTCGGTGCCCTGGGTTTGGAAAATCCGGCTGTTGTGCATCAGTCCAAGACGCCAGAGCGGCGGCTGGATAATCAGTTCATAGCGGGTACGCCGGTGGCCGGCATCGCCTCGGACGAATTCGTTGACCACCCCGGTAAACCGCCGAAGAGGCATGCTGTCCTGCCAGATAACGAGATCTACTGGTTGCTCCAGAATCTCTGCAGCCTGAATGGAGGGGTCGGTGCTGGCCAGCTCAAGGTGACCCTGAAACACCTCGGACAGGCGCTCGGTCAGTTTAAAGCCAACCACTGAAAATAAATCTGAGGGGAGTCCGCCAACACGGGCGGTAAACTGCAATCCACTTGCCTGGGGCATATCTTCATTCCTTGAAGAGCAATCGGTTTTTAAGCTCGTCCTGAGCAGGCCTCCGATTATAGCCATCAAGCCGTAGAATGAAACCCCGGGGCCAGTCTTGTGTCGGCATGATGAGAGGTTGACCGGAAATCCATTCTGCTGCACCCTAATCTGGTTTCATTATGCAACCGGAGAGAACAAGTGAGCGAATACAAGAACCGAGCCGTCGTGCTCAAACAACGCCCACAGGGCGAAATCCAACAAGGCGATCTCGTTTTGGAAGAGCGTCCTGTCCGTTCCCCTAACGAGGGAGAAGTTGTTGCTCAAGTGCTCTGGCTTTCACTGGACCCCTACATGCGTCCACGCATGAACGATGCCAAGGGTTACATGGACCCCATTGGCATCGATGAGCCTATCGTCGGCGAGAGTGTTGCACGTGTTGTTGAGTCCCGCTCGGACGACCTGAAAGTCGGTGACCTGGTTACCTGCTACTCCGGCTGGCAGGAATACGTCACCTTCCCGGCGGACGCGCCGATGGTCTACAAAATTCAGCAACGAGACAATGTGCCCCTTCAAACCTACCTTGGCGTTGCAGGCATGCCAGGGCGCACCGGTTATTGCGGCCTTATGTACGTCGGCAAACCAAAAGCCGGCGAAACCGTGGTTGTCTCGGCAGCCTCCGGCCCTGTCGGCACTGTGGTTGGCCAAACCGCAAAAACAGAAGGTTGCCGGGTGGTTGGCGTTGCCGGTGGGCCTGAGAAGTGCGATTTCGTGGTCAATGAGCTGGGCTTCGACGCCTGCGTCGACTACAAGGCGGGGAACCTGGAAGCGGATCTCAAAGCGGCCTGCCCCGACGGCATCGACATCTACTTTGAAAACGTGGGTGGAGCCGTTACGCGCGGCGTTGCCCCATTGTTGAATGAGGGGGCCCGGGTGCCCATCTGCGGTTTTGTCTCTGCCTACAATGCAAAAGATATGGCCAGCGTGGAAACTCCCTTCCACGTGCTCGGGGCGCTTGATCCGGCGCCGGAGCATCGTTTTTTCCTCGTGACCGAATGGCAGGACCAGCATCAGGAAATCACGGACATCCTGGCCTCACGGGTTGCTTCCGGAGAACTGAAATACCGCGAAACCGTTGCCGAAGGGCTGGACAACGCCGTTGATGCCTTTAAGGGCATGCTCAAAGGCCAGAACTTCGGTAAACAGCTGGTTCACATTGCAGACTGACTGCAATACCTGAGACGCGTGTGGTCTGTGTGATTCAGTCCGAGATTTTCAGGAGCACCTTGCCGGTGTTCCTGTTCTCAGCCACATAGGCCATCGCCTCTTCCACCTCTTCTATCGGCCAGGTGCTATCGATCAGAGGTTCAATCTGGCCGGCTGCGAGCAGTGGCCAGACGTGCCGGTAGAGCGCCTGCATCACCTCGCCCTTATCCTCGACCGTGCGTGAACGGAGAGTGGAACCGATCAGGCGCTGGCGTTTGATCAGCATGATGCCCAGATCCACCTCGGCCATACGCCCCCCCATGAGTCCGATGAGCACAATGCGGCCATCGACGTTCAGAACCCGCTGATCTTCGGCAATATAATTGCCACCGACCGGATCCAGAACCATATCCACGCCACCCCACGCTGTAACAGCATCAACGAAGGAGCCTTCGTTCCGGTTCCAGACGCCACTGGCTCCCAGATTGCGACAAACCTCCAGTTTGGCCTTATCACCGGCGGTCGCAAAGACCGGATTGCCAAAGGCCGTTGCGAGCTGAATTACCGCGGTGCCAAGGCCGCTGGCACCCGCATGCAGGAGCACACGCTCGCCCGGTTTCAAGGCTGCTTCGTGATACAGATTCAACCAGGCGGTCGCAAAAACCTCGGGAATGGCCGCAGCTGTCTCCAGCGACACCCCTTTGGGAACGGGCAAAACCTGCACCGCGGGTACCACCACACGAGTCGCATAACCGCCGCCGGTCAGCAGGGCGCAGACTTCATCACCGGGTTTGAGATGGGTAACGCCAGATCCGACCGAAGCGATGCGACCACTAACCTCCAGCCCGAGAATATCGGATGCTCCCGGAGGCGGGGGATAGACGCCAGCGCGCTGCATGAGATCCGCACGATTGATGGCTGTCCAGACAACCTCGATTTCGACGTGGTCTGCGGGCGGTTCACCCGGTCCTTCCCAGGGCTCCCAGCTTAGATTGCCCCCGGTTACCTTGATTGCTTTGATCATGTATGACGTCTCGGCCTTGCTCATATGGGCACAGGATACCCCAAGTTTTCCGAGCATTGCACAAATGGCGCAAAGACAGGATCAGCCGGTAACTTCCAGGTTGGACAGCCACACACTCTGATAAGGTTTCAGGGTGATCGAGCCAGACAGATCATCAATAGTCATCCCGGAAATCAGATCCAGCCAATGATCGGTGCCGATGAGATTGATGTCGCTCAGCGCTACCTGCTGCACCTCGTTACTGATGTTGTGAATGCAGAAGATGGACTGGTCCCGGCGCATACTCTGGCGCCAGAAACCAAACAGCTGCAGGCCGAGATGCAGGGTGAACTGGGTGGCGTTCGGGTGAAACGCAGGTTGCTTACGCCGGATGGCAATCAGCCGTTTCAGCTCCTCGAACGCCTTACTGTGATGGCTCAGGGGATCTGCGAGCTTCTGCTCCAGAGTATCCAGTTGCCACTGGCTGCGGTTAATGGATCGAAGCCGGCCGGTGTGCTCCACCCGCTCCAGATCGTTCTCAGTCGCCAGCAGACTGTGAATGTAGAAGGCCGGAATCCCCTCAAGCGCCAGCATCACGGTGTGGGCGCAGACGAAGCGCTGCAACTGCCAGTGGTCCCGACCCGACTCCGCCGTGCCTTGCAGCGCATCGTACAGGGCGATGTTGATTTCGTAGGGCTGGTCGCGACCATCCGGCGTGCGCCGGTACGAGACCTTGCCGCCGAACGAGTCCATGGTGTTGATCAGCCGCTGCTTCTCTTCCTCCGTCAGCAGACCATCCGTTGGCCGCATACCCACACCATCGTGGGACGCAATAAAATTCAGATAGGTGGTGCCCATCTGCGCGGGCGGCATGCTCATCAGCCAGGTTTTCAGGTGCTTGCAGTCACCGGTAACCAGGGTATTGATCAGCAGGGGCGGCAGGGAAAAGTTATAGATTACATGGGCTTCGTTGGCGTTGCCGAAATAGGTGAGATTTTCGCGGTTGGGTACGTTGGTCTCGGTAATCACCACCGCATCCGGGCTGTGGTGCTCGATCAACAGGCGCAGGATCTTGATCAGCTCATGGGTTTGCTGCAGATGAATGCAGGGCGTACCCGGTTCCTTCCAGAGGAAGGCGACGGCATCGAGCCGGAAAATGATAATGCCACGCTCCAGGTAGCGCCGGATGATAGCAGCAAACTCGATGAGCACCTTCGGGTTGGCAAAATTCAGGTCAACCTGATCCTCACTGAACGTACACCAGACATATCGCTCGCCATCGTCGGTCTGGACCGGGTTAAGGAGCGGCGAGGTACGGGGCCGCACAACGGCACTCAGATCATCCCTTGGATTGCCCTCGAAGAAATAATCCTTGCCCGGGTCTACCCGTTTGCGGAAATTCTCGAACCAGCGGCTGCGGGCCGACATATGGTTGATCACCAGGTCCGCCATCAGCTTGTAATCCCGGGCGATGCCCTCGATATCCTCCCAGTTTCCGTGGGACTCGTTGACGGCCAGATAATCCATGACCGAGAAACCGTCGTCGGAGCTGTAGGGGAAAAACGGCAGAATGTGCACTGAAGAAATTGAATCTGACAGGCAATCCGCGAGGAACCGATGCAATGTCTGCAGTGGTTTTTCTTCCGCCCGCTGAACCGTGTCGGCATAGGTAATCAGCACCACATCCGATTCATCCCAGTTATTCTGGTGCGCAGGCGGCGGCGCCTGGTTGGGCTCCAGACCCATAGTGGTCAGCAACTGTTCGGCCAGAAATTCACAGTCCAGCTCTGGATAGACGACATCCAGCATGGAAACCAGCTTCGCTTTCAGAGCCTGGGTCATGGCCGGAATTCCTCATTATCCAACTCCACGGCCTCCAGCAACTGCTCCTTGATGTCGGGAATCGCGCTTGTGACCCGGTTCCAGCTGGGAATAAAAGGTGTGTCCATCGGGTTATCGAGGAAATAGGCGCCCGCCCGCATCACGTTCTGGGCGAACAGCTCCACCGCCTTCTCTTCCTTGTGTCGATCAAACGTCAGGCCGTTGATAATGGCGTCGTTCTGATAGGTCTCCACAAAATCCAGTGCAATACGGAAGTACGTGGCCTTGATAGTACGGAATTTCTCATTGGAGAAAATCTCACCGTTGGTCGCCAATTTTCGGAACAGAGCCTTGGCGATATCCATGCTCATTTTGGACAGGCCCTTGCTGGCATCTTCCGGTGAGAGTTCCTGATGCTTGTGATCATAGACATCGGCAATATCCACCTGGCACAGGCGGTTGGTGGCGTAGTTACGCTTCATCTCCGACAGCACACCGATCTCCAGTCCCCAGTCGCTGGGAATACGCAGATCATTGATCACATCCGTGCGAAACGAGAACTCCCCGGCCAGGGGGTACCGGTAACTGTCCAGGTAATCCAGAAAATCGTTGGGGCCGCAGACTTTCTTCAGCGCGCGGATCAGCGGTGTCACCAGCAGGCGGCTCACCCGTCCGTTCATTTTTCCGTCCGCCACCCGGGCGTAGTAGCCTTTGCAGAACATGTAGTTGAAGCCGGGATTGGCCACAGGATAGATAAGGCGGGCCACGAGGTCCCGGGAATACGTGAGGATGTCGCAGTCGTGCAAGGCGACGGACTTGCTGACACCGGAGGCCAGTACATAGCCAAAGCAATACCAGACGTTCCGGCCCTTGCCCATTTCCGTCGGTGCCAGGTTCTGCTCCCGAAGCTTCAGGTCAATGGCCCTGAGACGTGGCCCGTCGTTCCAGAGCACCTTGAAGTTCTGTGGTAGTTCGGAGAAGTACTCCAGAGCGTGGCGGTATTGTTCCTCGTTGGCTCGGTCCAGGCCAATGACCACCTGGTCCAGATAAGGCACCTTGCCCAGCTCATGCACGATATTTTTCAGGGCCGGCCCTTCCAGCTCCGAGTACAGGGAGGGCAACACCAGGGACATGGGCCGGGTCTTGCGAAAACTCATCAGCTCCGCTTCGAGTTCCTCTACCGGACGCCGAACCAGGTTATGAAGGGTTGTGATAATGCCATTCTGGTAAAAGTCGCCCATGGCGGCTCTCCTTTTTTATACCCACACTCAAACGGGTCAGTACCCGTACTCAAACAGGAGATTGAGCACGCACTCATTCCAGCCCTCGGGGCCGGGCTTGAGGGAGCGAATGGCGTGTTTTGCCGAAGGCAACCGAACCTCTTCGCTTTTTACGCCCCGGATCACCACCGGTATATCCGCCGATTCCAGCATCTGCTGATCGTTGGGGCTATCACCCAGGGCAATGGCCAACACTGGCCCATCGCCATACTGCTCCCGGTATTGCTCTTTGTATTTGTTTAGCAAGAACCGGGCCCCATCGGCTTTATCAAATATACCCATGGCATGGAGGAAACGTCCGCCTGCTACCAGGCGGAGATCCTCGGCACTCAGAGCCGCTTCAAACTCCGCCAGCTCCTGCTCCGAGCCCTGCCAGATCAATGGTTCGGTTCCCAGCCGCTCTTTGGCCCGCCCGGCCGCTGCCGGATCCAGGCCGGTCTGCGCTGCCAGTTCATCGGTAGACATGTCGGCAAAGCCCCTGAATCGCGCGCCCTTCTTCCGTTGCGTGCCCAGCACCTCAAGGACGCGTTCCCGGGTTGCACCAAAATTCACCACTTCTTCTTCCTCATTGCCCAGGGCGTGGGGCGGAATAACCACGGCTGCACCGTTTTCGACAATAAACGGATCGTTGTTTCCAAGTTCTTCCCTCAAAGCCCGGATCTCCGGCATGGTTTTGCTGGAGTTAAGCACCAGGGGAATATTGGCTGCCTTCAGCCTTTCCAGGGCGGGCCCCGCCGCGTGCCAGCGGTAGTCGTCGTGGTCCAGCAGGGTGCCGTCCAGATCCGAGAAGAGAATCAAATGGGGTCTGGCCATGGCCGGTCTCCGTTAGGCCTCGCGAAACTGCGGAAGGCCAAGGGAATGGTCCTCGGCCACGTTGATCAGAACATCAGCCCGCCCAGGCATTTCTGCGAGGCAGGCACGAGTAACCCGTTCATAGTGCATCACGAAGCGGCCGACTTCTTCGTCGGTCATAATGCGCAACTCCTGTGCACCATCATGGGGCCCGCCACTTTTTGGTGCATTGCGGATTTTATTTGCCAGCTTTTGTTCCTGGAGTCGACGCCACTCAAGAACACACGCCATGGAGGGAGCCTTCAACATGATCAGAAAATCGATTTCATCAAAAAATTTCCGGTATTCCCCTTTCAACTGATCATTAACATAGCTGCGCCAGACTCCGTCCGGGTCCTCGTTCTCCTCCAGAGGATTCATCGGCTGGGCAAGCGCACTGTCTTGCTCCGGTCGCGCATCAAGGCACCACCCCTCAAGAAGAATGACCTCCGCACTTCCCCCGAAGACAGGCCACTGATCCCGGGGAACCCGGTCGTCCCGCGACTTGTCGAATGCAGGAATCGGGGTGGCATCTTCAGGCACTGCACTGCGCAAGCGGTTCAAGACCTGTTGCCCGAGCGCAACGTCGTGTGTTCCCGGCACGCCACGGGTTATAAACAACGGGTGCACCCGTTCGGCGAGGTCCTGGCGTTCACCTCTGGTAAGGTAAATATCATCCAGGGAAAAATTGGCCGCAGACCGGTTGCGGTGGCGCAGCAGAATTTCCCGTAAAAAGAGTGTCAACGTAGACTTGCCCGTACCCTGGGCTCCGTGAATACCAACCACAATGGGTTGCTTTTCCGTATCATGGAGCGCACAGATTCGGTCTGCGAGCGGCAGAATGGTCTTTTCTACCGTTTCGGCGTAGGCATCGGGCAGGCCTTCCTGCTGAATCAGGGCACTGACGGTTTGTTCGAGCGAGCGATCAGACACGTTGGATTTCCGGTTTAATAGATTGTTGAAGAGAGACGGCAGCAGAATTCATACCAATGGGAGTATAGGCGTTTTATGAGTGGCAACGATTTTCGAATAGAGCATCGCTACCTGGAGCTCCCGGACAGCTTTTATACCCGGGTTCAGCCCTCACCACTGAAAAACGCAAAGATGGTGTGTTTCAACCACAAGCTCGCCGAGCAGATGGGCTTTCGCGCCGATTCCGAATCGGACTGGACCGGCGTGGGCGCAGGCTCTGAAATACTGGAGGGCATGGACCCGGTGGCCATGAAATACACCGGCCACCAGTTCGGCGCCTACAATCCGGAACTCGGCGACGGCCGTGGCCTGCTGCTATGGGAAACCGTTGGTCCCGATGGACGACGCTGGGACTGGCACCTCAAAGGCGCCGGCATGACCCCCTACTCCCGCTTTGGCGATGGCCGGGCCGTGCTTCGCTCCACCATTCGCGAATACCTGTGCAGCGAAGCCATGCATGGCCTTGGCATCCCAACCACCCGGGCACTGTTCATGGTGAGCGCCAAAAACCCGGTGCGCAGGGAATCCATCGAGACTGCCGCGACACTGGTAAGAGTAGCTCACAGCCATATTCGCTTCGGACACTTCGAGTTCGCCGCCCACCACGAAGGGCCTGAAACCGTCAAGACGCTGCTCGAACACGTGATCTCGCTGCACTTCCCCCACCTGATCAACCTGCCCGATGACGAGCGATACAGCCGTTGGTTCGAGGAAGTCATCGAACGCACGGCACGAACGATTGCCGACTGGCAGGCGGTGGGCTTCTGCCATGGCGTGATGAACAGCGACAACATGTCCATCATCGGCGACACCTTTGATTATGGCCCTTTCGCATTCCTTGATGATTTCGATGCCGGCTATATAAGCAACCATACCGACCAGGGCGGGCGCTACGCCTACAACCGTCAACCACAAGTCGGGTTCGAGAATTGCCGCTACCTGGCCACAGCCCTGCTCCCGGTAATGGAGGAGGACGACGTGCGCCGGGGGCTTCGCCGCTATGAAGTGGCCTACAACGAACGCTTCCTCCAGAACATGCGAGACAAGCTTGGCCTGATCATCGAGGATGAAGCGGACCTGAGCCTGATCATGGATACCTTCAGCATGATGCACGAGCACCATGTCGACTACACGGCTTTCTTCCGGGCGCTCTCGAATCTGCACAGCCATGGCCATGGGCCGGTGCGGGATCTGTTTGTAGATCGCAGCGTGGCAGGCCAGTGGCTGGAGCGTTATGAGGAGAGACTCATGAACGAAAGCCGCGCTCACGATGAGCGGGAATACGCCATGCGCCGTGTAAATCCGAAGTATGTGCTGAGGAACTATCTGGCCCAGCAGGTTATCCAGGAAGCGCAAAACGGGGATTACGAACCGATAAAAGCACTATTGAAGGTTCTCGAACGCCCCTATGACGAGCAACCGGAAAGTGAGGCTTATGCTGCATTGCCGCCGGATTGGGGCAAGCACCTGAATATCAGCTGTTCAAGTTGAGGTAGCTGCGCCAGTCAACGAAAAAGGGCCGGACGATATACTCGTCCGGCCCTTTTGTTTTTTCTGCAACCTACCGAGATCAGACCGCCTTGGCAGCAATGATCTTCTCGTGCCACTCCGCAGGACCTGTCTGGTGCACAGACGAGCCGCGCGAATCAACGGCGACTGTGACCGGCATGTCTTCGACCTCGAACTCGTAAATGGCTTCCATTCCCAGTTCCGGAAAGGCAACCACTTCCGCATTCTTGATGGCCTTGGAGACCAGGTAAGCGGAACCGCCCACAGCCATCAGGTAGACCGCACCAAATTCCTTGATGGCGTCGATGGCCACCTGACCGCGCTCGGCTTTACCGATCATTCCGGTAAGGCCGGTCTTTTCGAGCATGGTGTGGGTAAACTTGTCCATTCGGGTTGCAGTCGTCGGGCCTGCAGGACCAACGACCTCTTCGCGCACCGGATCAACCGGGCCCACGTAATAAATGAAGCGACCCTTCAGATCGACTGGCAGTTCCTCGCCTTTCTCGATCATGTCGACCATCTTCTTGTGGGCAGCATCCCGGCCAGTCAGCATCTTGCCGGAGAGCAGGACGGTTTCGCCCGGCTGCCAGTCCTTTACGTCTTCCGGGGTCACCGTATCGAGGTTCACGCGACGCACGTTGTCGCCGACTTCCCAGGTAATTTCCGGCCAGTCTTCCAGGCGCGGCGGCGTCTGCAAGGAAGGTCCGGTGCCATCCAGAGTGAAATGCGCGTGGCGAGTCGCAGCACAGTTCGGGATGATGGCCACCGGCTTATTGGCAGCGTGCGTCGGGTAATCCTTGACCTTAACGTCCAGAACGGTGGTCAGGCCACCCAGCCCCTGGGCACCAATACCGAGATCATTCACCTTGTCGAACAGCTCAAGACGCAGTTCCTCGGCTCTGTTCGAGGCACCGCGCGCTTTCAGGTCGTGGATATCGATCGGATCCAGCAGGGATTCCTTGGCCATTTCCATCGCCTTTTCGGCGGTACCGCCAATACCAATGCCCAGCATGCCAGGCGGGCACCAGCCAGCCCCCATCTGCGGGACCATTTTAAGAACCCAATCGACAACCGAATCGGACGGATTCAGCATCGCGAACTTGGACTTGGCCTCTGAACCACCACCTTTGGCAGCCACGTGCACTTCAACCGTATCGCCCGGAACCATCTTGTAGTGGATGATAGCCGGCGTGTTATCACCGGTGTTCTTACGCTTGCCGTCCGGGTCATCCAGAATAGAAGCGCGCAGCACGTTGTCCGGATGGGTGTAGGCGCGACGCACCCCTTCGTTGATCACATCATCCAGGGGTAGCTCGCAGTCCCACTGAACGTTCATACCAATGTTGACGAATACCGTCACAATACCAGTGTCCTGACACAAGGGCCGATGACCTTCCGCACACATGCGCGAGTTGATCAGGATCTGGGCCATGGCGTCCTTCGCCGCCTGGGACTCTTCCTTTTGGTAAGCCTCATACACACCATCAATGAAATCTTTCGGATGGTAGTAGGAAATGAACTGCAGCGCGTCCGCTACGCTTTCAATCAGATCGTCCTGGCGGATTACGGTGGTCATAGGCGCCTCATCAGCTTGATATCGTTATGTCGTGTCATCAAAAATCGGGAGGCGAGAGTTTACCAGAAAATCGGTTTGGCGAGTGATTCGACAGATGGCGAAGCAAGGATTAAAACCCGTGAACAACGCCACCAGAAAAAGGTATCATCCTAACCAAACTAGAATAACACCGCAGGAGGCACCGTGACTGACCTTGTCCTCACCGAAATCAAAGCCCGGATTCTCATCGTTCGACTGAACCGGCCAGAGCGCAAGAACGCCCTCACCCACGCCATGTACACCGCCATGGGCGATGCTCTGGAACAAGCCAGGGATGATACCAAAATCCGGTGCGTACTCTTTACCGGCAGCAGCGAGTGTTTCACCGCAGGCAACGACCTGGGCGAGTTTGCCGCCGGCTTGCCCGGTGATTTCGAACAAACGCCCGTAGGTCGCTTTCTTTTGTTACTGGCCAGTGCAACCAAACCTGTGGTGGCGTCGGTCAATGGCGCGGCAGTCGGCATTGGAACCACCATGTTGCTACACTGCGATCTGGTATTCGCCGGCAACAACACGGCATTCCAGATGCCCTTTGCCAGCCTCGGCCTGTGCCCTGAAGGTGGCTCCAGCCTGCTGCTTCCCTCCTGGATTGGCCGGGTGCGCACCGCGGAGCTGCTGATGCTTGGTGGTGCCTTCTCGGCAGAGGAAGCTCTTCGGCTTGGCCTGATCAACCGGGTTTGCGAACCTGAGCAGACCGAAGCCAATGCCTTTGAAGCCTGCCAGCGGCTCACTGAAAAAGCCCCGGCGGCGATTCGAGCCACCAAGGCGCTTCTTAACAAGCCAACCCTGGAAGCACTCCGGGAAACCATGTTGGAAGAGGGACAGCTGTTTGCAGAGCGTCTGAAATCCCCGGAAGCCGCCGAAGCCTTCCGGGCCTTCATGGAAAAACGTGCGCCGGATTTCTCGCGCTTCGAGTAAACCTCGACTGCGCCTCAATTTCCCTGTTGCCGGACCTCGACAAACCGTTATCCGGCAACTATTTTTCTCAAAGGCCGAACTCCAACTGTGCGGGGAGGATTCAATCCAGAAGAATCACACTTTTGGCTGATCAACACTTGCCATACTGTCGCTATAGTCAGAGATACAGAAATTGGCTTACAGCGCTGGCTACAATTTCAGACAACAGTTTAAGCAGAACAGGCCACTGACAACGGGCTTACCGGATCAGACCGGCCCCGTCAGCTGCCGAACATAACGACACAACAACAGGAAAAGGTTCCACCCATGTTCAAGAAAACTCTAATAAGTCTTGCCGTGGCGTCTTCCGTTGGACTTACAGGCTGCTTTGATAGCGGCGAGACGGGGGCGAATGCCAATCCGGATTATCTGATTGAAGATACAACGATTGATACATCAATCGTACGCCCCATCTACGATCCCAACCCGATCGCGGCCGATCCGAAATTCCCGATCAATGCGGACTTGATCCTGTTGTTGGGCGCCACCCAGAGCGCCAACTATGACTTCACAGGGCTCTCTGGCGGCACTTCTCCAGCCGATGATGCGGTAAACGATCTTTCCGGCTTCTCTACCTCCGGCGCGTTCACACTGAAGTTTGACGGATCCCTGAATCCTGTATCCGTTCAGGCCGGCGCCACAGTATTCCTGCTGCCAGTCAATGTGGCAGACGCCGTAGAGGGCGTTCCTGAGGCTCTGCCGAATACCAATCCATCCGGCATTATCCAGTCAAACCCGTTTGATCTTGCTGCAATTCCCAACTTCCGCGCTGATGTGGTGAGCGTTGACGGCGGCAGCGATAACGCAATTCGAATCGTACCTCTTGAGCCTCTCGCCGAGGGCCAGAAGTATCTGGTGATTGCAACTAATAACATCGTTGGCGCTGACGGACAGCCAATTGAGCGGTCTGTTCAAGACGTAAATCTTGCCGATGGTGTACTGGGCAACCCAGCCCTAGCTAACGTGAAATCGATCCTGCAGGCCTCAGACGCCCTGGCGAACGGTTTCCTCGCTCAGGCGATTCCTCAGGACACCCCAGAGTCGGCACTTGCCTATACCTTTACCACCAATTCTGATACCGACGTGTTGCGCGCTATGATGGCGCCGGCCGCATTTGGAAACGCGTTGGGTCAGAAAATCGGCTTTACAGCTCAGTTGAAAGCCGTCAGAGACAATTATCCGACGCTCAATTTCTCTCAGTTGACCACCAAACTCGGTGAAATTGCACAGCTTGCTGCGGACCTGCAAGCGGGCGACATAGATCCAAGCGACCTGGATGCCCAAGAGCTGGCAGCAATAACCGCTCTAGCTACTGTCGGCCCTCTTACAGAGCCAAGTGACCTGCAAGCAGCAATCGGTGCAGAAATTGGTGATACGCTTCATTTGCCGGTTCCCAGACCCTCCTTCTTTAACGCAGCTGAACCGGCGACTGATCTAGCTACTATCCAGGCATTGGCAGCAGACCCAACCAATGCTATCGCGCAGGCTGCACAGCAGGTGCAGGTTTCTGAAGGTGCCATCGCTCTGCCGTACTTCCAGTCACTTCCGGGTGAAACCGGAGCTGGCATTGTGACTGGCAGTTGGAGCGGAAGCACAAGCCTGGAAGAGGATCTGAATGAGAACCTGGCACCCGGCCAGACCGTTTTCTCATTCCTTCGCGACATTGACGGCACGCTGAACGTGAATGGGTATTTCCCGTTCCCAGAGCAGAATGCAACCACGACTGTCCCTGTGGTGGTGTTCAGCCCGGTTCTCGATGGCAGCCCAGCTCAGCCGGCCGCATGCGCGGGAACCAATGGAGCTGGGAAACCCGAAGGAGTAACCATTTTCCAACACGGCATCACGGTAGATCGCAGTGTTTCCATGCTGCCCGCTATCCTTCTGGCACAAAGCGCATGTCAGACTGTCGTGGCGATCGACCAGCCACTTCACGGCCTCGCAGGTGCTTCAACGGGCACTGTAGCAGGACTATCTGCTCTTGATGCGGACGCACTTACCACAGATGTAGAAGCTGCTATCAACCTTCTTGATCCCAATGACCCAAACCAAGCAGCAGTCATTGCCCAGCTCAACGCACTGATTTCGGCTGACTACATTGGTGAGCGTCATTTCGGATACACCGCTAATGCCTCCCTACAGCCGGTTCAGGCGCCGTTGGCCGATATCTCATCAGGTAGTCTGTTTATCAACCCGCTCAATATGATGAACATTCGCGACAACCTCCGTCAGGGCGTTGTCGATCTGCTTAACGTTGCGGCATCAATTCAGACCTTTGACATCAATAAGGATTTCGCACCGGGCGACCTGGCTGATGTGCCGGTGAACTTTATTGGCCACTCTCTTGGAGGCATCTCCGGAACTGTCTTTGCCTCTCTGGCAAACGACGCGACCTTGAACGCCACTCTCAACGGCACGTATGTGCAGGCCGGAGTTCCTCTTTCGAACTTCACATTCCCGACGCTTAACTCGGTCGTATTGCACAACACCAGCGGCCAAGTTACTCGCCTGATCGAGAACTCTCCGGCCTTCTCCGGCCAAGTTCTTGGTGGGCTGGCTAACGCCGGTGTCACCCAGGGAACCTCTGATTTCGAGAGCTTCTTTTACGTCTTCCAGTCAATCTCAGATGCCGGCGATCCGGTGAACTTTGCGAAAGGTCTTGGTGCTTCTACCAGCAACCTTCTGGTCACAGAAGTTGTTGGCGACACCACGGTTCCCAACGAAGCCAACGTCAATCCGCTCAGCCCGGCGTTCTCTGCACCGCTGACAGGCACTGAGCCTCTGATGGCACTCCTTGATCTGGGCGCTGGAGGCAGCAACCTCGCTGATGGTAATGACCTGAACCTGCTGCAGGCGGGCGACACCTCAGGATCACCCACCCCAGTGGCTGTGTTCTTCGATGGCAGCAACCCTTGCACAACTGCCAATCACGGAACCTTTGTCGCACCAATCGTTCCGAATGAAGCGTGCGGAGGTGCGGCAGACACCAGCGCCGCCTTCAGCGTGATGGTGACCCAGACCGCCCGGGCCTTAAGCGGTCTGTCCGTGCCGGCAACACCGAGCAACATTGATGCTCTCGGAACCAGTCCTACTCTGGCGAACGCACTCGATCAGGACGAACAGGCTGCTCCGTAAGGACTAGCTTCTGCCTACAAGCCCCGGCATCGCCGGGGCTTTTTTTTGGCGAGCCCCCACATGGGTCAGAGACGAACCATCAACACATCGAAGAGCCTCCACCCCCCCAGAGCTCTTGCAGCAATGCAGCCGCACACATTGTTGGGACAACCATAAATTCTGAAGATGTTTGACGGCGCCCAGATAGCCAGAGGAACAGGCGTGTAGCGGAGGAAAGGTGGCTAGAAAGCAGGGACTTGCTCGCTTTACAAGTGGTTAGATCGCGCTCTTAATTGAACTCAACGGCATGACTAAGAGCAACAAAAAACGCCGCACTCGTCAGAGCGCGGCGTTTTCATTCTGGTTTAAGTCTTAATCTGAAGAAATAACAGTCTCACCCTGCGGCAACAGGTTTGCCTGAATATCTTCCTCAGTAAAGAACAACTGGCGGTAGTCCTTGTTGGAATACTGCTCGCTCTGATCACTGAAGAATGGTGACATGGCATCCGTAGACTGGGAATAACTCACGAGGCCATAAGCCTCCGGGCCATTGTCCGTAAATTCCAACCCGAAGTGCCAGCTAGTACCCCTGGCCATCAGCCAACCGTCGATGCCATCAGAGCCGTCTGATAGCCCTGCTGTGTTATCGATGGTTGAAGGTGCAATCCGCGGGAACCGGGTATCCTCCAGGAACGGATCTGTCACCACACCGATCGCATTGAAAGCCCCGTCAATGCTGCCGTCACCGCCGTGCCAGGGAATTGGCTGGGTCTGGAAAACGGGAGTCCCACCGGAACCGGGAACCACACCACCGGAAGCGCGGTAATATTGCAGGTCGCCCAATGCATCAGTCGGCAAAATTCCCTGAGACTGCAGAGCAGTCACACCATCAGCAAGCGCCAGAAGCATCGTGTCGCTCGCTGTACCTGCATTCTCGTCGGAAGGATCCGCCGGTGTGCCTACAGGGTCAGCCGGGCTAAACGGCGTTGTCAGATCTGAATCCAGATCATTACGATAATTCGCCATGAACACCCGGAAAATATGAGCGCCCACGCTGTCCCGATTGTACAGGCCATCCCAAGTGCTCAGAGATTGGCACCAGGAAGACAGATCGACGCCATTAACTGCCGTACTGCCAATCGCATCACAACGCTGCAAAAGCTCCGGCAGGAACTGTTCTGCATACCAGGCCCGGTTGTTCCAGATCACGCCGATCAACTCTTCTGCACTGAACTTTCCGTCCTGTCCAGCTGGAAGCGGCGCATCCGGAAAGCCAGGATCCATCAGATTCTGAAGCATCTTGATGCCCAGGCGCGTCCGAGCATTGATAGGGGCTTTTTCATCACCAAACAGAGGTGAGAAGCCTGTCAGGAACTCGTCCGGATTGGTTGACCAGTAGCTGCTGTTGGAGTTCTGTACCCAATCCGATCTAACCAGTTTTGGCTTCTGGTCATAAGGCACCAAAGGACCACAAGCGGTCTCCACCCAGTCCTCCTGGGAGAGTCTGCCGTCGAGCAACGTAACGCCCTGGTCAAAGAGGCCAGCGTATGCTGCACTGCCTGCCCTTCTGAAATTCACGAGCGCAATGGCTTTCTCGGAAAGGTTCGGTACCGAGCTGCTGTCGATGTAGAACGCATTGCCCTGATCATCCGCATAGGTGGTATTGGTCCAGAGGGTCGAGCCGCAGTTCTGGAAGACACTCTCGAACTCTTCAAGATTGCTCGCTCGACTCATGCCCAACCAGGTGTCCAGAAGGCCGCCAGTGTTGGCATTGGCGTCACGATAGGTGTGCGCGACCAGTGAAGAACTGTTCAGAGCCCCATTTTGTCCCCATGCTGGCAGCTGATTGCTTACAGCGTTGGCCGCAATCATGGGACCGTATTCAGAGAAGTAAAAAGTTCTTTCAAGCGTTATCGTCTGAGGCCCCATGTTGACCTCAATCTGGTAAGTCTCTGTGGTAATTGGCTTTTCAACCCCGTCCTTCACGTAGGTCAAGTTATCTCCATCCTTCAGCACCAGCTCATACCAGGTAAAGCGGCGACTGGTCGTTACTGTGTGAGACCAGGCAAGATTCTCATTGAAGTTGATCAACGGGATCGCCGTACCCAGCAGTCCAGCGCCATGAACATTCAGGTAACCCGGCACGGTCATCTGAACCTCGTAGAGGCGCCGATGTCCTGTGTAAGGGAAGTGCGGGTTCGCCAAGAGAGCGCCCCGGCCCTGCTCGGTCAACTCGCTACCAATACCCCACGCGTTACTGGCAAGGCCCATATCCGCGAAATTAGTCTGTGATTGCGCGCCAGCCTCTGCAGTTGCCACAACGTTCTTGAGAAGCTGATTGACCTCATCAACATTGGTCACCGAACTTACCGGTGTCGGTGCCGGGCTCTCTCCGGGAGGAACTGCGAGGAAAACCGCCCCTGTGGCAAACAGCGCACCGCTGGCGTACTGACCAACAATGCGATAATGAGCCAGCAAATCCACCGGCGTTATCGGTTTAACCCAATCCTGATCCGCACATTCTACAGGGAACTGAGAGGCATCGGTTTCGTTGACGTACCGGTTGTACCCCTCTGTAAAGCCCTCAATGAGCGCTCGACTCTCAGGGCTCAGATTAGGGAACTCGGCTTCAGCGCCGGCGTATATTTGTTGTGCCTTGTAGCTGAAGTCATTGATGATGTTTAGCCCTACGCTAGCGCCGGGCGCAAACTCGACATCCGGCCCAGGCCCAAAATACTTGGCCCTTTCGCTTCGGGCCTTTACAACCGCCTCAGCAAGCATACAAACATTGTCCTGCGCCTGCGCATAGCCATGCCCGAAAGCCGCAGATTTCAGGTCGTCAGCGACGATATGAGGCACGCCGCCGGTAGTTCGACGGATGGTCGCCTCTAGCTGACCATCAGACGGAAAAAGATTGGGATCCACCTCGGCCTGTGAGGGGCCGGAAGAGTCGTTATCGCTATCAAAACAACCTGCCAGCAAAGTACTGCCAAGCAGGGCGACAGTGAGACTGAGGGCGTGTCTGCCACTCGGGGTTTTCCTGAGCTTCATAGTGTATTCCTTGTATTTGTTCACTACGGTTCCACCGTTTCCGGTGACATTTATAAAACTAGCAGAGCCCTCCTTTTCAGCCAGACAAAACTGAACACTTATTCACGTTATTTTCTTCTAAAGAAACTGATCGTTATCAGCTCCGAGCATTTTCCCGATCCGGGACGTTTCCGATGGCGTTTTCTCGAACTTGATCGGGAATCCGATCTGCGGTTGTTGAGTGCCATCCCCCCTATCAACACCAATCACCATGTCCCTGGCCTTCAGCTGTGGGTGCTCGGCGGCCTCCGAAATGGTCAGAACCGGCTCCACGCAGGCATCCTCGTCGGCAAAAATCTCCTGCCACTCCGCCAGGGGTTTCTCTGCAATCTTTTCTTTCAGAACCGCTTTAAGGTGTTGCTGATGCTCAGGATTCTGGCTCATGGCGAGGCTGGTTACCTCAGAGATCCCGAGGGTGTGGAACAAGCGGGAAGCAAACTGCGGCTCGAGACTGCCAACTGAAAGCCAGCGACCGTCGCGCGTCTGGTAGTAGTCGTAAAAGGAGCCGCCGTTCAGCAACGCGCCTTCCGGCTTCTGTTCCTGGCCTCCGGCGAGGCAGGCCGCCCCGGCCATGGCGTTAAGCGCGAACGCGGCATCCGTCATGCTGATATCAACAAACTGCCCTTCTCCGGTTTGTTGCCGGTGAATTACCGCAGCCAGGATGCCCATCACGGCATGGTGAGAACCACCAGCCACATCCGCAATCTGTATACCCATGGGTGGCGGGCCGCTGTCGGCTCGGCCGCAGTGGCTGCTGACGCCCGCCAGGGAGAGATAATTGATGTCATGGCCTGCACGGTCCTTGTAGGGGCCGGTCTGCCCGTAACCGGTAATGGAGCAATAGATGAGACGAGGATTGACTGCCTTGAGGGCCTCGTAGCCAATGCCGAGCCGGTCCATCACTCCCGGGCGGAACTGCTCGATAACAATGTCATGGTCTTTGACCAGCTCCAGGACTTTCTCCCGACTCCCCGGCTCTTTGAGGTTGAGACCGAGCGACTTCTTGCCTCGATTCAGAAAACCATGAGCCGTGCTCACCCCCGCATCATGGGGCGGCATCACCCGTGTCAGATCCACCCGGTCCGGTGCTTCCACACACAAAACATCTGCCCCCATGTCGGCCAGCAGCATGGTGGCGTAGGGGCCGGGCAACAAGGTACTGAAATCCAGAACTTTCAGCGAAGTCAGAGGACCCGCCATGATGATCTCCTTTTTATTATCAGAGTTGTCCGAATAGCGTTCGTTTCCTTCATGCTGCCCGGTTTTGCCAACGGGGCCAACTGCCGGTTCCGTCATTCCGATTGGCCGTTTCTACCAGCCTGTCCGGACGGCTTCGGTTGCATTGTTCTGCCGGGGTTTTATGATGGGTTTCGTTTTTATGGAATGGCGAGCGTGATGTCCGATCTGACGGTTTCGAAGCACTTTGTTCAGGCTGCCCTGGGGGGTGCTGAAAGACTTGGTTTTGATACCCGGGAAATGCTCCGGGAGGCAGGAATCTCGCCCGATCTCCTGCGTATCGAGATGGCCCGAGTCAGCAGCGACCAGTTCAGCCATCTTATGCAGGTGCTCTGGAACCGGATGGGGGACGAGTTTATGGGGCTTGGGCCCAGGAGGGCCCGGACAGGCACCTTCGCCACCATGTGTGCGCTGGTGATTGACTGCCCCAACCTGGAATCGGTGTACCGGCAAGCCTTCCAGTTTTCCCGGCTCTTCGAGCCCATGGTATCGATGGAGCTCGAAATCGGCGAGGACAAAGCCCGACTGGTGGCCAGGATGGAAGGCGAAATAAACGATCCCAGTTTCTTCTTGAGGGAAAGCATCCTCGTAATCTGGCATCGCTTGGGAAGCTGGCTCATCGGGCAACCGATAGAACTGGAAAAGGCGGAGTTCGATTACCCCCGGCCGCCCCACGGCGACGAATACCGGCACATTTTCCACTGCCCCCTGGCGTTCGAATCCGACAGGATTGCCCTCACCTTCGACAAACGCTTCCTGTCTGCGCCAGTTATCCGCGACAGGCCGGAGATGCGGCAATTCCTGAAGACGTCGCCCGCAGACCTGCTGTCCCGGCCTGACGAGAGCAACACCTTTACGGGGCGGATTCGTGCGCTGATCGGGCGAGATTTCTCAAAGCCGTTACCGGATTTCGAATGGATTGCCGCAGAGCTACATACCAGCCCGCAAACGCTGCGTCGCCGGCTGAAGCAGGAAAATACCTCGTTTCAGGAAATCAAGGACCTGCTACGGCGGGATATGGCGATTTACTACTTGAGCCGGCAGGACCTGCCCATCAACGACATCGCGGCCAAGGTTGGCTTCACCGAGCCCTCAACCTTCCACAGGGCTTTCAAGAAGTGGACAGGGGTGACGCCCGGCGCATACCGGGAGGGCGAACGAGGCAACCTCCCTGATTGAATCAGGATCCGGACGGTAGCTGAAGTGTCCGGATCAACTGCCCCAGCGTCTCAGCAATCTCCTGAACTCGCTCACGGTTCGCGGCCAGTTGAAGCAGGCGGGAGCCATCCCTTGGATCGTAAACCCAGCAAGTTGAAACAGCGGCTTCACAACGCCATTCAACCTGGGGGTTAATGCCAAACACCGACATCGGCTCGGTGCTCCTCAGTATACGGCCATCTTCGGCTCGCCTGATTTCCTGCACCTGAATCTCGTCTCCCTGGGTTCCCAGGCGATATTCCACATCTGCCGGCCGGTCCAGCCGCACCACTGCCTGATCACGGCGCCAGCCTGCGAGTTCAAGAAGGCTGTTGATATGAAGGGTCAAGGCTTCACGGTCTGAATCCGCCAGATAGAGCTTGCGCAGTGACTCAACGCGGCCCTCACCCGCTGGTTCAATAACCGCAACCGGCTCGCTTTCGCCAGCAGCCTGGGGTGCGACAGCGTTCTGTCGCCTGGTCTTCTCGATAGAGGTGATCAGCTGAAGGGATTCCTGATAGTGGGCTCCCTCCGCACCCGCCTGGCTTACATAGGTCTCAAGGGCCGACTGGGCCTCGTTCAAATGGGAGGACTGGAGCATCACCCTGCCCCGATAAAAATAGTAGTCTTCCGGCTTTTCCCCCTCCAGTTGCTGCAACCGGTTGAGGTATTCCGCAGCCTCACCCCAGTTCTCTGCAACAACGGCCTCTTCCGTGGCCAGCATCAACCTGCGGGTTTCATGTTCGGGCGCCAGCGCCAGCGCCGGCCCCGCCAGGAGCACCGAAGCCAGGGCGGCCCCGAGGACAAAACAGCGACCTGTTCCAAATAATACTGCCATGGCATCTACTCCTGCTCGTTATCTGCACCAATCGCCTGCTCCTCAGAATCAGGCCGGTCGTCGTCCCCGGAATGAAGGAATTCGTCGGAATCGTCCACTTCCGCCTGATCCATGATCCCCTTGGGCAATTCTTTCTTGACCCGAACACCCAGCTCAACAAAGCGATTGGCCTGCGAGATCAGGTTACCCCGCCCGCGGGTCAGGGTGTTCATGGCCGAGTCGTAGGTTCCCTGGGCGGTATGCAACTGGGTGCCGAGGCGTTCCATCGCTTCCACGAACACCCTGAGTTTGTCATAAACCGCGCCTGCCCGCTCGGCGATTCGTCGGGCATTCTGGCTCTGACGCTCATAACGCCAGATGTTTTCGATTGTTCTCAATGTTGCCAACAAGGTTGTTGGAGTTACCACAATAATCTTTCGCTCAAAGGCTTCTGCGAAAAGGTTCTCGTCCTGTTGAAACGCCGCCACAAAGGCAGGCTCGATTGGCATGAACAAAAGCACGAAATCCGGCGAATGAAGGCCATGCAGTTGGCTGTAGTCCTTTTCACTCAACGTACGGATGTGATTTCGAACGGCCTCAACATGCTGTTTCAAAGCCTCTTCCCTGACCACGGAATCCTCGTCTTCCGTGACCCACTGCTGGTAAGCCACCAACGACACCTTGGAATCAATGATCAGGTTACGGTTGTCTGGCAGATGCACGATGACATCCGGCCGATACAGCTGATTATCGCTGTCCCGATAACTGCCCTGGGTGTCGTATTCAACCCCCTTACGGAGGCCGGACTTTTCCAGTACACGCTCGAGAATCAGCTCACCCCAGTTGCCCTGGATTTTCTTGTCGCCCTTCAGTGCGCGGGTCAGGTTGGCGGCTTCTTCGGTGATCTGTCGGTTCAGGTCCTGCAGTGATTTGATCTCACTGCGCAGGGCCTGACGGTCCCGGGTTTCATTGGTGTACACGTCTTCGACGCGCTTTCGAAAGTCCTGCAGCTGATCCCTGAACGGATTAAGCAGGGTATCCAGGCTGGTTCGTGTCTGCTGGCTGAAACGCTCGCTCTTCTGCTCGAAAATCTTGTTGGCAAGGTTTTCAAACTCCTGCTTCAGGGCGTCACGGTTACGCTCAAGCAGCTCCAGCTTCTCACTGGCTGACCGGCGCTCCTTATCAATTGTCACTTCCTGCTCCCGGAGCGACATGCGGGCCTCACCCAGCGCTTCGGACAGCTCTTCCGCCTTTGCCCTCAGGGTCTGACGTTCGCTTTCCACCTGCGCAACGCGCTCTTTCCGGCTCTCCAGCTCCGACTCAAGCCCGGCCAGTCGGTTCTCGAGGTTTGCGGCATGCTGCCTCCAATGTTCGACGTCCTGCTCAAGTCGACCATTCCTGCCCCAAAGCCCTTTCAGAACGACCAGAAGAATCAAAACAACCATCAGCGCCGCCATCAGATCAGGACGGGATAACATCTGTTCCATGATGGCTTCAGGCACCTGGCAATACTCCTGTTAAAACTCTTTTCAGATGAATGATCGGTACGATTCTGCTTGAACACAGTCTAACCCACGCAGGGAACCTTTTGCCCGGCGCACCGTCAAGTTGACTGGTGCTGCCAGTAAGGACCACGACTGTTTGGCAATAATTCGAAGCCCAGGCATCTAGCTCTGGACGCCCAACGTAATATCGTCTAAAAGGGTAAAATGTTCACCCGCCAAGTGGTTATTACCCTTTGGTAACCGTAAGACGGGCACGGACGGGATCAGAAATGGATAACAGATCATGCTGAAAGAATTGTGGCGAAAGCTGGGGGCGGAGTTTCTCCACGATGACGGCTCCAGTCAGGACAGCCAATCCGGATTGTTCGGCACAGGCGCGTCCGGCAACAAGGAAGCATTCAGAATCCTGCCGCACATTACCCACACTGGCGAGTTTCACCTCGAGCGCCTCACCGGCCTGCTTAAAACCCGGTACGGAAAGAGTTTCGGGATGCCTGCCAGCAGTGCCGAAAGCGACGAGAACATCCGGGAGCTGATCAGTTTTGCCGCCCGAATTCAGGATCAGGATGTGCAGCGCGAACTGCTGCTTTTCTACCTCAATTGCTCCCCCGTGATTCAGGAATACCTGCGTGCTGAAACCGTGCTCGGTGAAGGACATTTCGTGTCACGGTAAACACTACCGCCCCTTAACCATCTGTAAATCAACCACACAGGTTGGATGTTGTATACTTCCATTCCGTTTTTATCCGGTTTCACATGCACAGACCGTCATCACCGTTCCCACTCGGGTATGACAGGCTGCCAGCTCAGGGGTTATTCATGGGTTTGAAATGTTTTCGGGCTGGACTGCCTAAACCTTCCTTCATCGCACTCGCAGGCATCCTCACACTGACGGGATGTTCGGCAGACCGTTATTTCATGGTTCCCAAAACAGACCTCAATGAGCTTCAGGGATCCGTCAAGAGCCAGCGTGCTACTCTGGTTACCATGGAAGAGAATGCAGCGACTCGACACGAGCAAGCCGTTGCCCAGACCCGCTCATCGACTCAAACCATACTGGACGCGATCGCCACCCAGGTAGAAAAGCCCGAATGTCCGCCCGTTCAGGTCCAGAAGCAGTGCCCCGCAACAGACAACTCAAAAGGCCGCGCTGATCGCCTGAAGGGGAAAGTCATTGTCGGCGAGGTAGAGAATTTCTACCTCGCGGGTCCCGGCTTGATCTACAAAGCTCGAATCGACAGCGGCGCCGAAACTTCCTCCATCGACGCACGCAACATCACGCGGTTTGAGCGGGATGGCAGCAACTGGGTGCGGTTTGATGTACCCGTTCCCGGCGCCGACAAGTTCGTGACCCTGGAGAAAGAAATCTCCCGTCGTGTCCGGGTTATTCAGGCCAGCGCGGACGAGGCTGAGCGCCGTGTTGTTGTCGAACTCCAGTTCTTTATTGGCGACCATCGGCAGGTAGCCGAGTTCACACTTGCCGACAGAACAAACCTGACCTACGAAGTTCTGATTGGCCGCAATATTCTGCGTGACGTAATGCTGGTCGATGTCGGCAAGGAGTACGCCACCGAATTGCCTGAATCCATCCGCAAAAGCAACGGGAACGAATCGTGACCACCCGCTCGCGCCTGCCGTTTTATATTGCCGTTTTTCTCCTCATCGCAGCGGGCATTTCGCTTGCTGTCTGGAGACACATTGAGCTTGGCATACCCTGGCTGACAGGCGAGCAGCGTCCTGTCTGGATGGTCGAGGCCCGAATCGATTTTGACGCCGGCGACGGATCAGTGCTTGCCAGCCTCAACATACCCGAGCAACCCCCGGGATTCCGTATCCTTACCGAGCAGGCTGCATCACCTGGCTACGGCTTCTCTATCATCGACAGCTCGGGAAGCCGCCGGGCGGAATGGAGCAAGCGGGAAGTCTCCGGACCGCAGACACTGTACTTCAAAGCCCAGTTTATTCCGGACGCTAACGCTCAACCGGAAATTCCCGTGCGGGAACCGAAAACACCGAGGACCTTTTGGGAGGAACCCGAAGCCACAGCCGTTCAGGAAATACTGGACCAGGCCAGGGCCCGTTCGAGTACTCCAGAAAGCATGACCCGAGAGCTTATCCGGCTGATGCAGCCCGACACCCGCACCCAGAACACCACCCTGCTGGTCTCGGAAGAGAACTACCTGGACCTTCTGGTCGATATGCTCAACCATAGCGGTATCGCTGCCAGGATAGCCGACGGCCTCAGGCTTGAGGATGCGCGCAGGCGGCAACAGCTGATGCCCTACCTGCAAATCTACAATGGCAAACAGTGGCTCACCTTCAACCCGAAAACCGCTGAACAGGGCGTACCTGACGATCTGTTGCTCTGGCGCCAGGGCTCTGCTTCTTTGCTGGATGTCGTGGGCGGGGAAAACTCCGAAGTGAGCTTCTCCATGCTCCGGCAAACTGTTCCGGCCCTGCAACTGGCGACCATGGAATCCGCCTCCAACGGCCTCGGTTTCCTGAGCTTCTATGAGCTGCCCATTGAAGAACAAAGCATGTTCCGGATGCTGCTGTTGCTGCCACTCGGTGCACTCATGGTGGCCTTCATGCGGATCGTCATCGGCATCCGTACCTCTGGCACTTTCATGCCCGTGCTCATCGCCGTGGCCTTCGTCCAGACAACTCTGGTGCCCGGGCTGATTGCTTTCCTGTCGGTTGTCGCCATAGGTCTGCTCATGCGCGGTTATCTGTCCAGTCTCAACCTGTTGCTGGTGTCTCGAATATCCGCCCTGATCATTCTGGTTATTTTCATCACCGCGGGCTTGAGCATTATCGGTTACCAGATGGGATTCAACACTGGCATGACGGTCACTTTCTTCCCGATGGTTATCATTGCCTGGACGATTGAGCGCATGTCCATCCTCTGGGAGGAAGAAGGCGCCCACGAGGTCATGGTTCAGGGTGCCGGCAGCCTGTTCGTGGCCATCTGCGCCTATCTGCTGATGAGCGCGCCTCTGGCTGGCCATCTGACCTTCAACTTCCCGGAGCTGCACCTCGTGATCCTCGGGCTGATCCTGTTGATGGGCCAATACACCGGCTACAAGCTCAGCGAGCTTCGACGGTTCACGCCAATGAAGGCTTACGACTGATATGGACTGGATTTCACCGCGATCTCTCAAGAGGCTCGGGATGCTCAATATGAACCGGAGAAATGTCGACTACATTTCCCGGTACAATGAGCGCTCGTCGTACCCTCTGGTGGACAACAAGCTGAAGACCAAGCTGGTGGTTGCTGAATACGGGGTAAAAACGCCCAAGCTGCTTCAGATTGTCCGCCAACAGCATGAAATATCCCACTTCCGGGAGATGGCTGAAGACCTTGAAGGCTTTGCGATAAAACCGGCGAAGGGGTCGGGCGGCAAAGGCATTACGGTGATCACCGGGCGCGATGGTGATGATTACATCAAGGCTTCAGGTTCCCGTGTCGATTCTCCTTTCCTTGAGCGTCACTTGACCAATATTCTGGCCGGTCTCTACTCTCTTGCAGGCACTCCGGACGTTGCGATTGTCGAGAACCTGGTGGAATCCGCTCCTTCACTGGCAAAGTATTCGCATCAGGGTGTGCCCGACATCCGTATTGTGGTGTTCCAGGGTTACCCAGTGATGGCCATGCTGAGACTGGCTACAACCGCATCGGACGGTAAAGCCAATCTGCATCAGGGAGCTGTAGGCGTCGGTCTTGATATCGGGTCTGGTCGAAGTCTGAACGCAGTTCAGTTCAACCGTCCCATTACACTTCACCCGGATACCGGTCTTGCTCTGGAAAACATCCAGATTGAAGCCTGGGACGAGATGCTGGAAATGGCCTCTCGTTGCTACGAAGCTACCGGACTCGGCTACATGGGGGTTGATCTGGTGGTCGACGCCAACGAAGGGCCGTTACTACTGGAGCTGAACGCACGCCCCGGACTCGCCATTCAGATGGCAAACGGTCGGGGGCTGCTGCCCCGCCTGCGAGCCATCGAAGCGCTGAAACGCCCGCACTTCACACCACTGGAGCGTTCCCGTTTCGCCATGGACACGTTCGCCAGTTTCTGAGTGCTTCCAGACATAAAAAAACCGGGGCCAAGGCCCCGGTTTTTTATTTTCACAGCGCTCTTAGGTGAGCTCGCCCCTGGCAATCAGGAGTTGCCGCTCGTGACTGAGGCCTTTCAGAAGCCCCCACGTCATGATCAGCAGAACCACCGTAAAGGGCAGGCCAGCACTGATTGCTGTCGCCTGAATCGCGCCAAGTGCATCTTCACCGCCCCCAAAGATCAAGGCCGCAGCAATGGCACCCTCAGCAACTACCCAGAACACACGCTGAGCGGTCGGAGCGTCGGTCTTGCCGCCGGCTGTGATGCTGTCGATAACCAGCGAGCCGGAATCCGAAGATGTTACGAAGAACACCAGCACCAGAATAATGCCCACGAATGACAGGATCCCGGTCAGCGGCAGATTCGCAAACATCTGGAAGGTTGCAAGAGAAACTTCAGTCAAGCCGTTCTCTGCCAGCTCACCAACACCCTGCTGGATCTGTTCGATAGCAGCGCCACCGAAAGCACTCATCCAGACAACCGTGATAACGGTCGGAACAATCAGCACTGCAGTCACAAATTCACGAACGGTACGTCCCTTGGAAACACGGGCAATAAACATACCTACGAACGGTGACCAGGAAATCCACCAGGCCCAGTAGAACACAGTCCAGCCCTGGAACCAGGCTTCATCTTCACGACCAAACGGGTTACTGAGCTGCACAGCGTTACCAACATAGTTGGAAGAGGTAACCCACAGGGTCTCCAGAATGGTCATGGTTGGACCGGCGAAGATAACGAACAACAGCAAGACGGCGGCTACGCCCATGTTGATGTTACTCAGGATCTTAACGCCGCCGTCGAGTCCCCGGAGTACTGAGATCAGCGCAAGAGCTGTAACGCCGACGATAATAGCCATCTGGACATTGGTACCAGCGCCAGTGTCGAACAGATAATTAAAGCCGGAAGCCGCCTGCTGAGCACCGAAACCGAGAGACGTCGCGAGACCGAAGATAGTGGCTACAACTGCCAGAACATCGATCACGTGACCAGGCCAGCCCCACACCTTATCCTTCAACAGGGGGAAGAAAGCAGAGCGGATGGTCAGCGGCATGTTTTTATTGAAGGCAAAAAATGCCAGGGAAAGAGCAACGATCGCATAGATGCCCCAAGGGTGCAGGCCCCAATGGTACATCGTCGCGCCCATTGCAAGATTGCGCGCCTCGTTCGTGTTCGCTTCTACGTTGAATGGCGTCTCATACCAGCCTGTGTAGTAGGCCACCGGCTCGGCAACGGCCCAGAACATGAGGCCAATACCCATGCCGGCTGCGAACAGCATGCAGAACCACGAAAGAGTAGAGAATTCAGGTTTGCAGTCCTGCCCGCCAATACGGATCTTACCCATTGGCAGGAAGATCAACGCCAAACACACCACTACGAAGATGTTGGCACTGATCAGGAAAAACCAGTCAAACGTCGCGATAATGTCCCATTTTGTTCCATCCAGCAGCTCTTTCGCCTCGCCGGGAAACATCAGGGTCCCTATCACGAACGCAAAAACCAGTATCGCCGTAATCGGAAATACCGGTGCGTGGAGATCCAGCCCGAACGGTGTGATATTGTCCTGGCCGGCCACGTAGTCCGTCGAATATTCGTCTTTGACTACCTTGCCCACGTTTTGGAGCCTCCTGAGTTGATAATTCGTTTATTCAGAATCGGAGTTCAAACATTACAAGCGCGTTATCATAATGTTTTGAGTTCAAAACATCAAAACCGCAATTTCTTTTGCCGCCTTGATAATAATCATAGACCATGATCGAAAACGGACCAGCCATATTCAGGGCCAATCGCGACAGAACCCCGTGTCGTACGACTAAACTCTTCGATAATTAATGGGCCGTTCGCGCCGGTTCAGTGAAACTACCAGAGGATTCCATGGAAAAAACAAAGACCTTCCCTCTTCGATATACGGCTTATGTGCTGAGCATTGTCGGCTTTTTCGTTTCCCTTGGAATGGTCATATTTGTCGGCGTGGGTTACGCATTCACTCTGGTCTTCGGTGCTTTCGCGGCACTTGGCACCTACGATCTGGTTCAGCGAAAGCACACCGTTAGCCGCAACTACCCCATCATGGCCAACTTCCGGTACCTGCTTGAATCCGTTGGGCCTGAAATCCGCCAATACTTTATTCAGTCCGACACTGAGGAGCGCCCCTTCTCTCGGGAGCAGCGCGCAATCGTGTACCAGCGGGCGAAAAATGTTCTCGACAAGCGCCCTTTCGGGTCCCAGCTCGGCATGTACGATGAAGGTTTCGAGTGGATGAACCATTCACTCGCTCCCACCCGCCTCGACAGCAGTGACTTCCGGATTCTGATCGGCAGGAACTGTGATAAACCCTACAACGCCAGTGTGTTCAATATTTCCGCAATGAGCTTTGGCTCGCTTTCCGCCAACGCCATCCTGAGCCTGAATACCGGTGCCAGAATGGGCGGTTTCTATCATGACACCGGAGAGGGCTCCATCTCCCGATACCACCGACAGCCAGGTGGCGATCTGGTCTGGGAGATCGGCTCAGGGTACTTCGGCTGTCGCCACAAAGACGGTTCGTTCAACGAAGATATGTTTCGGCAGAACGCCACGATTGAACAGGTCAAAATGATAGAACTCAAACTATCTCAGGGTGCCAAACCGGGCCACGGTGGAATTTTGCCGGGTGCCAAGGTTACCCCTGAGATCGCCGAAGCCCGGGGCGTTTCGGTGGGTGAGGACTGCGTTTCTCCCGCCAGTCATTCGGCGTTCTCAACCCCCATCGAGATGCTTGAGTTCATCGACCGCCTGCGTGAACTGTCTGGCGGCAAGCCCGTCGGCTTCAAGCTTGCCATTGGCCACCCCTGGGAGTGGTTCGCCATCGTCAAAGCCATGCTGGAAACCGGTCGAAAACCTGATTTCATCGTCGTCGACGGAGGTGAAGGCGGCACAGGAGCCGCTCCACTGGAGTTTATCAACCGCCTTGGCATGCCAATGACTGAGGCACTTCTGCTGGTTCACAACACACTGGTCGGCACCCATTTGCGGGAAGACATCGCCATTGGCGCAGCGGGCAAGATCACCTCGGCCTTCAACATAGCCCGAACTCTGGCCCTTGGTGCGGACTGGTGCAACGCGGCCCGTGGCTACATGTTCTCCCTGGGCTGCATACAGGCGCTCAGTTGCCACACAGGGCGCTGTCCGAGCGGCGTGGCCACCCAGGACTCCAGGCGCGGCAACAAGCTCGACGTAGAGCTCAAGAGCCAGCGGGTGTACAACTACCATAAGAATACTCTGGACGCGCTGCAAAACCTGCTTGAGGCTTCCGGGCTCAAGCATCCATCCGAGCTTGGTCCGGAACACGTTGTCCGGCGGGTGTCTAAAACCGAAGTTCACTCTTACATGGACCTTTTCCCGTTCCTTGAGCCGGGGGCCCTGTTGGAGGGAAAAACAGACCTGACTGTGTTCGATAAGTACTGGGAATCAGCCCGGGCGGATACCTTCGAACCACCGGAATTCATCCTCAAACTTCGGGAGACCAAGCTACGCTAAAAATTGCGATCAAAATCGCCGTCGGATGTTTATTTTTTCCATGGGCTCGTGTAGACTTCGCTCCCGCTAAGACACTGAGAATACTCTCAAGTTTCGATGTGGCAAAGAGCGAATCGGGGCGTAGCGCAGCTTGGTAGCGCACTTGCATGGGGTGCAAGGGGTCGTAGGTTCAAATCCTACCGTCCCGACCAGATTCCGACAAAAAGCCCGGGCCGAAAGGTCCGGGCTTTTTGTTTTTGCGGACTATGCAGAATCGACACAGCAAACCGAAGCAGCAGCCGGCAAACACTCCGAAGATGTGGGCGTCTGCAACAACCCTTTGATCTGTCATGGCCATCAAGGTCAATGGTCCGTAGAGACTGTCCAGTGCAGCCTTGAGCAAAACCAGGGCAAGCACAAGCGTCAGTGGTGATTTGAACTCACTGATCTTGACCACTAACCCGAGAGACAGCATTCCATAGAGCAAACCAGATAGTCCGACGTACCAATCAACCTCTTTCGCAACTACCTTCAAACCCACCGTGATTGAAACGGACAATAGAACGATCAATAGTAACCACCGGTCCGCGTTGAGCGCCCTGCCAACAAGCGACCACAGTAACCAGAGTCCGGAGAGATTCAACAAGAGATGCGGCCAGTCAAGGTGGACGAAATGGGCCGATATCAATCGCCAGATCTCGCCACTCTGATGGAAATCATTCCGGTATTGTAAAAAAGAAGAGGCTTCAGGCTGGAATACGGCAACAACAAGCGCAATTACGCTCATTGTTGCCGGGACCCCGTAGTTGTATCGGTTCTCGCCGAAAACCCTGTTACCGGCCACTATTCACTCGGCGAAGACGACTGCGATAGATCAAGCCAGCCGACAAGGCTACCAATAACAACAAGAAGGGATCGAAACGGCCGCCACCGCCGCCGCCACTGGCCGTAGTGCTCTCAGTCTCGCCCTGAATGCCACCAGGGTCCTTTATGCGTTGATTGGCAAAGCCGTCTGCATCGTTCGGGCCACCATCTTCGATGAATAACATCGCGCACCAGTCACCCTGGTTCAGGCCAGGCCTGTAATCGCCGGATTTAGGCGGGGGACAGAAGCCCTCTTCCCCGGGGGCCGAGTAAACAGCATTTCTATCATTTTCGATAAACGCATTCCAGGCCATCGTCTCTGCCGAATATTTTCTGTAGACAGCACGTTTTGGAATGACTGCAAGCTGCGGCAAGACGACATAAGCCGAGTCGGATGGTTGCGCCAGACCACTCACCGTAAAATCGAAAATGCCGCCCGGGAACTGCTCCGAACGTTCGCCCTCCTCCAGTGGAGGCAATGAGAACGCCAGAGCAACGTCATCCACATCCACGATGGCTCTGTTCTTCTTCGACGATAGCGCGGTATAGCCGAGCGAAAGTGTCAGGCCCGGCTCTGTTTCTATCAGGTATTCATCGCTCGCAGAAGCCATGGCGCGGATCAGGTTTTCCGGCTCCAGGTCATCAAGGTAATCGGGGATGCCATCGCCGTCAGTGTCAACGAAGCCTTCAATATCGTCAGTGATACCGTCACCATCCGAATCCAGCGACGTGAGCAAAGGGGCTTCGCTCAGCACCGCTATCACTAAATCATTACGGCTCTCTGCAAGCGAGCTGTCTCTGACGCTCACGGCAACGGTGTAGAACCCGGGCGACAGGTTACCCGGATCAAATACGAACTGGCCGTCAGAACTGTCACCGTCCGTCTCTAGCAACTGACTGTCACTGAAGGACCAGTCATAGCTATGGATATCGCCGGGATCCGGATCGCTGACTAGGGCATTCACGGTAACTGGGCCTCCGTCAGTCACTACCAGCCTCGTTTGACCCTGTCCCTGATCGGCAACCATCTCTACGGAAGGAGCAATGTTCTGGTCACTTATTTGTGCTGTGTAGACGGTTTTCTCGCCAAGCACTACGTTAGCAGAGGCACCCATGGTCACTACGATGGTTTCCTGGGTCTCACCGCCATCAGCGTCATCGATCACCTGAAAGTTAACACTGCCCCGAAGCCCGCTCTGTATCAGAATCTCTCCATTGGCAAGGGTATGGTCCACTCCGCCGCCGACTGCCGTGCCAGTGACCGTGTAGGGAATCGAAACGGGATAGATCGCGGCCGGTCCGTTCAGCTCGGCAACCAATTCCACACTGCTGCCTTCAGCCACCACCGCATCGGTATGGAAGTTGACGATAGGTTTGACAATCACGAGCTGGGTTTCCGTCGCCACGTTTCCGGATTTGTCACTGGCTTTCCATTCCACAAAATGAGCACCAGGAGGCATTTGTGGTCTGGCATCGTTAGTCGCTGTGATGGCCCCATCCAGCGCATCAAAGGCAGTCGCTTCACCAAGATCGACCCGGGTGAAGAGACCGGTAGCTGGAACCTCAATATCGTTGGGCGGAATCAGAAGAGGTGGTTCATCATCTGCGTTGAGATCCCGACCCGCCAGGTACTCGTCCAGGTTGTTAACGCCGTCGCCGTCTGCATCAAGAAGTGCGTCGGATGGATCAAAAGGGTTCAGTCCGGCGGCGACTTCCACTACGTCTGAAATACCATCCCCATCAGTGTCCTGACTGTTGGGATCGGGGCCATCAATAATATCGACGCCTCTCAGAGCGAGGTTCAACTCCACCGACGTGCCCCGGTCATCTACCACAACCTCTGTGGCGGCAGACCGTGAAGTACCCATCTGATAACGAACCGTAAGCACATCGCCCTTGCGCAGAAAGCCGTCGCGCCGTTCATCAATTACGTCCAGTGGCACCGAAAGCACATAGCGATCCTGTGCCGCAGGATCCTCGCCCATGACGTAGCGATCAATGATCTGCCCCTGGTACTCAAGAAGCAGGGACACATTCGTGTCAGCCGCCGTCACTAGAGTGCCATCGACGGTCACGGTTCCGTAGAGAAGATTGTCAGGCTCGGGGATCGCTGCCATCGCAGAGTGGGCGACCAACATCATTGGCACAAGACCTGACGATACAGCCCTGAAAACACTTGTATTTTTCATGCTGATCACCTTAGTTCCCTGAGTAGCCGTAGGTCTGGAAGTGCAACTTGATGTCTGAAATCCCATTGCCATCACGTGTGCCTTCCGGTGTGAGCTGTCCATGAATCAGACGATCCAGGCCTTCATCAGGCAGGTAATTGAGCGTCCCTCCCGGAATCACCAGCATCCAGTCCGTATTCCAGACCGACCGTCCCACCAGGCGGGTATCACTGGCAGTCTGGGCGGGATCGTATTCGCCACTGTCGTGGTAGGCCCGGTAGCTTGAGGACCGGCGGATATCCGCATAAGTGCCACTGAGGGAGTCATTGATCGGAATCCACTCGGGATTGGTCAGATCCGATGCGCCTATCGGGAAGGGTTCAGGCAACCGTTGGTCTACAACCCGCCATTCCCGGGTCGCAAGCGTGTCGCCAGTGGGCGAGCGCATAATATCCATACCCACGGGAAGCAGGTAGACACGAGGCGTATTGGACAAGCCGGTTTCGTTGTAGCCTTCGAACCAGGTGCCTACGGCCCGCACTTTGGTCGCGAAATTCGTTGGATCATAGGCGCTGTCGCCTGCCCCCAGTTCCCGACCGAAGAAGTTGAGCCCGAAATTCACGGTTGTCGGGAAGCGAATCACCAGGCCTGGCTGGGGCCCCGCACTCTCCGGGGCAAACGGCCTGGCATAGCGACGGAACTCGGGAATATCCCAAAGGTTATCAACCCGGCTCTCTTCGAGCTTTTGACGCCATTCCTGATTGGTCTCCAACCTGACCAGCTCACTGTTCGGATCGTCGGGGTCAAGACGCTTGCGGAATAACTCATAGCGCAGCGAGAACCGGTTGGTTTCCACCTGAGGGTTGTTGAATCCCAATTGGCCACGGTAGACATCGAAGTTCTGGGTCAGTCGTGCCAGAACATCTGCAAGGCCGGGCGTGCCGGCAATAGGCACACCATCAATAACCTGCCCCAGCCCGCGCTGCCGTACGATATCCGCCAGGAACTTGCGGCCTGAACCGGCATCATCACCGAGCAGATTGGTTTCGTAATCATAGGCGGTTGCTGCCAGGTAGACATAGCGAGCCGCCAGATCAAACTGGGCACGGTATTTCTGCAGGGCATCGTTGCGGAAGATCCGGAACGTGAGGTCGCTGTAACGGTTGGCCTGAACATCACCGGCGGTAAATACCCGGAACGAGCGGCGCTCTTCCAGCAGGCGCTGTCCCTCTGCCAGGACCTCGTAATAGCTGCCGAGGCTCTGGTTTACCACCTCGGCCTGGGTAAACAACTCAAGCCTTAATAACGCTTCTTCCCGCCAGAGTTGTTCCAGCTCTTTGATCCGATCCAGAAGCGCCACATTCGTGGTGTTTGCTGCAAGGTTAATATCAGTCTGTAATTCGACGGCTTCTTTTGTGGCATCTATGCCAACTTCAGCAATCTCAGCGGCACCCGCCGCCACATTAAACGGTGTCGTCGAAGCAAGGGCAACAGCTGCAAGAGTTCCTCTGATACCGCTGAAAGCATCGTTTGAAAACCCGATAACTTTTGGAATGGCGTTGTCGGCAGCTTCAACAGCTTCCTTCAGGGATTCTTTAGCCTGGGTTGCAACAATATTCGCGTTACGCGCGACAACCAAACCCGCGTTCAGATCCACAATTTGATTTTTTCTTTCCTGGAGAATGTCTATCTCTTCCAGATTCAACCCGTACTCAGCCTTGACCAGGTCTGCGGCATCCCTGATATTCAGAAGCAAATTTTCATGCTCTTTCGCCGCTCTTTGGAGTTGAGCCTGCGCCTGCAGCAAGTCTGATACCGTGATCTGGAGCCGGCCCGGCGCTCTTCGCTTCCCCCAACTCTGGGGAGCAACAAACTGCCAATCAGCGCCCTGGGCAACCGGATAATCGACTTCGAGCGTATCCCCGACATTGTCGTAGGCACCACTTACCAGGTCTTCTGGAAATACAAATCCGTTGCTTCCACCGAAGGGGATCTCAGAGTAGAAACCCGTGAATGAACCATCGGGAGGCGGTAACTCTCCGGTTAGCTCGCTACTGACGTACATATAATGGTAGAGATCGGGCCCTTCATAGCCAGATGGATACGTTTTGCCGCCACCGATATCTCCAGCGTAAGGGTAACCAAATATTTCAATCAGACGGTTTCGATAATCCCTCTCCTGCTGGATCACGGAATTATTCAGCTCGTCAGCATCATCCTGCACTGAGCGGACAGATTGGGTTTGCTGGTTAGCAAAGTTGAAAACTTCAACCGCATTATCCAGAGCGGCCTGAGCCCTCTGAGCTATTTGATCAAAATGGCTTTCTCCCTGAATACCCGAGCCGACTTCAAGAAAGTTCGGATCAATATCGAAAGGCACAACGCCCTTTGCCAAACCCAAAGGATTCAACCCGGCGTCGGCCTGGTCGAGCTGCGCCTGGACTGCCCCATATTGATCTACGATCTGGGAGAGCTCCACGACGGTAGTGCGGTCAACCTTTTCGATCCCCTGATTGAGTTCGTCCACTGCAGGGAGAATGGCGTTGGCGGTCAGCCAATCAAAATACGCGCCCTGGCCGGCTCGACGGCCCCAGCCATCCAGACCCCAGGCCCGGTCACTTTTGTCTGCAGTGTCCTTGTAGCCCTGCCATTGCCCGGCGGGCGCTTCCACATACTTTTCGCGGTAGGTGAGGTTAATAATCTCAGAGCCAGCTTTTGCTTTGGCTGCGGCAGCTTGAGCAAACTTTCGCTCGTCAAGGTAGTCCACCTCGATTGGCACACCAGCAACCAGGACTGACTCGGCTCTGGGCTTCCAGGTGAATTTCGGTTCCTGCAAAAGTATGTACCGACTCTTAACGGAGCTGAGGTAATGCCCCCAGGCATCGCCATGTCCTTGCGGGTAGAGTGCCCTGGCATCAGTCTCCGTAATAAATCCGTCCTTGTTCTGATCGGTTATCCGGTAATTCTGCACGTAAGCTACTTCGCCGTTACCCTGGGTAAAGTTCCAGAACAAACGGTTATTTACGGGATAGCCGGAAACGCCAGCGCGGCTATCATCCCGGCCGCGCAATAACACAAGTTCCTCCTCCAAAGGCGATTGGAGTTGGTTCTTGAATGCAAACAGCGAGGAAGCGACGCTGCCCAATTCACTATCAGCTTCAAGCCCAATGGTCGGGTCCTGAGCGTCGGCATAGGCTTCATTACCCAGGAGCATGTACAGGTCTGCGATTCGGGTCGCCACATTGAGCAACTGGGTATTCGCAGCGATATCATCGAATCCCGCGTTGATACTGAGGTCTTTGCCCCGTTCTAGCACGGTCTGATAGGCCTCAATGATTCCTACCCCATTCACCACATCCGGGTCAGGGTTGAACGGAATAGGACCGGCATAGGGTTCTCCGGCCTGTGCGATCATGCTGGTCAGCGTATTCACTTCTGCTTCCCGGAAGTCGCTGACACGCTGATCAAACGGATTAAGGCCCGCAATGACCCGCTTGATCCATCCTGTGGCAAGCATGCCTTTGGCCAGAACGGCCGGGTCTGAAGACGGAGCGGCAGGGTCATAACTGGGATCTCCGGCCCATGCACTCGGGGTCACATCATTGCCGTACTCCGCACCACCCAGGTTGGTATAACGGGTAATAAACCAGTTGTCACTCAGTGTAAGAAGGCCTGGGCCCTCAATGGTAATGTCGAGTGCACCGAGGCCGGAATCCGGGTGAATAATCCAGGGTGAGAGAGGATCGCCAGGTACCGGCGGTGAATCAGGTTGTCCGTTGGTATCCGGCTGGTAGTACCATTCGAAATCAACCAGATCCGGATCCCCGGCAAAATCGCCGCTGTGCCGCAGGGTAAGTGCTTCCTCAAAGATGTTATCGGAAGGCACAACCCAGATATTGCCCTGGTAAACGCCATTGCTACTATCCATCCGCAAGACCTGCAGACTGACGGGCAATGAGCCAAGGCTGGGATCATTATTGAACGCGACTGTAACGTAGCCTTCGCCAGTCGGGCGCCCTGCTGTCAATGCCATGGGGGTGCCCAGCAAAGCCTGGGGCTCCGCCACTGTATTGTCTTCCACCTTTACGACGAACTGGGTTGGCGGAAGCACAAAAGCAGGATCATCGAGGCGATCATCCCGTTTGTTGTTATCGGCATCAGCGAAATTGTCTGCGATCCCGTCTCCGTCCTCGTCAATGCCTTGCCCCAGGTATTGAGGCTGAACTCCGACCAGATAGGCTTCATCTGGAGCATGCTGCGGATCGCCGTCCAGGTTGAGCCCGTTTGGATTCCGAGAGAGGTGATAAAGCTGATTAATCGCATCCAAAAACGCCTGATCTGCGCCTTGCAGGGATAGAATTCGATCACGTTCCCGAGTGGTCATTATATTGGGAAGCAGCTGAGGATCGCCGATCTGACTGTCATCGAACCAGCCCTTGAAGCTTAGGGTCTTGTTGATAGGGTCGTAGCTGAGCCTGGTACGAATAACGAAGGGTAAATCACTGAAGTACGCGATCCCTCCTCTTGAAAGAGTTGCGATCTGACCGCTTAATGCCTCCAGGGCAACCGTGCGAGCGCTGAGCGGATCCATCAGTTTCACGAGCGAATCCGATGGCCCCGCATTCAATGTTTCCAGCGTCTCATCGTAGATGATCTGCGCTGCTGCCTGGCCGTTAATTTGAGGAAGGAAACACCTTTCATTTGACAGAGGCGAGCAATCTGCTTCTTTGGAAGAGAACAGCGTTTCTCCGGGTGCCATCACGGGAACCGCGTCCGGCCATTTGAATTCGTAACGTACATTTACCGGAGTTCCAACCGCAGTACTCTCCGGCGTATTGGACAGGCGATCGAGCCAGGGAACACAGCTTCCGGCGCCGTGATCAGATTCACCATCACCGTTTAAATCGTAATAGAAGCCATTCTGCAGCGGATAGTAATACTGAGCTGTAACCTGACCTTCCGAGCGAGCCCAGAAACTTCCAGTGTGATCCTCCCACCCCGCTTCATTTACATCCGTAATCACATTCTGATCGCATACCCCGAATGCAAACAAAGGGGCGGGCAATTGCAACAAGTTGCCTGCAGCAAGGCTATACAACTGATTGTCAACATAAACCGAGTTGCTTGCTGATGGGCCGAATGGAGCATCGTCCCTGCGAGACTCAACGCTATAGACCTGAAACGCCCAGTTCCCGGTGCTGGTGTCCAGATATTTTAGTAACGCATAAGGCTCAGAGGCATAGAGAGGGTTGTTGGCAGCGATAACCTCGTTCAGATCATTTCGCAGCGCAAATACCGTATTGTCCAGTAACAATGCGTGCTCTTCGTTGGCATTGAAGCCGGCTGAATCAGGATCCGGTTGATTATAGATCAGTGCATTGGAGTAATTTACCGGCAACTCGCCGGAGCCCTGCTGATCGGCAATGACGATGGCTTTGGCATCCCCCGGGCCAGAACCAATCTGCGGCCACTGGCAATTATATCGAATGGGTTTGTCGCCCCATGTCTGACCGAGCGCGTTTTCGCTATACCAAACTACAGCCATCGCGTTGTCCGTACGGTTGCTGGTATTGACCGGAAAAATCGGGCCGACTCCCGTTTCACGGCTATGCAGCGTGGAATCGAAGCGTGCATGTTCAAAGACAATGTGGCCATTTCGATCGGTGTCTTCATGGACCGTACTGGTCAATGCAGAGCCTACCCGGCAATCACTGCTTGCCTGCAGCACTTCCGAATCATCCCAAGACTTGGTGTATACCACCTGGAATACGGGGGGCTGGCTCTGAATATCAACGGGTTCCTCGGGTGTGTTGGTGGCAACGTAATGAAGCACCACATAATCCGATTGACTGCCAACTGGCGCTGAGCGGTTAAAGGCGCCGTCAACAACCAATCCTCCACTTCCCGCAGGGTAAACTACCTGGGCAAACCGGAGAGGTTGGGTCGAGTTGCTACCGGGCTGATACAGCGGCTCGAGAATGGCAGAAGTATTCGCAATATGGATCTGACGCGAATCCACGGGCGGCAAAACGGGATCAACGATAATTCTCGTGGTGTTTTTATCCGGGTTGTTGGGATCGAGTTCAGTGGAAGTCCGCCATTGAAGTGTCAGCAACCCTGGGGCTTCACCAATTATGTAGAATGTCGAATCAGCTTCGCTCCAAAAAGTGTAGTCACCGGCGTCAGTCGCAAGTTCACCGTTAATAAAGACGGCTGGTTGCTCAATCAATGCCCCGGCAGGCGGTGTGATACCTTCACCGATAACTTGGGGTACTGGTACAAGCCAGTTGCCGCCATTAGCGTCGACCGTGCCGAGAAATACGTCTTCTGCTCCCACGGAGGTCACCGCATCCGGCCCGAACTCGACAGAGCCGGGTGTAGATACACCAACGGTCAGTATCAGTCCATTCGCGCTCAGAGCGATTGACTGCGCCACTTCTGAAAGAGTGACAGCAGGCTCACCGGCGGGACGCGAAATTGTGTTAACCCATTCCCAATTTTCATTGGGCGCCAGCTTGGCAACAAAAACCGAGGGTTGAAGAGCATCCGGCAACACGCCAAACCCGGCTAAAAGTGGCGCGCCGGTATAAAGCCCCGAATAGAAGACGTTACCACTGTCATCCACATCAACAGCGAATGAACTTAAATTATCGGGAGCGTCAAATCCTGCATCGGAAATCAGTACCCCCGTGCTGGCATTAATTCGACGGACACGACTCGCAGCATGGTAAACATTATCACCCTCGACAGCGACGGCAGTTTGGAAAGGTGCCTGTTCTGGGGTTTCCCAGACCCAGGAGCAATCTATGCTGTAATCGGTAATATTTCCATTTGCATCAGTGACTGGTGTTTCTTTAACCTTGAGAAGGACAAAGGATTCCGAAACTGGAAGCCCACAAACATCTGTAACCCCGAGATTTTGGAGCGACAAATATAAATCGCTTACGCCAGCGTTCTGTTGGGGCTCAGTGACGAACCCGATTGGGAAGGCCACTTCGAAAAAACCTCCGCCCAAGGTTATTGAGATCGGAAAGCTCCATATTTCTTCCCCCGACCTGTTTGATAACCTCGACACCGTCATTGTGTCTAATAAATCACTGATTGACGAAACATAAACCCCAACTCCCGTCTGAGGCACATCTAACTCCATCAAAGCCTGGCCCGAATAATCCTTTGCCCAATTCCAGGCGCCCGAAGCTCCGATTTTCGCGACAAAATAATTGCCTGGCTGGATGGTGACACCGGCAATGCTTGCTGAATCAGCCGAATCCAGACCGCCAGAAATATAAATATCATCGGCTGTATCCAAAGCAATGCTTCCGGGATAAAAATAGGCTGCCGTATCTATCGCCTCTGCCCAACTGAAATCACCACTGGCCGAGTACTTGGCGATGTAGCCGCTCTGGAAACCCGGCGAAGACAAGGTAACACTGGCTCCTCCGTCAGGAGCCTGGAATACGATGTTGTCGCGGAAGGTTCCATAGACCACGCTGTTTCCTTTGGAATCGACCACCACATCGACTATTTCCTGAGTGCCACCGCCTCCAAACTGCGCGGGCCAGGCAGCTATTGCATGACTAGTCGGCAGCAATGAAATAACAAGACTTGCCAACAAGAACCTCAGCCAACGACAACCCTTCAGATCACGATTGTTTTTCTCGAGTTCCATGACCTGATCCCTCACTGATTCAACGTATCAATTTGCGCAGCGTGGCGAAGCGTGAAGCTTCCTGCCGCGATAATCTGTTCCTTATGAAGACCGGAAATCACTTCCCGGTAACTGCCCTGCTTCACGTCGTAGTTTGCGCCCAGTCCCTCACCGGGTGGGCCAAAGGTGAACTCCATCCGGCGGGTCACCTCGTAACCATCGCCACCGTGGTCGGCGTGGTAGTAGTGCCTGAACGGGTTTGTAGGTGCGTCCGCTGCCAACACAATATCGGCTGTAAGAACTCCATCCAGCCCGCCCGCCATAGCCAGGGTATCTCCGGCGAAATCGTAGGCCATGGTGCTCATGCGCCGGCCCACCAGTTCACCATCCCGCAATACCGCGCCCTGGAAGTTGGGAATCAGGCTGTCATCGGTGAGGAGGACATAGCGCCCGTCATCTGCGCGCATCTGGATGACGTCCTTGAGCAAACGAACCTGTCCGCTCTCGCGGTGCATGATGACCCGGAAGGAGAAGTTAGCTGCAACAGCACCCAGCTCACTGGACTGCGACAAGGGGACGCCCTCGGTATCTGTGCACAAATCACTGCCCGACCCCTGATTGCTGCCAATGATGACGGCCTCCGCTTCAACATCGACAGACCCGTCACCGTCTGCATCGATTGGTTCGAGTGTTGTTGGTTCTGTGGTGCAGGTACGTAGATAGTTATGAACCTGGGATACCTGGTCGATCGTTACGGTTCCCACCCACAGGGAGTTAAGCTGCGGAGCTGAGGCTGTCACCGGAATTAGCCAGCGAGCACCAGAGGTGCTTTTGACCTCAAGCGTTTGTCCAAAATCATCAGGCTCGAAGTCTGCCCGTCGAACACCGAGCGGCACCCGGCTCTCTCCCTCAGCGCCGACCGGAATTGCCTGGCCGTTACCGAGCGGTAGCCAGGACTGCTCCGACACCGGATCCGGGTTGGCGTAGAATATCCCCGGAGCTCCACCCAGAAGTTGTAATGTCGCGGTATGCGCAACGTCCAGACTGTTTTTGAGCTTTAGGGTTAACTGCTCTAGAACCGTGCCGAACTCCATTCGATCAACCTGTGGCAGATCGATGTCCATTGGCCCGACAAAATTGCTGCCTCTGTCGCTGAAAACCCAGTACGCGGTATCCGAATCAATCACGGTGTTGGAAGGATTTACCTGTTGCCATTGATCGCCCACCAGACGGTAGATCGATTGCCCGGCATGAGCAGGCGATCCGGCTAGGAAATCGGAAAAAACCGGGGGATTTGCCGGATCCACGTGGAAACCGGTGAGGCTGAATTCTCCCGGCTGCCAGTTAATCCTAGGCACTGCCGGGCGCCCTGTTATGGAAAGCGTGGCCTCAGAGCTACCCTCCAGCTTTACCAGATACGCCCGATTGGCCTGCACCGCAAACAGGTTGCTCAGGAATGCCTGCGGCGCTGCAGGTGGAAAATAACGCAGCCAACCCGGTGCACTCAGCATGCTTTCGGCATCAGGGTCCTGAATGAAATCGACCTTTGCACGCTGTGCAAGCCAGGTCCAGACGCTGCTTATCTGAGCCCCGCTGCCATCCACAAAATCGGCAAACACCTGCTCGGTCGCATCATTGACGGGAGCGACTTTCACATGGATTGCATTCCAGCCGGGCGTCAGACGGATCGTCTGAGTGCAGCTAAGCCCTCCGCTGCAGACAACCTCGGCCAGGGCAAAGCCCGGCAATGAAGAGCAGGCGATGATCAGGGATAAAGCCAACGGATGAAAAAGTTTCTTGATGGTCATTTGGATGCCCCCGGGACCGGGATTCGTGTTGGTTGCAGGCTCAGGATTGTTCATTGGGGAAGCTCCGGTGGCCTGACTGCGGCCACTTCTTCGTCACGTACTACCACCATCTGTGATAACAGGGATTCGTTGACAACGGCGGGCTTCACACTTGCGACTGTAGCCTTGAGCCAGTCGACCTCCTGCTCCATTCGCATCCGCTGCAACAACTGGATCCGAATGTTGCTCGCCACCGATTCCAAAGGCGTTATCCGTTCGTCCCGGATGTCGATCAGCTTGAGGAGGTAAAGCCCGTCCCTGCCTTTGATCGGCGCGGAGATCTCTCCCGGTTTTGTGATACCGGACAGCGCAGTGGCGAGAGCCGGATCAAGGCTCTGGCTTTGCTCGGCGTGCCACCCGATATCGCCCCCCACATATCGAGACCCCTGGTCGCCGGAATATTGTGCCGCGAGGGAACCAAAGCCCCGGATAGTCTCCAGTTGACTCAACGCCAGCGTCTGAACTCGGTGGGCCAGTTCTCCCACCCGCTTCGACTCAGCCGCAGGGGCGTTGCCGGCAAGCTCAAACTTGATGATGGCAGCCCGCTTCTGGGCGGGCGTGGTGTAGCGGGCAATGTTGTCCTGGTAATAACGACTGACCTGATCCTCGCTAACCCCAATCCTTTCAATGGCCGGGTTCAGTTGCCGCTCGCGAAGCCGTGCAATAAGCGCATTTTCCAGCGCCCGCACAACCGCCGGATCCTGTTCGTAACCCTCGTCAATGGCCGTTGCGATCAATGCTTCCCTCTCAATCAGTTCCTGGAGCAACCGCTTTTTGATTTCGAGAGCGTTCGAGGCCGAGCTGCGTTGTCCCATGTAGGCCTTCAACTGGTCAGCAGTAATGACGGAGTTTCCGATACGGGCGACTTCGTCCATTGAAAGACGGGGATCGGAGGCCTGCTTGAAGGCGTAAAACCCTGCTCCTGCAAGGGCAATGGTGAGTAGTGAGGAATAGATAAGAATGCGTTCTTTTGGCATAGCTCGCCTTCCATGGGATGCCGGGGCCATCACAGTCCGGTCCACCAGTTTTCTGATCTACTGACCTTAGTAAAAGGATTACAGGGCGGTAATAGTCCGTTTGGGTAGTTTTTGCATCTATCCGGTTGGCTATAATGAAAGAGCGTCCGGGATGGACAGAAACGAAAGGGCGGGCATCAAAAGTGCGGATTTTGGTTTCAGATGATCATGAGCTGATACGGGACGGAATCTCCATTCTGTTGAAGAAACTGCTCGATAACCCGACGGTTCTGGAAGCTGAAACCGGCGACGAGGCGATCAGTATTGCCGAAGCCCACCGCGATCTTGATCTCGCGGTTATCGATCTCTCGTTACCGGGCGTAAACGGTCTGCCAATGGTTTCAAAACTGTGCCACCTCCTTCCTGAAACGCCGATTCTTATCCTCTCCGCCTCGGCCGACCGAACCCTTGTTCTTAAAACCATCGAATCTGGTGCGTCGGGCTTTGTATACAAGTCGCTGGGAACAACGGTGCTGGAGGAAGCCCTGCAAATGGTATTGGCTGGAGGAGTCTTTATTCCACCTCTCGTGGAAGGTGAAGACACTGAACTGGCCGGCATCACACCCCGCCAGCGACAGATTCTGGAGCTGCTGGCCCAGGGGAAATCAAACAAGGAAATGGCGAATACGCTTCACATCTCGGCAAACACCATTAAAAATCACCTCGCGAAGCTTTACGACCAGTTCAGTGTATCTAACCGAACCCAGGCAGTCATGAAGGCGCAGGAGTTGACGTCCGGAACGTCGATGTGACCGTAGCGATCAATCTCAGAACTGCGCTGAAACCCTGAACAGAAACCTGGGATCCTGAGCGCTTTCGCCTCGAACATCTCGCTCATAGCGATTTGTCAGATTCTGAACGACACCCTCGAGCAGCCAGTCCTGCGCCACTCTCTTGGCAAGCCGAACGTCCAGACGATGTGTTTTGGCAATGACAGGTGAAACCCCCAGGTCTGCATCTCCATTCCAGGACATGTCATCCAGGAAGTAATACCCCAGGCTGGCCTCTATCCCATGGCTCAGCTTCTGTGCAAAAAGCAGACTCAGTGTCGCATCTGGCACGTGATTCTCTCGGCTGATCAGACCGGTATCAATCCTGTCTCTTATACACATCTGACGCTGCCGACGACTCCTTACGTGTA
>OJGX01000002.1_pt1 | contig 115832 bp, 98 predicted proteins | sample 1594661 | NCBI WGS metagenome assembly OJGX01 (sample SAMN05416839, study PRJEB24817) | seawater metagenome | isolation source: Sea water | place: Canada:Atlantic | collected 2013-07 | reverse complement strand
GTATTAGACCTTGGCTGTGCTGTGGGTAGAGCAAGTTTTGAGCTCAGTAAAACATTCGATGAGGTGATCGGTTTGGATTATAGCCAGTCATTCGTTGATGCGGCATTGCGCATGAAGCAATATGGCAAAGCAGAGTATCGACGCCATGAGACGGGCCGATACTATTCACAACTACTCGCCGAGCTTTCCAGCGATTGCAAGCCGGCGCGTGTGCAGTTTTTGCAAGGGGATGCTGGTGCGCTTAATGAAGCGAAAAATATGCAAGGCTTCGATGCGGTGTTATTGAGTAATTTACTCTGTCGCCTACCAGACCCGCGAGCGTGTCTGCGTCAGTTTGTCGAGGATGATAATCTGCTAAACAAAGGTGCGGTACTGGTAATAGTTTCACCCAATAGTTGGATGGACACCTATACAGATGCTGAACAATTTCTAGATGCACCCAATAGTGGCGGTGCGCTAGAAAGACTTGCAACAATCCTGACAGGCTTTGAATTGCTTCATGAGGACGACCTTCCCTTCATGATTCGCGAACATCGCCGAAAATATGAGTATGTTGTTAGTCAGGTTTCGATCTGGAAAAAGTGCTAAGCGTCAGTTGTGGTATAAATGCAGGCTGAGCATTACAATGCCATGCAATTATTCTAGAGGCTTATCATGCAGATCAAAGTTTTCGCAACGGGCGGCACTATCGACAAGGTTTACTATGACAAGAATAGTGATTTCGAAGTTGGTGAGCCGCAAGCAGAGGTCATTCTAGGCCAGTCGAATGTCGACCTAGAGTTTTCGGTAGAATCAATCCTGAAAAAAGACAGTATTGATTTTACCGAAGAAGACCGTGCAATGATCCGTGCCAAGGTTGAAGCGGAAACTGTCTCGCGTATCATCATTACTCATGGCACCGACACAATGGTGCAAACGGCACAGTTGCTCTTCGATATCACCGATAAGACGATCGTGTTCACGGGGTCAATGCTCCCAGCTAGGTTCAAAGATAGCGATGCTGTGTTTAACATTGGATGTGCGACTATGGCGGTACAAACGCTGCCAGCAGGGGTTTACATCGTCATCAACGGGCGTGTGTTTGATCCTCGGACCACGAAGAAAAACCTACAATTAAAACGATTCGAAGCCATTTAGCATCGATGCAAGTATTCACAACGCGGTCAATCAGGCAGCTCGTAATCATTGGCTTTGTCGCCGTGGCGGCATTGCTAATTGCTGCACTATTGGTTACCGCCCAACAACTCGAACGACTGAGTCAGCAAAGTCAAAACACCGTTACCGTCGTGGCCTCAGGCATGAGTGCTAGCAGACAGCTGATTCAACAGACGATTGCGATGGAGCGCAATGCGCGTCAGTACGCAATTCTGGGAGAGGAAGATCTCTATCAACTTTATCTTAGTCGCCGCGCAGAGTACTTCGAAACCTTAGAAGAAATCTCTCGGTTACAGATCGGTGATCAGGCCTCTGCGTTAGTTGATGAGTTGCTGTCTATAGAAAGCAATGCATTCGATAATGTTCGACAAGGCCAATCTAACGACGATAACGCAACCACCTTTCCCGAACTATCTCGGCTGGCTTATCAAATCGCAACGTCAATAGAGCAATGGATTGCCCAGCAGCAAGCCTTGTTGCAAGAGCGTAGTGTCAGCACTCAACAGTCATTAACTATTCAGGCCATACTTTTCATCGGCGCGGCCTCGGTGCTTGCAGCAATTTTTGTCTTGCTAATCACCCGGCCGCTGCAACAAATCGACCGCGCAATCAATGCGATAGGCAGTGGTGAGTACTCAAAGGCCATCAGCGTCGATGGGCCCCGCGATCTACAGACCTTAGGGATGCGTCTGGAGTGGTTACGAGGACGTCTAGAAGAGTTAGAGCAGCAGCGCACCTCATTCTTACGACATGTCTCGCATGAATTGAAAACGCCCTTAGCCTCAATGCAAGAAGGCGCGTCGCTTCTCAATGACGGTGTGGTGGGCTCTTTGAGCAAAGAGCAGCAGGAGATTAGTCAAATCATAGCCAGCAACTGCCAACGACTGCAGGGCCTAATTGAAGAGCTATTACGCCATAACGCGCAGAACTTTGATGTTCTCAATGCGATGCCAGAACGTGTGCGATTTGACAAAATACTTGCAGACGTTGTTAGTGCCCATACATTGGCTGTGCAATCCGGCCAGCTACAAGTGGCGCTGACCTTGGCGAAAGTGCGAGTAACGGTTGATCGTGAACGCTTGCGGGTGATTGTCGATAATCTATTTACCAACGCATTGAAATTCTCGCCGGTAAACGCTGTCATAACAATAGAGCTGCAAGTCGACAACGAGCAAGCGGTACTAACAATACAAGATCAAGGTCCTGGTATTGCAGAGCAGGAAAGAGAACGAATATTTGAGGCATTCTTTCAAGGCTCTACACAGCCCAATGTGCAGTACAGCGGCACAGGCTTGGGTTTGGCCATAGCAAGTGACTATGCCAAAGCCATAGGGGCGACGCTAACCTTGGAAAAAAGTGCAACAGGCGCCTGTTTCAAGTTAACGCTACCCGTATCAGCTTAGGGTTGACTTGCAAGCCTAGAACTAACGAAAAGGACAAATATGTGAACAGGTTCAATTTATTCCTATTGGCTTTTGGCCTTTTGACCCTATCTGCTTGTACAACTAACCCCTTCAATCTTGATGCCTATTCCAAAATACATGCGTTGAGCTATTACAAATGGGTGCTAGAGGCAGAAGCGGATAGTCTGCAAGACGAGAAAGCGCGACTGGTGGCGCTACAAGACAATGAGCCCAGCCCTGAGAGCCTTGTGCAGTATGCAATATTGTTGAGTGCACGCAGTGAAGGCGGTGCGCAAAGCGATGATGAAGCAATTGCATTGCTCGACAGTGTCGAGTTCGCCGCGCTAACGCCTGAGTATCAAACATTCTCTACGCTATGGAAACAGGTGCTCAATGCTCGAACGCTTGCAAGAACGAATCAGGAACTGATTCAAGTATTAGAGAAAGAACGTATTACTTTGCAGTCGCAGATTGATGCACTGACCTCTATTGAGCAACAACTGAATAATCGCGAAGAGTTACGTGAACTATGAATCGTTGTCGCGATCAACGAAAGGGATATTCAGACACATGGCAACTAAACACAGAATACTATTAGTCGATGATGATGCAGATTTACTGCGTCTAATCAGCGTCCGCCTTACCGCAAATCACTATGAAGTGGTCGCGGTAAACAGTGCCGAAGAAGCCTTGGTCAAATTGGGAACATTCAGGCCGCATGTTATCGTCACGGACTTGCGCATGCCCGGCATGGATGGCATGGAGTTATTTTCCCGATTACAGCAAAAAGATCTGCGCTTGCCAGTAATTATGTTAACTGCTCATGGCACCATTCCTGAAGCAGTTGCGGCAACACAGAAAGGCGTGTTTAGCTACTTGGTCAAACCTTTCGACGCCCAAATACTTCTTGCACATATCGAAAAAGCCTTAGCGCAGAGTGGTGAAATGGAACGGCCAGTTGAAGATGGCGAAGATCTAGCCTGGCGCTCAGAAATCGTAAGTTGCAGCCAAGTCATGGAGAATCTTCTGGCTCAAACTAAGGCGGCTGCTGTCACGGATGTCAGTGTGCTAGTGCAAAGCCAAACCGGAACGGGCAAGGAGCTACTTGCTTCCGCTATTCACAAAGCGAGTTCACGTCGTGATAAACCCTTCATGGCCTTGAATTGCGCAGCTCTTCCAGAGGCGCTTTTAGAGTCTGAACTATTTGGTCATGTGGCTGGGTCTTTCACGGGCGCTAGCAAGGCGCATACCGGTTTGTTTTTAGCCGCAAATGAAGGCACTGTCTTCTTGGATGAGATTGGTGATATGCCCATCGCTGCTCAGGCTAAATTACTGCGGGTGTTGGAACAACATGAAGTGCGGCCAGTAGGCTCGACGCAGACAACGTCTGTAGACGTAAGAATAATCGCCGCCACCCATCAGGATCTCAATGAGAAGGTAGCACAAGGCACTTTTAGGGAAGATTTATTCTATCGGCTCAACGTCATTACCTTGGAGCTCCCTCCTCTGTCTGAACGTCGAGAAGACATCGCGCTGCTCGCTAAGCATTTTTGCAAGCTACTGTCTGAACGTCATAATAAAGGCGAAGTGCGTTTCTCACCTGAGGCGATGGAACTTCTCCTTGGGGCACCTTGGCCAGGCAATGTCAGGCAATTGCTTAATATTGTGGAGCAATGTGTTGTGCTTACATCAACGGCGCTGATCTCGAAGGCCTTGGTTGAGCGAGCGCTGCGCTTCAAGTCGACGCGATTGCTAGGTCTGACTGAAGCGAAAGAACAGTTTGAGCATGATTATTTACTGCGCCTACTGAACTTAACAGAAGGCAATATTGCTCTGGCGGCTCGTCTTTCTGAACGCAACCGTAGTGAGTTTTATAATCTGCTAAAACGTCACGGTTTAGACCCGGCGCAGTTCCGAAACACCGAGGATTAGCGGCTTTGCGTTAATGTGTTGGGCTCAGCCAACAGTTAAGTCCTTTAAAAACAAGTGGTTATGGATTTATGCGTAGTCCTGTCGTGTAAGCCCAACACTTCTAAGCCGCAGAAGATTGCTCAAAAACCCTAAGCTGTTGTTATTGTTAGATATATTGTTCTTGGTACGAAGATTGCTCCTTCCATCATATACGCCGCTGTCGCGGTCTGGAAGAAAAGATCGAATCAAGGAGAATATCGATGAACGATAACACTGTTCCAAATGCCACTGTTTCTGCTTTCGTGATGGGAGTGGAGCTAACGGACCGTTTCCCGCGCCTTCCCCAGAGTTCACAGGATGTGAAACTTGCCGCGCGTACCGAGCCACATTTTTTATTACAGTCCTTACGTAATTTATGCGTTAAGAAGTGTGGCCGACGTTCTGGCGGACGCTCTTCATTTAAATAGGCATTCAGCCCCACTTTTAGGCCCCATATCGGGGCCTTTTTTTTGCCTTTCACTAAGTAAAGTGTGGTGTTGGTCTAGGCCAACACTCAAGGGCTTTAGAAACAAGCACTTACAAATAAGCATGGAAAGTGTGGGGTTTGCACAACAGATCAAGAGGGGAGGAGATCGGCTAAAAATAAGTAAGTAGCTGATATTTATAGATAAATATTAGTTGGCATAACGGTTGCAATACCTAAAGCGTAAGGCAAATAATTTTCACATTGGGTATAACAGGAGTGTAACAATGAAAAAATCACTAATTGCAGCAGCAGGCATTTTGCTAACGGTTTCTGGAATGACTTTCGCGCAAGAGACGCCAGAGTTCGCAGAAGCAGATACAAACCAGGACGGTATCTTGAATAAACAAGAAGCAGATCAAGCTCTTCCCGCGCTAGGGATCAATGACTCAAATCAAGATGGCGTCATCAGCAAAGGCGATGTGAAAAAGGTACTTCCTGAAATCGAGTTTGATGGCGAAGATGACAGCGCCGTTGGTCAGACTGAGTACCAGCAGATTGTACAGGTTCTAGAAGAGCTCATGGAACGAGCTTAATAGAAAACAAGCGACTTATGGAATGAGTCCGCGCTTTAGAACCGACATGGATTGTCAGACGGGCTGATCGACTACAAATCGATCAGCCCGTTTTCTTTTCCCTCTCCCTAACTAATGTTATTGTGCGAATCGGCCACGCAGTTGCGAATGCGCAAGTAGTGGCCGCTTTAGTGCTTCCTATCGTGGTGATCGGCGCTGCGATTTATTTCTTGTGGTATTCCCGTCGTTGCGCAGCTAAAGCTTATCTTTACTGAAATGTGTCACACAGAAAAAGAGGAAATAAATGTGTTTCAACGTAATAGGCAAGCAAATTGTAATAAGCGTTTTTTAGTAGGGCTTTTTTTAGGAGTTGTGCTTAATTATTCCTCGATCAATCTTGCTCAAGAGAACGCGGAAAGTTCTGAGGGTGCCCTGCTCATAGAGCATGTGAGCATACTCAATTTTGCGGGCACTGCTAGCGATGAGCTTTTCGATCAATCTGTGTTGATTAACAATGGTGTGATTCGCCGTATCGCATCCTCTGCCTCGTTCACCGCTCCTGCCGATGTCGTCACTGTCGATGGCACGGGCTTATTCTTAATGCCAGGACTGATCGATATGCACGTGCATGTTTGGGATGCACCAGAATTATTAGCGTATTTATCTTACGGTGTGACAACAGTGCGCAACGCTTCAGGTATGCCCTACTTACTTAATTTTCAAGAGCAGATTGAATCGGGTGAGTTGGAAGGCCCAAGGTTAATAACGACAGGGCCAATACTGAACGGCAACGGCCCCAATTTTCAGATTAACCATAAGTTGATTGAAACTGCAGCCCAGGGGCGCGAAGAAGTGCAAGCTCAGTATGAGCAGGGGTATAGAGACGTAAAAGTGTATTCGAACTTAAGCCGAGAAGCTTATGAGGCTATTCGTGATGAAGCCCGCAGGCTTGAGATGGGAATCATGGGGCATACGCCTGAGGGGGTTCGTGATGAGGGCGTTCCGTTCGAAAAACCCTTTCGAATACAGTTTGATGAATTGCTTGACGATGGTTTTACTACTTTCGAGCATATCGAGAGTATTGTGTGGCATGCCCTTTCCGATGATATGGATGAAACGCGCGTTCGAGACCTAGCGCAGAAGATTGCAAACTCAGGGACTAGTGTCGATGCCACGCTTTTGGCGCATCACAATCTCGTAATGGTGGCGCAAACTCAAGGCGAATTCTTATCTCGTGCTGGGGTTGAGCTACTCAACCCGTTTATCACCTTGATGGAACAAGAAAACTATGCCAATTGGGCGGCGCGAGGAGTCGATGCCCGGGCCGATTACGACGCATTTTATGGGCGGGTTTTGCAAATATTTGTTGAAGAAGGCGTGCATGTGGTCACTGGCACGGATGCAGGAATATTCACCAATATACCTGGGCTTTCTTTAATAGATGAGCTGGCACTTTTTGTCGAAGCCGGCGTTAGCCCATATGCCACATTGCAAGCGGCAACTGTTAATGGCGCGCAAGTGTTAGGGTTAGGGCAATCGCTCGGGCAAGTTAGCGAAAGCTTTATGGCAGATTTACTGCTAGTAAATAGTGATCCTCGCGATGATGTGAGCGTACTGCAAAATCCTGTGGGAGTAATTCGACAGGGAAAAATGTATGACCAAGCTGCAATTGAGCAGTTGCGGCAACGCGCGGCACAAACATCACTGGAAAGGTCCGAAGCTTGTGTCTATCGTGCTCTGGCCATGCAGAAGATAGTCCCTTTAGAAGCTCCCTGGCCTGAGTGCGAATATATGGAGTGAGCTAGCGACGATTGCGCATGGATTCGGTGAGCATCGAAATAGTATAGAGCACTAATTCTTCGCCATCTTGTTTTGCCATGGGTTCGCTATGGCGTGTGCGCGCCGCCATGATCACGCCATGTAGGGCACCTTGCAGAAAATAAGCTGTACGTGTGACATCACTGACATTGACCGGGTCCAATGTGCCATCTTCGACGCCATTGGTGAGCGCCTCTTCCATTAGCGTGGTAATGCGGGCATTGCAGTTAAGCAGCGCTTCAACCTGTGAACCATCGCTTTCGCGTATCGGGAATGTATTGAGATCGATGAGCACATCAAAATAGTCACTGTTTTGTTTCGAGAATACGTAATAGGCATGCCCTATGCCTTCGATCTGTTGCAGGCCATTCCCTCCATCCGCAAGAGCCTTCTGAAAATAGCTTTCTAAGCAATTGCATGCGCGCAGCATCACACCGAGCATGATGGCGGCTTTATCTTTGAAATACACATAAAGCAAGGCACGGCTAAGCTGGGCTTGTTTGCCGATCTCGTCCATCGAGCTGTTGGCAAAGCCTTTGCTGAAAAAGATCTTCTCTGCGGCATCGAGAATCTCTTCATGCCGTTGTTGCTTCTCTCTGCTTCTTCTACTTGTCTGAACCATTACTACTTCCTATCTGTCAGTCACGCATTTTTAGCCGCTTCTTGACATAATGTCAATTAATGACACAATGTCAAAAAGCTCAAAAGGTTAATACTATGCAATTCAATGCCATTGTCAGGACGTCCGCACTCAGTTGCGCACTTCTCACGCTTCTCGCGTGCTCCGAGTCTAGCAGTTTAGATGAGCAAGTGGACCCCGCAAACGCTGTTCCGGTGCGGGTCGCAGAAGTATCGCTAAACGACGACAGCGCTTTGCTGTACTTTGCAGGGGTCGCGCGTTCGCGACAACGCGCGACGCTGAGTTTTCAAGTGGGTGGGGTCGTGTCCAATCGCCCGGTGCAAATTGGGCAGCCGCTTGCGGCTGATCAGCTTGTTGCGACTCTATACAACCCGCAGCTTGCCCCTGCCGCGGCAGCGGCTCAGGCTCGGCTGGTGCAGCTGCAGTCGGACTTGCAGCAGTCCCAGCGAGAGCTAGTGCGCTTAGAGCAGTTACATCAACGCGGACTGCTAGCAATCCAGAGTCTAGAGCAGCAACAAGCAATTATCGAGAGTCAAAATGCAGCCATTGATAACGCGGTAGCCACTTTGCAGGGCAGCGAAGACTTGAGCAGCGAAAGTATTTTACGGGCGCCATTTTCTGGGGTTGTCGAGTCGGTACTATTGGAGCCCGGAGAATTTGCTCAGCCGGGCCAGCCAGTTGTGCGCATCGTTGGCATTGGCTCGTATGAAGTAGAGATTCGCGTGCCGCCTCATATGCTTGCAAGCTTAGCGATAGGCGACACCCTAGCCGTTAGAAACAGCCTCTCCGGTCAAGAGTCTAGCGGTACTATCTCTGAAATAAGTACCGGTAGTAGCGGAAATGACCCTTTGCTGGCTGTGCTCGTCTCATTAGCAGATGGTGCTGTGCAAAGTGGCGAAGCTCTAGAGGTTGCCATTGCGCGTGAGAGGCGTGAGCAACTTAGTGTGCCATTGAGTTCGGTGATGCGTTCGGCTGCAGGTTTGAGCGTGTTTAAAGTGCAAGATGGGCGAGCACATCGCACCTTAGTGGAGGTTGATAAGATAACGGGTGAGCGTGCCTATATTCTTTCGGGGTCGCTTCATGCTGGCGAGCAAGTAGTGTATGCCGGAATTTCACGGCTCGCCGAAGGTGATGAAGTGGAAGTCTTACAATGAACCCTAACCATCTACTCTTACGTTTTATCGCCAAACCCCGTTTGGTGATATTGGTAGTGGTGATGCTGTTCTTGGCAGGGCTCGCTTCGTTCGGTGGCATGGCGCGTCAAGAAGATCCTTTTTTTCCCGCCAGAGCTGGCTTGATCACGGTTCTTTACCCCGGTGCTCCTGCAGAAACAATGGAGCGATTAATCCTAGAGCCCCTACAAGATGAAGTCTCGCAAGTCGAAGAAGTTCTAGAGTATACGGCGACAGCGCGCACAGGTGTGGCGCTTGTGTCAGTGGGTCTACTTGACTCAATCTATGCCACTGACGCGGCATGGGATCGAGTGCGAATCGCCATGGAGCGAGCGCAAACACAATTCCCTGCTGGTGTGGGTGACATGATCTTGGACGATCGTTTAACGGGGCTGCCAGCTGTGGTGCTGGCGCTTGCTGGTGACCCATCGACAGTCAAACTAAGTTTGGCGGCAGAACAACTTAAGCGGCGCTTGATGGATCTTCCGGGCGTGTCCCGCATAGAACTTGAGGGTGATACAAGCGAGCAAATCAATATCACTTTGCGCGATGCGCAGATGGCGCGGCTAGGTATCAGCCCAGCTGCAGTTGCGGGAGTAATCGCGCAGCGCAATACAGTAGCGCCAGGTGGATTTCTCGTTGCCGACACCCAAAGAATTAACTTACTGAGCAATAATGAGTTTGAAAATATCGATGAACTAAAGCAAACCCAGGTGCCTATCGCAAACGGAGCTAGTGTTGCGCTAGAACTCATTGCTGATGTGCAACGTGGCGCTGTGGAACCTCCGGCAGCAAGTGTGTGGCAAAATGGTGAGCAAGTTGTTGCCATCAGTATCTATGCCCAAAATAATCAAGTTGATGCGATAGCGTTTGGAGAAAATGTTCGAGAACGTGTCGCCCTTTTATCCAACGAATTCGCTCCGTTAACAATACAAGAATTATTCTTCCAACCCGATCAGGTCGATGCGCGCCTCTCTGACCTTGCGAGCAATTTGCTAGTGAGCATGGGCATCATCACGCTCATTCTGTTTTATGGAATGGGATGGCGAATGGGAGTGCTAGTAGCAAGCATGTTGCCATTGGTCACACTGATTAGTTTGGGAGTGTATGATTTTGGTGGTGGTGTCTTGCACCAGATCGCCGTGATTGGTTTAGTAATCTCCCTTGGTATTCTGATCGACAACGCGATCGTGATGGTCGAAAACATTCAGCATCGGCTCAATGAAGGCTCCAGTCGTAAACAAGCATTAGTCGATGCAGTGCAAGAGCTAGCAGGGCCATTAGGTGCTTCCACCGCAACCACGCTCGCTGCGTTTACACCATTGCTACTGTCCAAAGGGGGGACGGCTGATTTCACCCGAGGGATTCCGGTGATGATCATGTTGACTCTCAGTATTAGCTATCTTTTAGCAGTAAGCCTTGCCCCCTTGCTCGCGGCCAAATTTCTTAAAGCCAATAATGTGAATAGAACTGCATGGATTGAATCTTTAGGGCGAGGCTTGGCCAAGTTGAGCAAAGCTTATCCAAAACTGGTCGCCGTGAGTGGGCTGACATTGCCTATTCTCAGCATCTTTTTGATGCCTATGTTGAATTTTCAGTTTTTTCCAAATGCGGATAGACCGCAAATTGTTGTAGAAATGTTTTTGCCTGAAGGCACTGACATTAGTTATACCAATGACATGGCGCTAGTGTTTGAGCGAGAACTGCGTGCTCGCGAGGGTGTGGTCAGCATTCATCGTTTCGTCGGTGACACTGGCCCAGGTTTTTACTACAACCTGCCCAATGCGACCCAATCTCCCAACCGCGCTAGATTAGTAGTGAACACCGAGCGATTGGATCAAACTGGGGCTTTAATCGAATGGGTGCGCACACATGCGGCAAATACCTACCCAGAGATAGAAATTGTGGCCGGCACTCTTGCTCAGGGACCGCCTCGTGCTGCCCCAGTGGAGGTGCGACTCTATAACGCTGATGAGCAAGCAAGACTGCTAGCAGGCGAACAAGTTTTTGCCGCACTCAAGGCGATTCGGGGTGCCGTGGATGTGCGTCATGACATGGACACTGGCACGCCCGTGTTAGAAATGGCAGTCGATGATGCTAGCGCCCAGCGCTATGGAGTGAGCCGTAACGACGTTGCACAAACCTTATTTGCTCGTAGTCTTGGCTTGCCTATAGAACAGTATCGTCAGGAACTTGATCCGCTGCCAATTGTGCTGCGCTCTGACAAAGGAACCCGGCTAAGTGTTAATGAACTGCTCTCGAGCTATGTATTCAACGCGCAGAACATCCCGGTGCCACTGAGTCTGATTAGTACAGCCAAGCCTGACTGGCAAGTGGCAAGTATTCACCATCGCAATGGAGTGCGGGTATTAAGCATCACGAGTGGTCTGGCGCCAGGCTATAGCTTTAGTCAGATAGTCGACGAACTCAATGAGCGCTTAGATCAGACTCCCCTGCCCGCTGGAACGCGCATAGAATTTGGTGGTGACTTAGAAAGTTCAGGTGAAGCAAATCAGGCAATTTTCGCCGTGGCACCCATTGGCATTCTGCTCCTGTTGTTCTTTTTGCTATTGCAGTTTAATTCTTACAAACGCGTAGGTATCGTGCTATTGACGGTGCCCTTAGCTGCGGCGGGTATATTTCCAGGCCTTGTGCTGACGGATTCGCCTTTCGGCTTTCAGCCTTTGCTTGGGGTCATCGCCCTTGTCGGTATAGTGGTGAATAACGCCATCGTCTTGATCGATTTTATCGACCAACGTTTACGCGAAGGTGCTACTCTTAGCTTTGCAGTCGATGATGCAGTGGCCCGTCGCGCGCGACCCATTTTGTTAACCAGTGCCACAACGGTTACTGGTCTACTGCCGCTGGCATTATCCTCATCGACGCTATGGCCCCCCATGGCGTGGGCTATTATTTCGGGTTTAGTCGCCTCGACAGCACTAACCCTGTTAGTCATACCAGCGGTTTGTCGTTTGAGCCTTCGAGTTAAGAAAGCTGCAGCGATGCCAAGCCATGGGAACTTGTACGAATAGGAAGTATTAATATGCTAAAACCCGAAGACTTTACCCGCAGCGGCGCCGACAAATTGCCGGGGCATCTTAATATTGATGTGATCAAGGTTTCACCCGAAGAAGTAATCGCGCAGATCGAAGTAGAGAAAATTCACATGGCGCCTAATGGTTTTATGCATGCCGGCGCGGTGGTCACATTGGCAGACACCACAACAGGCTATGGCTGCGTTGCGAATATTCCTGAAGAGGCGATCGGCTTTACAACGATCGAGTTAAAATCCAATCACTTAGGAACGGCGCGTTCTGGCACTATCAAGTCTGTTGCAAGTCCGGTGCATTTGGGGCGCTCGACACAAGTGTGGGATGCAGTAGTCACTCATGTCGATACAGGCAAAACGATTGCCTTGTTTCGCTGTACGCAGATGATCCTTTACCCGAAATAATCACGCTCACAAACTGCGCAGTAAGGCCTGTATTTGCGCTTCTAGCACTTGGTCGGCGCCAGCATAGCTCAATGCCCGTTGCGCAAACCCTCGTGCTTCGCTACGACGGTTTTGTTGCGCCCGCACACTGGCAAGCCGATACCAAAGCAGTGCATCGCGAGGGTTAATGCGCAGCGCTCTCTCACACAAGGCCGCCGCGCGTTCAAGATCCCCTTGTGCTATGGCAGAGTCGACGCCTTGTAATAATGTCGACGAAGCTGTGGCGGGTTCTTCGCGAGGGGTTGGCATGTCGAAATCACCGGAATCTCGTTCGTTTGTGCCACCAGGTAATTCGCGTCGCTGGATAGGTGCGTTAATAGTAGCGCTTGCAGGTTGCGCGCTTGGCAGGTTCTGACTGGGAGCGTTAATGCTATTGTCGCGTGATTCCACCGGGGCGGGAATGCCGCGACCGCCAGAGTAAGTTGCACAGGCACTGAGCAGGCTTAGCGCAAGCAAAAAAGCAATGCGATACCTCATCGTCCTAAACCTCGTACTCGATCAATAATATTACGAAACACCGAATTGTCTTCACAGTCTACTGCATTGTTGGGCAAAGTGCTGCTCGCAAATGGCAGGTGTAGCGGGTAGCTACAATTGCGCTGCTTGGCTTGGGTGACAGGGTCGATAGACACCTCCTTCCATTGAATGCCTGCAGGTTCAAAATCAGCACGAGCTTGAATTGCTAGGCTATCCATAAGCTCAGTCCATACTCGCAAGGCGCCACTTGCCCCTGTAAGTCCGGTGTCTCTATTATCATCGTATCCTAACCAAACAACACCGACTAAATCATCTCCGTATCCGGCGAACCAGCTGTCGCGCAGGTCGTTAGTGGTGCCTGTTTTCCCTGCTAATGGCAAGTGTGGCCCTAGTCGAGAGGCCATGGTCTCGGCAGTGCCGCGACGGAACACCCCTTGCATTGCATATTCGAGCAAGTACATTGCTTCGGCCTGCGCCACCTGCTCTGTTGCGATCCCGTAGCGCTCCAAGCGGGCGCCTTGGCCGGTTGTAACAGCCTCGACCGCTCGCAGCGGTGAACGAAACCCATTGCTAGCCAGTGTTTGATACATCTGCGCGACTTCAAGAGGAGTTAAGTCGATCGCCCCTAGTAGCAAGGAAGGGTAAAGTGGAATGTCTTTTTCGATGCCGAGTCGGTTTAACATATCAGCGACTTTGTCGACGCCAATCGCCATGCCTAAGTTGACTGTGGCTAGATTCATTGACCGTTCGAGGGCATCAAACAAGTACACATCGCCAAACAATTTATTGTCGTAGTTTTTTGGTGACCACTCTTGATCCCCTGGGAGTGTTATCGTGATTGGTGTGTCAGACAATACTGATGCGAGTGAATAGTCGCCAGTCTCTAGCGCCGCTAAATACACTGCCGGTTTGACGAGGGAGCCTATTTGTCGATTAGCATTGAGGGCACGATTGAAGCCAGCAAAGCCCTGTTGGCGCCCGCCGGCGAGGGCGCGCACTTCACCGCTGATGGCATCGGTAATCACAACGGCTGCTTCTAGCTGTCCATCATCGCCACTAGCTGCAGCGCGCTCAACTGATTTAACAGCGGCCTCGAGTTTTTCATCAACAGTGTCTTGCACGCGTAGATCCAAGGTGGTGAAGATGCGCAGGCCTTCGGTGCGTAAGGCTTCACTATCGTAATCTCTGGCAAGGTCTTCGCGCACTAAGGCCATGAATGCTGGGTAGCGAGCATTGCGCACGCGTGTACGTGATGCTAGCCGTAAATTGGCCGACTGAGCTTGAGCTTGTTCTTGCGCCGTAATAAAACCTTGGCTGTGCATGCGTTGCAGGACTACATCACGCCGCGCCGTGGCGCGTTCAGGATATCGCAGTGGATTGTAATATGAGGCGCCTCTTGGCAGTCCCGCGAGCATGGCAAGCTCAGACAGGTTTAGCTCTTTTAATGGGCGTGAAAAATAATACTCAGAGGCAAGGGCAAAACCATGGATAGCGCGGTTGCCTTGCTGGCCAAGAAATATTTCGTTGAGGTAGGCGCCTAAAATTTCGTCTTTGCTAAAGTGTATCTCTAGCAAGATGGCCATCACGGCTTCTTCAATTTTGCGACCTAGCGTTTGGCGCCGGTCCAGATAAAGATTTTTAATCAATTGCTGGGTGAGAGTGCTGCCCCCTTGTACGATGCCGCCAGCCTTTATATTGGCTAACATGGCGCGGGCAATCCCTGCTGGGTCGACACCAAAATGCGAGTAGAAGCGTTGATCCTCTACCGCGATGATGGCGTCTTTTAGGCTCTGTGGCACGTCGTTAAGTGTGATGGGTAGCCGATCCTCGCCCGTGTCTGGGTTGATCTGGGCGATCTCTACAGGTTCTAGTCGTACTAAGGCTAAGTCGCCAGTGTTTTGATCACCCCAGAGGTTGCGGATACTGCTGCCGTCAAATTCCACATTGAGATAAAGGCTTGGCTCTTCGCCATCCCAAAAATCAAAGCCGCGAGTCCATAGTCTGATGCGCGAAGGGCTTATTTGATATTCGCCAGGGCCGTTGACTTCATTGTTCTCTCTATAGCCTAAACGGCTCAGTGTACTGCTCAGCTGCTCTAGGCTTATTGTTGCGCCAACATAGAGCTCTACTGGTCGAGCGTAGAGTCTAGCGGGCAGTGCCCACTGTAAGGCCTCGAAATCTCGGCGGATCGTATAGTCTACCCAAACACACCAAAGTACGATGACTGCGCTCGCAGCAAAAATAAGGCGTTTGAAATACCACCATTTGCTACGTCGGGTTTGGGGTGTGGGGCTTTGTGTGGCGTTGTTTTTCAGCATAGGCAGGCATTATGACATTGCGCCTTGGGCGCCTGCTATGTGTATAACGAGACTTTTGCAATATCTTGAAGAGAGTCGCAATTGGCTTGAATTCTTAGTCAATGATACGCAAAATGCTGTATATATAAACAGTATTTTGCGTAGGCGTTATGTCACTTCCCTTATATGCTGAGCTGCACTGTCTCAGTCATTTCACCTTTTTGCAGGGCGCATCCTCGCCAGAGGAGCTAGTGCAGCAAGCCCAGCAGCTAGGCTATAGCGCTATAGCCATCACCGATGAATGTACCTTAAGTGGCGTCGTTCGAGCGCATGTGGCGGCTAAAAACAGCGCTGTAAAACTACTCATCGGCAGTCGATTCGTTCTAGAGGATGGTCTTAGTTTTGTGCTGATCGCGCGTAATAGACTTGGCTATGGGCAGTTATCACACTTGATTACGGTGGCCCGTGCGGGGGCAGCAAAAGGCCATTATCAGCTCGACAGGGCTCTGGTTGAGGCGCAAAACCTCAGTGACTGTCTTGGGCTGTGGTTGCCTGGCGCTACAAACCCAAAGCCCGAGGAGGCACAGTGGCTGCAAAGGCAACTCTGTGAGCGCGTCTGGATCGCCGTGGAGATGCTGCTACATGGTCGAGACCGAGCCCGCTTGCGTGCACTTCAGGCTCTAGGGTCGACCCTTGGGCTTGCACTCGTGGCCAGTGGTGCTGTGTACATGCACACGCCAGAGCGGCGCATGTTGCGCGATACTCTAACCGCGATTCGTTTAGGCACACGTTTGGCGAGTTTAGGGCGAGCTGCGGCGTCTAATAACGAGCAACACTTACGCTCGCGCGAGCGTTTAGCAAAACTGTACCCGCCAGAATTGTTGCAAGAGACACTGGCGATTGCGCAGCAATGTCACTTCTCTTTAGATGAGCTGCGCTACGAATATCCACATGAATTGGTGCCCGCTGGGCATAGCGCGAGTAGCTGGTTGCGTGAGCTCAGTCTGCATGGCCTTGCACAGCGTTGGCCCGAGGGCGCGCCAGAGCGTGTAAGGCAATTGTTAGAGAAAGAACTGCAGTTAGTGGCTGAACTTGGCTATGAACATTTTTTCTTAACGGTGCATGACATCGTGGTGTTTGCGCGTAGCCGTCAGATTCTTTGTCAGGGTCGGGGCTCAGCAGCGAATTCGGTGATTTGTTATTGCTTGGGTATTACCGCCGTAGACCCAGCGCGGATGCAGTTACTGTTCGAACGCTTCTTGTCCAAAGAGCGTGATGAGCCGCCCGACATCGATGTCGATTTTGAGCATGAGCGCCGCGAAGAGGTTATTCAGTATATTTATTCCAAATATGGTCGTCATCGTGCTGCGTTGGCAGCGACCGTCATTTGCTACCGTGCGCGTAGTGCGGTGCGTGATGTGGCCTCTGTTCTGGGGTTTACGCCTGAGCAAACCGCTGTGCTTAGCAAAGGCATTGACTGGTATGGGCAGGCTCTTGACGAAGACATCGTAGTGCCAGGCTTGCAGGTTGAGCCTGAGAAACTGCAACAACTTTTTTATCTCGTGCGTAGCTTGTTAGGAGTGCCTCGTCATCTATCACAACATGTAGGGGGCTTTGTAATTAGTCAGGGGCCTTTGTCGGAATTGGTGCCAGTCGAGAACGCAGCGATGGCCGATAGGACTGTGATTCAGTGGGAGAAAGATGACCTAGAAGCCTTGGGTTTGTTGAAAGTGGATGTCCTGGCGCTAGGCATGCTGACTGTCATCCGCAAGTCCATTGATTTGATTAACGCCTCTCCCGCTATGAGCAAGAGTGCGGCGCTGAGTTTGCACACTGTTCCCAAGGAAGATGCAGGCGTATATGAGATGATGTGCGCTGCCGACACGGTGGGTGTTTTTCAGATCGAGTCGCGCGCGCAGATGAGTATGTTGCCGCGCTTAAAGCCACGTAATTATTATGACCTTGTTGTGCAGATTGCCATCGTGCGGCCCGGTCCTATACAAGGCAATATGGTACACCCCTATTTAGCGAGGCGTAGCGGCAAAGAGCCTGTCGTCTATCCAAATGAGCAGATTAAAGAAGTGTTAGAGCGCACGCTTGGGGTGCCAATCTTTCAAGAACAAGTCATGAAAATTGCCATTGTTGCGGCCGGTTTTAGTGGTGGCGAGGCTGATCAGTTGCGCCGCGCAATGGCCGCCTGGAAAAAGAAAGGAGGCTTAGAGCCCTTTCAGGAAAAGCTAGCGCAAGGCATGCGTGAGCGAGGCTATGAAGACTCCTTTGCGCAGCAGATCTATAGTCAGATTAAAGGCTTTGCTGATTATGGTTTTCCCGAATCGCATTCGGCGAGTTTTGCCCTTCTTGCCTATGTGTCTTCTTGGCTAAAGTGTTACCACCCCGCCGCATTTGTGTGCGCGTTGCTTAACAGTCAACCAATGGGATTCTATGGGCCAGCCCAGTTGCTTCAGGATGCGCGCAGGCATGGCGTTAGCGTAATGCCGGTGGATGTGAATCACAGCGAGTGGGATAGCACGCTGTTATACCCTGAAAAAAACAGCGCCATACCCGTATTACGTCTTGGTTTGCGTTTAGTCAAAGGCTTGTCCTTTGTTGGTGGGCAAAGGCTTTGTGAGGCACGCCGCGCAGGGGCCTTTGTGAACGTGCAATCGCTAGTGGAGCGTAGCGGCATCAATCGCGCGGATAGAGAAAGTCTAGCGGCGGCAGATGCCCTAAAGACACTCGCCAAAGACCGCTATCGCGCTTTTTGGGATGTGGCCGGCTATGAAGAAAAACTGCCACTATTTGCCGCGCAAGAGCAGTGGCCCGAGGCCCATGAGCGCCTGCCAATTATGCTGCCCAAACCATCAGAGGGGCAGAACATCATGGCAGATTATAACAACATGGGTTTGACGTTGCGTCGACATCCTTTAGCGTTATTGCGTGCGCATCTGCAATCGTATTCTGTCGTCACGGCACAGCAATTGTTGGCCATTGGTGATGGCGAAGGTATCAAAGTGGCTGGCATCGTGACTTCCCGGCAGAGGCCGCAAACAGCATCAGGAGTCACTTTTATGACTCTAGAGGACGAGACGGGGTTTTTGAATGTAGTGGTATGGCCAACACTGGCGGCTAAGTATCCAGATGTTGTGCGTGAGGCCAGTATGCTAGGGGTGTCTGGCAGCTTGCAAATCAGTGAGGGCGTCGTGCATGTGATTGCCAGCCATCTTGTCGATCTTAGTCATTTTCTCTCGGCGATGACGTTAAAGTCGCGAGACTTCTGTTAAGCAAAAATACCATGCAAATACCAAGCTTGCTCTGTGTCGATGTCAGCGAGCATTCGCTCATGAAAAATCCACAGACGCATGCCCTGGCGATTGCTCGCGATATAGTAATCTCGTTTCACTTCTTGTTTATTCCACCAATGTGTCTCTATACGCTCTGGCCCACTGAGTAAGTGCAAACTGCTGTGATAGAACAGCCGGCCTGCGCTTTTTTTTAAGTGCACAGGTTGGGGTAGTAACCAAAACGGGCGTGGGCTTGACTTGTCTGTACTGACGGCATGAGTGTTGCCGACTTCGCCAAAGGCAATGTCTTGGCTTGCGAACTCTGGACAATGTTCATCGCGTAGATAGATGCGCCGTACGGCTGCGTTGCCAAGGCGCGCCTGCAACTCTTCTAGCAGCGGCAATATGTCAGCGTGCGTGCCTGTCTCGCTTGCTGCATCGATGCCTTTTAGTGTTGCACTGTTGAGCGAGACTGTTTGGAAATGAGTGACCTCTAGGCGCATGCCGATACAACCCGCATGCAGGCTAATGGCATGCAGTCGCGTTTCGAGCAGCAGCATTAAATGCGCATGCTGGCGACTAGCCTGACGCAGATCAAGGTGCAGTAAAGTCGGGGCGTGGTGTTCATGTAAAAAACGCAAGACGAGGCGGTTGGCCGCAAGCTCACGTGTTTGCAAGAAGGCGCACAGGCGTTCAAGCAATTCTTCGATACCGGGTAAGAGCAGCTGTTTGTTTTCAATGCTGAAGTCCCATTCTAGTTCGCTAGAGAATTGCTCAGGGCTATTGTAGGTCGGTACTGGATTGGCAACATGGCCTAGGCATTGGTCCAATTGTTTGAGAAAGTCGCGACCAAAGCGCTGGCCGAGTTGATGGGAAGGCAGGCGCCAAATATCTCTCAAGATGTTTAAGCCACTGTTGTGGAACTGGCGCTTTTTCTTTTTGGGTAATGGCAATGCCTGTAAAGGAATGCGCCCAAGCGCCGCACGAAGATTGTTTTTGCGATAGACCAATAGATTGCAGCCAGCTTTGGCCATGAGCAGGCTTGCCGCAGGTGTGGGGCTGACGGCGTGTTGAACCTGCGTGGGTAATTGCCAAGCTTCGAGCAGCGCGGTTAAGGAGTCGCTCAGGCGCTTACGAATGCTGTCGATGCCACCGAAGTAATTTAAGCTGCTTGCGACTTCAAATGAGAAACTATCGACGCTAGCAATGGTGACTGTCGCGCTCAAGGCGCTAAGCGCCTGCGCTATCTGTTGCTGCCGCTTTAGGTGAATAGCGCTCTGGCTATTAGCTGAGGCAAATTGCGGAAAGTACACGGCATACCAAAGCGGTTCTTGCTTGCTGCGTTGTCGAGGGGGTGTGTCGTGGTTGATGAGCTTCTTACTGATGGGTGCTGTGTGGAGGCCATGCAAGGCAAAGCTGGCCTGCGAGAAACGGCTATTCATAACGTCTCCCGCGGCAGTCTTACGCGGTCATGACGATGACTGCCGCGCGCTTTTAGTATGCTTAGGCTCAGCGCATTGTCATCGGCCTCTGCGCGTAAACGCAGCACGGCGTTAGAGTGGCGTATATAGCGATGATGGAAAACAAAGCCGAGAGTTTGCCCCGTCACGCAGGCTAGTTGTAGTCGGCGTATATGCTTGCCGGACAACGTACCAGGCCATGCCAGTACCACGGCGCAGGCATTATTCTGTAATGCTTTCTCGATACCCCAGAGGACCTCGTGGCTTTGTGGCGTGACAATGATCATGCGGGCGATGTCGACACCGGCGCTAGCGAGTGCTGGGGCATAGGGGATGCACGGAGGGGAGACCCATAAAGCTGAGCGCCCTTGCGTGCTGATATCACGCAGTAGTGGCAGCACGAGTTGTAATTCGCCGGCGCCCCACAAGGGGGTGATGATCTCGGTCAAGGCGTTCGCTGGCCAACCCCGCCAAGGCAGGCTTGCATCGAGAGCGGCAAACCCTGTGGGCGCGCCGGGATAGTGGCTATTTGCCTGTTGTGGCGCGGCCAAATGATGTTCGCTAGCACGCCATAGGCTGGTGCTGCGCAGCAGTGCTGCAAGGCGATTGTCGGAGTTAGGGAGTGACATATACTGTATATATTAACAGTATTTTTAGACCCTACAAGCGGCACTTTTTTCTTCATTGTGGGGAACGAAGTGCCAAATGCTTTGTCTCAAAACTGAGACTTAAAGCTAACTTACGGAAAAATATTAGCTTTTCTGAGTCAAGAGATTGTCACAAAGTAATTATTGGTATAGTCTTCATAGCCTTAGACGAACAAGCTTACTAGGCTTGTTAAATAATAAGCACAATTAACTGGAACACCGAGTAATTCATGAAACACAAACCTGACATGTTGATGGTGGTGGTTGTTCTTTTTGCGCTAGGAGTCCTAGCCAGCGGAGTTGCACAAAGCGGATTGCTTTGACCCCCCCTTCTGTTCTAAGAGTTTGAAAAAGAATATCGCCTTAAGGCCGATAGGTTTGGTAGTCACTCACTATTTTGTTCATCCGCACATCCCAGGGCTTGTTTTCTAGCCTTTCTACTCTCTGACACTCATGCGCAAGCCCAATCAGTTGCGGTCGATGCCTGTCTGAGCGGGCGCGAAAAGCAAACCCTCTATCGTAGAAGCCCTTGCCCATTCCAAGGCGATTACACTCACTGTCAAAGCCTACAAGCGGCACGAAGACAAGATCGAGCGCGCGGGGCGACAAAATTGACTGGCTACGCAGTACAGGCTGCCACATCCCCCACGGATGGCGTACTAAGGCGTCTCCAGTGCGATAGCGAACGAAAAGCATGCGATTGCGTATGAATGGGTGTATGCAAGGCAGAAAGCAGTGCTGCCCACGCTCTAGTGCTGTTGCGAGTAATAACGTGGGGTCGATCTCACCATCGCCAGCGATATAAAACGCAATGCGTTTGGCGCGACGAAACTCCAGGGTAGAGCTGAGGCGATGAAAAATGCGCGTACTGGCCAGTGCTTGTTGCGAAGGAGTGAGAGCGCGGCGCGCTTGGCGCAGAGCTTGACGTAGCGAAGGGCTGTTTTGTTTCATGATGTGGGGCTTACAAAAATAGAAGTTACCCAGAGCACCGCTATCAAAATTGTCCTGAACCCAAAGGTTCAGGTGGTGACTCCAGCGGAACATAAGGCTTTCCGTCTAGCGGACATGCACAACAGCACCTGCAAGGAGACTCCGGTTTAACAGATATCGGCTCAAGAACATTATTGATTGGCTAATGCTCGAGGCAACTCGTAAACGAGTATATAGCACTTAGTGGAGGCTATCGAGCAAGAGCGTATACGTTTTTTGTTTCAATAAGCTCAGGTTATTTCAATCTGACGATTGATCTGCAAGCTGCGGTCGATTTTATCTTCTAAGAATTTTAACTTCTGCAGTGTCTGGTGGCGGCTCTCATTGAGCTGTTGGCTCTTGCCCAGCATGTCATGAGTGATGTTCAGCGCGGCCATGACAGAGATTTTTTCTAAGCCATGAATATTGCCGCGGGACTTTATCTTACGCATATTCTCATCAAGATAGCGGGCAGACTTCAATAATGCCTCTTGTTCAGCGGGCGGGCAGCTGACTTGGTACTCTTTGTCGAGGATCTTAACGACTACGGTACCAGGGGTGTTCTCTTCTGCACTCATGCAAGTTCTCTTTTATTCAGCCGATAGGGAAAAGCGTTCTGTCGCATTGGGATCAATTAGATTCCGATTGCTCCAAAGACTTAAGGCGATTAAGCACGGATTCAAGCCGGCTTTTAGCGAGTTTATTGTTCTCAAGCAGTTGCTGACGTTCGGTTAGCCAGTTATGCTCGTTTGCTCGTAAAAGCTGATTTTCCTGCTTCATCGCAGCACAAAGCTCGATGAGGGCATCAATCTTTTGATCCAGCGTGGTAAATTTTTCGTCTGTCATTATGATGGTCGCCATATGCATCTACCACTTAAGGTGGTGTGCACAAACCCACTGGTAAATTTCCCGTTACTATAGAGGCGAGACCAAAGCCGGTCAATCGCCAAGCAAGGAAATGTCTAACGATGACTACACTGTACGACGAAGCAGCACGCCGGCGCAAAGAGCTAATGCAGCAAATGGAGCCTAATAGCATTGCGTTATTATGCGCCGCGCCATTAGCTACTCGCAGCAACGATACTGAATATTTATATCGGCAAAGTAGTGATTTTTACTACCTTTCCGGCTTCGTAGAGCATGATGCAGTGCTTGCCCTTATCCCCGGGCGCGCGCAAGGCGAAGTCGTGTTGTTCTGTCAGGAGAAAGATAAAACCCGCGAGTTATGGACCGGCGTGCTGATGGGGCCAGAAAAGGCAATTAAAAAACTTAAAATCGATGATGCCTTTCCAATTGGCGATATTGACGATATTTTGCCCGGCCTCTTAGAGGGGCGTGAGCGCGTCTATTACTCGATGGGCAAAGACCCGCGTTTCGACCAGCGGGTCATGGATTGGGTTAAAATTGTGCGCGGCAAAGCACGTCAAGGCGCCCAACCTCCAGGTGAGTTTCTCGTTCTTGACCATTTGCTCAATGAAATGCGTTTGCTCAAAAGCGCACGTGAAATAAAACTTATGGAGAAGGCGGGTGCAATATCGGCGCAAGCTCACAAACGTGCTATGGCAATCTGCGAGCCTGGCCGCAAAGAATATGAGTTAGAAGCCGAGATTGTGCATGAATTCATGCGCTCAGGTAGCCGCGCGCCTGCCTATAATAATATCGTTGCGGCGGGAAAGAACGCCTGTATTTTGCATTACATCGAAAACGATTCAACGATCAAAGACGGCGACCTCGTGCTAATAGATGCAGGGTGTGAATATGAATACTACGCTGCCGATATTACCCGCACTTTTCCTGCCAATGGCAAATTCAGTAAAGAACAGAAAGCGCTCTATGAAATCTGTCTGGACGCCCAGCTGCAAGCAATCGCGGCAGTTAAGCCGGGAGCCTCGTGGGATGCGCCGCATAATGCCACCGTCGAGGTGATCACTGAAGGCTTAGTGGCACTCGGGCTGCTTAAAGGCGACGTGAAGACCCTCATTAAGAGTGAGGCCTACAAAGACTTTTATATGCACCGTGCAGGCCATTGGTTGGGCATCGATGTCCATGATGTCGGAGATTATAAAATAGATGGCAAGTGGCGCCTTATGGAGCCTGGGATGGTCACGACCATCGAGCCAGGCATCTATGTAGCGCCTGATAACACCAGTGTCGATAAAAAGTGGCGTGGTATTGGCATTCGCATCGAAGACGATGTGTTGGTCACGCGCACTGGCCATCGGGTGATAAGCGAAGGGGCCCCGAAGACAGTGGAAGAGATCGAACGCTTCATGGCGCAGTCGCGAGCCTGCGCCGTTGCGTAGTTCAAACACACGTTTAGGAGCCAGCGAATGAGAGTAGAGACTGCACAGGCACACTACGATGTAGTGATCGTTGGTGGCGGGCTCGTCGGCGCCAGCTTTGCATGCATGTTGGCCAGCCAGTTGGCGGGGATGCCAGTCAAAATATTGGTCACCGAAGCCATCGAGTCCTTGCAGGCGTCCACAAGTTTCGATGCGCGCACGACGGCGCTGTCCTACGGCAGTCAGCAACTCTACGCACGCTTAGGCTTGTGGGAGGCGCTTGCGGCTTACTCAACGCCTATCAAAAAGATTCATGTCTCCGATCGTGGCCATTTTGGTGCGGCGCGTATCGACCAAGCAGAAATGGGTGTCGATGCCTTAGGCTATGTGGCAGAGAATCAACATCTGGGAGTTGTGCTAACACAGGCACTAAAAGAGTCAAAAGCAATAGACTATCTATGCCCTGCCAAGATCACCCATATGCTTCCAATCTCAGAGGGAATGCAATTGCAGCTGCAAAGTGCAGAAGATGAGGCGCAGTTCATAAGCGCGGGTTTGGTCGTATTGGCCGATGGCGGCAAGTCTTCTTTGAGCGCCACTGCAGGGATCCGTCAGCAAGTCACTGACTACGAGCAGAGCGCAATAATAGCAAATGTCGCCTTTAGCGATGAGCATCACAATATTGCCTATGAGCGTTTCACCGACACCGGCCCTCTCGCCGTGTTGCCCTTGCAAGAGCTACAAGGTGAAAACCGTGGCGCTTTGATTTGGACGGTTTCGCAAGTCGATGCCAGTGCCATGATGGCGTTGGACGATGCGCAGTTTCTAAACGCCTTGCAGGCACGCTTCGGTCATCGCCTCGGAATGTTTACGAAGCTTGGAGCGCGTGCTTGTTATCCCCTGCGCCTGAGCGTGGCAAATGAACAAGTGCGACCAGGCTTAGTATTGTTAGGCAACGTCGCGCATAGTTTGCACCCAGTGGCAGGTCAGGGCCTGAACTTAGCGTTACGAGATGCTGATGTGTTGGCACACACTTTGTCACAAGCCTTCGCTGCTGGTGAGGGGCTTGGGAGCATGTGCGTATTGCAGCAGTACATGGCGCAGCAAAGCAGCGATCAATTGCTGACGACGCGCTTTAGCCATTACACCACGAGGCTGTTCTCTAACAAGCACCCTGCTCTGGTTTGGGCGCGAAAATTTGGCTTATTCTCGATTGACCTAGTGCCTGTATTCAAACGCAGTTTTGCAAGACAAGCGATGGGTTTAGTGACGCCTAAAAAGCGGTCCGCCTAGGGCGTTACCGCGGCGCGGATGGCTTCGATGCGTTTACGGTTAGCGCCGAGGTCGCTATGGCCGAGGCGCGATGCTGAGCGCACATGCACAAGACCGGTACTGGCATCTTCTAGAAACTCCACATCATCGACATAGCCCATAAGGCGCGATGTGAACTCAGCATAAAGGTACGGTGGCTCATCGCTAATGATTTCAGCCTCTGGCAGGTTGGTGAGTGCTTCCTTTATCGCGCTCAGGCTAGTTCGTATAGGCGCGATCTGATGGCTTTCCCGGGTTTCAAAACTGGAAACGCAGTTGGGAGAATCAGGGCAAGTGCCCAGCTGGCCATCGCTTGCGCCTAGAGTCGTTGGGCGCTCCCCAGCACAGCCAAGTAGTGATAAAAGTCCGATCATTAATAAACTCCAGTGTTTCATTGCATAGGTCTCGTTAAATAGGCGCTAGTGGCGCGGGATTTCAGATGATGGACATGCCAAGCCATTCGGCTATCATCGCGGGTTTGTCTTTTCCTTCCACTTCCACCGTGATTTTGTGTTTGACCAAATAGGCGCCAGGAGATTTCTCAACGGCACTGACAAGTATGAAGTGTGCACGAATGCGTGAGCCAACTGCGACAGGGTTTATGAAGCGTACTTTGTCGAGCCCGTAATTAATGAGCACCGAGCAGCCCTGGATTTTAATGGTCGGGCTTTGCGCGCTGAGCATACTCAATAAAGACAAAGTTAAGAAACCATGAGCAATCGTGCCTCCAAAAGGACTTTCCTTGGCAGCACGCTCTTGGTCCATATGAATAAATTGGAAGTCACCAGTGGCTTGGGCGAACTGATTGACTCGCTCTTGCGTGATTTCTAGCCAAGGCGAACTGCCGAGGGCTTTGCCAATATAGTCTTGGGCGCGCTCAATGCTGACGAAATTTGGGGTCGCTGCGCTAGTAGCTTGCTGGTCAGTCATAAGATTTGGGCCTGAAAAATAGAACAAGCGCTCAGTATCAGGTATTCGCCGCCAAGCTTCAATTAGGAACTTTTGCGCTGAGTGATTCTAGATGCCTGGTGGGCGCAGATGCGAAGTGTCGCTATACTGCCCCTATAGTTTTCAGATTCACTATTTTAAGAGTGCAACAATGTCAGATGCTGTCAAAAAAGCCTTGGATTACGACCTGATCATCACTGGGGGTGGCATGGTGGGCGCTAGTCTTGCGCTAGCCTTGAAAGATACCTCTTTGCGTATTGCGGTGCTCGATAGTCAAGATTTGACGAAGGTGCAGCAGTTTCATCCGCACCCAGGTGAGTTTGAGCCTCGCGTTAGCGCCATTACCCATGCATCGCAATGCTTTTTCGAAGAGCTAGGTGTCTGGTCCGGTGTGCTGAGCCGGCGCTGCAGCCCCTACTCCAAAATGCATGTATGGGACGCCGACGGCACGGGCTTTATTGATTTTTCCGCGCAAGAAGTGCACGCGCAGGCGCTTGGCCATATCGTTGAAAATGCCGTCTTGCTAGCAGCCCTCTATGATCAGCTTGGCGCCGTGTCTAATGTGACTCTGTTATCGAACATCACCCTGAGCGGTGTCGACAAAGGCGGCGATCAAGTCAACGTGATCTTGGAAGATGAGCGGCGTATCAGCGCACGGCTGCTCGTAGCCGCCGATGGGGCGAACTCGCGAGTGCGCACCATGGCAGGTTTTAATACGAAGGAATGGGACTACGAGCACCATGCAATCGTCACCACGGTGCGGACGCAGCTTCCTCATCAGCAGACTGCTATCCAGCGCTTCATGGATGAGGGCGTCCTCGCGTTTCTGCCCTTACACGAGGACGACTCGGCGCAGCAATACTGCTCGATAGTCTGGTCAGTATTGCCTGATTTTGCCGATAGGCTAATGGCGAAGAGCGATGCTGAGTTTGCGCTTGCCTTGCAGGGCGCTATCGAGAGCCGGCTTGGCAAGATCGAGCATGTCGCCCAGCGTTTCAGCTTTCCTTTGCGGCAACGCCATGCGAGCGACTATGTGCAAGAGCATATCGCCCTAATTGGAGATGCGGCGCACACGATTCACCCACTGGCAGGTCAAGGAGTGAACCTAGGTTTGCTCGATGCGAAAGTGTTGGCGCAGGAAATCCGCAGGGCCCATGAGAGGCAATTATCCATTGGTGATTTGCGCGTGCTAAAGCGCTATCAGCGCGCTCGCAAAGGTCACAACCTAGGCATGATGTGGGTGATGGAAGGGTTTAAACGCTTGTTTGCCGAGCAAGTATTGCCAATTCGATGGTTGCGCAATGTAGGGATGTCCGGCCTGAATCAGAGTGACATGCTAAAGCGCCAAATCATGCGCACGGCAATGGGGATTGATGAAGGCGTTTAGCCTCTCTGTCTATTCAAGCAATCGGGCAATGTGCCGATATTAAAGAGACTTGAATAAACACTCGCATGCTTTGGCGCACGAGATCGGCAGTTTTAGGAGCTCCCCATGATTAATAAAAACAGCGCGTGGCCATTTGACATGGACCTAAGCGGTCTTGATACCGCAAGCATCACTAATATTCTGACTGATATTGAAAACCACCTACCACGCTTAGAGTCCTCATATGGGGTGTCAGAATTGCTGCGAGTGAAGAAAATCTTCGAGAATGAATTGATGAGCCCGCATCGCCTTCATTAAGTTGTACACCCTCCGAAGCTTAGTTTATGCTAGGTCCGCCTAGTATTCTCGTCACCCACCTATGTGCAGGTGTTTGCCCGTATAGCGCAATGCAAAGAGCTGTGTCGCGGTCTAGGTTATCGTAATCCCTCTATAGAATGGGAAATTTCGCTAAACACACACAAAAGGTTTGTCATTATGAAATCGATTCTTTCTTTAGTAGCTGTTGCAGCCTTGTTAGTCGGCGCAAATGCCTTGGCTATCGATCCTGCAAAATTAACACAGGCGCTAGCTTCTTCTGATCGCAGCGATGCGGACAAAGAGTTGGATGCTGGTCGCAAGCCTGTACAAGTGCTTGACTATCTAGGCCTTGAAGAAGGCATGACCGTTATGGATGTAATGGCTGGCGGTGGCTGGTATACAGAAGTGCTATCGCGCGCGGTAGGGCCAAACGGCAAAGTGCTGATGCAAAATAGCCCGGCATCTTTAGCGCGTGGCACCACAGAGGCGACGGTGACAGCTCGTGTTAGCGGGCGTTTGAACAATGTTGAGCGAGTTAACCGTGACCTGAATGATCTTGGTGTTGCTGCAGACTCTGTAGACTTCATCATTACTAACTTGAATTTTCATGACGTTTACAATGGCAACCCAGAAGCAGCGCAAAACATGCTGGCCGCTTTGAAAACGGTTCTAAAGCCTGGTGGCACATTGGCGATCATTGATCATATCGGCAATCCTGGTGCGGATAATGCGTCACTACACCGCATATCCAAGTTAGATGCACTGCGCGCTGTGCGTGAAGCAGGATTTACGGTTGTCGACAGCGATAGTCAAATATTGTCTGCACTAAATGACGACCATACACTGTCGCCATTTGCGCAATCTTTGCATCGCAATACTGACCGTTTCATTCTCAAGCTCACGAAGTAGTTGCGAGTGCAAGCTTGAAAGTCGCCCCCGAAATGATCCATTTCGGGGGCGAGTTCGTTATACCCTGCTCTAATCTCGTTTCTTGCTGGATAGACTCTTGAAGCAATCCCCGCCAGTACAGCTTGTCAGTAAATTCTTTTCTGTATTCAAATACAGCCGTGTGGCCGTTGAGATTGTGTGGGGCACTAGTGCCGCGCTCACCATCACTATGGCGATAGCCACTTTGTTTGCTGGCCTTTTGCCAGCGGCCATTGCCTATGTAGGTCAGTTGATTGTAGATGCCGTCGTTGCCGCGATACAGGCTCCCGCTGGAGAGAAAGAAGCTGCAACAAATCTCACGATTTTCTATGTGCTATGTGAAGCTGGCTTGGTAGTTCTTATTACTGGCGTGCAAAGAATAAACACCGTGTGTCAGTCAATCTTGCGCGTTTTGCTTGGCAACAAAATCAATGTCATGATTTTGGAAAAATCGCTAACACTGGAGTTGCAGCATTTCGAAGACTCCGAATACTACGATAAGCTTGTGCGTGCTCGACGAGAGGCGTCGAGTCGCCCTCTTAGTCTAGTCATGCGTACATTCGATTTGGTGCGTGAGTCGATCTCGCTTGTCAGCTATGGGTTTTTGTTATTTCAATTCTCGCCTTGGGCGGTTTTGTTATTGGGGTTCGCTGGCTTGCCGGCATTCCTGGCCGAAGCAAAGTTCTCGGGCGAAGCGTTTCGCAACCAGCGCGCACGTTCTGCCGAGCGGCGTATGCAGATCTATCTAGAGATGGTGTTAACCCGCGAAGATGGCGTAAAAGAAGTAAAGCTTCTCAAAATAGGCAAGCTGTTCCTGCAGCGATATGTCGATATCTTTTTGAATATTTATAAGCAAGACCGAAACCTAGTATTGCGCCGTGGGTTCTGGGGATATTTGCTGGGGCTCATTGCCAGTGCCGCCTTCTACTTTGCTTATGGCTGGGTGGTTTTCGCAGCAATAGCGACCACGATTACTATTGGCCAGATGACGATGTATATCGCTGTGTTCAGACAGGGGCAAAGCTCAGTCACTAATAGTTTAACGGCCATCAATGGCATGTATGAGGATAATCTCTATTTATCGAATTTGGTTGAGTTTTTGGAGCACGAGGTGGCAGAGACTACCGGTGACAAAACTGTCGGCCCTGATCCGCAAGATGGTATCCGTTTCGAAAATGTAAGCTTCCATTATCCAGGCAGTGCAACCCCGGCGCTAAACTGTGTCAATTTGCACATCCGCGCAGGCGAAAGTTTAGCCATTGTTGGGGAGAACGGCTCTGGGAAAACCACCTTAATCAAATTGTTGACGCGCCTGTACACGCCAACACAAGGGCGAATCATGCTGGAAGGCTTGGATTTGCAAGAGTGGGATATTGAGACCTTACGTTACAAAATAGGGGTGATTTTTCAGGATTTTTCACGCTATCAACTTAAGGTTGGCGACAATATTGGCATTGGTGACGTCGATAATATGGGCGAGCAATCGCAGGTTCAAGGCGCGGCCAAAGACGGATTGGCGGCTGATTTTATTGAGCGCATGCCTGAATCTTATGAGACGCAACTAGGCACTTGGTTTAAAGGTGGAAAGGAGCTCTCTGGTGGGCAGTGGCAGAAGGTCGCGTTGGCGCGAGCGTTTATGCGCACTCATGCCGATGTGCTGATTCTAGATGAGCCCACCGCGGCAATCGATGCTAAGGCCGAGGCTGATATTTTTGAGCACTTCCGCGAGTTAACCGCCAATAGAATTTCGATTATTATCTCGCACCGTTTTTCGACTGTGCGCATTGCCGATCACATCATCGTTTTAGATGCGGGCGAAATAAAAGAGGAAGGCACGCACAGCGAATTGCTAGCAATCGAGGGGCAATACGCACGCCTGTTTCATTTGCAGGCGCAAGGTTATCAGTAGCGCTAACGATACTTCTTATTCGCAAACATCCCACTCTGCGATCCATTTATCTGTGCTAATGAATCCCAGAGTGGGTTCGTTCAATTGAGCCTACTCATAACTCTCGATAGCTGGGCAGGCACAAAACAAATTACGGTCGCCGTAAACGTTATCGATACGATTGACCGATGGCCAGAACTTGCTTTCTTGCAGTGCTGGTACCGGCCACGCTGCTTCTTGTTTGCTATAGGGGCGTTGCCATTCGCTGTCCATCACATCGGCGAGTGTGTGTGGGGCTTGCTTCAACGGGTTGTTCTCTGGGTCTAACTCACCCGACTCGACGCGCGCGATTTCCTGTCGAATACAAATCATCGCCTCAATGAAACGATCGACTTCTTGCTTCGACTCGCTTTCGGTTGGCTCGATCATTAATGTGCCCGCCACAGGGAAAGACATGGTTGGGGCATGGAACCCATAATCCATCAAGCGTTTGGCGATGTCTTCTTCGGAGATGCCAGAGGCAGCCTTTAGTGGACGAAGGTCGATAATGCACTCGTGCGCGACCATGCCGTTGCGCCCTGTGTACAGCACTGGATAGTGTGGGGCTAATTTGCGCGCAATATAGTTGGCACTAAGGATTGCCACCTGCGTTGCCTTCGTGAGCCCTTCAGCACCCATCAGAGCGATGTATGTCCATGAGATAGGCAGAATGCCAGCGCTGCCCCAAGGGGCTGCAGAGACGGCTGTGTTGCCTTTATTCGGACCACTTAGCTCGACTAAGCTATGGTTTGCCACAAAAGGAATCAGATGTTTTTTGATGCCGATGGGCCCCATGCCTGGGCCGCCTCCGCCGTGGGGAATGCAGAAGGTTTTGTGCAAGTTCACATGGGACACATCGGCGCCCATGTCGCCAGGGCGAGCGACGCCGACTTGCGCGTTGAGGTTAGCGCCATCTAAGTAAACTTGGCCGCCGTGATCATGGATGATTTGGCAGATCTCTTTCACGCCTTCCTCATACACGCCGTGGGTCGAAGGATAGGTGATCATCAATGCCGCGAGGGTGTCTTTGTGGGTGGCCGCTTTCGCCTTTAGGTCCTCGACATCGATATTGCCTTCGCTGTCACAGGCTACCACCACGACCTTCATGCTGAGCATCTGTGCGCTAGCTGGATTGGTGCCGTGAGCGGAGCTAGGGATTAAGCAGACATTGCGCTGGGTCTGACCCTTGCTGTCTAGATAATTGCGGATAGCTAATAAGCCAGCGTACTCGCCTTGAGCGCCAGAGTTAGGCTGCATGCTGACCGCATCATAGCCGGTGATCTCTGTGAGCATGTCTTCGAGCTCTTGGATCATTTGGCGATAGCCAGGGGTTTGTGCCACCGGCACAAACGGGTGTGGTTTGCTAAATTCGGGCCACGTGACCGGAATCATCTCGGCAGTGGCATTCAATTTCATTGTGCACGATCCAAGCGGGATCATGGCATGAGTCAATGACAGGTCTTTGTTCTCTAAGCGTTTGAGATAACGCAGCATTTCAGTTTCGCTATGGTAGCGATTGAAGAAAGGATGCGTGAGGAAGTCGCTCTGTCTGACCAAGGTTTCAGGAATCGCGCCGCTAGCAGATTGTGTGCAGATTTGAGCATCGATGTCGCTGACGCTTAAACCTTTCGCTTTCTCGCCTAAGATGACGTGCCATAAAGTCTCGATCTCTGTGTCCGTTGTGCACTCGTCTAGGCTGATGCCGAGACTATCGGAAAGATCGATGCGTAAGTTGATTCCTGCTTGTTCTGCGCGATCAACGATGGCAGCACGATTGGCAGCATCGGTTTTGAGCGTAACGGTATCGAAGAAATGCGTATTGCTGCAGGCAAACCCCTGCGCGCGCAAACCAAGGACGAAAATTTCGGTCAGCCTGTGAATGCGTTGAGCGATGAGTTTGAGCCCTTCTGGCCCATGATACATCGCGTACATGGCAGCGATATTGGCAAGCAATACTTGTGCGGTGCAAATGTTGCTATTGGCTTTCTCGCGACGAATATGTTGTTCGCGGGTCTGCAGCGACATGCGGAAGGCTTGCTTGCCACGGCTATCGATGGAAACGCCGATAATGCGGCCAGGCACTGCTCGCTTGAAGCTGTCTTTGGTCGCAAAGTAGGCAGCGTGCGGGCCGCCATAGCCCATTGGTACGCCAAACCGTTGGGTGCTACCAAGCACAACATCCGCGCCCATCTCGCCTGGCGATTTAAGCATCACAAGGCTCATTAGGTCAGCGGCGACGACCGCGATGCCGCCTTTATCATGCAACGCGGCGATGCTTGGGCTTAGGTCTGCTAGTTCGCCGCAGGCTGCAGGGTATTGATAAATAGCGCCAAACACATCGTGTTGGTCCAGCGTAGCGATATCTGCAACCAATAGTTCGAAGCCAAAGTTCTTGGCGCGGGTCTGCAAAACGTCGATTGTCTGAGGGAAGCATTGCTCATCGACAAAGAATAAATTGCTCTTATTCTTTGCCACGCGTTTTGCTAAGGCCATGCCTTCGGCAGCAGCGGTTGCTTCGTCCAACAAAGAGGCATTGGCCAGTTCCATGCCACTTAAATCAAGCACCATTTGTTGATAAGCCAGCAGGCTTTCAAGGCGTCCTTGAGAGATTTCCGGCTGGTAAGGTGTGTAAGCGGTGTACCAACCTGGGTTTTCTAAGACATTGCGTAAAATGACATTCGGCGTAATGGTGTCGTAGTAACCCAAGCCAATAAAAGAGCGCGCGGGTTTGTCAGCACTTACCATGTTCTTGAGGCGCGCTAATACGTCAGTCTCAGTACTAGGCTTGCCAAGGTCAAGCCGACGTTTAAGAGCGATCGAGTTCGGCACCGTTTGCTCAATAAGCTGCTCTAATGAGTCGAGCTGCAGTTCGGCCAGCATGGCCTGCAGGTCCGCAGTATTAGGACCTATGTGTCGGCCAATGAATTCGTCGCTATTGCGTAGGTGAGCGAGAGTTTTGCTTGCAGAGAGTGGAGACGATGACGCGTTACTGCCCATGGTTAACCTCAATAAATACTCGGGGTCAGGGCGCCTTCGTAGTGCCCTGAATCAATAATGTAGCGGAGTTAAAAAAACGAAACACACCGAGCCAGCCCGACCGGACTGACTCAAGCCGATTGTGATAACGGCATTATTATTGTTACAAGCACAGGCAGTTGCGGTAGCTGCTGCTACTCGCAAATTTTTGCGTACGCGTCAGCATCGAGCAGTGCGTCGATATCCGCAGCGTTGTTAGGCTGAATTCGGCAGAACCAACCTTCATCATAAGGGGAGCTATTCACTGTCTCGGGCGCATCGATCAGCGCTTTATTGACTTCGACAATAGTCCCTGTAATCGGTGCGTAGATGTCTGAGGCCGCTTTCACGGACTCCACAACACTCATCTCTTGCTCGGCTGCGACTTCAGCGCCTTCCTCGGGAAGTTCGATGAAGACGATATCGCCAAGCAACTCTTGTGCGTGGTCAGAGATCCCCATGACAACAGTTCCATCAGTTTCTACTCGGACCCACTCATGGGTTGCTGCGTACTTTAAATCATCTGGAAAGCTGCTCACTGACCAATCCTCATGCTGAAAATGGATAAAATTATTCGAAAATCTTTTTGCCAAAACGTACGAAATTAGGCTTGACGATTCGTACAGGGGTAAGCTTTCCGCGCAGGTCTACACGACAATTGACGCTGCCTGCCGGAATTCTAGCTAAGGCGATAGAATGCTTCAATGTTGGCGAGAATGTCCCGCTAGTGATGACCCCTTCTTTTTCGACCCCGTTGACCTCGCAAACGACTCTCAGGCCTTCGCGCAGGACCCCGCGCTCCTCCAGTACGAGCCCCGTAAGGATAGGGAGTTTGCCTGCCGCTAGATCGATTTTGTGTTGCTCGACAGCCGGCCGACCGATGAACTGACGGTCACTGGGCTCCCATGCAATGGTTTGTTCCATGTTGGCGGCGATAGGTGAGGTGTCTTCGTCCATATCGTGACCGTAAAGGTTCATGCCCGCCTCAAGCCGTAGGGTGTCGCGTGCGCCTAGCCCGATGGGGGCAATATTGGCGGCTAGCAAGGAATCCCACAATGCAGGGGCATCTTCGTTCGGAATAATGAGTTCAAGGCCGCGTTCGCCGGTATAGCCTGTGCGAGCGATAAACCACTGTTGATCTTCAAGGCTGCGAAAGTTGCCAAGTGCCTGAACTTTCTCTGCTAATTCTGGGGCTAGTAGCGCGCAGACTTTGGAGATGGATTCGGGGCCGTGAATTGCTAAAATCGCAAGATCCGGACGTTCTGTGATGCTGACCTCAAAGCCTTGGGCTTTGACGTTCATCCAGCTTAGGTCCTTCTCGCGAGTGCCGCAGTTGACCACGAGTCGATAGCCTTGTGCGCGACGATAGACGATTAGATCATCGACAACGCCGCCGTTGTCATTAAGCATGCCGCTGTACAATGCTCGGCCAACTTCATCAAGCTTCTGCACATCGTTGGCAAGAAGGTAGCGAAGCCATTTGCTTGCATCAACTCCGTCGATATCGACCACAGTCATATGGGATACATCGAATACACCTGCGTGCTGACGCACCGCATTGTGTTCTTCGATAAGGGATTTGTACTGGATTGGCATGTCCCAGCCGCCGAAATCGACTAGCTTGGCACCAGCATCGACGTGCTTTTGATAAAGCGGAGTCCGTAAGCCCACAGAAAACTCATCCTAAAATAATGGCTCAACACTGCGTAATAGCGTTCATTGGCCGAAAAAATAAGCTCGACATTCTAACCGGATGTGGAGTTGTTTGATAGAGGGGGCGAAAGCTGAAGCCGCTAAAGAGGTTTAATTCAGCTCAGTCAAAAAGCGATCTGCCCGTGGCAAGTAGTTGCGTTCACTGTCTAGCGAAAACACGACAGAGCTTGAGCGTCCAATAATCTGCTCGCGAGGTATAAAGCTGTAAACGCGGCTGTCGGCGCTATTGTCACGGTTATCGCCGAGGACGAAGAACTGATCCTCTGGCACTGTTTCTGGTCCGAAGCTGCGCGATACACGGTTGCTGAGGGTGTCAGACAGCATTGCCTGATGCGAGTGGTTGAATAATTGCTCACGAATAATCATGGAGTTATTGTCGCTTGAGATCACCTCATAATCAGCGGGTTGGCCGTTGATTACGAGCGTATTATTGCGCATGTAGATGGTGTCACCTGGGATGCCAACAATCCGTTTTACTAGGCGTTTCTCAGCAGCTTCTGAATCGATAATAATGATGTCGCCGCGATCTGGGTCGGCGCGAGACGCTAAGAAGATATCGGTAAAGGGAATGCGGATATCGTAGGCGAGTTTGTTTACCCAGACTTTGTCTCCGTCGAGCAAAGTCGGTTGCATTGAGCGGCCAGAAATAGAATTTAAGTCAGCAATTGCGCTCTTAAAGAACACAATAGTCAACAGCAGCAACATGAACCGTTTATTCTCTTTCCAGAATGCGGCGAAATACTTCTTCATGATGGGGGCCAATTCCTTTCGATGACTCTAACAAACTCTCTATAGGGACAATAGGCGAATGGACGCCTGTGTGTCAATGTATGCACAAGGCGCTTATCTCAAACAAGTGGCGAGTGGACTGGTCTGATTGCGCTAATTCTTATAGGCTTGTTGGCATTCTTCCTGTATTTGTATTGAGAGCGGACTCAACATGCCTCTAAGTGCTTTTCACCCAGCAGCGCAGGCTTGGTTTGGCGAGCGCTATGGCGAGCCAACACCTGCGCAGAGGCAAGCCTGGCCAGCGATTAAGGCGGGCAAGCACACGCTCATTTCGGCTCCAACAGGTAGCGGTAAAACTTTAGCGGCATTCTATGCTGTGATCGACCGCTTGGTGTGGCAGGGGCAGCAGAGCCCGCTTGCTCAAACGACTTTTGTTCTTTATGTCTCGCCCTTAAAAGCGCTTAGTAACGATATTCATCGAAATCTCGAAGTGCCGCTCAAAGGCTTGTTGGAGCGGTTGCATCGAGATGCCTACGCGCCAGTCGATATCAGCGTTGCTGTACGCACGGGTGACACCTCTGCGAGCGAGCGACAGCGAATGCTGCGCAAGCCGCCTCATATTCTAGTGACTACTCCCGAGTCTCTGTATTTACTGTTAACGAGTGCAGGCGGCCGGCAAATGCTTGGTAGCGTCGACACCCTAATCGTTGATGAGATACACGCGCTGCTCGGCGATAAGCGCGGCTCACACCTTGCTCTGTCTATAGAGCGTCTAGAGAGGTTGGTCGAAAAACCTTTGCAACGTATTGGACTGTCGGCCACTCAACGCCCTACCGATTTAGTGGCAAATTATTTACGCGGTAATAGAGACGAACAGGAATGCGTGGTGGTAGATACTGGCCATCAACGTCAGCTCGATATTAGTTTGGAGGTGCCGGGTTCGCCATTGACAGCTTTGATGAGCAACGAGGTGTGGGATGAGCTCTATCAGCGATTAGTGCAATTGATTGAAACCCATGAGACCACCTTGGTATTTGTGAATACGCGACGGCTTTCGGAGCGGCTTGCCTTGGCACTAAGCGAGCGGCTAGGTGAAGGATTGGTAAGCTCTCATCACGGCAGTATGAGTAAAGAGCATCGACATCAAGCAGAACAGAAACTCAAAGATGGTCAGTTGCAAGTATTAGTAGCGACCGCCTCAATGGAGCTCGGGATCGATGTAGGCTCAATCGATTTGGTCGTGCAGTTTTCCTCTCCCAAAAGTATCGCGAAATTTCTACAACGTGTTGGGCGTAGTGGTCACTCGGTACGAGGAACGCCTAAGGGCATATTGTTCCCCCTGACCCGCGATGACTTGGCCGAATGTACTGCGCTATTGCATAGCATTGAGCAAGGCCAACTCGACAAAATTTTAATGCCGGAGAAACCAGCAGACATCTTAGCTCAGCAGATTGTCGCTGAGGTCGCAGCAAGCGACGGCGAAGGCTTAGACAGTTGGGATTTGGATGAGCTTTATGCGCTCTACCATCGAGCGTGGCCGTACCGTGACTTAGCGCGCAACGATTTCAACGCCATAGTAAAGATGTTGAGTGAAGGCTATTCATCGAGGCTCGGGCGCAAGGGTGCCTATCTGCATTTAGATGTCATTAATAATCGTGTCAGCGCCCGTCGTAATGCCCGCTTAACAGCCTTAACTAATGGCGGTGCCATTCCTGATATGTTCGACTATCAAGTTGTGTTAGACCCAGAGGACATGGTGGTCGGCACCTTGAATGAAGATTTTGCTTTAGAAACCCTGCCCGGTGACATCTTTACTTTGGGTAGCCATAGTTGGCAGCTCTTGCGAGTTGACGGTTTGAAAGTGCGCGTGCGCGATGCTCAAGGCGCGCGCCCTACTATTCCGTTCTGGTTTGGTGAGGGGCCGGGACGTACAGAAGAGCTGTCCAGTGCGGTGTGTGATCTGCGTGAAAAAATAGATGAATATTTATGTGCGGACGATATGTCTAGCGCCATGCAGTGGCTTGAACAAACCTTGCGTTTGCCTAATAGCGCAGCGCAACAACTGCTAGATTATTTGCGTGCTGGTCGTAACGCTTTGGAAGTAATGCCCAGTCAGAAAACATTGGTCATGGAGCGTTTCTTTGACGAGGTGGGTGACATGCATGTCGTGATTCATTCGCCTTTTGGAAGCCGATTGAATCGTGCGTGGGGGCTTGCGCTACGTAAGCGTTTTTGTCGGACGTTTAACTTTGAACTACAAGCGGCGGCGAACGAAGACAGTATCGTGATCTCTTTAGGTTCTGTGCATAGCTTTCCCCTAGCAGAAGTATTTTCCTATTTGCAAAGTGCTAGCGTTGAAGATGTGCTGGTGCAGGCATTATTAGACGCGCCAATGTTCGAAGTGCGTTGGCGCTGGAATGCAACGCGCTCGCTTGCAATATCTCGCAATAGAAATGGCAAGCGTGTGCCGCCACAGTTTCAACGAATGGATGCAGAAGACTTAGTAGCGCAGGTCTTTCCTGACCAAATTGCGTGTTTTGAAAACATCCAAGGCAAAAGAGAGGTGCCAAGTCACCCTTTAGTCCAACAAACTATACACGACTGCTTAACTGAAGCGATGGACATAGAAGGACTTTTGCGACTAGTGCAGGCTATTGAGAATAATGAAATAGAATTAGTCGCTAAAGATTTACGAGAGCCGTCACCCTTTGCGCAGGAAATTATTAATGCACGACCTTATGCTTTTCTTGACGATGCTCCATTCGAAGAGCGGCGCACAAATGCTATACGTAATCGCAGTTGGTTAGACCCTGCGGAAACGGAGTCCTACAGCGTCTTGGATGAAAAGGCCATAGCGCAAGTCCAAGAGGAAGCTTGGCCCTTGGTACGTAGCGCAGAAGAGCTACACGATGCTTTGTACTCTCTAGGGTATATCACTGCCGCTGAGCTGGAGGCTCACAGTTATGGCGCTTATGCTCGTGCCCTGACTGATCAAGGTCGTTGTTGCGCTTTAACGAGCGCTGAGACAACGCTTTACTTGGCGGCCGAACGCTTACCTTGTTTGCAAAGTATTTATCCGCAGGCGAGCTTGGAGCCAGTTTTATCCCTTCCAGAGTCTTTGCTTGCGCAGGCGTGGGAGCCAGATGCAGCGTTGCGTGAAGTTTTGCGCGGCCGTTTAGAAGGGCTTGGGCCAGTTACGGCGACTCGTTTGGCCGCAGAGATGGGGCTGCGACCATCCGAGATTGAGGTAGCACTGATAGGGCTAGAAACGGAAGGCTTTGTGTTCCGTGGTCAGTTCAGTCCAGGGGCTGCTGATAACGATGCAGCGCGTGAGCAACAATGGTGTGAGAGACGCTTACTGCAGCGTATTCACCGATACACTATCGAGTCGCATAGGCAAAGTATTAGACCTGTACCGTTGCAGTCTTATATGCGTTTCCTGTTCGATGCGCACGAGTTGAAGGTCCAGCGACTGCCAGCGACGCCGAGTTTGGTTTCTGAACCGGTTGACGGACAAAGTGTTTTGCAACGCAGCCTCGCAAAGCTCGATGGTTTATCGGCCCCTGCCACACTATGGGAGGCTGATATTCTGCCCGCGCGCATAGATTCCTATGATCCGGCGTGGCTAGATGTGATGTGTATAAGTGGACGTTTGATGTGGGGTCGCGTGCAACGCCCTGTAGTAAAAGTTGCCAATGAAAGCGGTCGTAAGTCTGGCCCTATTAAAAGCACGCCAATTACGATCATGAGTCGAGCCAACCAAGACCTATGGTCCACGTTATTGCAAATGCAAAAGCAGGCGATGAGTCAAGACGCTGGGGTAGTGCCAATAAGCTCGGTCGCTAGTAAGATAGTGACAGACTTACAGGAACATGGTGCTAGCTTCTTTGACCAGATAAGCCAAAGAACAAAGCTGCTTCGTAGTCAACTAGAACAAGGGTTGGCAGAGCTGGTGAGTGTGGGGCAAGTTACCAGTGACAGCTTTACCGGATTGCGAGCCTTGTTGACCCCAGACTCTCGCAAACCCGGTGGGCATGGCAACGTTCGTCGAAGAGCCGCGTTTGGTGTTGAAGATGCAGGGCGCTGGACACTGATTGACGTGCAAGAACCCAAGAAAGACGATTCCATAAAGTTGGAGTCAGAACAGCTTGAGCGACTTGTATTAGTGTATCTAGAGCGCTGGGGTGTGGTATTCAAAAGAGTGCTTGAGCGCGAGAGTGCGGCGCCACCTTGGCGGATCGTATTGATGAAACTGCGCGCAATGGAGCTGCAGGGGCTAGTTCGCGGGGGCCGTTTTATTGCAGGTATCGCAGGGGAGCAATTTGCACTGCCGGACACCGTAACGGCACTGCGTCGGTTTGCGAAAAATCAAGACGCAGAACACCGTGCCAGTGAATATGTCTGTATGGCTGCTGCTGACCCTGTCAACTTATTGAATATTGTATTGCCTGATACGCGTTTGCCGAAAGTGGCAAAAAACCGAGTGCTCTATAAAGATGGTGTTGCGCTCGCGGTGTTAATGAACGATGGCGTGAAATTTTTACGGGACGTTGCAGAAAGTGAACAATGGCAACTACAACAACTGCTGACTCAACGCGACTACCCGGCGCGTTTACGTGCCTATATAGGGCGTTAAAGAATTCGATCAATGAATGCAATATTGCTGAAGGATGTCCATGACTAATCTGTTTGAAGTGCCCTGCCCTAGTGTCGCGATTATCGGATCAAACAAGTGTTTTCCAGTCCACCGAGTGTATTGCGTTGGAAGAAACTACGCGGCACATGCGCGGGAGATGGGGGGCAGCCCCGAGCGGGAGTCGCCCTTTTTCTTCAGTAAACCAGCTAACGCAATCGTGGCAAACGACGCGAGTATCCCCTTCCCACTGCGCACGCAAGACTTGCATCATGAGGTGGAACTTGTCGTGGCCTTGGCCGGTGACGCACTCGCAGCCAAGGGCGAGCATTTAACTGTAAGTGAGGCAAAAGAGGCAGTGTTTGCTTACGCCGTTGGGGTGGACTTTACTCGTCGTGACCTGCAGGCTGAAGCGAAAGCAAAGGGGCGACCTTGGGATACCGCAAAAGGCTTCGATCAGTCTGCTCCTATGTCTAGGCTTACGCTGCTTGCCGATGCAGGCGATCTTATGGACGCGAACATCAGCCTATGTGTGAATGGCGAGCTAAAACAGCAGGGCAAAATTTCTGAGCTTATTTGGAGTGTCCCAGAACTCATTGTAGAGCTATCTACATACTACCGCTTACGCCCAGGAGACCTGATTTTCACTGGTACTCCGGCAGGGGTGTCGGCAGTGTTTCCAGGGGACGAATTGGAAGCTAGGATAGATTCGCTAGAGACTTTGCGAGTAAGGCTGTGTGTGCGGGACTAGAAGCTAAAGAAGCTACTAATGGATAAATACAATACCGCGCCTATCAATGCAAAATAGAACAAAAATTGCCCTGGTTGCATTTTGAAACTGTCGCGCAGAGTGGGAAGCTGGCCTTGTTCACGCAGAGCCTCGTGTTCGGCCCGTACGCGCTCACTGCGCTCGATCTGATACTGTGCAATCAGTGCGCTGGCCTCATCAAAACGATGCTCATCGTCTATCCAAATCGCAGGCAATGAGATGCCCCAGTTGCCAGCGTCGGTTTCATAGACTTTGATCTCATGTTCTTCGAGTAATTGCCGTACTTCGTCTGCCTCATCATCTGGGACATTACGCAGTCTGAATAATAGTTTGGCCATCAAAATCCTTCATTGTCGTTATGAGAGCAGTTAAATTCCCAATTTTGAGATTGCATGCTACCTTTAAGGCAAGCGATATGTAAATTAAACGATAAGGTTCTGACTATGCACAACTTACTTCATTCAGTTAAACAACTTTGTTTATGCCAGTGTGCACTAGTGCTCAGTGTATGTTTTATTAGCGTTGATGCCTTGGCGCAAAGCTCTGTCTGGGTGGCTAGCAAAGATGACGCGAAAGTATATTTAGGGGGCACAGTCCATCTACTACGCCCTGCAGATTATCCGCTGCCTGAACCCTTCGAAAATGCCTATCAGCAAGCGCAAGAACTTTACTTCGAAACCGATGTAGCTGGGCTGAATGATATGTCGGTGCAAGCCAGAATGATGCAAGCATTGACATATTCAGATGAAAGAACCTTGCGTTCAGTGCTAGACGCTCCGACCTATGCCGCATTGTCGGCGCATTTGGCAAGTACGGGTATGCCTATTGCGATGCTAGAAAAATTCAAGCCGGGTTTATTGGTGAGCACCTTGCAAGTCATTGAGTTTCAAAAACTAGGGTTTACGCCACAAGGCGTAGATGTTTACTTCAATACTCGTGCAATGGGTGACGGAAAAACTGTAGGTGAACTTGAGCCAATTGATTCACAGATAGGGTTTATAGCAGAGATGGGCGAAGGCAACGAAAGTGAATTTGTGCGCCTTTCGCTAGAAGATTTAGACGATGTTGCCAGTAGCATGGATCAGATGTTATCGGCTTGGCGCTCAGGTGACAACGACAGCTTAGAAAGTCTCTTTGTCAGTGATATGAAAGAAGGCTATCCGGCACTATATGATTCACTATTAGTGCAAAGAAATCTGAATTGGTTGCCAATTATTGAGTCTATGTTTCAAGATGACGATACCGAGTTTGTGTTGGTGGGTGCAGCCCACTTAGTAGGAGAAGATGGGCTTTTGAGTTTGTTGGAGTCAAAAGGATACACAGTGACAAGTGTTGAGTAGATGCTCAATGATCAGTGCTGACTTGCTGACAAAGAAGCTTAAAAAATGCAGTAGCCGCATTACTCATTTGTCGTTGTTTGTGGTAAATACAATCGAGGTTGCGAGATAAACTTAAAGCGCTTTTCTTAGCATTGCCGTTAACTGTTAATACGGTCAATGAATCATCGTTAAGCATAGAGTCGGGCAAGACTCCCCATGCATAACCTGCGGTGATCAGTGCCTTTATCGTTTCTAAGAAGTTAGTCGAAAGATTGATTTTCAATTCCAAACCTTCCTGCTCGAATAATGACTCCACAAGTTGCGTCGTGAAAAAACGTCTCTCAGGCAGTAAGGCTGGGTACTGGCTGATTTGTTCAAGCGTCACTTTTTGTTGCTTGGCCAGTGGATGTTGGCGGGCAGTGACAAACTGCATTCGATCTATCCAAATGGTTTTAGAGCAAACCTGCGTCTCAGTGCTGTCGACTTCTGTCACAATGCCTAAATCGAAATCGCCATGTTGCACCGCTAAAAAGGCTTCTGCAGAATCCATAAAGCGGATATCCAAGTCCACTAAAGGATAGCGCTCGGAATACTCTCTTAAAACTAAAGGCAAGCGATGTAAACCAATATGATGGCTTGTCACTAGTTTCAATTGGCCGCGCACCTCTCCTGACAAATCGGCAACAGCTTGTTTGGCAAACGCAATACTATCGAGAATTTTTAGAGCGTGCGGCAAAAGTGTAGAGCCAGCTTCCGTGAGAGACACTTGTCGGCCGATTCGATCGAAAAGTGAGGTGCCTAGCTGCTGTTCAAGTAAATGAATGCGTTTGCTAATGGCAGGCTGGGTGATATGCAACTTGGCCGCTGCGGTAGAAAACGACGAGTTCTCTGCTACAGCGACGAAGGCTCTAAGATTTTGAGTGTCCATGCAGGACCCTCACAAGAGAAATGCAAATGGGTAGCGGTAAGGGGCGAGATGGTTTATGCGTTGCTCTTGTGGCTGAGAACGATTTGGCGCGGGCCGCTTGTCGTTGTTTGACCGCTAATTCCAGACGCGATCTTCTTCACTTCGCCACCACCTTTTAAGAACGCTTCGACGTGTTCTGCCAAGTTGATACGGTTGTCGATTGAAGGATCCTTCTTAGGTTTGGTCGCCATAGCAATGCCTTTTCCTGTCGTGTCAAAAGGACTGCATTATACACGAGTTTGCCTAATTTCGAAAATCGGCCACTCGCTCAGTCGAACCGAGTGGCAACAAATGCGTATTATGGCAGAATTAGGCTTGGCGGCGACGTTTGCGTACGAAGTACTCAGAGGCGCTGTCGCTAGGGAGTTCGCCTAGGAGCTGGTCAATAGAGACGTTGTAGACGACTTTGATCTTAGCGAGCAGTTCGATCTCTAGGTGACAACCGTAATCTCTAGTGGTTTCAATGTCTTCGAGTTGTTTTCGAGACACGCCTAGGATATTGGAGCCTTCGGTCATCGAGTAACCTGCGTTTAGACGTAGACGACGAATTTGCTCTTTGATGCGGATAGTAAGGGGTGAAAACTTCAATTGCTGATCAGACATGTTTAGGGTTCTACTTTCTCAAGGGATTTGACACACGCTACAGCCATATGCGTGACTAGTTTGATTCAATCCGTGAGCTTGAATAATATCATCATGACATCATGCATGGCTATCGAAAGTTCCAGTGAATTGTGGAACAGCTTTTCCCGCCAAAATAAGGGGTGTTTTTTGGGGTTTTGCACCGGGTTAGTGTGTTCAGGGTCAACAATGGCGGTTTCATTACTTACCGATTGTATTCTTAATGCTTGAAGGTTTGTTAGACTCGCCTCACAAATTTACACTAGGAATACTTGCATGGCAGAAGTTAAGAAAGAAACCGATAAAATCACTACACCCACGACTACTATGGTCATTGCTGATGACTGTGCAGTCGCATTTCATTATAAGCTTTGCGAGGTCACAAAAGACGGCAGTCACGGCCCTTGGCTAGAGCAGTCTACTGGCGATAATCCACTTTGGTATTTGCATGGACACAAAAACGTGATCCCGGGTTTAGAGGCTGAGCTCACAGGTAAAAAAGTGGGTGATAAGATTGAAATAACCTTAGCGCCACAAGATGCATATGGTGAGCGACACTCAAATTCAATTCAGCGTGTGCCGATAAAGCATCTGCGGTTAACTCCCGACCAGAAAAAACTGAAGCCAGGCATGGTGGTTGGGGTGCAGACAAGTGAAGGAGTGCGAACCGCGCTCGTTGTGAAGGCAGGACGGTTCAATGTAGACCTTGATACAAACCACCCGTTTGCAGGTCGTACTTTGCATTATCAAGTTGAGATCGTGGAGGTGCGTGAAGCGGACGCCGACGAGCTGGCGCACAGACATGTGCATGCACCTGGCAGTGGCCACAATCACTAATGAGCTGAGTCGACAGCACTGATCCCTTGGAGGGTTTTGAAACAGCTTTGTTTCGCCGTTTGGATAAAATCGGCCATAAATGGCGCCGCTAATTGCTCTTGGCGTAAGGCAAGATACAAAGTTGAGTACAAACCCTTCTCGCCAACTCGCACGGCCTTAATATGCCCTCCTTCAAGATAAGGGGCGAGCGCCCAATTGGGCAGAGCGCAAACGCCTCTGCCGCTGGCCACTAATTGAATTATCATCAAGCTTAGCTCCGCAGTTCGCACCGATAGTGGTTCAACATCGGCCGGGTGCAGAAATTGGGTAAAAATATCGAGACGGCTTTGATCAACCGGATAGGTGATTAAAGTTTCTTCGCGCAACGATTGCACATCAACATGGTCTTGCGCAGCGAATGGGTGATCGTTCGCAACAGCGAATAGAATTTCAAATTGAAAAAGAGGTTCATAGTGAATGCCGCTAATGTTTTGTGGTTCTGACGTAATGACGAGATCAAGACGCCCCTTCTGCAGGGCCGGTAGCGGCACAAAATTGAACGCGGTACTTAAGTCTACCTCTACATCCTTATAGTGATTTCGATAAAGATTTATTGCAGGCATTAACCAGTCGAAACAGCTGTGGCATTCGATCGCGATATGCAGCCGACCTGTTTGCCCACCAGCGAAACGTTGTAGATCTCTTTCTGTCGAATTCATTAAAGGTAAAACTGTTCGCGCAGTTTCAAGTAGGCGCTCGCCCGCAGCGGTTAGTCGCAATGGCCGCGATTTTCGGATAAACAGGCTGACTCCTAAACGGGATTCAATTTCTTTGATCTGATGAGAAAGTGCCGACTGGGTTAAACACAATTTGTCTGCAGCTAGAACGAGGCTGCCATGTTCTTCGATAGCCACTATGCTCCTGAGGTGTTTAAGTTCTAACATGACAATCCTTTGTGTTGTTACATAGACACGTATAAAGCCTGCCGATCAAAGGGAGCTTATTTGTGCAATAAGTTTTCGATTAGTGACAACCTCAAAGAACTTCTCTTCAGATCGGTGGTCAACAACGGGGCCGTCGTCACGCCAAAGCCCAACCCCTGCTTCGCGAATCACAATGTCATGAATTTTCCCAGACACATCAGGGTATTTTCCTGCGTGTAGTATTACCTGCTCGCCATTGATTTTGACACTTAAACGTTTAAGTACTATTTCTTGTTGGAGTTTTTCAAAGCCTAGCCCATCTAATAGGATGCCATTGACATTATAACGGATAGTGTTTTGGCCTTTCTCTCCGCGATCGTTCTCACCCTTGTCTAATGCGAAGACTTTGACATTGAATACTCCACCGGCTATTAGTTTGCGCAATTTCCATGTGCAAGAGGACAGTCGGTCCGCTCGACCGATGGCGCTAGAAATCATAATCGGTTTTTCTTCATCATACAGATAGAGTGGTGAGCTTGGCGCATAACAAAGACCAATGCCTAGCTCTAGCTTGGGCAAGCCTTTTTGCTCAGAGTGGCGGTTGTTCGCATGCACAACGTTGAGAATGGCTTTGGCCAGTCCGCAAGCTCTAGCGACGGAGAACCATTGCTGCGGTGATTTTTCTTGCTCTAATAAACTCAGAATTACAGCGTCGCCTTCAATGAAAACTTTATGGGCACCATAAATGGGCAGTAATTTATTGATGGGGCTAAAGAAGCGTAAACTGAAATATGATGCAGGATTAAGGTCTTTTTCCTGCAATTGTTCCGTCACGGTGGTAGAGCCGCGGACATCTGCTTTGAGAATTGTGTGATGTACAATCTTGTCCACATCGCCTTGCAATTCATTGTCGACCAAAAGATTATAAAGAGTGTCCGCCTCCTTTGAGAGTTTAAGCTCCTCATCTTTTCGCAGAATATTTATTCTATTAAACGCGCGATGTGCAAGACGATAGTATTTTAGTTGTCGGCGAAAGCGGCTAATGTCTAATAATATCGCTAGAGCACTCTCTAATTTTCTGGCTCCGGTTTCTTGCTTAACCTCAGCAATAGATGCTTGAAATATTTTGAGCTGGGCCTCGCTGAATGTTTTTCCAAGTAGCACACGACTCTGCAGTTTCTTGGTGTCAATTAGCCCTGCTAAATATTGGCAGAGGATTTTCCCTTCAATTTGCTCTGCTAGGCTCGATGTCCAAAGTTTTTTGACATGTTTGGAGGCGACAAGAAGAGCGAAGAGATCTTTTTTTTGTAGATCCTTGATAATGCCATTAAGAACGGCTTTGTGATGTTTGCTAAGGCTCCTAGCGCGCCACCAGCTCATCAAGCCAGCCTCTTTTCGGATATCTTGCAATGCTTGTTGCTGTCTTTCAATATCAAATAATAAAGTCAAATTCTCAGGCGAATCGAGCCACACGAACTGCTCGTGGAGTAGATCTTTTGAGTCAACGGCCATGCCCAAAAATTTCTGAGTTTGAAATAGCCCGCCCAAGTCGTCGTGAATTTCAGGGGTGCCATTCTCTGTAATAAGAAAAGGCGCGGCAGGGCTTTGCGGTAATTGGTTCGCTAATCGTGTTTCAAAAATCTGGTTAAGGGTGTTGAACCCCGCGTCCTCGGAATCACCGCCCCATAGGCGAAAGTATTCAATTAAAAACGCGCTGTTACTTGGGTCGCTAACGAACAACACAGGGTTTACTCGTTGGTCAATAATATCGTGCCCCAGCATGGGCAAGAGCTGGGCGCGAATATCGCGCAATTGTCGAGATTCGACTCGTTCCAATTGTGCAAAAATTTGTCCGTTCACCGTAGCGAGGATTGCATCGTAGTTGCGTTGTAACCAAAACAATCGTTGGTTGGTGCTAAGGGTATTGGCTGAGGAGCGTTCTTGGGACTCGGTGGAGCTCTCTTTCAGCGCATCAATGGTCTCGTCCAGTTGTTGGCTTGTGGTGCTAAGAACATATTTAAGTAGAGCAAATTCTAACAACCTAACACTATCAACACTCAGGTCAGTTTTAACCCGATGAATCAAGCCGGTCATGACATTGAAGTAGCTGCTGCGGATGCTGTTGAAAATATTGGGGTCTTGCGCTTGTGGGTTTTGCGTGATGCTTCGTTTCAACAGATTGCTCGCCAGCATGCGAACATCTTTTGTGAACTTAGGGCTCAAGCGCACATCAATATGGTAGTTATCGATCCCTCTGCGTAAGGCGCTAAGATCGATGTCTATTGATGGCAGAGTTGCAACCTGCCCCTCTAAGTCGCTCGCATTTGTCATACTAAGTGTCACGTCGGAAGGTTAATTAATGAAAGAATATATCCCTATTTAACCCTAGCAACCGGCACTGTGTCACGGTCGGTTCATCTGGCAGCTGTGCTCAAGCAAGGTGTCCTCTAGGGGAATGCTTACTTCAGTCAGTATGCCAAAACCGGAGTTGTCGCCATCAAACTCGATATTCTCGTCAGTGTGTACAGATATTTGTATGGGTTGGAATAGCTGATGATCCTCTGCGCGCATAAACAAGCGTTCACCAGCGATACTAGTAAACTCCATCCCCTCAAGGGCATTGGCAACGGCCTGTGGCGCGGCGGAGCCAGAATCGCTGATGGCTTTGGCAAGCATTTGTATCGTATTAATGACACGAGGATAGCTGATATCTTGATCGGGATACGCCGCTTTGAATGCGCGCACGTAATCGGCGTAAGCCTGCGTAGGGGCTGGGTTGAAATGCCCCTCATGGACGAGTCGTACTTGGTTTTTCGCTGCCTCACCAAGTGTTGCCGTGATACCGTCGAAGGTGGCGTAGTAGGTGTAGATTGGGACAGTTATGCCGGCATCAGTAATCGCTCGCGCAAGGCTTACCATGTCAGCACCCCAGTTGCCTGTAATGATGGCATCCGGGCGCGCTTGCGCGATTTTGGTCACGTAGGGCGTGAAATCTTTGACGGTTTCCATGGGGTGAAGTTCGTTGCCAACAATTTCGATGTCGGGGCGTTTGGCCCCAAGCTGACCTGCGGCTGAGTCTGCTACTGCTTGGCCAAATGAGTAGTCTTGGCCAATGATATAGAGCCGTTTGATGTCTTCGCGCTGCGCGATCATGTCGGTGATGGCCTGCATCTTTATGTCGGCATGGGCGTCGAAGCGGAAGTGCCAAAAATTACAGTTCTCATTGGTGAGCGCAGGGTCCACCGCTGCAAAATTTAGAAACAACAGAGGCTGATCGGTGTTGCGTCGATTATGACGCCGTATGGCATCAGTGATGACTCCGGCAACCGCAGAGCTGTTGCCCTGGGCGATAAACTGAATGCCTTCGCTAATTGCTCGGTTCAATTGTATTTGCGATTCTTGAGCGCTGGCTTTGTTATCAAAGGCCACGATTTCGAGTTTTCTGCCGTCAAGGAGCCCCCCTTTGGAGTTGACTAGCTCTTCTGCAGCGAATTGAAATTGGACGAGACCATTGTAACCGGTGGCGGAAAAGGCCCCAGTCAAAGGGTCGATGTAGGCGATACGAATACTTTCTTGGGCGTTAGCGAAAGTAGTGACAATGATTGCAAAAATGCTAATGAAACAACGTGCTACGAGGTTTTTCATTCTTATTCCCCTTAGTCAGACGTCCATATCGTTACAGGCCGCCCTTTTGCAGGGGCGATGTCACGATTGATCTTTCCAGTTTTGTGGGATGAAGTCCAGTAGTGCCGATATAGGCAAGAATTCTGCCCTGTGGTATTGTCTTGGCTTCCTAGGACGCGCGCGTCACACAAAAAAGAAAAAGATGAGGTATGCCCATGAAGCCGGAAAGTCCAGAGCGTAGAAAATTATTAAAAAAAGCCGCAGGTGGCAGTGCCTTGGCCATTGGTGCAGCAGCGTTCCCTAACTGGCTTTTGCCTGCAATGGCGCAAGGTGAAATCTTAGTGCCGTTTTCTGATGTCCCCGATACCTTTCGTGTTCTTCCAGTACGCCCAAATTCAACGCATTACCAAGATACGAGCAAGATTTCTAGCTTCTATTCAACGAATGAAGATTTCTATTTGGTACAACACTACGGCCAGCCAGAGATCGACAACAGTCAGTATCAGTTAAATGTTACGGGCTTGGTCGACAAGCCTTTAAGCTTCTCCTTAGAGCAGCTGCGTAGTAGACCCAATATTGAAAAAGATGTGGGGTTTGAATGCGGGGGCAATGGCGCGCGACTATTTCATGGTTTGGTAGGGAATGCTAAATGGCGCGGTGTGAGCTTGCGTGACATCTTGCAAGAGGCTGGTATTAAGCCCGAAGGCAAAGAAGTTGTATTCTTTGGAGCCGATATCGGTGAAGAAGAGCTTCGTGGCCGCACAGTACAAACGGCGTTTGCGCGCAGCATGTCGCTCGAAGATGCGATGAATGAGAATAATATGCTGGCATTCGAGATGAATGGTGAAGCACTACCGCACTACCATGGTAAGCCTGTACGTCTTTTAGTGCCAGGTTGGTACGGAGTGGCTAACGTGAAATGGCTCACGCAAATTCATATTCAAGATACTCGTTATATGGGGCGTTTCATGGGGCGTGACTATGTGACCTTGAAGCGAGAAGAGGTCGGTGGTCAAGAGCGCTGGGTGGAAAATTCAGTCACGAAAATGAATCTGAAATCCACTATTGTTCGCGTCACGAAAATGGGCTCGACTCACAAAATTACAGGTTTTGTCCTCAATGATGGGACGCCGCTGGAAAGCGTCGAAGTGAAAATAGACAATGGCCCGTGGCAACGCGCGACATTGGACCCTGCGGCATCTCAATTTACTTGGAAATTATTCCAATTCGAATGGGACAATGCGCAGCCAGGAGAGCATACCTTGGTGTCTCGGGTCACGGATGTGAATGGCAATGTGCAGCGCCCTGCAGATGAATTGCCAGAGCGAGCAAGTTATTGGGAAGAGTTTGGGCAATTCCCACGCACGATTACTATCGAAGCATAGCGTAAAGCATTTCCTTGCTTTGACAATAATGAGGAACAGGCATGGCGACCTATTTAGTGCTAACGATTATCGGTGACGACAAACCGAGATTAGTCGAGAAGTTATCAGAGACAATCGCGCGCCACAGCGGTAGTTGGTTAGAAAGCAATATGTCGCATTTGGCTGGTAAGTTTGCCGGCATTTTGCGTGTGAGTGTTGATGAGTCACACGCAGATGCTTTAGTGGCTGACTTGCAGAACCTGTCGTCGATTCTCAAGCTTGTGGTCGAGAAAGTCAGTGTGGCCGAACCTGGCCAGACGCAACGCACCTTGCGCTTATCCTTAGTGGGGAATGACCGCCCGGGAATCGTCAAAGAAATTTCTCGAGCGTTGGCGGCGGCTCATGTGAACGTTGAGGATTTAAGCTCACATATTAGTAGTGCGCCTATGTCTGGTGAGACTTTGTTCAACGCCAAGGCGCTGTTGAAGGTGCCGGTAGATTTAGACACTAGCACCCTACAGTCACAGCTAGAGCGTTTGGCTGACGACTTGATTGTCGAGATCTCACTCGCTGCAATTGAGTAAGTCTCAACGCAGCGTCATGATCTTCCATTGCCGTTCTTGCGCGATTTTTCGAAGCGTGTCATCTGGATCCACCACGATTGGATTCTCTGCATATTCCAACAACGGTAAATCGTTAAATGAATCGCTATAGAATGTGCTGCCCTTAAGATCTAGAGGAGCCTCTCCTGTGACATTGCGAGTCTTCAGCCACAGTTCTAAATTATAAACTTTGCCATCTTGAAAATTGGGTCTTCCCTGCACTCTTCCTGTATAGGCATCATTGTTTAGTTCGAGCTCTGTTGCGATCAATCCGTCGACACCAAGATGGTGAGCGATAGGCTCGGTAACAAAACGATTGGTGGCCGTCATGATAAGACAAAAGTCGCCCTTGTTTTTGTGCTCGGCAATAAGCGCCTTGGCGGCCGGTAGCATCATCGGCTCGACAAATTCTTGCATGAACAACTTGTGCAAAGCGTCCCGTTCGGCTCTAGGCATGCCTTTGATTGGCCCGATGGCAAACTCGGTATAGGCGTTCATGTCTAAACCGCCATTTTTATACTGCTGATAGAACCCATCATTGCGTTCACGATGGGAGTCGGCATCAACTAGATTTTGGCTGATTAGAAAATCGCCAAAAGCATGGTCGCTGTCACCAGCTAAAAGTGTGTTATCTAGATCAAAAATCGCCAGAGCCATGGGTAAGCTTTCCATTAAAATCTATAGAGAGCGCGCATTATACCTATATCAGTGCAGTGATGTTATTGTGCGCCCGTTGAACAATCTCCTAGACCTGTGAAACAATGCCAGAGATGTTATTTCGATTAGGAATGTTAGTAGATGATAGATTCGCAGGGTTTTAGGCCTAATGTAGGTATTATCATCTGCAACTCACGCGGGCAATTGCTTTGGGCTAAACGCATAGGGCAAGACGCGTGGCAGTTTCCACAAGGTGGAATACAGCAGGGAGAGGACGCCCAGCAAGCCTTGTTTCGCGAGTTGGAAGAAGAGGTAGGCTTAGTTGCCCAAGATGTTGAGATCGTGGCGGCGACTCAGGATTGGCTTTATTACCAGCTGCCTAAAAACCTAATACGACAGCACTCTAGCCCCATATGCATCGGGCAGAAACAGAAATGGTATCTTCTTCGACTACGCGCCGATGAGCAGAGAATCGACCTGCGTAGCAACGGCTCCCCTGAGTTCGATGACTGGCAATGGGTAAGTTTCTGGTACCCTTTGAGTCAAGTGATCGACTTCAAACGCGAAGTCTATCGGCAGGCATTGAAAGAGCTGAGTGCGCCCTTACATAGATATCTCCGCTCATAATCGCCTCCAAAGGCGTCCATTCTTTGATGTTATAGTCGCCATGGCAAGTTGCTTGCAGTGCGGCCTGTGGTTTACTAGAAAACCAATAAATAGAGCAAAAACGGAATACGGAAATGTTGGTAGATTTGCGAGAAATTGTCCAAGAGGTCAACACTGCTAAGGATTTGCAGTCTGCCCTCGATATTATTGTTTCACGAGTGCGTGATTCAATGAATACGCAAGTCTGCTCGGTATACCTGCTAGATCCAGATATCGATAGCCACGTCTTGATGGCTTCAGAGGGTCTAAGAAAGTCTTCGGTCGGCCATGTGCGCCTGCAGGTAGGAGAGGGGCTTGTTGGGCTCGTGGCGAGTAACGCAGAGCCTGTGAACTTAGAGGATGCTCGCGCGCACCCTAATTATCACTATTTGTCAGAGACTGGCGAAGAAGAATTTAGCTCGTTTCTTGGTGTTCCCATCATCCACCACCGCAAGGTGCTTGGGGTCTTAGTCGTTCAGCACCGCGAAAAACGCAGCTTCGATGAAGGCGAAGAAGCCTTTTTAATCACTTTGTCTGCACAGCTCTCCGGTGTAATTGCCGCTGCCGAAGCAACTGGCGCTATTCAAGGGATTAGCCTCTCTGGGCAGCGCAAGTCAGACACTAGCTTCAATGGGGTCGCGGGCTCCAATGGGGTAGCCATCGGGCATGCTGTGGTTGTGTTTCCTCCCGCTGATCTCGATCTTATTCCACAGCGTGCCTGTCACGATATCGACAAAGAGGTCGAGTTTTTCAATCTAGCCTTGGAGGCCGTTCGCAAGGATATGAGCGAGCTGAGTAGCACGCTTGAAACGCGACTTCGGCCTGAGGAGCGAGAGCTTTTCGCCGTCTACCTGCGCATGCTAGATGATGACGCTCTCGGCAAAGAAGTAATTGAGCGGATACGCCAGGGGCAATGGGCGCAAGGCTCGCTCGCCGAGGTTGCCAAAGATCATGTGCGGGCTTTCGAAACGATGAAGGACCCCTACTTGCGTGAACGCGCCGCAGACATTAAAGATCTATGTAGTCGCGTGCTGTTTCATCTGCAAAATCGCAATGTTACTAAAACTGAATACCCCAATGACACCATCCTTGTAGGTGAAGAGTTAACCGCTGCCATGTTGGCCGAGGTGCCGAAAGAAAAATTATTAGGTCTAGTTTCAGTCAAAGGCTCAGGCAACTCTCACGTGGCTATCTTGGCGCGCACTATGGGCATTCCGACCACAATGGGTGTGGTTGACCTTCCTTATCGTCAGCTAGACGGGCGTGAATTGATTGTCGATGGCTACAACGGGCAAGTGTATAGCAATCCTAGTGACCAACTGCGCAACCGCTATCGAGAGGTCATTAAGGAAGAGGAGCAATTAGTGCGGGGCTTAGAGGGTTTGATAGACCTTCCCTGTGAGACCTTAGACTCCCATCGGATGAACCTCTGGGTTAACACCGGGCTGATGTCCGATGTGGTTCGCTCTTTAGACCATGGCGCTGAGGGGATTGGCCTTTTTCGTACAGAAGTTCCGTTCCTGCTAAGCGAACGCTTTCCGAGTGAGCAAGAACAAACCGCGATCTATCGGGAGCAGCTTGCTGCATTTTCGCCAAAACCGGTCACTATGCGGACGCTGGATATTGGGGGTGACAAAGCTCTGCCCTATTTTCCAATTGAAGAAGAAAACCCCTTCTTGGGCTGGCGCGGTATTCGCGTGACACTAGATCACCCAGAAATCTTTATCTCACAAGTCCGAGCCATGATCAGAGCTAGCGAGGGCTTAGATAATCTACAGATCATGTTGCCAATGGTCTCGAACACGCAAGAAGTCACTGGGTCTATCCAGATTATTAAGCGCGCGTACAGAGAGCTGCGTGAAGAAGGCCTAGAGGTGCGTATGCCTCCTATTGGGGTCATGATTGAAGTGCCGGCGGCGGTGTATCAAACAAGAACCCTGAGCCGTTTAGTGGATTTCATTTCTGTTGGAAGCAACGACTTAACGCAATACTTGCTCGCAGTGGATCGAAACAACCCACGAGTGGCGAGCCTATACTCCTCATTCCACCCTTCTGTCCTGCAGGCTCTTCGCTATGTTGTGGAGCAGGCGCATCTGGAAAACAAGCCTGTTAGTATCTGCGGGGAGATGGCAGGTGACCCTGGCGGAGCAGTATTATTGATGGCCATGGGATATGATGTGCTCTCAATGAACGCCACAACCTTACTAAAGGTCAAAGCAGTGATCCGCAGTTTGACCTTTAGCGCGGCCAAACAGTTACTCGAGCAAGTGATGACCATGGATGATGCGCAAATGGTGCGCAGCTGTATCGATATGGCATTGTATAATGCTGGGGTGGACAGATTGCTGCGTTCTTCTAGAAATAATTAATCGATCTGATTTTTGTTTCACACTACCGAATTTGACGGAATATTCACAATTTTGAGCAATATTCCTACATAAAATTGGGTCTCTATGCGGATAATGCACTTCTTGGATTGCTTCAGGAGCTGAAGTGTCAAAGGGATTTTACCGAGTCATGACGTTTCTAGGGATGGTGTCGTCATGCTCAAATCTATTTTAGGGAATAGTACAATGTCAGCAAGTCAGCACAGCAACCATTCTCTGGCAGCCCAGTTCAGCGGTGAAAAAAACAAATTTATCCTACGTTTGCCGTGCGAATACCATGCCCATCTAACGGAAATTTCGCGCCTAAACCGCCGTAGCATGAATTCGGAAATCACGTTGCTACTAGAGCAGCACGTGACCGAATCCATAGCGCGTGGATTAAAATCGACTGCCGATACCTTTGGCTTGAAACCAGCTTTGCCTAAGCCTGCTCATAAAGTTGTCGAGAAGTTTCAAGCGCTCTCGTTAGAAAAAAAGAAAGCGCTGCTTGCGCTTCTCGGCTAAATCGACAATTCGATAACACCTTGACACGACTTAGGTCATAGGGGAGCATCGTGTCTCCTATGACGGGGGTTTTGCCTCCCTTCCCAACTTCTATTTAAGACCTCTACGCATGCTCACCTATCCGCAATTTGATCCCGTCGCATTCTCACTTGGCCCGCTAACTGTTCACTGGTATGGCATCATGTACATCATCGCCTTTGGTGGTGCTTGGTTGCTCGCCAAAGCGCGGGCTAAGCGATCGGCTGATGTCTGGACCGATGAGCAAGTTGCCGACCTTATTTTCTATGGGGCGCTTGGGGCCGTGTTGGGTGGGCGCATAGGCTCTGCTTTGTTTTACAATTTTGACAAAGTGCTTTCAGACCCTGCTTGGGTGCTGCGTGTTTGGGAAGGAGGTATGTCTTTCCATGGTGGCATTTTGGGGGTAATGGCAGCCTTGTATTGGTATGCGGGTAAGATCAATAAGTCTTACTTTAAAGTCTTAGATTTTGTTGCCCCTTTGGCGCCATTTGGCTTGGGCGCGGGTCGCATAGGTAACTTCATCGGTGGTGAGTTATGGGGGCGCCATACGGATGTCTCCTGGGGAATGGTCTTTCCGCACGTCGATCCATTGCCGCGCCATGCGTCTCAGCTCTACCAGTTTGCGCTAGAGGGCATCGTTCTGTTTAGTTTGTTGTGGTGGTTCTCGTCAAAACCCCGTCCAACTTGCGCTGTGTCAGGGCTGTTTGGCATAGGCTATGGTGTGCAACGTTTCTTCGTCGAATTTTTCAGAGAGCCGGATGAGGGCATAGGATTTGTCTTGCTAGATTGGATGACGATGGGGCAAATACTGTCACTGCCCATGATTGCTGCCGGGATTGCGCTGATGGTTTACGCCTATAAGGTGCCTAGCAATCACACCGAAAAACCCTAAACTAGTTGAGCGAGACGGTCTTTCTTGAGTAATTTTCTTCTTTTAGTGCGGACTCTGCTTGTTTGATGCTATTAAACAGAGAATGGATAGGCAATGGCATCGTGGTATTGGTAGTCAGATATCGAAAAGTCATCTACCGTTACCCAAGTCTCTAAATCTTCGAGGGTCTTTATCTCTGGATTGATATGCAGCGTTGGGGCTGGGAAGGGCTCGCGTTTCAATTGCACGTTGACCATAAGATCAAGTTGATCTTCGTAGATGTGGGCGTTGACGATCTTATGGTAGGCCGTGCCAGCTTTGTGGCCAGTTATTTGAGCCATTATTGCGAGTAAGAAATACACTTGCACCATGTTGAAATTCAAGCCCAGCGGAATATCACAGCTTCTTTGAGTGCTATTCAAATAAAGGGTGTCCCCTAGCAAAGAAAAGTGGTGGCTATACATGCATGGGCGTAAGCAGCCCATATGAAATGCTCCGGGATGATAAAAGCTTAGAATCTCTCCTCTATCATCTTTTCCTTGCCGTAAATCTTCATAGATGTTTCTAAGTAAATCTATGCTGCCTCCATCGGGTTTGGGAAAATTTCGCCCAACTTTTCCATAAATGAAACCACAGTCGTCCTCGCCCTTTCGGTAAGGGTTGGCGAGCCAGGCTTTATTTTCGTTGGCATTAGCATCCCAAGTGCGGGTCCCGATTTTTCGAAAATCGGCAGCGTTGTCATACCCGCGAATATAGCCAATCATCTCGGCGATCGCGGCTTTATAAAAACTCTTTCTTGTTGTCACGAGCGGGAACTGCCCAGCACCTACATCGTAGCTTAGGTCGGCATTGATAACAGTGAGACACTTTTTGCCAGTGCGTTCGTTCTCAATCCACACGCCTTCCTCGACGACCCTTTTGCACAAGTCTAAATATTGAAGCATGGTTGGCCGAACTCCTCGTTACGCACTCAGCAACGCTATTGACAAACAGGTATTGGTCGAGTTGCTTTAATGTATTATGTTAAAATAGCCCTCGATTAAGGCTAGCGATTATACCATTTTGGGGGGCGCTTAATAGCGATATGCTAGCACCAGTCACCACAATTATGGACAACTTTTCCGAGTTTTCGCGTGAGAGCTTGTCTCGCCCATAAAGGTGCCAATTGCCATTTAAAGGATTTTGCTTATGAAGTTAGCAATGATATGGGCTATGTCGCGTAATCGAACTATTGGCCGCAACAATGCCTTGCCATGGCATCTGCCCGAAGATCTTAAATATTTCAAACGCGTCACGATGGGTAAGCCGATTATCATGGGGCGTAATACGTGGGAGTCTATCGGCCGGCCACTGCCTGGGCGTACAAATATCGTCATTACGCGGGATAAAACGTTTACAGCAGCAGGGGTTAAAATAGTGCACTCTCTAGAGGATGCATTGTCGCTTGCCCAAAGCATTAGCCTGATTGACGGTGCGCAAGAGGTGGTCGTGATAGGGGGGGCACAAATCTACGCATTGGCATTACCGATTGCCGATAGACTGTATCTCACCCAAGTGCATGCCGAGGTAGAGGGCGATGCGCATTTTCCCGTATTTGATTTAACGCAATGGGAAGAGTTAGGGCGAGAAGATTATTCGGCGTCAGGGCCAAACCCATACGACTATAGTTTTGTGATACTAGAGCGCTCCGCCTCTAAGCAATAAGCTTAAAGGCGGAGGCGTATTTTAGTCTAGCGGAATGAATGCCAAAGCGTTGTTGGAATTCATTGGAATCACAAGTTGGTTTTGCACCGAGTCATAACACATAGAGGCTGCCGATGGGATGCCTGAGGCGATCACTTCTGCGGTCTGGCCTGGGCGGATGCGTGAGACGCTACCGAAACGTACACTGCTGACATATTTAGTGCCGTCCGCCATGATCACGACGCCGTCATTACCGCCCTCTGCCGCATGTTCTGTCTTGATGACTTCGCCAGCTGGGTTGTAGGTGATGACTGCATTGTCGCCAATATTGACCACGACGATATTGCCGTCGTTATCGATAGCTACGCCATTAGGTGCTGCTAAAGGTGCCCCTTGTGCAAATACACTCGTTTCGCCATCGGGTGTCACTTTATAGATGCGTTCGACAGCACGAGTATTCGATGCATAGACTGTGCCGTCTGCTGTCACGCCTACCCCGTTTAATCCCGTTGCCTCTGGCACGGTCACCGAACCCATAGGTTGGCCGCTAGCAAGGTCGAACATGCGCACTTGGTCGACATCCACGGCATAGAGAGTTCCATTGTTAATGGCACTACCTAGGGGGCGGTTCAATTCTAAACCGTCGCGAGTCGCGCCAATCCATTTGGAAGTATGCACGCTGCCATCGGGATTAATTAAAGACACATAGCCGTCGTTATCCTGCACTCCGTTATTCATTGCCAGAATAAGATTTCGTTCTGAGTCGAAGGTGCAGCTTTCGGCTGTGCGAAAGCTCCCGAATACTTTAACGTTGGACGAGATTGGCGTGGCAACACCCGCTTCATTGATAGTGCCAAGTGGATCTCCCGCAGTGAAAGTCTGAGCTTGTAGGTTCGCGCTGAAAGCCAAGCCGATTAGGCTGGTCAACATAAGTCTCTTCATGAATGTTTCTCCTTTTCGTTGTAGTGCCTCGGTGCTGCGTTTTTATAGTTTTGTACAATACGTGGCTAAGAGACCTGAATTTGTGAGCGTCTAGTTCAAAGTTTTGACCAACGCTTTGGAGTTGCGTTGGTAGTTATAAAGTTTTTGTTTCTTCTCTGGCAGCTCCGCCACAGTGATGGGGGTAAACCCTTTTTCCAAAAACCAATGAGTCGTTTGTGTTGTCAGTACCACCACTTTACTCATGCCTACCTGTTTAGCATGTTTCTCTATGGCGGCGAGCAAGTCTTTGCCGCGGCCGGTATCTTGATAGTCTCTATGAATTGCGATGCAGGCGATCTCGCCGCAACTCTCATCAAGAGGATAGAGAGCCGCGCAAGCGATAATCATGCCTTCGCGCTCTATAACGAAGAAATAATTAATCTCGGCCTCTAATAGTTCCCGCGACCTGTGCACAAGCACGCCGGCATCTTCAAGCGGTTTAATAAGGTCTAATAGGCCAGCAACGTCTTCAATAGTGGCTTGGCGCAATACCTCGAACGTCTCTTTAGAGACCAAAGTGCCGCTGCCATCACGAGTAAACAACTCTTCTATTAATGCGCCATTGTGTTCGAAGCTGATCAGGTGGCTGCGAGGTACATTCTTGCTACAGGCTTTGAGTGCAGCGGCTAGTGCGTGAGCCACGCCATTGGCACTATTCTCTTTCTTCGCTGTCACCGCTTCTAAAACATGTTGTGCAGAGGCGGGGCTGAGGGTGCTGACCATCTCGCCATTGGCATCCAAAATGCCATTTTGCGGTAAAAACATAATCAGTTTTTCCGCGTGCAAGGCAATTGCTACTTCTGTAGCCACGTCCTCGGCTGAGAGATTAAATACTTCGCCGGTGGTCGAATAACCAAGATTATTAAGCAACACGATGTTGTGCGCATCTAGGTGTTGTTGAATGGCGCGGGCGTTAACCTTGCGTACGACTCCTGTTAATGCGTGATCGATACCGTCGAGCACTCCTAATGGTCTGGCCGTAATGAAATTTCCGCGACTGACGGTAATGTCGGCCCCGTGCATCGGAGAATTGGCAAGCCCCATAGAAAACATCGCCTCTACATCGATACTGAGAGACCCGATCACTTGCTTGACGTGCAATAGGCTATCGGCGTCGGTGATCCTTAGATCTTTGTGATAGGTCGATTGAATATTTGCCGCGCAAAGTGCGTTATTAATCTGTGGGCGCGAGCCATGCACTAACACAAGTTTAACGCCGAGGCTGTTCAGCAAATTGATGTCGTGAACGATGTTCTCAAAATTTGGATGCTCAAGTGCTTCTCCGGGCAGGAGCACAACGAACACCTTTTTTCGGTGGGCATTAATATAACTGGAGGAGTGTCTGAACCAGTCTATGTAATCGGGGAGATTTTGCATGGCGTGAATATAGTCTATTTATTGAATGTTATGAATGCTTTTGTGCGACCCATCAGAGGCAATAGTGCCTGATAAGTCCTCGTAATGTCTCAATATAAGGTCCAACCCGATCTAGCGCTAAGTACTCATCGGGTTGATGAGCCTGATCGATATCGCCAGGCCCAAGAACGATTGTGTCCATTCCTAAGCGCTGCAACAGAGGGGCCTCAGTTCCGAAGGCAACGGTTGCGGCGCTATGCCCTGTCAATTTTTCTGCCGTTTTGACTAAATCGTTTTCTGCAGCAGTCATGAACGCGGGTAGTCCTGCGAATAGAGGTGCGATGGTAGGCACTACTCCAAAGCGCTCTGCAATAGGCGTTACGCGCCCGCGGATTTCTTCACGCAAAGCTTCGATTTCCATTCCTGGTAACAAACGAATATCGAATTCCAAGCGGCACTGGCCGCAGATACGATTGGGATTGTCTCCCCCATGGATGCAGCCTAGGTTTAATGTCGGCCTAGGAATAGTGAAAACAGGGTTGTTGAAGCGCGTTTGCAATTCTTGTCGGAACACGATGAGCTCGCTAATCACACTGTGCATCGCGTCCAAGGCGTTATGCCCTAGATCTGGGTCAGAGGAATGTCCGCTTTGCCCAAGCAGGTCGATAGACTCCATCATGATGCCTTTATGGGCATTGATTGGGCGCATGCCGGTTGGCTCGCCAATGACCGCGCAACGCGCACGTGGGCGCCCGAGTTCAGCCAGGGTTCTGGCCCCTTGCATGGAAGTTTCTTCATCTGCCGTGGCAAGAATAATGAGAGGTTGCTTGAACGTTACCCCTTCGAACGTCTTAAGCGCCTCCATCACTAAGGCAAAAAAACTTTTCATGTCGGTACTGCCAAGCCCGTATAAACGCCCGTTTTTTTCCGTTAGTCGAAATGGGTTCATATGCCAAAGCGCTTCATCTAGTGGCACCGTATCGGTATGGCCTGCTAGCACGAGGCCTCCCGGACCTGTTCCACGGGTGGCAATCAGATTGATTTTCTCATTGTTGGCAGTTAACTCTGAGGTAGGGTCACTAGGCACGCGCTCGCACTCAAAACCTAAGTCTTCATAGCATTGGGCTAAGTAGTCGATAACGGCAGCGTTGCTGATGTCGTAATCTGGATTCGCTGAACTGACGCTTGGCTTGCTGATCAAGGCATCGAGATGAGTCATGAAATCGGGAAAGTGCGGGCTCATTTTTGACCTGCTGCATTGGAGGCAATAAGGTCTGTCTTGGCTGCCATAATGAAATCGTTCTCATGCAGACCATTGGCTTTATGGGTCCACCAAGACACAGTGGCTTTGCCCCACTCCAATACAATGCTGGGGTGGTGGTTCTCGCGCTCAGCTATCAAACCAATCTTGTGGGTAAAGGCAGCGGCTTCTTTGAAGTCTGAAAAGTGAAATTCGCGGCGTATTTGTTCCATGCCATCGACATTGACTTTTTTCCATCGCGGTACGGAAGCCAGCAATTTATTAGAATCTTCAGGTAGCATAGCGCGCGTGCCAATCGTACAGGCTTCACAGTGCTGTTCGTAAAGCGCTCGACTCATGTCTTTTCCCCTGTAGGGCGTCAGCGACATGCTCTTCTAATCAAAGAAATGCCTCTAGGACGCTATTTAAAAACTGTTGTCCTTTCTCGCTCGGGCGGATTAGAAGGCCATCACGCTCCATTAATCCCTGTTGCTGCAATGATGATACCTGCTTTTCTATAGTGTCGAAACCTAGCCCAGTATTGTGCTCGAAATGTGCCGCTGTAAAGCCTTCGGATAAACGTAAGACGTTCAATAGATACTCAAGTGCGATTTCGTCTTGCGCAATTTCTTGGCGATGCGCGGGCTGCGAGTGTGAGTCGGCTAAATAGTGATCAGGTTGCTTTTTCTTGCGAGTTCTCACAATTGAGCGGCTGTCCGGTAGCGTAATCTTGCCATGGGCGCCAGCGCCAACCCCTATATAGTCCCCGAAGCGCCAATAGTTCAAGTTGTGGCAAGATTGTCGGCCTAGCTGTGAGAATGCTGATACTTCATAGCGAGAATAGCCGTGGGATTGGAGCAAGGCTAAGCCGTTGTCTTGTATATCGATGAGTGCGTCATCCTCAGGTAGCACGGGAGGACGTTTATAAAATTCTGTGTTGGGCTCGATAGTCAGTTGATACCAAGATAAATGAGTTGGTGTAAGGGCAATGGCTGTTCGTAGGTCACGCATCGCGGCAGCTGTAGTCTGCCCTTTCAAGCCATACATGATGTCGATGTTAAAATTATCGAAGCCACCGGCAAGCGCAAACTCGATCGCTTTTACCGCATCATCACTGCCATGAATTCGCCCTAGTGCTTGTAATTGCAAGTCATCAAAACTTTGCACGCCAATTGACAGACGATTGATGCCCGCTAAACGGTAGTCAGCAAATTTGAGACGCTCGGCAGTGCCAGGGTTTGCCTCGAGCGTTATTTCGATATCGCTAGCAAAAGGAATTTGCTTTTCAATGCCCGTCAGTAAGCTTGCAAGGCCCTTTGCGCTAAAAAGGCTAGGGGTTCCGCCTCCAAAAAATATGGATTGCAATGGGCGCCCTTGAACATAAACTAGTGATGATGCAACGTCTTTTAGTAGGGCATCAATATATTCTTTTTCTGGTAATTCGGAACTCTTTTGGTGTGAGTTGAAATCGCAATAGGGGCATTTTCGCACGCACCACGGAATGTGAATATACAGACTTAGAGGCGGCAGTAGTAAGGCCGGCTTGGGGCCAGATGGCACTAGATTGCACCGCTAAGAGCAGGCCAATGCTCCAATAAACTTTGTAAGGCTTGGCCGCGATGACTAATACTATTTTTTGTGGCGGGGTCTAGCTGCGCAGAGGCGCATTGATGCGTAGGCACATAAAATAGTGGGTCGTAGCCAAAGCCATTCTCGCCGGAGACGTCGAATAGAATGCGTCCCTCCCAAGTGCCCTGGGCAATGAAAGGCATAGGGTCTTCGCTATGTCGCATAAAAACGATGACACATTGAAACCGAGCGGCGCGGCCTTCAATAGGCACTTCGGCAAGCGCTGCAAGTAATTTCGCATTGTTGCTTTGGTCAGTAGCACCCGGGCCTGCATAGCGTGCCGAGTAAATGCCGGGTTTGCCATTGAGGGCATCGACTTCAATGCCAGAGTCGTCAGCTAAAGCTGGCAGACCCGTAATCGAGCAGGCATGCCGCGCCTTGATAATAGCATTCTCAACAAAGCTTAAGCCGGTCTCGTCAGCGTCCTCCACCCCTAGGCTTCGCTGGGTCACAAACTCTATAGATGCGTTTCCAAGAATTTGTTGAAATTCTCTGAGCTTTCCCGCATTACCTGTTGCAAGCACAATCTTTTTCATTATGTAACTCTTATTCCTTAACGGCTAATATGGTAGATCGCTGTTTCGCCCAAAAGGTTCGGCCACAATTTTATCATCCAGCTGCCACGATGTCGGTGATCGACAACCGTACGTGTGATCACCTTGATGTTTTTATCTCGACACAGTTCATCGAAATCACGCACGGTACAAAAATGGATGTTCGGCGTGTTATACCACTCATAGGGCATGAAGTTTGAAACTGGCATTCTTCCTCTAAAAAATAAATACATACGTGAGCGCCAGTTTCCGAAGTTGGGGAATGTCACGATGCAGTTTTTGCCGATTCTAAGCATCTCGTCGATGATGACGTCAGGGTAATTCACCGCTTGCAGGGTCTGCGTTAAAAGTACGGTATCAAAACTCTTATCTTTAAAATTTTGCAGGCTCTTGTTAAGGTCTTGCTCGATAACATTCACCCCTTTCTCCAAACAAAGCCTGATGTTGTTCTCAGCTATTTCTAAGCCAATTTCTGAGACCTCTTTTTCAGATTTTAGAAACTTTAATAAACTCCCGTCGCCGCATCCTAAATCCAATACGCGACTGCCCGGCTCAATCCAATGTTGAATGATGTCTAAGTCTGGGCGCATCATGAATTCACCTCATCACTTACACGTTGGAGATAGGTTGTAAAGGCATCAATGTAGCGTGGAACCGGCAGAAGAAAGGCGTCGTGGCCTTGATCAGCCTCAATCTCTAGATAGCTGACTTGTTTGCCTGCCTCAAGCAGTGCGTCGACAATTTCACGCGAGCGTTCTGGCGGGAAACGCCAGTCCGAGCTGAATGACATCAATAAAAAGCGACAACTACTGTTGGCAAATGCGGCGCTTAGGCTGCCGTCGTAGTCCACAGTGGGGTCGAAATAATCCAGTGCCTTTGTCATCAACAGATAAGTATTCGCATCGAAGCGTTCAGAGAAGCGCTCGCCTTGATAGTGCAGATAACTCTCGACTTGAAAATCGACATTTAGCCCGAAGCTGAGTTTGCCTGTGCGTAGGTCTCGACCAAAGTTTCCGGCTATGGATTCACTATTGATAGGCTCGGCGGCTTTGCCGAACTTATCGCGCATGGCACTATCTGATAGATAGGTGATATGCCCAACCATGCGCGCGAGCATCACGCCTTTCTTTGGGTAGGTGCCATGCTCAAGGTAGCGGCCATTGTGAAAATTTGGGTCGGCGGTAATTGACTGGCGCGCTACTTCATTGAAGGCAATGTTTTGTGCCGACAACTTAGGCGCTACGGCAATCATAATGGCATGACGAAGTTTCTCTGGGTAGCTGATCGCCCAACGCATGACCTGCATTCCACCGAGGCTGCCACCGACAACGGCTGCCCATTGCACAATCTCTAGTTTTTCCATTAGGGCGACTTGGCTCTTCACCCAATCGCGGACTGTAACAACAGGGAAGTCAGGGCCATAAAAAGTGCCTGTATCAGGGTTCACAGAGCTCGGCCCTGTGCTGCCTGCGCAACCGCCTAGATTGTTTAGACAAACAACGAAAAATTTATTGGTATCGATCGGCTTGCCGGGGCCAATGCAGTGGTCCCACCAGCCTGGTTTGCTTTCGTCTTTACTGTGATAACCGGCAGCGTGATGATCACCGCTTAGGGCGTGGCAAATTAGTATGGCGTTGCTTTTTTTGTCATTCAAGCGGCCATAGGTCTCTATCATCAGGTCGTAGCTGTTGATGCTTTTGCCGCTGCGCAGCAAAAGGGGTTCGTCAAAATGCAAGCACTGAGGCGTTACGATTCCTACGGAGTTTTCTGGGACAGTGTTTGGCATATTAGTATTTTGCGCTATCCGTGTTTTGTTTGGTATTTTTGGTGGGTTGCAATTGCAACTCGTCTGGAAGGCATTGTGGGCCTGATATTCTAATGCGTTTCTGTCTTGAGTTCTCGCCACTCATTATGCTCACCCTGTCTTGAGGAACTTTAAACTGCTTCGCCAAGAACTTGATGAGGTGTTTGTTCGCTTTGCCATCAACCGGAGGCGCGGTAATCCGAACCTTAAGCTGGTCACCTAGGACTTCGGCAAACTCATCTCGCGCCGCTTTGGGTTGCAATCGGCAGGATAGAAAAAGATCTTGACCCTGCCACTGAAAATAGGTGTTGTCTTGCTCTGCTGCCAAGCTAAATTCCAAGCACTACGCGAGTATTGACTCCCATGGGATCGATGAGAACGACGCGCATGATTTGTAGTGCTAGAAATACAAATATTGGGGAGAAGTCTAAACCACCCATAGAGGGTAAAAGGCGACGGAATGGCTCCATGATAGGTTCTGTTAGCTGTCTAACTAACACGAGCCCAGGGTGTCGGCTAAACGGAGCGATAAAACTAGACACGATAGAGATGATCATAGCCCAGAAGTAGATGTTCAGTATGAAAGACAGTAAGCCGACACTAGACCAGCTCACGATCAAGCCGACGCTTGGAATGGCGAAACCGCTGAAGAAAATTAACAGGGTTGTCGCGATACATTGAGCAAGAAGCGCTAACACCAGCGAGGCGAAATCAAAGCCGCGGTACCCAGGAATAAAACGTCTAAATAGTTTGACGGATGGGTCAGTCACTTTCACGATCGCTTGGGTAAAGGGATTATAAAAATCCGCGCGCGCGACCTGCAGCATAAAACGCAACAGAATGGCGAGAATGTACAAACCGCCTAATGTGTTGACTACCAAATACCCTACACTTCCTAAAGAACCCATCGCATCTTCTCTCTGTGATTAGTGCCGTTTGTGTACCATCGCCAATCTATTCAGCGCTCAGTTAGCTAGCTCAATAGAGCGTTTTTGAGCCGCGCCGATTGCACGCTCGACAATACTACGAAACGCATCGCTCTCGAAACTCTTGATTGCCGCCTCTGTCGTTCCGCCAGGAGAGGTCACGCGGCGTCGCAGTTCGTCTGGGGGAACATCGCTACTAGCCGCCAATTTAGCAGCTCCGAGTGCGGTTTGAATCGTAAACTGTCTTGCCATTTCGGCAGGCAACCCCATTGTGATAGCCGCTTGTTCCATCGCTTCCATTAATAGGAAGTAATACGCTGGGCCGCTGCCGGACAGTGCCGTGACCATGTCGATCTGCGCTTCATTCTCTAGCCAGCTGCAAATCCCCACGGCAGATAAGACTGCTTCGGCAAGCTTTGCTTGAGCATCACTAGTATTGGCGTTGGCGAATAGGCCAGTGGCGCCTTCCGAAACCAATGCAGGCGTGTTAGGCATGCAGCGCACGATTGATTGGGCACTGCCTAGCCACGCCTCTAGGCTGTGCAGTGGCACACCCGCTGCGATCGAGATAAGGAGACAACCGGACTCCGATAGCACCTTGCGAAGCTCAGTGCACACCGCTTCCATGACCTGTGGTTTAACGGCCAGGACTAAGACATCGGCAGACTTCGCCGCATCGATCATGCTGGCAGTGTGAATGCCGCAGGTGTCTACAAGTGCTTGCACTTTCTCCTGATCAATATCGCAAGCGGTGATATTACTCTGGGGAACACCCTTATTAATGAGCCCGTGGATGAGGCTATTGGCCATATTACCTGCGCCGATGAAGGCAATCTTGCTGTTGTTCAAGGGGGTCCCTCTTCTGTTATCTGCTTCGAGAATGTTTTATCGACCGCTATTCTAGCGTAAGTCACTGCGGACTCGTACCCCATCACTTTGTAGCGATGTGTGTAGAGTTTGGACGCCTGCGACATTTGGTCACATTGTGCGGCACTTTGAAACCGTTAGACTTCCGCTTTTAGAATTTGATATGAGCCTAAATTATGCTTAACAATGCACGCCGAGCGTCTTTGAGTCTTGAAATCGCTTTAATTATCAGTGCCTTGGCTTGTTCGCAAGCTCTGGCAGCGGAATCGGAATCAATTGAAGAAGTCGTAGTATGGGGCGAGCAATCCAATCAGCGAGCGGCGACTTCCCATCCGAGTAGCCTTCTTACCCAACAAGACCTTGTTAGTATAAATGTGGCGACCACTGAAGATGTCGTTAAATTTGAGCCTAGTTTAGTCATCCGTCGACGTTTCATCGGGGATTCCAATGGCACGATGGGCATGCGTGGCTCCAATATGTTTCAAACCTCGCGTTCAATGGTCTTTGCCGATGGCGTTCCCCTACACTATCTCTTACAGTCACGCTGGAATGGTGCGCCTCGTTGGACGATGGTCTCAGCGAGTGAGATAGCCCAAGTAGAGGTCCTTTATGGTCCCTTCTCAGCGGAGTTCAGTGGCAACTCGATGGGCGGCGTGGTGCTTATTGAGTCGGCGATTCCTCAAGAACGTGAGTTTCACGTCGACACCTCCTATTTTTCGCAGAGTTTTGATGCCTATGGTTTTGATGACACGGTCACCGGTCACAAGGCGTTTTTTTCCTATGGCGATAAGATTGGCGACACCAGTGTGTATTTCTCCTATAACCGCCTCGATAGCGAATCTCAGCCTCAGACTTTCTATTATGGCGGTGGGACGTCTGCGAGCAACCTAACGACTGTAACAGGTGGTATCGCGGGCAATGACGAGCGATCGAATCTCCGTACGTTCTTCGGTGATACCGGTGTGCAAGACACGCTAACAGACAACTACAAACTCAAAATTGGTCAAGAGTTTGGGCAATGGCAGGCGCTGCTCAATATCGCATACGAAGATCGATTTAATGGTGCGAATTCTCCGAACAGTTACTTAACTGATGGGGCTGGTAACACAGTATGGAGCGGCAATGTGATTCAGAACGGTGTTGCTTTCAATGCGCCGACGTCACGACTAGGAGTCTCTGAGCAAGAGCGAGACAGCCTATCTGTTGGGCTGCGGATGCGCGGACCAATTACCGAAAGTATCGTTTTTGAAGCGAACGTGAATCAGTTTGAAGTATTGCGTGATGAAACGCGCTCCTCGTTTGCAAACCCTGCAGACTCAGCTTACAGCCTTGCCGGACAAGTCAATGACTTTGGGGATACCGGTTGGAGCAGCGCAGAGGCGAAATTGTACTTCGATGACTTGGGAGTAGACGGTTTAGGATTAATTCTTGGAGCAAGGCATGATGCCTATGAGTTAAACATGGATGTTTATAGCTCTGCTAATTATAGCACTGGTGAGTTTACTGCTTTTACAAGTCGTAGTGGCGGTGAGACGCAATTAAACGCACTGTTTGCACAGATGAACTGGGATGTAAATGCGCAATGGGACCTTGGTTTGGGAGCGCGCTGGGAAAGCTTTGAAAGTGATAATGGCTACTTCTCCAGAGACGATGCGACTACGCCGCAGTTTGATGTGGTTTCGGTGCCAAAAACGTCTCGTAAAGAGGTCTCTCCAAAATTCTCTGTAGGTTATCAGCCGGTAGAGCAATGGCGTTTTGCTTATGCGCTCGGTAAGGCGTATCGCTTCCCTATTGTTGAAGAACTGTTTAGCCAATACTCTGCTTACAATGCCATTAGTGTCGCTAACCCAGAGTTGCAGCCAGAAGATGGCTTGCACCAGAACCTAATGCTTGAAAGAGATGTTGCAGGTGGCACTGTTCGTGTCAACTTGTTCCAAGAAACAATAAAAGATGTTATTGAATCGCAATCAGAGAATTTGCCTGGTGGGCTTTCAGTACGCACTTTCATTCCTGTTGATGAGATTGAAACACGTGGTGTGGAGTTCATTGCTAACATTGACGACCTTGCGATAGACAACCTAGATGTACGTTTCAATATGGTTTACACAGATTCAGAGATTGTAAAAAATAATCCTGATCCTAGTATTGAAGGGAATGACTATCCTCGTATGCCGCAGTGGCGTGGCAATCTATTGTTAACGTACCATATCAGTTCGCAGTGGGACGCAGGCTTGAACATGCAGTACGCGAGCGATAGCTTTGGGCGCAATGACAATACAGATCGTGAAGATGGTGTTTATGGTGCTCAGGATGGTTTTACACGCCTAGGCTTGAAGACAACTTATAATTTTACTAATGGTGTTGCCTTAGGGTTAGGTGTGGACAATGTAACAGATGAGTTAGCCTATGTTGCGCATCCATGGCCTGGCCGCACTTACTATGCGAACCTTTCTTATGACTTCTAAAAGTATTGCTAGCTTATTACTTTCTTTGATTGTGGCGTCTATGCAATTGGCTCATGCCGAGAACTGCGACGAACTTCAAAACCAGTTTGGTGAAGACGTCATTAGCGTGCATTGCGGTGGTGCGCCCAGCGCTGCTGTCGATGCCGACGGCCGTCTATGGGTGACCTTTGTCCAAGACAAGCACGTCTATGTTGCTTACTCTGACGATCAAGGCTCGACATATTCGCAAGCTGTACGAGTAAATGATGAGCCAGAAGATGCTGAATTCAACGGTGAAAATCGTCCAAAGATTGTGCTCTCTTCGCGTGGCGATATTCTTCTATCCTGGACTACTAAAACGTCGTCGAATTTCACTGGTTTGATTCGTTTTAGTCGTTCAGAAGATGGGGGTAAGCATTTCACTAAACCGCAAACGATTAATGATGATGGCTTACATACCGGGCATCGTTTCGATAGTTTGTATCTTACCCAGTCTGGTAATTTGTATCTGACTTGGATAGACAAGCGAGATATGGAAGCTACTCTAGCACGCGATGAAAGCTATCCTGGCGCTGCGATCTATTATGCGGTTTCGAAAGACTACGGGAAAACTTTCAGCGACAATTACCGTGTCTCACACAATAGCTGTGAATGTTGTCGAATAGCAGTGGCGCCACAGGGCAGCGACAATGTCGCAATACTTTGGCGACAAATCTATGACAGTCAGATTCGCGACCATGCCATTGCCGTTCTCAGCCCAGAAGGGCAAGTGAGTGGTATGGATAGAGCGACCGTTGATGATTGGTATATTGATGCTTGTCCGCATCATGGGCCAAGTATGGTGTTAGCTCAAAACGATGATCAATATCATATGAGTTGGTTTAGTGCTGGGAATATTCATAAAGGGATTTACTACGCGCGTTATGATTTAGGCAGTGCTACTTCATCACATCTGCTAGAGGTCGATGCTACCCCAGGCGCCGGGCACCCGAGTTTGGCCATGCATGGGAGTGAGTTGAAGATGGTGTGGAAGGGCTTCAATGGCGTTCAAACGCAACTTAAGATTATGCGCTCCCATGATGATGGCGAGACTTGGAGTGCAGCCGAAGATCTATACCTCAGTGATCAGGCTAGTGATCATCCGTTACTTATTAACACTGATCAGGGTGTGTATCTAAGTTGGTGGACTGCGCAGTATGGCTATATCTTTAAGGAGATTGCGAATGTTGAAGTTCGTTAAGGCTGCTTTTGCGGTAACAGCGTTGCTGAGTGTTGGGCAAGTACATGCGGACAATATCCAAGCGTTTGACAGTCAAAGCTTCGCGCAGATCAAAGAAGAGTTTGCTGGCAAGCCCTTTGTGCTTAGCCTTTGGTCTATTGATTGCGCTCCGTGCCGCGTTGAGCTCAAACTCTTAGGGGAGATAAAGCAGCAGCAGCCGGACTTCCCTTTGGTGGTCATCTCTACAGATCTTCTAGATGATCGTGAGGAGGCCCTAGATATTCTCGACAGCTATAATTTGGCCGAGTTTGAAAGCTGGATGTTTGCCGATGCCTTTGTCGAAAGGCTCCGTTTTAGTATCGACCCTCTTTGGCATGGTGAGTTACCACGCAGTTACTTCTTCGCCCATGACCACAGCTTTGAATCCCACAGTGGTGTATTAAGTGAACAGCAACTGGGGAAGTACTTTCCACAGCTGCTTGAATAGTTTTTTTCCAGTTGAAAAAAGGGGGTCATGAAAAGCCCCTTTTTTTTTGAGTTGACGGTCGCTTAATGGAAATCGTAAACGAATCGAGCGTAAATCACACTCCCCATATGGTGCAATTTGATAGCGCAGCGCCCTCATCAAGCCTTAGCATCGGTATTGATATCAGTAATAAAGATATTCCAGAAGGCAAGAAAGACGGCCGCAATAAGCGGGCCAATCACGAAGCCGTTTATGCCAAACAAGGCGATGCCTCCCATGGTGGAAAAAAGCACAATGTAATCAGGAAGCTTGGTGTCTCTCCCTACGAGGATAGGTCTTAAGACATTGTCTGCCAAGCCTATAATTAGGGCACCATATGCAAACAATATCGACGCTTGTAGCCATGCCCCGGTGCCGTAAAGATAGATCGCTACTGGGGCCCACACTAGTGCGGCGCCTACCGCAGGAATAAGCGATAAGAATGCCATCACTACAGCCCAAAGTACCGGGCCAGGAATATCGAGCAACCAGAATATGAGTCCGCCCAGTGCGCCTTGCACAACGGCCACTAGTAAGTTGCCCTTGATCGTGGCGCGCGTCACTTCGACGAATTTCTCAAACAACAAATGTTTGCGCGTTTCACTTAATGGGACGGCAGACTTCATCAGCCCTACCAGTTCCTCGCCGTCTCGCAACAAGAAAAATGTGAGGTAGAGCATCAACACCAGTTTGACAGTGAAGTTCAAAGTATTGCGACCAATGCTCAATGCTTGCTGGGCGATAAACTCGCCTATCCCTAAGGCAGAACTAGAAAGGTATTCGCGAATGCTGTTAGTGTCGGCGTTACTGCGCGCCATTAGCTCTGGTGCGAAAGGAATCGCCAGTACAATTTGATCGATATACTGTTCTGGTTGGATCTCCTGCGATTCAATGCTGCTATAAAGATTTGTCCCCTCTTGAATGAATGTCGAGAGCAAGGCCAGAGCTGGGATGATCACGATCACCGAGCCTATGAATAAGGTGCTCAATGCTGTCAGAGAGTTACCGCTATTGAAGCGTTTTTGGATCTGATGTTGTAGTGGCGAGAAAATAACGGCCACTACAACTGCCCAAAAAATTGCGCTCCAGAACGGTCGCAATATAAAGGCAAACAATAGAGTGACAATGCCAAGTAATACTAAGAAGCTACGTCTCTCTAGCATTTCTTTCATTGGGCTAATCCTATTGTTTGTGATGGAGCATGCGAATAATTTCGACAATCCTAGGTGGCTGCCCAGTGCGTAATACGCCCTGTCGGAAAATCTTTCCAGAAAGCCACAAAACCAATGCGATGCTAAGCAGAAGTACGATTGTGGTGCCTACTAGGTCGATCGTTGGCGGTTGCGCTGCTGCCCTGTTCATCATGGTGAAGGGAGTAAATAAAGGAATCCAGGACATTATGCGGGCAATTGGGCCATTGGGGTCTTGGGCAATAAATGTCATGGTAATTAAAGGCACAATTAAGATCATCATCATCGGCATCATCAAGCTTTGTGCTTCCTTGAGTGTATTACAGAGGCTCCCAATGGCTAAGAAAATGCCTGCATAAAGTGCGTATCCGGCAAGGAAGTAAAAGATAAAATAGGGAATAAGGTCAGAAGAAAGTAATACATTAAAAAATTGGCTCAATAGTTGCGTTTCTGTGCCTGGGTAAAGCCCGATGAATAAGAAAAACGATAGTAGCCATGCTGCGATAGTGGTGATACCACTCAAGCCAATGCCAAATAATTTCCCCATCATCAGCTCTAAAGGGGTAACTGAGGCGAGCAGAACCTCGATAATACGGTTAGACTTTTCTTCGATCGTATTGCTCAGCAAATATTGCACGCTTTGCATGAGAGAGATGAACATCAAATAAACAAAGCCAACTGGCGCCCACTGCCGGAAGGTGTCGGCAACACTGACGGCCTCTTGCCCTTCGTCTTTGCGTGGGTCTAAGCGATTAATCGGCATGCGAGTGCGTTGCACGCTGCGAACAACATCGACGTCAATTCCTCTTTGAGAGAACTCGGTGTTACGAATGCTGCTGTTAATGCTTCGCTCAATGGCATTGGGTAGTCGCGTATCGGTCAAGTTGCTTGCCCAATACTGTATGCCTGCTCCTGTGTTAGAGGGCATAGGCGTAGGGCTAGGTCGAATGATGGCGTCATTGACTTCGGCAGGAATTAATATTAGGGCAAATAGGGGACCACTTTGGCCTTGCGCTTCGATCTGTTGCTCGCCCGTTAGCCAAGGTCGTAATTGTTCAAGCAATTGCTCTGGCGTTGCCTGTGGATCAACGCCCTGGGGTAGTGATGCTTGCACGAACAACTCTCGCGGAGGAATAAACTCAGGCGCGTCCTCGCGCAAATAAGGGCTGGCCAGGGCTAAGGCAAAATCTAAACCTCCACTTTCTAACCACTGATCTAGCGCGGCTACCTCATCTGCACCCACATCATCAATCAATTGATCGATTTGGTTGTTGGCAGTGGCTACGGTTTGTTCTGGATTACTTTCTCGGCGATTCTCAATAACATAATTGACGAATTCTTGAAGGATACGTCGTTGATGCTCTTGGCGAATACCGCTTTGCACGGCTTCGCTATATTGACCAGTTTGATCAATCAATAAATAGTGGCGTGTGGGTGTGGAATCGGCCAGTAAGGTCTGAAAAAAGAACACACCAACTAATATAAGGGGAAATAACAAGATGCCGGCCCAGAAGCCCTTGGTTTTCACGTTCTCGGCATATTCGCGTAGTGCAATCAAAAGGATCATTCTCATCGCAGCTGATGCTCCTTCGCGTCACTTCCTACAAGATGAACAAATACGTCGTGCAAGCTAGGCTGGGTGTGGTCAAAGCGCGTGAGAGGAATGCCAGCGTTGAGGCAGCACTGCAAAATAGACTGCGGGTCTGTGTGTTCTTTTATGAGTATTTCCCAGTGGCGCAATGATTGGGGTTTCTTGCCGCTTTCGGGTAGCACTTCTTTGACGCCCACAATACTTGAGCTGTCTAGGGCAGGGCGAATGTCCCCCGCGCACTCGAGTATAACCCGACGAGGAATTATGGCGTGAGCGTCTGCTAAGGTGCCATCAAACACCTTCTGTCCTTTGGTGATCAACAGCATGCGATCGCAGAGCCTTTCGGCATGTTGCATGATGTGAGTCGAGAAAATCACGGTTTGGCCTGCTTGTGCCATGTCGTGAATAAGTTGTTCAAGCACTTCTTGGTTTACTGGGTCTAGGCCCGAGAACGGCTCGTCTAAGATCACTAGCTCTGGTCGATGCGCCACCGCCGAGAGGACTTGCACTTTTTGCCCCATGCCTTTGGATAGCGACTCAACCTTTGCTTCTGCGTAGTCCTTTAAACCGTAGCGTTCGAGAAGTTCAAAGGCGCGCAACTTTGCTTCCTTATTGCTCATCCCTTTGAGAGTGGCGAAGTAAGCGATAATGGCCCATACCCGCATTTTTTTATACAGGCCCTTCTCTTCAGGCAGATAACCAATGCGGTGGCGCACATTAAGCGCGCAGGGTTCACCCAAAATGCGAATACTACCTGCATCAGGTTTGAGAATATCGAGAATCATGCGGATGGTGGTGGTTTTGCCTGCGCCGTTTGGCCCAAGAAATCCATAGATGCTGCCAGCAGGAATGCTGAAGCTAATATCGTCTACAGCAGTGAAAGTGCCGTATCGTTTACTGACATTGTTTAATTCCAACACATGCTCTGGCATTGCGGGTTCCTGTGCGAAAGCCTAGCGCTGGAGGAAGTATTAGCCTCAGCTTCCTATTTTGAAGCTGAGGCTAAACAAGAGATCACTTCAAAAACTTATTAATCTCTTCGGCTACCAAGCGGCCTTCGTCAATTGCGCGTACTACAAGCGATTGTCCACGACGACAGTCACCGGCCGCAAACACTTTCGGATTGCTTGTGATAAATGACTTGTACTGTGCCTTGTAGTTAGAGCGTTGGTCTAGCTCCAAACCTAGTGGCTCGGCTACATAGGCTTCTGGTCCGAGAAAGCCCATAGATAGAAGAATCAAGTCGGCTTCCCAGAACTTAATGGTGCCAGGGATCTCTTGAAACTTATTATCGACCTCAACAGTATTGATGCCTAGCAATTTACCATTGGCATCGCGAACGAATTCTTTGCCAGAGATCGAATAAGTGCGTGGATCAGTGCCGAAGCGATGTTGAGCTTCGATGTGACCATAATCTTCACGGTAGATCTTTGGCCAAAGAGGCCAGGGGTTGTCCGCAGCGCGATCGATAGGTGGGCGAGACATGATTTCAAAGTTAACTAAAGACTTACAGCCATGACGCAAAGATGTAGCGATACAGTCTGTCCCTGTGTCGCCGCCACCGATCACGATGACGTTCTTGTCTTTAGCGCTAATGTAATTGCCGTCTTCGAGGTTTGAATCTAGCAAGCTGCGCGTATTCGCTGTTAGAAAATTCATTGCGAAATAGACGCCATCGCCTTCGCGATTGGTGATTTTAAGATCACGCGGATTAGTGGCGCCTGTGGCTAAACATAAAGCATCGACATCCGCGAGCAAGGTGTCGACGTCGATGGCGTTTTCGCCCTTGCCACCGATATCGGCATTGACGACAAATTTAACACCTTCATCGCGGAGCAATTGGACGCGACGATTAACGACATCTTTCTCGAGCTTCATGTTTGGAATGCCGTACATCAGCAAACCGCCGATGCGATCTTCGCGCTCATACACTGTCACATCGTGTCCGGATTGATTCAGTTGAGCTGCTGCCGCAAGTCCCGCAGGGCCTGAGCCAACAACTGCAACTTTTTTGCCAGTGCGCACGCTAGGCGTGACCGGCACAACCCAGCCGTTTTCGAACCCTTTGTCGATAATGGCATTTTCAATGTTCTTAATGGTGACAGCTGGCTCGTTGATGCCAAGTACGCATGAGCCTTCACAAGGAGCGGGGCATACGCGACCGGTGAACTCAGGGAAGTTGTTGGTCTTATGAAGGCGGTTAAGCGCCTCTTCCCAACGTCCCTTATAAACGAGATCGTTCCATTCAGGTATCAAGTTGTACACTGGGCAACCTTCGCCTGACTGGCAAAAAGGGACACCACAGTCCATACAACGAGCGCCTTGAGTGCTCAGGTGTTTTTCATCGTGCTCGGTATAAATTTCTTTATAGTCGAGTAGACGTTCTTCTGGAGCGCGATAAGGTTCAGCGCGTCGTTCGAATTCTTTAAAGCCAGTAATTTTGCCCATCAGTAGATCCAATTATTCAAGTATTCTTTGGTTTTCTGCATCTCGGTGCTCACACCTGCCCGAAGGCAGGCGTTTATACTGTGAGAGCCTGCTCTTCTTGTCGGTTAGCGCGCTCTAACAACACGCGCTTGTAGTCAATCGGCATCACTTTCACAAACTGTGACACGCTTGCTTCCCAGTTCTCTAGGATATCGCGCGCCACAGTCGAGTCAGTGTACTCAAGATGCTTGCTGATCATTGCTTTTAGCTCGTTAATGTCGGCGTCATCAACAAGGTCTTCAAGCTCATATGTCTCTGTGTTGCATTGCTTGCTAAAGTCTTTGTCTTTGTCCCACACATAAGCAACCCCGCCACTCATGCCTGCGCCAAAGTTGCGACCTGTCTTACCAAGAATCGCAACGCGTCCGCCAGTCATGTATTCGCAGCCGTGATCGCCAATGCCTTCGACAACCGCCGTTGCACCACTGTTACGAACAGCGAAGCGTTCTGCAGCAATGCCGCGGAAATACGCTTCACCGCTCGTGGCGCCGTATAGGTTAACGTTGCCGGCAATGATGTTTTCTTCCGCTTTAAACGTACTGTTCTTCGGTGGATAGATCACGATCTTGCCGCCAGAAAGCCCTTTACCAACGTAGTCGTTGGCATCGCCTTCCACTGTGATTGTAATACCCTTGGCAAGCCATGCTCCCAAACTCTGCCCGGCTGAACCGTGGAGTTTGATGTTGATGGTGTCCTCTGGAAGCATATCTGCCTTCCAGCGACGCGCCACTTCTCCTGACAGCATCGTTCCAACTACTCGGTTGATATTGATGACTGGCAGTTCGATATTGACCTTTGTTCCGTTTTCGATTGCATCACGTGCCAGATCGATAATCTGATTATCGAGTGCTTTGTCCAATCCGTGGTCTTGCTCGATCGTCTGGTGCACTTGTGTGCCTTCAAAGATGATGCGTGCCGGCGCTAGGATCGAAGTAAGGTCAAGCCCGCTCGCCTTCCAATGGTTAATTGCGTCTTTAGTGTTTAGAAGGTCTACACGTCCGACCATTTCTGTCACTGTGCGAATGCCAAGTTCGGCCATGATCTCACGCATCTCTTCGGCCACCATGAACAAATAGTTCACCACGTGTTCTGGTTTGCCTTTGAACTTCTTACGCAGTTCAGGGTCTTGCGTCGCAATACCGACTGGGCAAGTATTCAAGTGACACTTGCGCATCATGATACAGCCAAGGGTGATCAATGGCGCCGTAGCAAAGCCGAACTCTTCAGCCCCTAGCAAGGCGGCAATCGCAACGTCACGGCCAGTTTTTAGTTGTCCGTCTGTTTGCAATACCACGCGTGAGCGCAAGTTGTTCATCACCAAGGTCTGGTGCGTTTCAGCCAAACCGAGTTCCCAAGGCAGGCCGGCATGTTTGATCGAGGTAAGCGGTGATGCCCCTGTGCCGCCATCGTGGCCGGCAATTACCAGGTGATCTGTCTTCGCTTTAGTAACACCTGCCGCAATGGTGCCGACACCGATCTCTGATACTAGCTTAACGCTGATACGTGCATGTCGATTCGCATTCTTAAGATCGTGAATCAGCTGCGCGATATCCTCGATCGAGTAAATATCGTGGTGTGGCGGTGGGCTAATAAGGCCAACGCCAGGCGTCGAGTGACGGATCTTCGCGATGTAATCATCCACTTTACCGCCAGGAAGCTCGCCGCCTTCACCAGGCTTAGCGCCTTGAGCAATTTTAATTTGCAGCTCGTCTGCATTGCTCAGATACCAAATAGTGACACCGAAACGACCAGAAGCGATCTGCTTAATTGCCGAACGCTTGGAGTCTCCGTTAGCCATAGGCACGAAGCGAATTGGGTCTTCACCGCCCTCACCTGTATTGGACTTGCCGCCCATACGGTTCATGGCGATCGCGAGAGACTCGTGGGACTCGGAGGAGATTGAGCCTAGGCTCATCGCGCCTGTGGCAAAACGCTTCACGATTTCACTTGCAGGCTCTACTTCATCAAGCGGGATCGCAGTAGTTTGGTCAGTTCTAAACGCCATCAAACCGCGCAATGTGCAGTTACGAGTCGTTTGCTCATTGGTGTGCTTAGAGAACGCGGCATAGGCCTCAGAGCTATTATTGCGCGCTGCGTTTTGCAGGTTCGCAATACTCGTTGGATCCCACATGTGCCCGTCACCGCCATTGCGCCAGTGGAAATCACCAGGGTTGTTCAATACGGGCAGGCTATTGCCGTTTTCTGGGAAGCCTAGACGGTGGCGACGTTCTGTTTCTTCGATAAGCGTGGCGAAATTAACGCCTTGCACGCGGCTCGCTGTGCCCACAAAGCAGCGTTGAATGATTTCGCTAGCCAAGCCGACTGCTTCGAAAATTTGCGCACCTTTATAGGATTGCAAAGTCGAAATGCCCATTTTAGCCATTACTTTCAGCATGCCTTTCGCGACGGCTTTCTTATAGGCATACACGAGGCTGTCTTCTGTATCGAATTGTGTGCCTAGCAAGCCATCGTTGCGGGCTTGCCATAGGGCTTCAAAGGCAAGGTAAGGGTTGATGGCGTCTGCGCCATAGCCCGTTAGCAAGCAGAAATGATGTACTTCGCGTGCCTCGCCTGTCTCGATTATTATGCCAATGCGTGAACGCTGATGCTTGGCAACAAGGTGGTGATGCACCGCGCCACAGGCGATTAACGCGCTTATTGGGATGCGGGTCTTGCTAATTGCACGGTCAGATAGCACTACAAACGAATAACCCTCGGCAATCGCTGCTTCTGCTTCTGTACAAATGCGCGCTAGCGCAGCGTGGAAGCCGTTCTCTTCGCCGCAATCATAAGTGATATCGAGAACCTTGGAGCGCATGCCGCGATGGTCCATGTTGCGGATATCGGACATCTCTTTGCTAGAAAGAATTGGGTGCTCGAGGCTTAGGCGGTGTGCTTGCTCTTCCGTGGTCTCTAACAAGTTGCCTTCAGGCCCAATGAAGCACTCGATCGACATCACCACTTCTTCGCGAATTGAGTCGATTGGCGGGTTGGTAATCTGCGCAAACAATTGCTTGAAGTAGTCATAGACCATGCGCGACTTGTCCGATAGGCAGGCCAATGCAGAATCGTTGCCCATAGAGCCAAGCGGGTCACGTAATTCCGTCACCAAAGGCAGCAACATAAACTGCATAGTTTCAGTCGTGTAGCCGAAAGCTTGCATCCGTTGTAGGACGTTTTCGCCATCTAATGAGTGCTCGGCTGAATCTTTTGAGATATCGGCAAGCGTGACTTTTTGGTTTTTCAGCCACTCACCGTATGGGCGGTGCGCAGCGATGTTGTGTTTAAGCTCTTCGTCAGGAATCAAGCGGCCTTGTTCGAAGTCGAGCAAGAACATGCGCCCTGGCTGTAAGCGCCCTTTGAGTCGAACATTCTCTGGGTCGACGTGCAGCACCCCTACCTCTGAAGCCATGATGACTTTGTCGTCATGGGTGACGTAATAACGGCTAGGGCGAAGACCGTTGCGGTCCAATACCGCGCCAATATAGTGGCCGTCGGTGAATACGATCGAAGCCGGACCATCCCAAGGCTCCATAAGCGCTGAGTGATACTCGTAAAAGTCTTTTTTGTCCTGAGGCATGTTGACGTCTGATTGCCAAGCCTCTGGAATCATCATCATGACCGATTCTTGTAGCGAGCGGCCAGATAACAACATGAATTCAAGCACGGCATCAAATGAGCCAGAGTCGGAGCTATCCGTATCGATGATAGGGAAAAGATTGGACATATCATTGCCAAACAAGGGGCTCTTTGCGCTGCCTTCACGTGCCACCATTTGATTTCTGTTGCCGCGCAAGGTGTTGATCTCACCATTGTGGCTCATGAAGCGGTTTGGTTGGGCGCGGTCCCAAGATGGGAAGGTGTTGGTGCTAAAGCGCGAGTGCACCATCGCCAAATGCGTGGCGCATTCAGAGTTGGTAAGGTCTTGATAGAATGGGAATAATTGCCCTGGAGTCAACATGCCTTTATAGACTATGACTTTAGTCGATAAGCTGCACGCGTAGACCATTTTTGCTTGCGTCAAGCTGCTATCGCCATGCAGTGCATGGGTGAAGCGCTTGCGAATCACATAAAGGCGGCGTTCGAAGTCGTCTTGGCTCAAGCCTTCTGCGGCACCTATATATAGTTGCGCAATATGCGGTTGGGCGACACGGGCGGCAGGGCCGACGTCGGCGCCATCGGCATCAACAGGAACATCGCGCCAGCCAAGCAGGGTCTGTCCTTCTTCGCTGATCAAGCGATTGATCACCTCTACGCATTTAGCGCGCTCGCTTTCGATTTGCGGAAGAAAAATATTGCCGACTGCGTATTTACCAGCGTCCGGTAGGCTCACGTCTAGTTCAGATTTGGCGATTATGCCAAAGAACGAATGCGGTAATGCCATCAATATGCCGGCGCCGTCGCCAGTGTTGGCTTCGAATCCGCAGCCGCCGCGGTGATCCATGCGAGAGTTTAGATGATAGGCATCTAGCATGATTTGATGACTTGGGCGACCCTTGATGTCAGCTACAAAACCAACACCACACGAATCCTTCTCGTTGTTAGGATTGTATAGGCCGGACTCTTCGGGTAAGCCGAATGTGTATGGGGGATAGGCTTTGATGCTCATAGATCTACAGCTCTCGTTGTTCGATTTTCGTTTACAGTTCGCACACATCAATATCATTGGCAGCTAAAGTCATGCTACCGAGAGCCCTCTAGAGACGGGATTCTGCTCAACTTGAGGTTGATCTGATGCGATAATCGGCGAATTAATCCATTCCCCTCCCACGAGCTAACAAACAAAGCAGCGTTAGCATTGAAATATTATGGGCGCGCGAAAACCGGGAAGGTAATTCCACGGGGGGCGGACACAATACCATCGAAGAAAAATATGTCAAGTTGCGCCGAGGCTCGGCAGGCTCAGACCTGTAGAGCGATTGCTCGGTATAAAATGGTGGGTGAAGGGCTTGCGGCGAGCTGGGGTTTAATTGCGGTGTCGCTATCGGTATATCACTTGATAATAGCCCATATGTGCATTACCCTAGTCCACCTCAAAAGAGCATTTCCCTTTATACCACCTGTGATAGGGAGGCTAAGAAAGCCTGTGAATCCAAAACTAACAAGACGACGATTTATCAAGGGGGTTATCGCCTCCGGTGTAGCCGCAACATCCACCTCGCTATGGTACTCAGCCACTGGCGCTGACCGTCCAGCTGGCGCAGTAGAGCGTCTACTATCCATAAACGTGAACGGACAAGTCCGTCGCGTTGACGTCGCACCTCAAGAGACGCTAGCCCATACATTGCGCTACAAACTAGGTTTGACCGGCACTAAGCTCGGTTGTAACCGTGGTGAGTGCGGCGCGTGCACAGTGGTTGCTGATGACGTGAACATTTATGCCTGTTCTACCCTTACTCATGAAGTGAAGGATAAAGCAGTTGTAACGGTTGAAGGCCTACGCGCTGCCGACGGTACTTTGCATCCGGTGCAGGCAGCTTTCGTAGCAGAGCTTAGCCCAGCATGTGGTTTCTGTACTGCTGGACAAGTGATGTCTGCATTCGCCTTACTTAAAAACAACCCCCGGCCTACTCGCGAAGAAGCGCGTCAGGCAATGTCCGGCAATCTTTGCCGCTGTGGGGCATATGATCACTATCTGAATGGCGTAATGCGCGCCTCGGGGCAATTATCATGACCTATATGCATATCGGAAAAGACTTCACTCCGCCTGATGTAGAAGGCAAGGTCACTGGCGCAGCACGCTACGCCGAAGATTTCAAAAAAGACGGCATGGTGTTCGCACGTATGCTGACTAGTCCAATTCCAGCCGGTCGTGTAGTAAACATCGATGCTTCTGCTGCGTTGGCGATGCCTGGAGTTGTTGGCATATTTACCGCAGATGATTTGCCGCCATCAGCACCACCTGCAAACCCTGCTTTGGCAAAAGAATACGTCACGTACATCGGTCAGCCGATTCTTGCAGTAGCTGCTGAGAGCGACCTAATCGCCGAAGAAGCATTGGCAAAAATCGTGGTTGAGTATCAGCGTCGCCCGTTCGTGGTCGACCCACTAGATACGCTAACTGAAGGCGGTCCAGATCCTTACCCAATGGGTAATACATTGATCCGAAACAGTGGCGAAGCCGCTGCAGGGACTACTGCTTCAGGTACTGACGTCGGTCGAATCAAATGGTCAATCGACCAAGTTACGGCATTCCGCAATGGTCGTGAGCCAACTGGTGCTGAGTTTGGTTCTGAGTGGGAGTACGGCGACGTGGCAGCACGTTTTGCTGAGTGTACTACCGTTATCGAAGAGCCCTTTGTCACAATCGGCCAGCCACACCATTCTCTAGAGTCGCGCACAAGTATGGCGTACTGGGAAAATGGCAAATGTTATTTCCACGGTTCTTTGCAAAGCCATACTGTTGGGCATGATGTGCTCGCGGGCATGCTAGAAATAGACCCAGCCAACCTAGTGTTCATCAACGAAAACACTGGTGGCGGTTTTGGTTCTAAAATCTTCCCATACCCTAATATGGCAATCACTGGTCGCTTCGCGCGTCAATTGAACCGCCCCGTGCAGCTACGCATCACGCGTGCCGAAGAATTCTTTATCGGTTCTGCTCGTTCAGGTATGCAAGGTTGGATCAAAATTGGTTTGAAAGACACTGGTCGTGTTGGCGCGGTTGACGTAATCATCGTTAACGACGCCGGTTCAGGTGGTGGTGGTTCGGGTGGCTCGTCAGCTGAGCACATCTCTATCATGTTCCAGCCAGAAGCAATGCGTTTCCGTGGTGTGTCTATGTACACCAACACAACACCTCGTGGTGCTCAGCGTGGGCCAGGTCAGAATGAAATGGCTGCAGTGCTCGCTCCAATGATGGACAAGGCCGCAAATATGGCTGGTATCGATCGCGTGGCATTCCGACGCATCAATGCTCCACGTGCTGATGGCAAGATCGGTGAGCGTCAAGGTGGGCTATCTAGCTCATACATGCCAGAGTCGATCGACAAAGCAGCACAAATGTTCAATTGGGAAGAAAAGATCGCCAAGCCACGCCAAATCAGCGCTACGAAAGTGCGCGGTATCGGTGTTGGTCAGGGCTTCCACACTGCCGGCTCTAATGGCTACGACGGTCTGATCCGTATCGCGCCAGACGGCACAATTTACTTGCACACAGGTGTTGGTAACTTAGGAACTTACTCATACGCAGGTATCACTCGTGCGGCAGCAGAAGCGCTGCAGTGTAACTGGGATAACTGTGTAATCGTTCATGGTAACGAAGCGTTGAATCTACCGCACAGCACGTATCAAGGCGGTAGTAACACGATGTTTACTGAAACTCGTTCAAGCCATGTTGCAGCGTTAGACATCATTGAAAAAATGAAAGAAATCGCAATGGCAGAGTTCGGCGGCACTATCGATGACTATAGCATCGGCGGCGAGCGCGTATTCCTAACGAGCGATAGCTCAAAAGGAATGAGCTACGGCGAAGCTGCACAAAAAGCGATCGAAATGGGTGGTAAGTACAGCGGTATGGAATATCCAGACAATATCCACCGCACTACGCAGCGCTCAGTACAAGCGATGCAAGGCACTGGCCTCATCGGCGTAGCTAAAGACACGCTACCTCGCGAAGGCGCGGTTCCTGGTATGGCTATCGCTTTCGTTGAGATCGAGCTCGATACAGAGACAGGTAAATTTGATATTACCGACTACAGCGCTGTTGCTGAATGCGGCACCGTTGTACACCCTCAGGGCCTCAGCCAAGCAATGAATGGCGGCGGGGTTTGGGGTTTCGGCATGGCTGCATACGAGCGTCATGTCTATGACCCTCAGAACGGTCTACCGGCTAACGTAGGTCTATATCAGTCCAAACCACCAACGTATCTCGATGTCCCTGTGACAATGAATACTGCGGGTATGGACTTGCCTGACCCACAGAGCCCGGTTGGTGCGAAGGGTATTGGTGAGCCAGCGCAAGGTTGTGCTGTTGCGGCACTAATGAGCGCCTTTACTGATGCACTGGACGGCCATTTGTTCAATCGCACACCAGTGACTGCAGATATGATCGTGAATCATATTGCGCAGAACGGCCATAACACTGGCAATCTGAAAACAAATACATTCTGAGGTTTAAGCTATGTCATCACACGACGTTATGCCCGAAATGAGCCTCTACCAGCCGGTAAGAGTAGAGGATGCTATAGGAATCGCGAACCAATTCGCCGACAGAGGTTGGTTGGTTGGCGGTGGTCAAGACACTTACGGGTGGCTTAAAGATCGCGCAAAAAGTGCAGACGCATTGATCGACCTGAAAGGGATCGAATCTATGCGCGGCATTACAGAAACTGCTGACGGCATCGAAATTGGTGCCTTGGTAACTCTTACTGAGATTGCTAATAATCCGCTAATCAAAGAGCGTTATGCGCTTCTTTCACAAGCGGCTGTAAAAGTAGCGAGCCCTCAGATTCGTAACGTTGGTACTATCGCTGGTAACGTCTCACAAGACGTGCGCTGCTGGTACTACCGTCGCGGTCTGAACTGCTACCGTGCAGGTGGCAACCTTTGTTACGCGGACACTCCAGAAGGGATGAACCGCGAGCACGCTATTTTCAACGCTAGCCGTTGTGTGGCGGTAACGCCAAGCGATACAGGTCCAGCACTTGTAGCACTTGAAGCGCAAATGGTTATCGATAGTGCAAGCGGTCAACGCGTTGTATCCGCGGAAGATTTCTTCGTCGGTCCTAACGTAGATATCACTCATACAACTGTTTTGGCTCCTGGTGACATTCTTACTGCTGTGCGCATTCCTGCAAAATGGGCTAACGCGCAGTTCTTCTTCGAGAAAGTCGCTGACCGTAATGCTTGGGATTTCGCTCTAGTGAGCTTGTCTGCAGCAATGCGCGTTAACAATGGTGTTATCGAAGAGTCGCGAATCGTAGCGGGTGCTGTACAAGCCACGCCACGTCGTCTCACTTCTGTAGAGCAAGCGGTACGTGGCAAAGCACGTGATGAAGCAACAGCGAATAGCGTTGGCAATCTCGCGAGCCGAGACGCAAACCCATTGAACTACAATCACTTTAAGATGCCTTTAATGGATAATCTTGTGAAACGTGCCCTTCGCGGCCAAGCTTAAATAGATAAAAGCCTGCTACACATTCACTGCATCGACATGCGCAGCGACATGAGTGGCAGGCTTTTGTGTATAAAATAACAATAGATCGAAACATTGAGGACTAGGACTGTGGAAATTATTCGTTATAGACGTGACGTGTGGGGTGAAGAAGTAATCTTAGGAGTATCCTGGGACCTACTTTGGGTAATCGCGGTCACGGCGTTTGTATTACTTGCAGCTCACGCGATTTTTATGGCCGCCTTGGCTAAGAAAAAAGCGATGCCATCAGCCCAGGGCAAGCGTGTTAAGCGCCACGAAGGTATTGATAGAGCTTTCCATTGGATTATGGCGGGCAGCGTGCTCGTTCTTATCTTTACCGGTATTGCGCCAATCATTGGTTTGCGTATCTCTTGGTTGAATATCCATTGGATTGCCGGCTTAATTCTGAGTTTCGTGTGTATCTTCCACACAATTCGAGCCTTGTTTTGGCAAGACTTTAAATCAATGTTGCTTGGCCCAGCTGACTTCAAAGAGCCCTTTGATGAGACTATCAAACCAGGGAAATATTCTTTCGAGCAGAAAGGCATGCATTGGGCTATGACCGTATTGGTTATTGCTGTGATCGCCACTGGTATCACGTTGTTCTTACACATTGATTCACCATGGTGGGATCGCCCAAGCGTTGATAACGAAGCGACTCTTGGTGTTTTCTTCCTGCTTCATGGCATCTCAACTTTAGGTCTTATCGCCTTTACTGCTATTCATATTTATTTCGCAGTACGCCCAGAGAAGCGTTTCTACACGCGCTCAATGGTACAAGGTTGGATCTCAGAAGATGAGTTGAAAGCGAACCACGACACTGATAAGTGGAAGCCGGAGTAAGCAGCACTGTGACCAATCTGGAAGATGATATTGAAGTAATTGAGTCCGGTTACGAGTTTCTATTAGCTTATGCGGCCCAGGGTCGCCCACCGCAAGTAGAGACTGGCCCGGGCCCTCATCCACGCACAGAGTTGCAAGCAATGCTGGCAGCGATGGAGCATGCGGCTGAGCAGCTAGCCGGTTCTAGCAACGCTTTTGAGCAAGTGATTGTTGAAGATCTTAAGAAAGCGAATGCAGTGGTTAGCTTCGTGCTAGCGCAGCCAAAAATCGGGTCCGAGGTGATCGACAATCTCAATGCCTCGATTCATTTGCGTACAGTGCTCACTGACTTTTTCTTGTACAGCGAAGCCTTTAGACCAGTCGCCGAAGAGGGTGAACCTAAAGCCGCAGGATGGGACAAAGTCGGAAACTAATCGTTGTGACGACTTGAAGAAAAGGGTTAATGCGAATGCATTGATCCTTTTTTTTGCCAATTGAAAGCAGGCATAAGCCTATTGGATAAAGAAATAGAGCGCGCCAATGACGATGGAGAAGGTCACTAGAATGAAAAGGGTTTTCTGCAGTAGGCCGCCACTGCGATTACGAAACTGATAGTCCTCTTCTATAAAAATGGGATTGTAGCGTCTTCTGAACATTCTCATATTTACTCCAGCGTAAACTGTCGATGGGTCAAGTGAGTGTCCATTGAACACCATCGACTAGTCTTCCGAATGCAGAAATGGTGGCAAATCACAGAATAATTCTGATCAATTGTGGCAAAGTTTTTGTGGGCCGCAAAGCCTGTTATTATTCGGCGCAACAATCATAATAATAACGGTAAGCGAATATGCTCCGACCCCTTTTCTCGAAACAGACCTTAGCTGTGCTGCTCACCAGCGTTGCTCTTAACCAAGCAGGCGCACAAAACAACACTACTATCCCAGTGCTTAGCAAAGTGCCTCAGTCCGAATCTGTGATTCGTTTAGATGGGGTGCTCGATGAGCCAGTCTGGCAAACGCTCTCTGTGATCGATGGCATGCGGGTAATTCAGCCCGATACATTGGCGCCCGCTCCTCTGGAGACTCACACTCGCATCTTCTATAACGAGCGTGGACTCTATGTGGGAGTGAAAAATTTCCAAGCCCAAGACACGTTGGTAGCGAGGATGAGTTCGCGGGATGCAGGCGTGCAGCGTGATGGCTATGTAATCTCAATTGACCCGTCAGGCGAAGGCCTCTACGGATATTTTCTTCGCATCAATCTACCTGGCACTTTTTCTGATGGAACGATACTGCCCGAGAGGCAAATTAATCGCCAATGGGATGGACCATGGGACGCTGTGACAAAACAGGTAGAAGATGGCTGGGTTGCAGAGATAATGATTCCATGGTCAATGATGGCGTTGCCGCAAAGTGGAGAAACACGCACGATAGGAATTTATACCGAGCGAATGGTCGCAAGTAGAGCAGAAACGTATCCTTGGCCTGCGTTGCCGAGTACTGCGGGTGAATACCTTTCTGGATTCCAAAAATTTGAATTGATTGGTATCAACCCCGCCACGCAATTTACTTTTTATCCCTATGCCTCGAGCACTTTCGATAATCTAAAAAACGAGACCGATTACAGAGTCGGCGCAGATATTTATTGGAAACCAAGCTCTAACCTACAGATTTCGGCAACACTAAACCCTGATTTCGGCACTGTGGAGTCAGACGATGTGGTAGTGAATCTCAGTGCTTTCGAAATCTTCTTTGAAGAAAAACGAGCTTTCTTTCTTGAGGGGCAAGACGTGTTCAGTACGTCTCCACGTGACGGTGGTGGTGGCAGTAGTCCCACAACACTATTAAATACTCGGCGAATTGGGCGTCAGGCAATGTTTGATATTCCCTCAGACATTCGAGTGATTGCTACCGACGTTAGTCGCCCTAGTGAGTTGCTTGGCGCAATGAAAGTCACTGGGCAGAACGGGCCTTGGCGTTACGGGACACTATTAGCTGCAGAAGATGATACCTTGTTGCGAGGTGTGCGTGGGGATGACTCGCCAGTGCAACTTCAGGCGCCGGGTCGAGATTTCGCCGTGGCGCGTCTATTGTATGAAAACACTAGCAGGGGTGGGCGGCGAGGAATCGGTTGGTTTGCCAGTGCTTTGTCTCACCCTGATCGAGATGCGCTGGTCAATGGCGTCGACCTGCACTATTTTTCGGAAGACACGCGTTGGTCTTGGGATGGTCAGCTTGTACATAGTGATGTACAAGACGTGACAGGGAATGGCATGTATTTCGATATGAATTATCGGCCAGAGCGTGGCGTTCAACACACAGTCGTTGGCACCTATTTCGACGATACTATAGAGCTAAACGATATTGGGTTCTTGCAGCGTAATGACTTGATGCAAATGGACTATACGTTCAGTAAAAGTGAATCTAATTTGCCTGGATTGCGCTCGCGTACTCGCAGTTTCGATGTGAAAAATCAGTGGAACACAGATGGTCGCCCTGTCCGCCTTGGGATGTTCTTGAGACAGAGTTTAAGCTTTACGGACAATTCTTCTCTTAGTACGGAAGGGCGTTATTTTCCAGCGCGAGTAGACGACCGTTTAAGTCGAGGAAACGGCAGCTTTAAGATTCCTGAGCGTTGGGCATTGCTACTGAATTGGAATAGCGATCGTTCCCGGCCTGTCTCCGTCGGAGCAGGTTTGAACCTTGCTCAGGAGGATCTAGGTGATTCCGCGATTACTTATTCGACGAATCTAACTTGGCAACCACACGGCTCTTTCTCCGTCGATGCAAGTTTGCGCTATGTCGATTCGTCAGGTTGGTTGGTGCATCAAAGCGCCGGGCGCATGACAGCGTTTGAGTCTAGTGAGTGGACGCCCCGTGTCGAAATGGACTATTTCATAAGCGCAAAGCAACAATTGCGGTTTAGTTTGCAATGGACGGGAATAAAAGCCTTCGAGGATCGCTTCTATCAGGTAGCTACCAATAAGGTCGATACACTGGTCGAAACCGCTAAGCTCAATGCAGACTCAGACGATTTCTCTGTCAGTCGTTTAAGTTTTCAAGCGCGTTATCGTTGGGAGCTAGCCCCATTGTCCGATCTATTCTTTGTGTATACCCGTGGGGGAAATCTAGCCAGAACCTTCGAGGATGATTTCTCTGGAATGCTGGCTCATGCTTGGACTGACAAGATTGTGGATAACTGGGTGTTAAAGCTGCGTTACCGTTTAGGCAGTTAATACTGGAGAATCGGAAGCGCTCGCAATCTAGCGCTTGCAATACTGCTGACACACAGTTGAAATAGACTACCGCCTGATCTAACTGACTTTTAAAGGATAATCAGATGCAGCGTTTTCAAACTTTAATCTGTCCTATATTCGGAGCAATTGCTATGAGTATTGTGCTCGGTGCATTTCAACCCGCGACTGCAGTGGCGCAGTCAGATGAAAAAGTTGTTGTGGCGCACCGTGGCGCGAGCGGCTACTTGCCTGAGCATACACTTGCGGCAAAGGCCATGGCCTATGCCATGGGGGCCGATTATATTGAGCAAGATGTGGTGATGACGAAGGACGATGAGCTCTTAGTGATTCATGACACGACGCTTGATCGAACAACCGACGTGGCGGAGAAGTTTCCTGGTCGAGCGCGTGCGGATGGCAAATTCTACGTGGTTGATTTCACCCTGGCGGAGATCTTAACCCTGAATGTGAGTGAAGGGTTTCGAATAGAGGGTGGCCAGAAGCGAGCGAATTACGGCTCGCGTTTCCCTGTGGGTAAGTCAGTGTTCAAAATGCACACCCTAGCCCAAGAGATCGAGCTCATTCAGGGTTTGAATCAATCCATGGGACGTAATGTTGGAATCTATCCAGAGTTAAAGTCACCTGCATTTCATGCGCAAAACGGGAAAGACCTCGGCAGAGCAGTGCTAGAAGTTCTCAAAGACTATGGCTACACAAAGAAAAGTGACAAAGTGTTTGTGCAAACCTTTGAGTTTGACGAGCTTAAGCGCGTTCATGACGAGTTGATGCCAGAGCTAGGCATAGACTTGTCCTTAGTGCAGTTGATAGGCGGAAGAGAGTCTGCGTGGATGCGCAGTGAGGCTGGAGTGAAAGAGATCGCCGCTTATGCAGACGGTGTGGGGCCGGAAAAGTCGATGCTGATTGATGAAGGGTCAACACCAGGTAACGTTAAGATTAATGATTTTGTTAGCTTGGCCCATGCGAATGGGATGCAGGTGCACCCCTATACGTTCCGGTTAGATGAAGGACAACTTCCTGATTTCGCAAACAGTTTTGAGCAAATGCTCGATATTTATCTGTTCGATGTAGGCATTGACGGCCTTTTTACTGACTTTCCTGACCGTGCGGTCGAGTTTATTCGTAGTCGTTAAATCCCAATGGCGCATCTTTCTGATGCGCCATCTCCCCCGCCTTTGCAGAACCTACTAGGCGTTTGCTGCCATTTTGACGTATAATCGCTACCCGTTTGAATTTGCAGCTGTTCTTCCGCATTCAGTTTCAACCGTCACTGCATTACTCTTCTTAATAGATTCACCAGTACAAGGCCCGATATGTCATCCAGTACCCGCCCGGAACTCAGTTTTGCTGAGCTCGATTTGCCCCAATTTCTACAAGATACGCTGAATAAAGTCGGCTATGAAAAACCGTCTCCAATTCAACAAGCCACAATTCCAGTGCTGCTGGAAGGCAAAGACGTTGTAGGGATGGCCCAAACTGGAACGGGGAAAACGGCAGCGTTTGCGTTACCGGTGCTGGCTAAGATCGATTTGTCTAAAAGTAACATCCAAGCGCTTGTGCTGTGCCCTACTCGCGAGCTTGCAATTCAAGTCGCAGAGGCTTTTCAGACCTATGCGGCTGGAATGCGCGGTTTTCACGTTCTGCCTATCTACGGTGGGCAAGATATGGGGCGTCAACTGTCCGGTCTGCGTCGTGGCGCACAAGTGGTTGTCGCAACTCCAGGGCGACTGCTCGATCACTTGAATCGCAAGACCATCGACCTTTCAGGGCTCAACACTCTCGTGTTAGATGAAGCCGATGAAATGTTACGCATGGGCTTTATTGACGATGTTGAAACTATTCTCGATAACACACCGAAGACGAGACAGGTCGCGCTTTTCTCAGCGACGATGCCTGGGCCAATTCGCTCGGTAGCGCAGAAATATCTTAATCAACCACAAGAAATCAAAATCGAAAGTGCGATCTCCACGAATGAGGACATCGAGCAATTTTACTGGTTGGTGCAGGGCACGAATAAACTTGATGCCTTGACGCGCATACTTGAAGTCGAAGATTTCGATGCAATGATTATTTTCGTGCGCACGAAGACAAGCACGGTGGATTTGGCGGACAAGCTCAGTGCGCGTGGTTTTGCCGCCTCACCATTGAACGGTGATATGAATCAAGCCATCCGTAGCAGAACCGTCGATCAACTAAAGAAAGGCACGCTAGACATTATTGTGGCCACTGATGTTGCTGCACGTGGTTTGGACGTCGATCGTTTAAGTCACGTGATGAACTTTGATATCCCTTACGATGACGAAGCCTATGTTCACCGCATAGGACGAACGGGTCGTGCAGGGCGAAGTGGTAAAGCCATTCTGTTTGTAGCGCCTCGTGAGCGCCGCTTACTAGCCTCTATTGAGAAAACCACGCGCAAGAAAATTACTCGAATGGAATTGCCAACCCGTGGTGAGCTAATTGAAAAGCGCAGTGCAGTATTCAAAGAAGGTATTTCAGAGGCGATAGTCAGTGGCAAATTGGATTTCTTCCATAAGCTTGTGGATGACCTAGTGCGCGAGCACGAATGTACGCCAGAGCATGTAGCAGCGGCTATGGCTTATTTGTTACAAAAAGACAGGCCATTGGAGCCGAGCCTTGGGCATGGAGACTCACCGCGCAGCGATCGTGAAGGCTTCGCATATGGTGATTCGAGCGGTGGCCGTGAGCGCCCAACAAAACGTGGAAAAGAGACGGGTCGACCAACTGAGCGCCCAAGCCGACGTGAGCGCACAGAGAAGCGCAAACCAAGTGAGAGTGAATTTTCCGATGTGTTGAGCGGCAATGATTTTACAGACGAGCGCCCACGCGCACCGCGTAGAGAGCATAACCCTGCCGATGATGGTCGCGCTAAACCTCTTCGCGACTATCCGGATATTCCAATGGAGCGTTTCCGGATTCAGGTGGGGCATAAAGATGGTGTAACACCACGAGAAGTAGTGGGTGCTATTGCCAACGAGGCGGACATCGAAGGTCGTTATATCGGCCATATTCGAATTTATGACGACTATTGCACGGTAGATCTGCCAGGCGGAATGCCGAAGGAAGTGATGCAAATCTTGCAGAAAACGCATATTTGCAGCAAGCCGTTAAATATCGAAGCGGTCAACAAGACTCAGCGCAAGGCACCTTCAACACAGCCGCGACCTTCGCGTGCAGAGAGTCCGAAAAAAGAAGGGTTTAAGAAAGAGGCTTTTAAGAAAGAGCGCGAGCCGAGCAAGCCTGCGGCGAAGAAGCACTTTGAAAGTAAAGCCCCAAAGACCAAGAGTGCCGACAAACCAGTAGCAGCGAAACCTGTATTCGAAGAGGGTCAGAGTAAAGACATCACTCGCGAAGTCCTCGAGCGTTTTCCAGATTTAGAGCCTTCTTCTGCTAGAGCCAAACCGAAAGCGGCGAAAGCGAAAGTGAAAAAACGCACCGATAAAGATAAAGGCAAGCGCCGGACGCCATCGAGTAAACCTGCTGCTGAGTAAGGTGCTTGCTTGACTAGTCTGGACAATCTGAGAGACAGAGACGTCTCTCAGATTGTGTGGCAGTTATAAGGTTTGGCTGCGTTTGAAAGTCATCAAGGTGTCTGCATCGCGCAAGATATATAGGGCGTAGCAAGCTGCAAACATCGGCCAAGCGGCAAAGAATAGCATATTGCTAAAACCGAAGTAGAAGCTCCAAGAGGAAAGCGTAGAAGCTCCGTGCAGTATCAAAATGGCGCCATACGTAAGTCGCTTGTATAGCCCTGCAACAAACGCAAGAACCAGCACTAACTCTAATACTGCCATGGCGAATATCAATGCATCGCCCAGCCCCTCAACGCCGTAGAAATTAGCAAAAATTCCCGTCGCATGGCTTGGGTTTACAAATTTATCCAGCGTCCACATCAACATCACTATGAACACGCCTAATCGCAATGCGAGTAGTGCCCGTGGTAGCTGAATCTTCAGTTGCGTATCGACCATTTTGAACTCCAATTTTTTAGTTTAGCGAAGGTAAACTTCCGCAAGCAGAAGCGATTGTTAAGTAGAGTCGTGAACGCGCGGTTTGTGACAGTAGCGCTAGACTTTAATGCACGGTGTTACTTGCGAAAACATTCCCCTATACTCCAACAAGTGAATCGCTAAGGGGGGCGTATGTGTAAAAGCTTGGCATATTTAGGGGTGTGTAGCCTGGTGGCTACTATGGCGCTTGAGAAAGGCTATGGGGCGGAAATCTCTCCTCGTTATCAAGATGTCGATTCAGACCTTGTTGCCGATGTTCCCCTAGATCAAACGCAGTGGCGCGATCCGCGAATCTTGATTTTCGCCTATACCCCCGTTGAAGATCCTGCGATGTACTCAAAAGTGTGGGATGAATTCATCTCGCACCTGGAAGCCTTAACGGGCAAGGAAGTGCGCTTCTTCCCAGTACAGTCAAATGCCGCACAGCTAGAGGCTATGCGTGCTGGGCGCCTCCATATCGCTGGCTTCAATACAGGGTCGACACCTATTGCGGTCAATTGCGTAGGGTTTGTGCCCTTTGCGATGATGGCTGAGAAAAACGGCAATTATGGCTATCAGATGGAAATCATCAGCTACCCAGGTAGCGGTATAAACACCATAGAAGATTTAGAGGGTCGAACCCTAGCGTTTACCTCTCCCACCTCGAATTCTGGTTTTAAGGCCCCTTCCGCGCTGCTGAGCGCCCAATTCGGCTTCACCGCTAATGAAGACTATAAGACCTCGTATTCAGGCAGTCACGACAACTCTATCTTAGGGGTAGTGAACAAAGACTATGACGCGGCCGCGATCGCGAATGAGGTGCTGTTTCGTATGCTTGCCAGAGACGTGGTGCAAGCGCAGCAATACACGTCTATCTACCAATCAGAGTCGTTTCCAACGACAGGCTACGGTGTCGCGCATAATCTAAAGCCAGAACTCGCAGCCAAAATAAAAGAGGCGTTCTTTAGCTTCAATTGGGAAGGCACGGCATTGCAGAAAGAGTTTGCCGATGCCGGGATGGAACAGTTCATCCCCATTAGCTATCAAGAGCATTGGGCAGTTGTGCGCACTATCGATGCCGCCACCAATACTATTTATAACTGCGACTGACTATCAGTGCAGCACAAATAACGAGAATTAAATGCTGAAATTAACTGGTTTGACTAAGCGCTATGCGACGGGTGATCTTGCACTAAACGATATCTCGCTGTCCGTGCCTGCTGGGCAAGTGTTAGCGCTCATTGGCCCCTCGGGTGCCGGTAAGAGTACCCTGATTCGTTGTGTGAATCGTTTGGTGGAGCCTAGTGCAGGAACTGTCGAATTAGATGGCGTTGATATAAGTAAAGTCCGTGGCGGAGCACTGCGCCAAGCTCGGCGCCAAATAGGAATGATTTTTCAGAGCTATGCGCTTGTTGAGCGGCTGTCGGTGATGGAAAACGTGCTTTCTGGGCGGCTTGCCTACGTCGGGTTTTGGCGTAGCTATTTCCGAAAATTTCCAGCCGAAGATGTAAAGCAAGCCTACCAGTTGTTGGCGAGAGTTGGACTTGAAAGCATGCTCGACAAGCGCTCAGATGCTCTTTCGGGTGGGCAGAAACAACGCGTTGGCATCGCCCGCGCCCTGATGCAAAATCCGAAACTATTACTAGTCGATGAGCCCACTGCTAGCCTCGATCCGAAAACTTCTCGGCAAATTATGCGATTGATTTGCGAGCTTTGTCAGGAACAAAACTTAGCCACCATAATCAATATCCATGATGTTGCACTTGCGCAGCAATTTGTGCACAGAGTGGTGGGCTTGCGTGCCGGTGAAATAGTGTATGACGGAAGCCCCGACGGATTAACGCCCGAAATTTTGACAACGATCTATGGTGAAGAAGACTGGAGCCTTGAAAATAAGGCGCAAGACAGCGAAGGCGAGAGCGATCGAAATGATGATGTGGCTGCGGCGATTTTGGGAGGCCATCCGTGACTGATAGTTCTGTCGCTGGTGCGACACGCATTAGCGCCGCTAAAAACGGACATTGGCGGCCGTTACCAATGGTTAGCAGTGCGGCATTGCGTTGGGGGCTAAATGCAGCGGTACTCGTATATTTGGTCTTGCTCTACTTCAGTGTCGATATTAATTGGGCGCGTGTGGCGCAAGGAATGGATCGAGGCCTTGCCTTTATGGCCTCGTTTTTTACTCCGGATTTCGTGACTAGAGGCGGCGAGATCGCAATTGGTTTACGTGAAAGCCTAACGATGACGTTTGTTGCCACTGTGCTGGGTATAGCATTCGCTATACCGGTAGGCTTAGGCGCTGCAAGAAATATAGCCCCTGCGCCTGTGTATTATTTCTGTCGTGCAATCATCGCTTTATCACGCACTTTTCAAGAGATCATCATTGCTATTTTGTTTGTGGCGATGTTTGGTTTTGGGCCCTTGGCGGGGGTAATGACTTTAGCCTTTGCCACCGTCGGGTTTATGGCAAAGTTATTGGCGGAAGATATCGAAGATGCGCAGCGTGACCCAATGGAAGCGGTTCGCGCAACAGGAGCTAGTTGGCTGCAATGGATCAACTATGCAGTACAGCCGCAAGTCATGCCGCGCTTGATTGGCCTGTCATTGTATCGTTTAGATATTAATTTTCGTGAGTCAGCGATCATCGGCATCGTTGGCGCCGGTGGAATAGGGGCGACTTTGAACACATCGATTAATCGTTATGATTATGATACCTCTGCAGCGGTACTCCTTGTGATTATTGGGATAGTGTTATGCAGTGAATACTTGTCGGGCTATGTCCGCAAATGGACAGCCTAATGCCTTTGACTATGAATGATAAAACGCCGGTATGGCGCAGACGAGAACCACTAGCACAGCGCCTGATTTGGTTAGGCTATTTTTTGTCATTGTTGTTGTTTTTGCTTTGCTGGAAGATAGTATCGGACAACACTATTTGGGAATTCTTGGCGGATGCCCATATTCAGGCGGCGAGTCTGATTGGGCGTATGATCCCACCGCAATGGTCGATAACGGGGTCTTTACTGTTACCGTTATGGGACACCATTAACATCGCTACGGTTGGCACTGCGCTAGGCGTCTTGATCGCGTTTCCGCTAGCATTTCTTGCCGCTCGCAATACTAGCCCACATCCAGCTTTGCGCGCATTTGCCTTAGCGGTAATCGTTAGCTCTCGATCCATTAACGCCCTTATATGGGCGATTTTGTTGGTGACTATTGTTGGGCCGGGTTTGTTGGCAGGTATGATCGCAATTGCATTGCGTTCAATTGGCTTTGTAGGAAAATTATTGTACGAGGCGATCGAAGAGATACAGGTAACTCCTGTGGAGGCGGTGACCGCAACAGGCGCTGGCCGAATGCAAATACTCAACTATGCAGTTCTGCCACAAATTATGCCTGCGTTTGCGGGCATCACTGTCTATCGTTGGGATATCAATATTCGAGAGTCCACTGTGCTAGGGTTGGTTGGCGCTGGGGGAATCGGCTTGCAAATGAACGCTGCGATTAATAACTTGGCTTGGGGTCAAGTATCGATGGTTTTTGTGCTCATTTTTGCCACCGTGATTTTATCTGAGTGGGTGTCGGCGAAGGTTCGGCATGCCGTAATTTAAGGAATTGGGCGCGTGTCACAACAACATGAAATAATGAATATGTTTGCGACGCCGCTGTATCGCGCCTCGTTACAACGTCAATTTACACAGAATGAGATTGAGTGTTTTCGCCAAGAACTCGCCGATAGCGTACCTGCAATTTCAAATCTCTCTTCTCGCAACAAGCAGGTGTTGAACAATCCAGGTCTTGCGCAGATTAAAGCGAGCCTGCAAGAGCACCTCGATACATATCTGCAGTCGGTGTTCAACACTTCCAATGATGTACGATTAATGCTCACTCAATCGTGGCTAACCCTCTCCCGAATAGGCGAGTCGCATCATGCCCACACTCACCCTAATAGTGTTGTGAGCGGAGTGCTTTACATCAACCTGGCGCCCAGTGATGGCATAAGTTTTCATCGTAACGAAGACAATGTCTGGCACGAATTGGTAGCGGCGCAGGAAAATTACTTCAATGCTAAAAGCTATTTTGTCAGCACACAGGTGGGCGATATTGTCTTATTTCCTTCTAACGTTAAACACGGTGTGCGCGAGGTAAAGGAAAATATAGAACGGGTCAGCCTTTCTTTTAATAGTTTTTTCTCAGGGAATATAGGGCGTGAAGAGTTCGCGAACTCCCTCAGTATTTCATTGCCCTAGAATCCTGAATAGGAGCGCCAATGATTGTAGTAATTTTTCGGGCTAAGATGCGCAGTATTGATGATGAATACCTCGAAACGGCCAAGCGCATGCGCGAATTGGCTATGACACAATTTTCCTGCAAGGAGTTTCACGCGGTTTGCGAAGATGGCGAGGAGGTGGCTTTATCCTATTGGCCTGATGAGGCCAGCATCAAGGCCTGGCGTGAGCATCCTGAGCATAAAGAAGCGCAACGTCGCGGCCAACAGAAGTGGTATCAGTCCTATCGAGTAGAAGTTGCAAATATCACTAGGGAATACCCTATGGGCTCATGATACGCTTGCACTTGAGCCCCTAAAAGCTTCATTTTTGAGCTGCTTTCGGTTGTCTAAAAGGTAATGCACTTTGAGCGAATTTTTCCCAGTTGTTCCCAATGGTCATGCGCTGTTTTCAATGCTGTTGACGGCGGTTGCCCTTTATTTGTTCACACGAAAAAAGATCCCTTTAGAGATCTCTAGCCTTGCCCTTTTAGTATTCCTAGCGCTGAGCTTTGCGCTGTTTCCATTCGAGTTGGGCGGAGAGCATTTCGAGGCCATCGCGTTTTTCGAAGGCTTTGGGCACGAAGCGCTCATCACGGTTTGTGCGCTTATGGTGGTAGGTCAAGGCCTCGTGCAGACTGGCGCACTGGAACCGATTGGCAGGGTGCTCACTAAAGCATGGACACGCGCGCCCTTTATTTCATTTTTAATCACCTTGGTCGTCAGTGCAATCTTAAGTGCCTTTATCAACAACACCCCAATTGTAGTTTTGCTGCTACCAATATTGATTAGTGTGTGTCTGAGAACTAAAAGCCCTGCGTCTCGCGTATTGATGCCAATGGGCTTTGCGACGCTCGTTGGTGGCATGGGGACGACCATCGGTACCTCTACTAACTTGCTAGTTGTCAGCGTGGCGCGAGATATGGGGCTGCCCCAGATCGGCATGTTCGATTTTGCATTACCAGCAGCAATTGCCAGTGGCGTGGCAATCCTTTACCTATGGCTTATCGCGCCTCGTATGCTTGGCGATCGGCAAGTGGGTTTGGGGGATAGTTCACCGCGGCTGTTTACCGCGTTTTTGCATATTGAAGAAGACAGTACCGTAGCAGGGAAAACACTCGCAGAGGCCAAAGCTATGGCATCTGATGGTATTCATGTTGTACGCATTCGTCGCGGCGATCACTTTATCTCGCCATTGCCTGATGCTTTGTTGCAAGAGGGTGACCGAATTCGAGTCATGGATACCTCCGTAAAGATTCGCGCAGCAGCCGAAGCGCTAAAAGCGACGCTGTATTCAGGTGACCACGAGGTCGATGATGAGCACCCTCTTAATGCAGAGAACCAGACGCTAGCGGAAATCGCAGTGGTTGCTGGTTCGCGCTTAGATCGCACGAATCTGCGTTACACCTCTTTTCTAGAGCGGCATCAGTTGGTAGTGCTTGGTTTACACCGTGCTGGCAAGGACATTTGGAAGCAGTCGGAAGAAATTATGGACGTCACCTTAGAGCAAGGCGATGTGATGCTTGTGCAAGGTAACAAAGACGAAATTCGTAAATTAAAGAAGGACACCGAATTTCTTGTGCTGGACTCCTCGGTTGAGGTGCCCAGTACCGAAAAAGCCTTTGTGGCACTTTTTACCATGTTAGCAGTGGTCGCAACGGCGGCCACAGGTATCCTGCCGATTGCCGTGAGTAGCTTGACAGGGGCAATGATTATGCTCGCAACTAAATGTTTGCGCTTAGGCGGGGCAATCCGAGCGGTGAGCTCTTCGGTGTATTTCGTCGTAGTAGCCAGTTTGGCCCTGGGGCAGGCGCTAACGGTCACTGGGGCATCGGGCTACCTTACTGATGTCTTCTTGTTCTTTACGCAAGATGCAGCGCCTGTGGTCGTGCTAAGTGCCTTGATGTTGCTAATGGCGATACTCACCAATGTCGTCTCCAATAATGCGGCGGCCGTAATCGGCACGCCAATCGGCATTGGAATTGCACAGCAGCTAGGAGTAGACCCGCAACCATTTATCCTTGCGGTCTTATTTGGCTCCAACTTAAGTTTTGCGACCCCTATGTCCTATAAGACCAATCTTCTAGTGATGAGTGCGGGTGGCTATAGTTTTAATGACTTCTTGAAGGTCGGTATCCCCCTGACAGTGATTATGTGGCTTTCATACACCTTTATATTGGGTGAGCTCTATCTATAACGTGAAGCCAATCTAGTCGCCGCCCCTCACGATTCCTTGCGCAAAAACCCAGTATGGAAGAAATACTGGGTTTTTCCGTACTATTGCAATGCATCAGACTAAACCTAATCGAATGATTTAGATCCCTGCACAGCTTTGGCAGAAGGGCTCTTCAATGAACAGGATTTCAAAATAATGACAACGATGGGCAAGTTTTTTATCTTTTTAGCGGCTACGAGTGGCATTTGCATGACGGGCGTTGCCCAAGAGATTAACGAGACTGAAGTAGTGTCTCGTAAAAGCGTTCGCGCAATTCGAGTCGACACCCCACCAATTATTGACGGCAAGCTTGATGATTCGGTATGGGAGCTCGCGCAGCCTATTACCGACTTTCATCAAATTAGGCCGGGCAATCAAACTGAGCCCTCGGAGGTAACGGAAGTCTATGTGCTATACGATGATGATGCGCTCTATATCGGGGCCCGTATGGCAGATAGCAATCCAGAGCTAATCTCAGCTCCCGTTATTCGACATGGCCAAGGCTTGCCTTCGGATGATCGTTTGGTGGTGATCCTAGACCCCTTCAATACGCAACGCACAGGGTATCGTTTCGAAACCAATTTGAATGCGGTGCGCCACGATGCTTTGTATACCAGCGTTAGCTCGTTTCAATTGGAATGGAATACGATATGGGCTACGGCCACTAGTCGCTATGATAATGGTTGGATTGCAGAGGTAGAGATTCCATTTAAATCACTTCCTTTCGATCCTTCGATTGATACATGGGGGTTTAACTTTGGTCGTGGCATTCGTCGCCGTGGTGAAGAGATGGCGTGGGTTTCTTATAACCGCACCTATAACCCTAGTATCTCTGGCCTGCTGACAGGATTGGAAGGGATGGACCAAGGGGTTGGCCTAGATTTAGTGCCTTCACTATCAGTCAATAGAGACAAGCAATTTGATATAGGCACAAACCAAACTAATACGGATCCTTCTTTGGATGCATTCTATCGCCTAACCCCCTCCTTGAATGCGGCATTAACCATCAATACCGATTTCTCAGCAACAGAAGTTGATAATCGACAAGTGAACCTCACACGCTTTAATTTGTTCTTCCCAGAGAAGCGTGACTTTTTCCTCAATGATTCGGATTTGTTTCAGTTCGGAGGCATTGGTGGTAACACTGGTAATAGCGCACAAAGTAATGGGTCGCGCCAAAACGCACGCCCCTATTTCTCAAGAAAATTAGGGCTTAGCCAAAGTGGCTCGCCAGTGGATATCAATTACGGTGGTCGTATAAGCGGGCGCGTTGGCCGTTGGAATATCGGCACGCTCGCGATCAAGCAAGATGAGTTTGGTGCGGTGGATTCGTCGAATCTCTTTATCAGCCGTGTCTCTGCCAATGTGCTGCGAGAGTCGAGCGTTGGTTTCATTCTTACTGACGGCAATCCTGGCTCGAATACCGACAATACAGTTTATGGCGCTGACTTTCGTTATCTCAACACTCGCTTAGCGGGGGGGCAAGTGATCGAGGCTGATGCCTGGCTACAAAAATCGGACACGCCAGGCTTAGACGGTGATGATGAATCCTATGGCTTTGGATTACGCTCGCCGAACAACACAGGCCTGCGCGGTGGCATAGGGTTTAAAGAAGTTCAGAAAAACTTCAATCCTGCCATGGGTTATATCAATCGCTCGAACATACGCGATTACACTGCTGATGTTGGTTATACCCATTTCTTTAATGACAGTTTCTTGCAGTCGGCTTATTTCGGAGTGGATGGTCAGCGCATCAACGTTATCGATGGCGGCTTGCAGAGTGAAGTACTAACGTTCCGATTGCTTGAATTGGACACCAATTCACGTGACAGCATGGAGGTCTCTTATCAACGGAACAAAGAGGTAGTCTTGACTCCATTTGCCGTGTATCGCGCGCCAGATAGAAGTGTGTTTATCGATCCAGGCAGCTATTCTTTTGATGAGAGAACAGTGGCATTTCGCACCGCTGGGCAGCGAGAATTCTCAGGCAGTTTCAGCATGACGAATGGAGACTTCTACAACGGTAAACGGAATAACCTCAATGGTTCGGTCTCATGGACTCAGTCGCGAAATTTCGTGATGTCGGCCAGTTACGATTGGAATGACATTAGCTTACCACAAGGTGATTTCATCACGAGGTTAACGAGTGTTTCGACACAAGTGGCATTTTCGTCAACCTTATATTGGGTTAGCTTAGTTCAATACGATAATTTGTCAGAAGAGATCGGCATTAATACTCGGATTCAATGGATCCCAAGAGCCGGTCAGGAAGGCTTCATTGTCTTGAATTACAATCTTCAAGACCACGATAAGAACAATGCCTTTGAAGCGGCATCGTCTGATCTGGCCGTGAAGTTTAAATACACATTCCGATTCTAAGAGTCTTCCTGCCACATGACATAACCGTCCTCGGCCGCCGCTTTGCGCAGCATTTCTAGCAAAGGCGCGGCTCGAGTGCTCAATGCAAGCGCGGGTTCTTGCTCTTCGTCATCATCTTCAGGTTCTACTTGGTTTTTTTCCTGTTGCTGTAAACCTGTCTCTAGTTGCCGCAAGGCACTGTGTAGCGCCTTGTCGCTCACTGCCCCTTCGGTGTTGCCGCTAGTGCCCATTAGTTTTAATAGCGGCAACGCCACATCGCTCATCATGACGAAGTCACCAGATTGTTCACTCTTAAACTTGATTAACATATTGATGTCCCTGCAAAAAAAACGGCGATACCCCTAAGTGTATCGCCGCTTTTGGATTGCTTGTTAGAAAGCGCTTAGAGTTGCATTAAGACCCGAGCGTACAGTCTTCTGCCTCTGCCATCAAACACTGATGCATCATAGTTGATTGCGCCAGCGGTGCGATTCTCACGGTACGGTAGGTCTGCATTGAACGCATCAAGAGCCCCGACCGTTAGTATAGTCGTGCCTAGACGATCGTTAGCCCACTGATGGGTATAGCTGTATTGCAAGTCCCAGCTTTGATAGCTGTCGATAGTCTTGCTTACCAGTGAGCGCACAGTATCGTTGCCAGTGGCAAAGGTATTCTCGTAAGAGAGGTCGCGATAGGAGCCGATAACCCGAGTAATCACTGAAACGGCGTGGTTGTTGCGCATCCAGCTCAAGCTTGCGTTGCCCTTATTATCAGGCAATGAGCGCACCAGGTTGCCATCGCCAGTAGTGCCAGCGGCATCGAAAACACCGGTTTCTAACAAACCGAGCTCTAGTCCAGGGACGTTTTCAAGTTTGTATTGACGTACGTGGGTGTAATCTAGGCCGGCGCGGAAGCGGCCCCAGTCGTTCGTCCATGTATAGCCTAGCTTGATGTCGATTCCGTCTGCCGTGATGTTGCCGGCGTTGACTGCGCTAAGCTGGGTAGTGGTTAAATCGGCTGTCGAGACGCCAAAGGTTCTTACCACCCCTTCGATCTTATAGGCGGCAGGGTTGACGACGCAGTCAAGGCGAGAGCCGGCGATAACATCTCTAAAGCCTGTATTGCCGCCAGGGGTGCCCTGGGTGTTTGGATCGGTGCCCCATTGCGCCTCTAATGCCACTGGGTCACATGGTGTGAGCTGTTCCATCGCGGCCCAGTCGCCAGTGCGATTTGCAGGAATGGTGCCATTGAGAACGTAATTGGATGGGTCCGCAGCGGCTTGTTTGAATAACGCAAGCTCGTCAGCAATTGCTGAGATGCCAGGTTGGGGGAGCACTTTGTCGCTTAGCTCAAAGCGCCAGAGATCGGCATTCACGGAAAGCCCTTCTAAACGGCCCCCTGGAGTCCAAATAAAGCCCGTACCATAAGTGTCGGCATATTCGTTGCCGACATTGGGGGCCGGCCCGCCCAAAGTGTAGGTAAAGTTAGGCAGCGCATTGGCATTGTTTACCTCAGCAAGACCCGCGCGTACGGCTTGATTACGAATAGGGTCTCGGAAGGTGTTGCTCGAGGCCTCTAGCCCCTCTTCCACTATCCCAACGTTAGGGGCGCGGAATGACTGTGAGAAAGAGCCTCTGACCAATAATGTTTCGACTGGGCGCCAACTCATCGCAATCTTAGAGGTCAGCTCACCGCCAATATTGCCACCGTAATCTTCGTAGCGCAGGGCGATTTGGGTTTCAATATTTTCAATCAGTGGTAACGATAGTTCGGTGAACACGGATTTAACATCACGATCGTTTTCATAGGTAAAGCTACAGAACGCACACTCATAGTTGTTGCTGACATAATGCGTCGTATTGGGCTCGCCATTGCTACCCCAATCTAAAATTGCCGCGGGAATTCCGGGCACATTCAAATAAGGGGCGCGAGACTTATTGTTTTGCATGCGGTATTGAGCCCCGACTGCAAACTGCGCGGTACCCCCTTGAAGCTCCATGATCTCGCCTGATAGCACTGCGTCGATAACACCCAGTTTATTACGCTTGTCGGCGCGTTTCACCGTTGGGTTCATCCATTCCATCAATGCTTCGTTATTGGCTAGGTCGGCATTGGTCATCTGAGTGAGGAATGGGTTGTAGAACATACAACCGTCTTGTCCGTGATTATTACTGGTTAGTGCCAGTGAAATACTTTCACGTGTGGTGAAAACAAACCCTGGGAAAAATGTCTGCGTATAGCCGCCATAGTAGGCGCCATTTGCCACATTCCAAATGGTGGGCAATGCGCCACCGAATGGCCCCGGTTCATCTCTGAAATTGAAATCGCTTATACCGTTAGGGGTACAACTTGCGCCACCAAGGCCGTTGGCCGCGAGCTCTGCACGGTCACGCTGGAAGGTTTGATATTCTTGTTCGAAACTTGTGCCGCTCCAAGAGTAACCGACGTCATAGTTAAAGCGGCGATCATCGAAGGCATGAAACTCACCTTTAACACCGGCCTGAATGCCCAAAGTTTCTGTTTTAGTCAGATTGCTATTGCCGCCTTGCCGTGGCGCATTGCCACGCTGCACAGTGGCATAGAAGGGCACGTTAAGGCCTCCATTGGCCATCGAGTTGGGCATATTGGGAATGCTGCTGGGCGGAGTAAGCCCTGCCTTACCGGCATAGTAGCCGAGCTCGGAGGTCATCCCGATTGCATAACCGCCGAATTGTGGGTTGCCAGTGTGAGCACCAGGTGCTGCAAGAAAGGTTGCGGGGCCACGTGACCCGTTTGCACCAGAGTCAGCGCGTTCAATTTCGGTATCCGAATATTGAAAGAAGGAGTAAAACTCAGCTTTCTCGCTGAAGCTGTGGCTAAATGCACCCGCAAAACTATTGCGTTCCATTCCAACTTGCATGAACTCCCACTCTTCAGTGTATTCACGGCAATTTCCATTATTGTCGCCCCGTTGATCTTGTCTAGTGCCGGTAAAGAACGCGCGACCATCGGCACTGCTAAGCTCGCTACACAGGGGGTCAGTTAGTACTAGCGTCGAGGCTCCGCCTTCGGCGATGTTTTGGGCGGTTAAAGCGCTATTGATGTAGGAAGGGTTGACGTTGGAGCCAAAGGCGGGGTTTGCCATAGTCTGAGCGATCGTTCTTGGCGCGCCCCCCACAATGCCTGTGTACTCAACATTTTCATCATAGAAATTGCCGTACTCTACCTGCACTGGGTCGCGACTAAACTTTTCGGCGGATAAGACAAAATGGGTGTCGCCATCGTCATCTCCCCAGCCCCAGATGATGCTACCTGTTTTGTCTTGTTGATTGGTTGCTGCATCTAGCGCTTGTATGTCGCCATACACTTCTAAGCCTTCGAAGTCGGTGCGCATAATGACGTTGACGACGCCAGCGACGGCATCGGAGCCGTAAAGTGCTGAACCGCCGTCAGTGAGCACTTCGACGCGCTCGACCATGACCAGAGGAATTGTGTTGATATCGACAAATTCGCCACCGCTGCGGGTTGTTGTGGCAGCGGAAACCTGACGTTTCCCATTGACGAGTGTTAGGGTGGAGTTCTCGCCTAAGTTGCGCAAGTTGACGTTAGCAGTGCCAGATAAGGCAGACCCTTCTCCTGCCCCTTCATTAGTGAAAGAGCCGGAGTTGATCTCTAAATTTTTAATAACATCCCAGATTTGGGCGGCACCTTGTGCTTCTATAGAGGCTCTATCGACGGTAGTCACAGGAGACGGCGCGTCCAGTGGTGTACCACGGATATAAGAGCCCGTGACTATGACCTCTTCGACTTCAGCTTCTTGTTGGGCAGCGGCTTGTAATGAAAGGCTAGCTAAGATAATGGCAGTAGTGATTGCATTACGTCTGCAAGGTATTGGTCCACGCATACTTCTTCCCCCCGGTATTCTTATAGTTGTAGGACACATGTGTCGCTTGCGCTGACAATTGCCGTCCATGTCAAAAAATCCATTTACTATCCAAGTATCGAAGCTTGAAGCGCAAGTTAGTATAGGGCACATAAATCTTTGATGGCAATAGATTTTATCTAAGGCTAACGCGGATTGCCTGCCCTATAAGAAGAATGAATTCTATTCATTGTTTGCAGTGATTCATCACAACGCAGAACATCTTTTTCGATTACTTAATGAGTACAATAGGAGCATTACTGTCACATTCTTGAAGCATATTGCTATTGTGGAGCGGGGAAAGGGGTTGATTTTTAACTGATCAATAAAAACTATCGATATCCTTGTATACAATCTATTTACATTAAGTGTGGTTCTTGCGTAAAATGCCCTCTTAGTAATTCACCATGTCCTAACAGGAGTAAATAAGTGTCTCTAATTAACAGTGAAATCAAGCCATTTAAAACCACCGCCTTTCATAATGGCGAGTTTTCTGAAGTGACAGAAGCTACACTGCGTGGCAAATGGTCAGTGGTATTCTTCTACCCAGCAGACTTTACGTTTGTATGCCCAACTGAGCTTGGCGATCTTGCAGATAACTACGAAGAATTTAAAAAGCTAGGCGTGGAAATCTACAGTGTGTCTACTGATACGCATTTCACTCACAAAGCTTGGCATGACAGCTCAGAAACTATTGGCAAAATCCAGTACCCGATGCTTGGCGATGCGACTGGCACAATCAGCCGTAACTTCGAAGTGATGATTGAGGCCGACGGTTTAGCTGAGCGTGGCACGTTTGTTATCGATCCCGAAGGCGTTATTCAGATCGTTGAAATTACAGCCGGTGGTATTGGCCGCGATGCATCTGAGCTCCTACGTAAAGTAAAGGCAGCGCAGTATGTAGCAGCGCACCCAGGTGAGGTTTGCCCAGCTAAGTGGAAAGAAGGCGACGCAACTTTGGCTCCGTCACTTGATCTAGTCGGTAAAATCTAAGCACTACCTCTGCAAGTCTGACGACTGCCAGGGCAGGCCTTTCTTTGATAGGTCTGCCCCTGTCATCCGCGTGTCGCTCACCCCTCTTTCTTCTCAACCCTCTATGAAGGATTTACGTCCATGTTAGACGCAACAATGAAGTCACAATTGCAAGTTTATCTCGAGAAAGTGCAGCAACCCTTCGAGCTTGTTGCCTCATTGGATGATAGTGATAAATCCCAGGAGCTGTGGGCCTTGCTGGAAGAGATCGCGGCGTTGAGCGATAAGATCACTGCCCGTAACGATGGTCAGGATGCGCGCACTCCATCCTTCGCGATCAGCCGCGAGACAGCCGATATCAGTTTACGCTTCGCTGGCATTCCTCTAGGCCATGAATTTACTTCGTTAGTGTTAGCGCTATTACAAGTAGGGGGGCACCCGCCCCGGGTGAGCGACGAAGTCATCGATCAGATCAAAGGCATTGACGGCGACTTCGTCTTCGAAACCTATTTCTCGCTATCTTGCCAAAACTGTCCCGATGTCGTGCAAGCTTTGAATGTGCTAGCAGTACTAAACCCAAATATTAAACATGTCGCCATTGACGGTGCTCTGTTCCAAGACGAAGTTGATGAGCGGCAGATTATGTCTGTGCCCTCGATCTATCTGAATGGCGAACCATTTGGGCAGGGCCGTATGGGTGTGGAAGAGATACTAGCAAAGCTCGATACAGGTACGCAGGCACGAGAAGCTGCGCGGATATCAGAGCGTGAGCCTTTTGATGTTTTGGTGGTAGGTGGAGGGCCAGCAGGCGCTGCAGGAGCCATCTACGCAGCGCGCAAAGGTATTCGAACGGGGGTTGCCGCGCAGCGCTTTGGCGGCCAAGTCCTCGACACTATGGGTATCGAAAACTTAATCGCTATTGCTGAAACTGAAGGGCCTAAATTGGCGCGTGCTCTAGAGGAGAACGTGCGCAACTATGATGTCGATATCATGAATTTACAAACAGCCTCTGCTTTGTTGCCCGCTGCAAATGAAGGTGGCCTGCATGAGGTGAAGTTCGATAGTGGCGCAAGCCTGAAGGCGAAGACTGTGATTCTAGCGACTGGTGCACGTTGGAGAGAGCTGAACGTACCTGGTGAGGATGAGTACCGAAACCGCGGCGTGGCTTATTGCCCCCATTGCGATGGTCCTTTGTTTAAAGGTAAGCGTGTTGCGGTTATCGGCGGCGGCAATTCTGGTATTGAAGCAGCCATTGATCTAGCTGGTTTGGTAAGTCATGTCACTGTGCTGGAGTTTGCAGAGCAATTGCGCGCCGATGCTGTGCTGCAAAAGAAACTTTACAGCCTGAATAACGTGACGGTAATCAGCAATGCCCAAACGACGCAAGTTCTTGGCGATGGTCAAAAAGTCACCGGTTTGACATACACCGATCGTGCCTCTGGCGAATCATACGATATCGAACTAGAAGGGGTGTTTGTGCAGATTGGTTTGCTCCCAAACAGTGATTGGCTAAAGGGCACGGTCGAGTTGAGCAAGCATGGAGAAATAGTGACCGATCAACGTGGCGAGACGAATATTGCTGGAGTGTTCGCAGCAGGGGATGTGACAACTGTCCCTTATAAGCAGATCGTGATTGCCATGGGAGAAGGTGCGCGCGCCTCACTAAGCGCCTTTGATCATTTGATCCGTCATTAAGATTGCTTGTTCAAAAAAACGGGCCTGTCGCGTGAAAGCGACAAGCCCGTTTTTTTTAGCATTGTTTTATTCGGGCAGTGCGAATGTTGCCATGGCATTGCCCGAGATGACGGTGACGTATTGCACACCATCAACCATATAGGTCACTGGAGCCATGGCAATTTGGCCGCCTAAACTTGCTTTCCACAATAGCTCGCCAGTGCGAGCATCCAGTGCGTGGAAATGACCCTCGCGTCCACCAGCGAAGAGTAAGTCGGTGGCTGTAGTAAGCATGCCTCCATCGCTGACATCAAACTGCTCATATTTCCAAACGGCTTTGCCAGTGTCGGGATCCATGGCCATAAGTGCAGCGTGCCCTACTTCATCGGTCCAGGTGTTGATTGGTGTGGTACGGCCAATGCCTACCCCTGGGGCGCCAATAGCTGGGGTGAGAACCGTAAAACCACCACCCAAGAAGGCTCGGCCTGGCTCATACTCCTGTTCTTCGGCCCGATAAATGGTCGCGTAGTCTTCCCAAGCGCTGAAATAGAACAAGTCTGTGCGTGGGCTATAGGATGGTGGGTACCAGTTCGTTGCACCTTGATTGCCAGGCCATGTTGGCATTCCTTCTGGCTGTGGAGTTGGGATTGGTCGACCATTCTCATCAAGCCCACTAGACCAATTGACTTTCACATAAGGCTCGCCGAGTAAGAACTCGCCATCTTCGCGATCAAGCACATAGAAATAGCCATTGCGGTTAGCCCAGAGCATTAATTTGCGTTGTTGCCCCTGCCATTCACGATCCACTAGCACGGGCACTTGTACTGAGTCGTAGTCGTAGCCATCGTTGGGAGTAAACTGAAAGTGCCAGGCCAGCTCCCCAGTGTCGGCATCTAGGGCGATCACCGAGTCAGAATAGAGATTGTCGCCAGGGCGCTGATGGGGGTTCCAATCGGGGCCTGGGTTGCCTACGCCCCAATACGTCAGGTTGAGGTCGGGATCGAATGAGCCGGTGATCCAAACTGGTGCGCCACCATGTTCCCAATCCTCGTCATCCCAAGAATCGTGGCCAGGCTCACCTGGTGCAGGGATGGTATAAAACTTCCAAGCTTCCTCGCCAGTGTCGGCGTCATAGGCAACAACGTAGCCGCGAATGCCAAACTCGCCGCCGCCAACGCCAACCATGACTTTATCTTTGACGATAAGAGGAGCCATGGTAATCGAGTAGGCAAGGTTCACATCACCTACCTCAATATTCCATAATGGCTCGCCGCTGATGCGATCGATAGCGATAAGGCGCGCATCGAGTGTGCCCATATAAACCTTGTCACCTAATATTGCGATGCCGCGGTTGTTAGCGCCGCAGCAAACCCGTGCGTTCTCTGCGGGGGTATGTTTGTACATCCAGAAAACGCGCCCGGTAACGGGGTCCATCGCAATCACATCATTAGGCCGTTGGGTAATGTACATAACACCATCGACTACTATAGGGTTAGATTGCCAAGCGCCAAACACTTGGTTTTGCAATAACCATTTGAGCTCCAACTCGTCCACGTTATTGCGATTAATCTGACTTAGCTGGCTGTGGCGTTGCCCAGAATAATCCCCGTTGTAAGTCATCCAATTTTCAGGCTCGTCTTGGCTATTGAGTAGTCGCTCATAGGTCACCTCTTGCTGGGCGAGGCTGTCGAAGCTTGTTATGAAAGCCGTTACAAATAGTGCGCAGGCACTGATAGTTTTTAATATGTTCATTCTAGACCTCTCAGTGTTAGCAAGTAGCCTATGAGGTCGGCGACTTCTTCATTGGCAAGTGATGTAGGTTCATGCACTGGAGTGCTGCTAAGCTCGTAACTTACTAGGTCGGCTTTTATGAGGGAGCGCAATTGCTCATTGGAGTCGATGACCTGCACGGAATAAGTGTCTTCATTCAAGCGCCGGCCAATGATGACTTCCTCAGTCCTCGTTACTAAACGTATCTGGCGATTAATAGGCTGTAATGTGGCGATAGGGTTAGTTAGGCTTGTCTGTAAAACAGAGGGCGTCCGGATTAGTCCGATGTCACTGAGGTCTGGTGCAATTCGGCTGCCTACACCGTTGATGCGATGGCATGTGGCACAGTCGCCCTTGCCATCGTAGATTGCCTTGCCGCGCGCAGGGTCACCTATACGTATAGCTACCCCTTCAGGGTCGAAGCCCGCACGGATAAACGCGATGACGCCGCTGAGCTCCTCAGGTCGCAGTTCAAAAGATGGCATTCTGCCCCCGGCAGCACCCTCACTAATGACACGTGCTAGGTCTTCGTCAGAACTTGCGGTTCTAAACTGCCCTTGTCGCAGGTTGATGCCATCAATGGTGTCGCCCTGGGGGCCGTGGCAAAGCGCGCACTGTTGCACATAGACACGAGAGCCTGCTTGAATGGACTCGCTAGTATATTGGTGATCACTGATCTCTTGCGCCATCGAAGGTCCAGCAACGCCAAAAGCGATGAAGCAGGACAATAGCGAAGAAACTAAGGGGATTCTGGGCTTACGCCAGGAACGGGATAGAAATGCATTCACGGTATACGGCCTATTTTAGTTATTGTTTTAGAGTTCGAAGAATAATCGCATTTGCTGTGTGAATCCAGCGGATGCAGTCACATAACTGCATGTGTTACCGTAGCTTAACAATAAAAATCGCTATGAGTGCCCCGTCTAATGGCCTTGAAACGAAAAGTAATGCTGTGTTTCACTTTGTGCTTGCTCCTGCCTGGGGTCGGCTACGGGCATGGCGGAGTCGCATACGAAGAGGACCTATGCGTCATAAACATCGATTTTCTTCAGGCGCATTTTACAATCTACCAACCCGAAGTCAGTGGCAACGAGGAGTTTTGCGAAGAAATTCCGAGTGTAAGTGACACTGTTTTCGTCATGGAATACCAACACGAGTTTCTAAAGCAAATGCCCGTTGATTTTCGCATCATCGAGGATGCTCAAGATTTTGGCATCTATGCCCGCTGGGAAGATGTTCAAACAATTCCTGATATCGAAGCCGTCACTGTCTTCTATCAACCCCCAGTAGTGCGCGAACAAGGTGCCTTCACTACGGAGTATGAGTTTACTGAAGGTGGAACATATATTGGAATTGTGACGGCTGCCCATCCGGACAATGGCCGAGTCTATAACGCAGTCTTCTATTTTCAAGTCGGAGGTCCGGACTATGGAACCCTGCCTTGGTTTTTCGCTCTGGCTATCTTATTACAATGTCTTTATTGGCTTAGCAATGGAGGCTTGAAGAAATTAAAGCGCCAAAAAGAACAATTATAATTCATAAAAACTCATTCATTATTTACAAGTGGTAGGCATCATGCGAGCAATTGTTTGGCTGTTGTTGGGAGCGTTGCTAAGTGCATTGTTTTACCCCCCGCAGTGGTACCCCCAGCGTTTGCGGTTTGAGTTGGCGCAGTGGTTTGGTACACCGAGCTACAGTGCCGGTGCTAAAGCAAGCCCTCAAGTAAGTACTCAAACCGACTTGGAGCAAGTATGCCCAGACGATCTGTTAGGATGGCGTGATGCGCAAACGATAGAAGGCGTAAGTATCGCCGCAGCGCCAAGTTGTGTTGCCGACAACCCCTATGCCATCGCAGCTTTTGTCAAGGGCACTAATAATGTGTCAATGGATACTTTAATGCGCGCGGGATTGACTCCTGATGCGCTGGAAAAAGGCGCCGATCTAGATGGCGATGGCGACCCTGATGAGATTCACATTCGATTAGAAATAGCGGAGCTAAACGGAGGTTCGCCAGATGTTCTCGAGCCCACCGCGCAATACGCTATCGCTCCCGGAATTACGCCAGGCTTATGGGTTTTTGCCCCCAAAACATTTGGCATGGCAACGGAAAATTTTGAATCGAATATTGCACAAGCCTTGCTTCGCTCTCCCTCCCCTGCCATAAGAATAGAACAGGGCGATAGAGTATTTATTACTCTTGAAAACTCGCACTATATGCCGCATACCATTCACTTCCACGGTGTCGATCATGCTTACTTGCGTGCCGATGGCGAAGGCAATGATGGCGTACCAATGACAAGCGAACTGCCGGTAGCACCGGGGCAGTCGCGTACTTATGAATTAAATCCTCGGTCAGCGGGAACCGCTTTTTATCATTGTCACGTGCAGCCGCAGTCGCATATCCTTATGGGGCTGCAAGGCATGTTTATTGTAGAGGAGAACCGGCCGAATAATGTATTGCAGTCGATGAATATCGGTGCTGGCCAAGTGCGGGTTCGCTCTGTTGCCAGTAAAGAGGCTTACGATCAAGAGTACGATCTACAATATACCGACATCGACAGCCAGCTTAACAATATAATTCAAGAAACGAACGATCCAGATAAGATCGAAGCATGGTTGCATGGAGGGTATAATTTAACCGACGCTCGCAGTAATTATTACACGATCAATGGGCGCTCGTTTCCATACAGTTTTAGAGAGTCGCTTATTGTTCCGCACCCCAATCAACATATTCGCTTGCGCGTTCTCAATGCGGGCACAGAAGGCTTGGAGTTACATACCCACGGACACAAAGCCACGGCAACTCACTTAGATGGAATGGCGCAGAACCCAGAAGCACAGGTGACGCGAGATGTGTTCTGGCTTGCGAGCGCCCAGCGCGTCGATTTAGATCTCAATACAAGCAATGATGGCACTCACTCCTATGGCAGTGGGGTGTGGATGTTGCACGATCATACGGGCAAGGGCACGACGAATGATGGTATCGCGCCTGGTGGCAATATGACGGCCATTGTTTACGACGACTATATAGACGAGAACGGCTGGCCAATCACGCAAGGTGAAAATCTAGCGATGTTTTTCTCGGAAGCATTTTATCAACGTGATGATAGGCTTGTGGATGAACCCTATACGCTCTTTAGCTATTTGCGCATTGTCGGCTTAGGGTTAGCGCTCGGTCTAATGCTGGCGGGCATCACACAAATACTGTCGCAATTGCTGCGAGGGCGGAATGATTAGGACAATGTTGTTCGGGTTGCTAGCATGCCATGCGCTCGTCAGTGTGAACGTGTCCGCGCAAGTTGATCATAGCGCCCATATGCCAAGCCATGATGAGCATGAAAGTCATGACATGTTGTTTGATAGATCAGGGATGGTGATGAATGCCAATAGCACTGTGTTACCCCGTGGCTGTGAAAACATTAGTGAAAATGTCGATTTTACCATAAGGGCTGGAACCGACTATGCAATAGAAGAAGCTGGTCGAGTGTTCGGGTATAGCCAGTATGATTTTCAAGTGCCAGCGTGCAGTCGAGTTAATATTGTTTTTATCAATGAGGACGAAATTCGCCATCAATGGATGCTGCACGGCCTGCCACGATACCTATATCCACAGGGGATGTTTCATTTAGAGGCTAGTGGTGGCGAAACAGTGCGGGGAAGTTTTATTGTGCCTGCAGATGATGCTACCTATTTAGTGCATTGTGATGTGACCCAACATATGGAAAAGGGCATGAAGGCGCAGTTTATTGTAGGCAAAGGCTCGGGCACTCTTTGGAGTATTCCTAGCGTAAGCGCCGATTTCAAGCTTGATTCCAGGTCAAGTAGCATTGCTTCTTGGCTACTTTTTTGCTCAACTATTAGCGCTTTTATTTTACTGATGTTTTTCGTTAAAAAAGGATTTTCTGCGCGTTAGGTCTTATGAAAAATCTATTGCTAAAACAGAATTTATTACACTTGCCTT